>ERZ761609.1739-NODE-1739-length-17940-cov-7.067263_pt1 | contig 17940 bp, 13 predicted proteins | sample MGYA00511163_ERZ761609 | MGnify/ENA primary metagenome ERZ761609 (study PRJEB28899, sample SAMN02445070) | bioreactor sludge metagenome | biome: EBPR sludge | place: Australia: Brisbane, Thorneside Wastewater Treatment Plant | collected 2011-12-16 ... | reverse complement strand
TGCTTGCATCGGCGACCAGCCCCGCCATGCTGCGCTATCTCGACCAGGCAGTAAGCACCAGTGAACATCCGAACGAGAACTACGCCCGCGAGATCATGGAACTGCACACACTCGGGGCTGACGGTGGTTACACCGAGTCGGACGTTGTCGAAGTCGCCAGGGCGCTGACTGGAATTACACTCAACGAACGCGGCGAGTTCTTCTTCGATCGCAGCATCCATGATGAGGGTGTGAAAACCATTCTCGACGTGCATTTCCCTGCTGGACGCGGCATCGAGGATCCACTCCAGGTCATCGATCTCCTGGCACGCCACCCTTCGACGGCGCATTTTATCGCACACAAGCTGTGCTGCCGGTTCGTGAGCGACACACCCCCTGACAGCCTCGTGAGGAGTGCGGAGGTCGTCTTCAGCACGAGCGAGGGCGACCTGCGGGCAGTCATGCGCCACATCCTGAACTCCGACGAGTTCAGGAACAATCGTGGAAGCAAGTTCCGCCGTCCTCTGGAAGTGCTCATCGCTATGCTTAGGGCGCTCGCCCCGGCCGTCAGCCTGGAGTCGCCCGGGAGTCTGATCTATAGCCTTGAGCCGCTCGGTCACATCCCCTATCACTGGTTCCCGCCCGACGGCTACCCGGATCATGCCGAAGCGTGGATCAATACCAACGGACTGCTTCAACGTTGGAACCTCGCGCTGACGCTGTCACGCGCCGGTGAAGGGGCCTTTGACGGTGTGCACCTCAACCTCGATCGACTCATCGCGCCGGCGGCTACCGTGGGTGAACTGGTAAGCACCGTCATCGCCAGCCTGCTCCATACGCCGGTTAATCCGGAAGATTACCTCAGCCTGGTAAGCTACATGACCCCCAGCGGGAACCCGGACGATCCTGTGACTGACAGCCTGCGCGCGGCGCGTTTGCCCGGGCTGGTCGGCATGATCCTCGCTTCGCCCTATTTCCAGTGGCACTGATAACCGCATCCATCCGGATGCGTGGGCGCATTTGCCTGCAACTACACGCCCAAGGGTCTATACAGCAAAGGGAGGTTCCATGAACCGGCGCAGTTTCCTCAAATCATTCGGGACGCAGTTGGCGGGCGTATTCGGCGTGAGCAGCAGCCTGTTCCCGGCATGGATGCCAAAGATGGCGTTTTCGCCGCAGCGCCAGCGTTCGGCTGACCACGATGTGCTGGTAGTCATTTTTCAGCGCGGCGGGATGGATGGCCTGAACGCAGTTGTCCCGTTTGGCGAGGGCGCGCACTACTATGACCGCCGGCCCAGCATTGCGATTCCTGAACCGGGTGCGTACAGCGGCGCGATCGACCTGGATGGCTTCTTCGGATTTCACCCGGCGCTGGCCTCGTTGAAAGATGTGTTCGACGCCGGACACCTTGCCGTAATCCATGGTGCTGGATCACCGGATCCGACGCGCTCGCACTTTGACGCGATGGAGTACATGGAACGCGGCATCCCGGGTGATCGCATGACCAGCACGGGCTGGATCACCCGTCACTTGCAGCTTGCGGCCTGGCAAAATGATTCGCCTTTCCGGGCGATCGGTATGGGTGCGATGCTGCCGTCATCACTGCGCGGCGAAGTCTCAGCGGTAGCGCTGCGCTCGATCGCGGATTTCCACCTGGACGGCCGCAGCGATCAATTGCGCGGCATCCAGCAGACACTCGCCCGTTTGTACCGCGTCGATTCGCCTGCCGATGCGCTCAATATGCAGGCGTCGAACCTGTTCGAGATGATCGAGATGCTGGGGAACTATGCGCTGGAAGGCTATACCCCATCCGGCGGCGCCGCCTATCCTGAAACCGAATTTGGACTGGGACTCATGCAGACAGCCCAGTTGATCAAAGCTGACATCGGGCTAGAGGTTTCCTGCATCAACATCGGTGGTTGGGACACGCACGACAATCAGGGAGGTGTTGAAGGCCAGATGGCCGGGCTTTTAACCGAACTGGCGCAGGGGCTTTCCGCCTTCTACAGTGACATGGGCGACCTGATGGTCAACGTCACAGTCGTTACGATGAGCGAGTTTGGCCGGACAACGAGCGAAAACGCCAGCGGCGGCACCGATCACGGACGGGCCAGCGTGATGTTCGTTATGGGCGGCGGACTCAAAGGCGGCATGTACGCCAACTGGCAGGGCCTGCATGACGATGCGCTTGAGGATGGGGATCTGGCGGTGACGACGGACTACCGCGACATCCTCGGCGAAATCCTGACGAATCGGTTGGGCAGCACCGCGCTGCCAGAGATCTTCCCCGGCTACACCTACAGTCCGAGCGGCATCATCATCCCCAGATGACGAGCAGCACACATTTGCAGTGACTAACGTGTTCGGTTCCCCTGATATTGATCTGGAGACACTACACCATGAAGTACCCATCAGGATTGAAGCGCCTGATTATCTTGAGCCTGTTTCTAACGCTAATACTCGCTGCGGCACCTGCCATGGCACAGGAGTCGTTCACGGAGGCAGACGCCATCGCGGCTGTGCTCGAAGATCCAGCCTTCGCTGACGGACTGGCAGCGGTCGAGGGCTGGACAGCCGCTGCCTACGACACCCGGAACGCCTACGGCATCTGGCGCGTGCAGTTCTGGGACGGCAGGGGGGAGGATCTGGCCTGGGCCGATGTCAAGCCTGCGCGACGCAAGGTTTATTCCTTTGAAGCCTATTTTCCGGTCAGTGAGCAAGAGTATGAGGCTGCGTATGCCCCGCTTCGCGCCTTTGTCGACAGCCACCCTGACCTCATCGAATTGCTCGGATCACCCGAGGCGTACGACATCTACATCGACTATGACCGCTGGAATCGTCACTGGGGCGTCTACATCGACGCCGGCGCGGACTCGTTGTGGATAGCCGTGCGCTTTACCGGCGGTGCTTCACCTGAGCATGAGTACTTTTCCGACCCGCTGCTTGTCGCGCTGTACTTCTCCAACGTCCTGAGCTACAGCGACTGGCAGGAGAGCCAGAAAGCACTGGCGACGGTCACGGCTCATCAACATGCAGAGATTGGCCGTGCACTGGAGGGTGTCATCGGCTGGACAACTGAGGTCTACGCGGTTGAAGACCATCAAAACCTATGGATGGTGGCCTTCAAGGACGGTGAACGTCTGATCGCCGAGGTGATGGTTGACACTGCCGCCTCCCAGATTGTCGACTTTGCCATCCATGAGTGATACCGGACGGATCTGGCCGGAAGTCAAGCTGGCCTGAGCAGGGAGCAACCGCGCTATAATGGGTGTCTATCATTTCGCCTGAGTTGGGACGGATAACGGGGCATGATCCCGACAGAAGCACGCCCGCGTATTCTTGTGGTGGACGACGAAGAGGCCATACGTTCAGCGCTGGTTACCCTTTTGACGCGGGCCGGCTTCAGCGCTCAGGTGGCATCCAGCGGCCCGGAAGCACTGGTGGCAATCCGTGACTCACCGCCGGATCTGATTCTGCTGGATGTCGTGCTGGATGAGGCCAATCCGCAGGCAGAAAGCGGCCTTAACGTACTGAGGGTCATCCGCGTCCTGGAGCGCTTCATCCCGGTCATCATGCTCACGTCGTATACCGAATGGCAGCTGGAAAGCCTGGGTCAGGGGGCGATTGCCTTCGTCACCAAACCCTGGGATGCTAACGCGCTCATCCTGCAGATCCGGGCAACGCTCAATGCAATTGCTCAAGTACGGAAGGAGGCAACCGTCCCAGCAGAGTCGCCCACGAATACCTTGACTGCGGGCGACGTTCACATCGACCTTAACCGGTATCGCGTCTCACGCGCCGGGCGCGAGGTCGATTTGACGCCTATTGAATTCGCGCTGCTCACGTTCCTTGTCCGCACACCACACCGTGAATGGTCACGCGAACAGCTTCTGAATCAAGTCTGGGGGTATGATTGGGTCGGCTATGAGCGTACGGTCGACCGCCATATTGCTGCGCTGCGTCGCAAACTCCGTCTGGATCGCGATGAATTGATCGAAACGGTTCACGGCACCGGTTATCGATTGGTGCTGCCTTGAAGCAGCTTGTGCGCATCGCGGTTCTAGGTGTCGTGGTCTGGGGAGTCGCGCCGGCATTGCTGAGCCTTGCGGTTCCGTCTGGTCTCACCATACGCGCCCATGGTGTAACCGGACTTCTCGGGTTTAGCACAGCGGTCATCGTCACTGGGCTGGTATTCTTTGACCACGGCTGGTCTCCCCCGCCGCGCACCGGCAGGCGTCGCTGGCTGCGACGGCTGCGAGATCTCATCGTGCTGCTTACAGTCTGGAACGTACTTCATTTTGTGCTGCGCATCGACAACTTGCGGCAGCCGCTGGTCACGCTGGAAGCGCGCGAACCGCTGTGGATCATCTGGTTTGCTGCAGCCGTGCTGGCCAGCTGGGTAATGTGTTTGCTCTGTGGACGGACTGCCCGCCGTATTAACGATCAAGCGCGGCATCAACGCACAATCCTCACCGCAGTCCAGAACCTCTTAAGCGAAGGTCTCGCCCTGTTTTCCCCTGAGGGCCGGCTGATTTACGCGAATGATGCCGCCCGACAGCTGCTGCTAGATCCAGCAGCTCAAGGTGACACACAGGGGGCGTCGCTGCGCAGTGACGCGGCAAGCCTGCTAAACCGAGTGCGCGCCAGCGGCCGAACAGCTTCGCAGAGCATGTCCTTGAGTGAACAGCTGCGGGTCACGCTGACAGTTACGCGCGCCAGTCCAGATACCTATGCGCTGCTGGCACGTCCAACCGAAGATCTTGGTAAATCCGCCTTCTATGAACGTTTCATCCGGCGTATTGTCCATGACATGCGCAACCCGCTGGCAGCGATTATTGCCCACAGCGTTAACCTGCGGGGTTATGAACCCGAATCTGACAGCACCCCTGCCGACCGGTCGCTGGCATTGACCGCAAACACCATCGAAGTTGAAGCTCAGCGGCTAACACGTCTTGTCGACAGTATGCTGTTTGACGCTCGGCTGTCCTACGTGCCGCCCGCCGCCGAGCACTTCGACTTGCTCGATCTGGTCGAAGAGGTATTTTTCCAGCATGATGAGCAGGTCGGGCGTGACGAAAAAACGCTGATGATCGAAACGACCCTGCAGCGTGCACCGTTTGAGGGTGACCGCGACTTGATCGCCCGTGCATTGGACAATCTGGTTGACAACGGCGTTAAGTATTCAGCAGCGGGGGCGTCCGTTCGCATTATACTGGATGAGGATGCACGCCATTATCGCCTCGCTGTCTCCGATACCGGCTACGGCATCCCGCCTGAAATGCTCCCCGATCGTATCTTTGAACCACTGGTGCGGGCTCATCCGAGCGGGGGTCACAAAGTGGTCAGCGGGTCAGGGCTCGGGCTGAGCATTGTCAAGAAAGTCGCTGAACTCCACAGGGGCTCGGTTAAAGCAGAAAGTCAGGTTGGACGGGGAACGACAATCAGCATATGGCTGCCCAAGACATCCGCATAATCCGGTTTCTCCGATCACGTGTGATCCAGATATTGGTGCTGACACTGGCAGTCTTGACCGGGTGCGGTGTACGGGTTGAAATCAGCACTCCGCCTGCGCCGACGCCGACACCACGCTATCTACCGCCCATCGACTACTCCCGTGGCGGTGTCTGGCGCGAGCAGGCCTCGCCGCAGATTGCGTTCATCAGTGCGGACAATGCCCGGTATCAGCTGTTTGTCGAGCCCGATCCACCCGATATCACCACACTGACGGATCGCCCGCTGTGGTTGGCCGCCGGCGTTACTGCGATGTGGTTCGATTCGCCGCAGTCGACGGCTCAGATCCGGCTGAGTGTTTACATCCGCCAGTCCGAGACCGATTCATGGACCCTGGTTGAGTCCGTTCAAGAGACGCTGACCACCGATGTAATGCCTGCCCGGCGCGAAACCGACATCTCGGTGATGCTGTATCCAGAACAGCCGGGTATCTTTCAAGTACGCACAGAGGTCAGTGCCATCGTCTCCCCCGCCAGCGCCGAGAGCCAGTCGACTGTCGAGTCGAACCAGATGACCGTGTTTGTCGTCAGAGATCCCGGGGAGATAGAGATTGACAGCGGCGCACTCTGGCCAGGTTACGGCGAAATTGATCCTTCTCAACCCCTGTGGGATTGGCGAGGCTGGTTCGGCGGTCCGTGCAGCGTTGCGGAATGGAGTGGTGATCATCCGGATGTTGTCGCCGCCTGCAATGCCCTCGAATCCGGTGACGCGGAGGCGGCCGAAGAACATCTGATTGCCGCCGCACCCGTCATGGAGGATCTCTTACTGCGTGCCGGACTTCTGAATCAGGCAGCGTTGATCGCCGCCGTCAGCGGTGACATTGAAAACGCAGATGCCCGGTTCACCGAGGCACTCAACGCCTTCATCCTTTCGGAAAATGCGGTACTTACCGGGGCAGCGCTGCATAACCTGGCGGCATCCGCCTTCGTACGCGAAGACGCGGCATCCACGGATACCCTCTTGAGCATACTGAACGAGCTGCGCGCGCTGTTTTACGACGAAGCAGGGAATGTCCTTACTCAAAGTCTGGCAGGGCGAGTCTACGATGAACCGTGGCGAGTCACAGAAGCGCGCGACTGGCTAAAGGCCTATGATCTGCCTCAGGCCGATGCGCTGGCAAGATGGCTGGGTGACTAGATGAGCTGGCTTCTCAGCAGCGGCTTTTCCCCTCAAGTGCGGGATGTTCCGAGCAGCTCATGAACCTTGCGCACCGCGCTGGACGCATCCGGAGCGAAGCCGTCCGCACCGATCTGGTCAGCGTAGGCTTGAGTCAGCGGCGCACCGCCCACGATAACCTGCACCTGATCGCGCAGCCCCGCCGCATTGAGGGCCTCGACAACAGCCTTCATCGCGGGCATGGTCGTCGTTAGCAGCGCTGACAGCGCCACCACCTGTGCCCCATCGCGCACCGCCTGCACAAACCGCTCCGGCAGTACATCCGTACCAAGATCAACAATCTCGAAGCCCGAACCTTCAAGCATCATCGACACCAGCTTCTTGCCGATGTCATGCAGATCGCCCTTGACCGTACCGATCGCCACGCTGGCATGAGGCTTGACACCCTGATCGATCAGGTGCGGTTTGAGGACGATCAGCGCCTGCTCCATGGCTTTCGCTGCGATTAGCATCTCCGGAACGAAAGCCTCACCCGCTTCGAACTGCTCGCCGACCTCGCGCATGGCCGCAATGAGTCCGTCGTTGAGGATTGTGCTTGCGGAAATACCCTCAGCCAGCCCCTGACGCACTTTCTCGCTGACCATGGCAAGCTGACCGCTCACAACAGCTTCGTAAATCTCGTTGACAGTCGTCATGGGTTGCCCTCTAGGACTTCGTCAGCGCGGCTTCACGCTGAGCTGGTGCCACGCTGTGTGTGGCGACGATCTGGCGGCACTGCTCGATGTACTCGTCTAGCGACACTTGCACGCCGTAGTGCTTCATCAGCGACGGCACCCACTTCTGGCCGAAGCGCACGTGCATGGTCTCGTCCATGATGTCGTACATCACGGCCTGGGCCGACTCGAGATCATTCTGGCTCAGGTAACGCTGATAGCTCTCGTGCTTCAGCTTGAATGAACCGGCTTCGATAATATAGGTCAGCGCGCAGTAGCGGATGGCCGGATCAAACAACTGCCGCCAGCCATAACTGCCAATCGCACTCGGAAAATCTGAGATGTGATAGCCAAGCTGGTTGAGCCGGTTCTCGCCCAGTTCGGAGTGGCGCACCTCGTCCCAGCAGTGACGGGCAACGTCATAGTAAAACTCCCACTCCATGCCCTTCGCTTCCCATAGCACGGTCGCCAGCGTCTCGGCAGCCTGCATCTCTTGTACGTAGTTTGAGAACTGCCACAGCAGGTACGCCATAAGGTCGCTCTTGTCGGGAGCCGCCGGTGAAGCGATCGCAATCTGGAAGCGTTCGTCACGCCGCGCCTCAGAGAATGGCAGCAGCGTCGAATAAGCGGGCGGCGCTGGTGGCAGCGGCGACTTCTCGCCATCCCCATCGATCCCGCCGATCGCCGTCAGTACGTCGCGCAGGAACTGCGTCCAGCGCTGAACGTTCCGGCGCTTCTCGCCGGTGTCGGTCATCTCGTCGACGATCGACTTTGCCCACAGGATCTGGTCTCTCGTACGGGCGATCAGCGCCTTGAGCACAATCACTGACGGGTGGTCGTAAATGTCGAACGTTGCGGCGGCATAGCGCTCGTAAGCGTCCAGCAGCGCCGGCTTGAGTACCAGATACACGCCCGCGACCAGTTCATAGTCGTGCTGCGCTGCAGCGAAGCATTCGATCGCCTCGTCCAGCAGCGGATCAAGCCCGCGATCCGGGTTGGTCACTCGCAGTTCCCACAGGCGGGTGCGTAGGTCGCGGCTGTGCTCAACATTCTCCCACAGGTGGTAGGCCATCTGTTTCTTGACCTCCCATTTGGCGACTCCCGGCAGCCACCCGCCAAGCAGGCGCGCGCTGTGCGTCTCAAACGCCTGGTAGCGCTTGAACCGGTCGATATTGGCTTGAATGGTGGGCGTTAGTCCAGGGGGCATTTTTTAAATCTCCTAACGACACAACTCACTTTTCGATCCCTGCGTTAAGCATACGTTCCGTAGTGGATCACGCGCTCGATGATCCACTGATAGCGCGCCCAGTCGACCGACGGCGGCACGGAGTGATCCGAATGGTAGATGTAGCCGCCATCGACGCGGGCAGCGGTGATCTTGTCGCGGATCTCGGCTTCGAGCGTTTCAAGATCGCCGCTCATCTGCGTCGCGTCGATATTACCCATGAACGACAGGTCGCGTCCGTACTCCTGCTTGAGCAGGCGCACATCCATACCTGCCTTGGCTTCCATGGGCTGGAGCACTTGCAGCCCCGCGCCGATCATGTCTGGCAGAAAGCGCCGGATGTCGCCATCGCTGTGCATGAAGAAGGTGATCCCGGCGCTGCGCAGGTAGTCTGCTAACCGCTGATCGCAGGGCATGACCAGCGTGCGGTGCGTACGCGGAGAGAACATCGGCCCGGTACCAATGCCGCGGTCATCGACGACGAACAGGCCATCCGGGATGATGCCGTAAGTTTGCGCCGTTTGCAGCGTGCCGATGATCAGGTCGATGTGCGCCTCGAACATGTCGCGCATCCAGTTTGGATTTAGCGCGAGATCGCTGAGCGTCTCCTCGAAGCCGTGTTTGCGCCACGTTGCCTCAATCGGTCCGTAGACGTGCAGCAGCACGTACTTGCCGCGCTGACGCATGGCAGCAAACTGCACCTGAAGCTGTTCCCACGTCGGGAACGGCGTGAACGGCGTAAAATACGAGGCAGGACCGATACGCGCCGTACCGCCGAAATCGATGTCGAGCCGGCGGCGCAAATCAGCCCAGTCCTGCTCGGTCTGCACGGTATGCTTCAGATAGCCGAGGGCGCCGCTACGGTTCTTCCACTGCTTGGCGACAAAGCCGTGTTTGTCCTCACGGAGGGTGTATTCCGGGTGGTCTTCAAGCAGACGCTCTGGCAGGCGCAGCGACGCGTCTAGATACAGGTTTTCGAAATCCATATTGAAGTAGGTCGTGGGGGAAACGCCACGAGGGAGCCCCTGCTGCTCCCAATTGAGGATTGTGTCTTCCCAGTAAGCATCCCACACTCCGATACGGTCAGGTTCCGTATGCGCTAGCAGCGCTTGAATGCGTTCACGCCCCTGCATGAGCTTAAGATCCTTTTTGGATCATGGTAGTGACTTGCCGGACGCCGTGCAATAGGTGTTTCCATCAGATGGAAACCGGATTAATCCGGAGACATCCTGTCAACTGCACCGTGGATTGCCATAGGCTATAACCAAATCGGACTTGGGCCCACACCCGCTGCCTGACTTCGGGAACCTCACCTGTAATGGTTAGCTTGCCGCCTCAGAGAGTGGAGGCGACCGGCTAGCGCCCGCCCCCTGACGAAGTCAGCGCGAACAGATCATAGTCCGGGTTGGTGATGTACTCCTGCAAGAAGTGATGCGCGGCACCCATCGCAGCGCTGTTGGGTGAAGTCAGCTTCGCCTGCTGGATGATGCAATGATTGTCGATCAGGTGCGGCAGATGTGCGCCAATCGCCGCCTTGACCTCAGCGTGGAGTTCGGGCGGTATGGTGCTGAAAAAGCCGCCCATCACGACCAGATCAGGCTGTACGATATAGATGATATTCGCGACCGCCGCCGCCAGCACGCTCACCAGTGTGTCAGCGATGCCGCGGCAGATCGGCAGACCGTCGACCGCGCCCTGCAGAATCGCCTGAAAGCGTTTGCGCCGGGACTTCAGGGCGTCAATCGCCGCATACGCCGCCCGCGATGACGCAGGACGTTCCGCCAGTTCGCGATCAAAGCGCTGATTTACGCCCATGATCGTTAAGGCGTCGTGCACTTGCTGGCGATCAGGAATGTCTTTGACGTGCAGCAGGTGGCTGGCGATCAACCCGGCGTTGCCGAACGATCCCTTGTACAGCGCCCCGTTGAGGAACAGGCTCGCCTTGACCCCCTCGTCAAAGCCGATGTACGCCAGATTCCGGTCAAAGGGCTGGCGCGTGTGCTGAAACTCGGCGAAGGCCATGCAGTCAATATCGTTGGCGATGATCACCGGCAGCCCGGTCAGCCCTTCCAGCCGCCGGCACATCGGAAACCGTCCCCAGCCCGACACGCGCCCCACCGAGATGATATCCCCCGACTCCTGATCGATGAACCCGGGCGTCGCAATGCCGATCCCGAGCAGACGGCGGTCGCTGAACTGCGCGCGCCTGGCCGCCACGTATTCGACAATCATCTGCACCACGTCTGCGGGCGATGGCACTTCACCGTGCAGCACCTCGGACTCATGCAGGATTCCACCGTTCAAGTCCGCCGTCATCAGCCGGATTCCCGGAAGCTGGATGTGCACACCGATGATGGTGTGCAGTCCGTCATCCAGCCCGAACAGCATGGCCGGACGCCCGCCGTTCGCCTCGGCCTGACCGACCACGCGAATCCAGCGCGCGTCGATGAGTTCCTGCACGGCTTTGCGGAGCGTCGGCAGGCTGACCTGCGCGGCAGGCTGAAGTTCGGCCAGCGCCAGCGGTGCCGACAGCAGCGGTTTGATGATCGAACGGTGGAGTGACATGAGAATTCCGAAATACCTTTTGACAAAAGTTTTGCAAAAGATATAATAGAAATGTACCATAGAGTCGTTTTGATCGAAATATGATAATTCAAAGTTGGTTATAGCAAAATGGTGCTTCCGCAGCAGCCCACGAACCCGCTGAACCTCTACTTCGGTGACCTGCACAACCACTGCGGCCTGAGCTACGGCCACGGCAGCTTCACCGATGCGCTCACCAACGCCCGCATGCAGTTGGATTTTGCCAGCGTGACGATCCACGCCGCCTGGCCTGACCTGCCCGTCGACGATCCGAAGCTCGGCTACCTGATTGACTACCACAAACTCGGCTTCGCACGGGCGCTCGAAAACTGGCCGGGTTATCTGAGCGCGATCGAGGCCGCCAATGAGGACGGCCGTTTCGTGACTTTCCCCAGCTACGAGTGGCATTCGATCGCCTATGGTGATCACTGCGTCTACTACAAGGACGCGCGCGACAGCCACATCCTCGACGCGCCCGACCTGCCCGCCCTGCGCGCCGCCGTCAAGAAGCTGGCGACACCGGCCCTGCTCATCCCGCATCACATCGGCTACAAGCAGGGTTCGCGCGGGATCAACTGGAGCGCCTTTTCGGATGAACTGTCACCGGTGGCCGAGATCTTCTCGTTCCACGGGCTGTCCGAGTCCAGCGAGGGGCCGTATCCCTACCTGCACTCCATGGGGCCGCGTCACGAGTGCAGCACCGCCCAGTATGGCTGGGCGCAGGGGCATATCTTCGGCATCATCGGCTCGACCGATCACCACAACGCCTTCCCCGGCAGTTACGGCTACGGACGTCTCGGCGTGTGGGCCGAAACGCTGACCCGCGACGGCCTGTGGGACGCCATCCGGGCGCGCCGGACGTACGCCCTCACCGGTGACCGTATCGTCCTGCACACCGCGCTCAACGGCCAGCCCATGGGCGCGATCTGCCCACCGGATGGCGAACGCCGCATCAGTGTCGATGTGACCGGCGGCGGCGCGCTGGACTATGTCGAGGTGCTGCGCAATAACGAGATTATCCACCGCGAGAATGTGCTGCCAATGCGCGGCGTGGGCGGAGTCTACAAGCTCTACATCGAAGCGGGCTGGGGCGAACAGCAGGAACCGGTCGACTGGGACGTCGCGCTGCGCATCGAGGGCGGTCAGCTGCTCGATGTCGAGCCGCGCTTCCGCGGTTTCGGCCCGACGGACTCGCCGGACGCCGAGGATTACGCCTTCAGCCGCTGGACGCGCGACGGTGACGACGGCGTCCGCTTCCACACGCGGACGCGGCCCAACGCGTCACTCCACACGGCGACCACGGAAGGGCTGGCGCTGGAGATCGCGGGCGACGCCCGCACCCGCCTGACGGCGACGATCAACGGTCAGCAGCATGATCTGTGCCTCGGCGATCTCCTGACCGGATCACGCACGTTCTATCTGGGCGGTTTTGTCTCGCCGGCGATCAGCTTTCACCGCGCTGTGCCGCAAACCGAGTTCGCGCACCGCTTCGACCTGACCGACCGCCGTGAATCGACCGGGCGCGACTGGTACTACGTGCGCGTGCGCCAGCGCAATGATCAGTGGGCCTGGAGTTCACCGATCTGGGTTGAAGGACAATCATCCTGAGCCAACGCCCCTATCCGGGGATTCCGCACATCGTCTGTCGAAGGCTTCGAGCGCAGGAGGACATCACCAGAAAGGACGCAATGCAGGAAAAGACGCAGCAGCATATGAAAGACGGTCTTGGTCCGGGTTTCGCACTGGCAGTGGACACAACCGCTGGCAGTTTGACAAATAGTTAGGAAAGGATTGCACTATGCGTAAGGGTTTGCTCGTTTTATTGATCGTACTGCTCGCGCTACCGTTGAGCATCAGTCAAGCACAGGTCGAGGAATTTAGCTGCGGCACCGACGAAGCAGTGACGATCACCTATATTGGCGACCCGGCGGGCAGTCACCCGGCGGCGGAAGAAGCCACGATCGCGCGCTTCAAGGAAATCTGCCCCAACATCACGGTTGAGCGCATCCCCGGTGACGCGCAGGGCCAGAACCTGCTCGCCGTCTACCTGACCGCGTTCGAGGCCGAAAGCCCGGACTTCGACGTGATCCGCGTCGACGTGATCTGGCCGGGTCTGCTGGCCGAGCATCTGCTCGATATGCGTGAGTACGTGCCGCAGGCGCAGTACGACAGCTACCTGCCATCGCTGATCGTCAACGACACGGTCGACGGCGCGCTGGTCGCGCTGCCGCTGCGCATCGGCTTCGGCATGCTCTACTACCGCACTGACCTGCTGGAGAAGTACGGCTATGACGCGCCCCCGGCGACGTGGGACGAACTGACCGAAATGGCGCAGGTGATCCAGGACGGTGAGCGCGCCGACGGCAACAGCGAGTTCTGGGGCTTCGTGTGGCAGGGTAACGCTTACGAAGGCCTGACGACCAACGCTCTCGAGTGGCAGGTGTCCAACGGCGGCGGCTCGATCGTCAGCCCCGAAGGCGTGATCGAAGTCAACAACGAAGCCACCGTCGCCGCCTTTGAGCGCGCGGCTGGCTGGGTCAACACCATCAGCCCGCCCGGCGTCACCAGCTACGCTGAAGAAGAAGCCCGCGCCGTGTGGCACGCCGGGAACGCCGCTTTCATGCGCAACTGGCCGTTCGCCTACAGCACCAGCCTGACCAGCGAGGCCATCGGCGACAAGTTCGACGTCGCGCCGCTGCCCGCGGGCGATTCCGGCCGTGGGGCCGCGTCGCTCGGTGGCTGGCACATCGGTGTGTCGCGCTATTCGGCCAATCCCGCCGCTGCTGCCGCCTTCGCGGTCTATATGACCAGCGTCGAGAACCAGAAGGAATACTCGATCGCGACCAGCTCGCCGCCGGCCAGCCTGGAACTCTACTCCGATCCTGACATTCAGGCCGCCATGCCGTTTGCCAGCGCGGACATTGTCGAAGTCACGACGCCGCGCCCGTCGACGGCTACTGCCGAGAAGTACAACCAGGTCTCGACCCTGTATTTCACCGCGGTTCACTCGATCCTGACCGGTCAGGAAGACGCCGACGTGGCGCTCGAACTGCTCGAACTGGATCTGGAGACCCTGCTCTCCGAGTAAACCTCTCAAGTCCCGGGTTGGGGCGGCAGACTGCCGTCCCAACCCACCCACCGCGGTGTTCTAGTAGTTGATATTCGTTCCCTAAATTGCGCCCTTATTTGCGTGTTTATTGACGGAGCCGGTATGACCTTATTCAGCGCAAGTTTTGACGGCCAGCCTGACCCCGGTTCCAGCGAAGCCCGCAGCGGCCGGATCGCGGCCTACTTACTGAGCAGTCTGTTTATCTTCCTCGGCCTGGCGGCGCTGTCCGGCTTTGCGGTGACCGTCCTGCAAGATCCGGCCATACGGCTAATTCTCAATTGGACAGCCGCAGACGGTGATGCGCCGCCGTCGCTGATCCTCGCCTTTTTGAGTACGTTCGGCATTGTGCTGCCAGCCCTGGTGATCGGGCTGGGGGGCGCGGCGATCTGGCTCGGTTTTCGCCTGCGCAGTCAGCACATCGGCGCCGGACGATGGGCGCAGATCGCGCTGCTGTGGCTGACGGTCGCCAGTATCGCGCTGGGCATCTTGGGTTTTATCAACCTCGCTCAGAGCGCACCGGGTACGCCGGACGCACCGCAGGATCTGATGCGGGCGCTGCCGGTACTGCTGCCGCTGATCGGCGCCGGGTTCTTCGGCGGGCTGCTGGGGTGGCTCAACCGCAGCATCGACCGTATCTTCTTCGGGCAAGAGCCGCTTAACGCCCGTGAAACCCGTCTTGCCTGGAACCTCTTGATCCCGACGCTGACGGTCTTTGTCCTGGTCGCTGCCCGCCCGCTGGAGCAGACGTTCATCCGCAGCCTGACCGACAAGCGCTTCGCCGGGCGTGAAGTGCCCTCATTCGTCGGTCTGCAGAATTACGGCAACCTGCTCGGCATCCGGCTGGATACAGTCGCGTGCCGCCTGGATGAGGAAAGCGGCGGCTGCGCAACGCGCAGTGACGGCTCGATCCGCTGGGAATCGATCGAGCGCGACCTGCTGCAAACCGGCTACCGCACCGTCTGGACGATCCCACTACCCTTCGGCGCTCAGCCGCAGGCGGTCGCCATCAGCAGCGTCGACGCCGACTTCCTGCGCGGCATCAGCACGACGCTGGTATTCGCGGCCATTTCGGTGACGCTGGAACTGACTATCGCGCTGTTCATGGCGATGACCGTGAATTCGAGTTTCGCCGGCCGCGGCTTGATGCGCGCCGTCATGCTCGTGCCGTGGGCGATCCCTACGGTGATTTCCGCGCGCCTGTGGGAACTCATGCTCAAAGACACCAGCGCCGGTATCGTCAACCGCATCTTGATGGATCTGCGGCTGATCGACTCGCCGCAGGCGTGGCTGTCGGACGTGTCGCTGCAGCTTCCGGCGGCGATCATGGTTGACGTCTGGAAGACCGCGCCGTTCATGGCGCTGCTGCTGCTGGCCGGTCTGCAGACAATCCCCAAAGACCTGTATGAAGCGGCGTCCGTCGATGGCGCTTCACGCGCGCGCCAGTTCCTGTCGATCACGCTGCCGCTGCTGCGGCCAACGATCGCCGTGGCGCTGATCTTCCGCACGCTCGACGCGCTGCGCGTGTTCGACCTGTTCAACGTGCTGTTCGGACGCCAGCAGCTCACGATGGCGACGTACAACTACGAGATGCTGGTCAACAACCAGCGCGACGGCTACGCCTCGGCGATCAGTATGATCATCTTCGCGTTGATCTCGGTGTTCGCCATCGTCTACGTGCGCATGCTGAATGTGGAGAACGAATGATGCAAAATCCACGTTACGGGGAACTGCTGCGACGCGTCGTGCTGTATGCGCTGGTCGCCATCATCGCGATCTACGCCCTGTTTCCGTTCTACTGGGCGTTCGCGACGTCCTTCAAGACCGAGAACGAGATGTTCCAGCGCGCGACCTATCTGCCGCAGCAGCCGACGCTCAAGAATTACGAGTACGTCCTGCGCGACAATACATTTCTGCTGGCGCTGCGAAACTCGGCCTTCGTTGCCAGCACCACGTCGGTGCTGTCACTGGTGGTCGGATCCTTCGCCGCCTACGCGCTCGGACGGCTGCGCTTCAAGGGCCGCACGATGCTGCTCTACGTCGTCCTCAGTATGACCATGTTCCCGGCCATCTCGATCCTATCCGGGTTATACTCGATTGTGCGCGAGTTCGGCGTGTTCGGCACGCCCTTCGCGCTGATCATCACCTATCCGGTCTTCACCCTGCCCTTTACCGTCTGGGTGCTGACCAGTTTCTTCAAGGGACTGCCCGCCGAGATCGAACAGGCGGCCATCGTGGACGGCGCATCGCCCTTCCAGCGCTTCCGGTTGGTGCTGCTGCCGCTGACGGCGCCGGCACTGGTCACGACGGGGCTGCTGTCGTTCGTCAGTTCGTGGAACGAGTACCTGTTCGCGCTCAACTTCACGATTACCAATCCGGCATCGCAGACGGTGCCGGTCGCGATCGCCCAGTTCAGCGGCGCGGAAGCCATGCAGGAACCGATCGCTGAGATCATGGCTGCGGCGATGATCGTCACGATCCCGCTGGTGCTGCTGGTGCTGATCTTCCAGAAGCGCATTGTCGCCGGCCTGACCGCGGGCGCTGTGAAAGGCTGAGTGTCATTTGACCAACCTGATCGTCATCGACTGCCACGACCTCGGGCAGCATCTGGGCTGTTACGGGCAGGAGACCGTCCCATCGCCCAATCTGGACGCGCTGGCGGCGCGCGGCGTGCGCTTCGCCAACAGCTTCTGCACCGCGCCGCAGTGCAGCCCCAGCCGTGCCGGACTCTATACGGGGCGCTTTGCCCATGCTAACGGCATGCTCGGGCTGGCGCACCCACCGTTCAACTGGCGCATGCATCCCGACGAAGTGCATCTGGCGCGCTATCTGCAGGCCGCCGGTTATCACACGGCACACATCGGCGTCCAGCACGTCACGACGCGCACAGAGGACGCCGTACACGCGCTGGGATTCGACAGTGTCGCGCCGACTCCCGCACCGCTGGAGATCGTCCGGAAGGCCGCCGACTTCCTCAAGTCAGCCCACGACCGGCCGTTCTTCCTCAATATCGGCTTCGACGAGCCGCACCGCGACGCGCACGGCCGCTACACGCAGGCCGCGCCGGATCGTTCGCGCGGCGTACGCATCCCGCCCTACCTGCCGCAGACGCCCGAAGCCGCGGACGAATTCGCGGAACTGCAAGGCGTGATCGGCCTCATGGATGCGGCGGTCGGGCACATCTGGGACGCGCTGGAGGCGTCCGGCCTGCGTGACGATACCTGGCTGATCTTCACGACCGACCACGGACTCGCCATGCCGCGCGCCAAATGCACGCTCTACGATCCCGGCATCCAGACTGCGCTCATCATGCACGCGCCGGGGCTGGGACTTACCGGCGGGCGCGTCTACGATCCCATGATCAGCAACGTTGATCTGGTGCCGACGCTTCTCGACATGCTGGGACTCCCCATCCCCGACAATCTGCACGGGCGCAGCTTTGCCGACCTGCTGCGCGGACAGCCTTACTCGCCGCGGGTTGAAGTATTCGCGGGCAAGACCTTTCACACAGCCTACGAACCGCAGCGCGCCATCCGTACCGACCGCTACAAGCTGATCTGGAACGCCGAAGTCGACATCATCAACGTCCCCGGCGACATCATGCACAGCCCGATCTACCCGCAGATGATCGACCGGCTGACGGTCGAACGCCCGCCGCTGGAACTCTACGACCTCCAGGCCGATCCGCTAGAGATGCACAACCTGAT
>ERZ761609.1737-NODE-1737-length-17986-cov-592.081033_pt1 | contig 17986 bp, 23 predicted proteins | sample MGYA00511163_ERZ761609 | MGnify/ENA primary metagenome ERZ761609 (study PRJEB28899, sample SAMN02445070) | bioreactor sludge metagenome | biome: EBPR sludge | place: Australia: Brisbane, Thorneside Wastewater Treatment Plant | collected 2011-12-16 ... | reverse complement strand
GATGAGCAGGTGCAGGCGTAGAAGTGAAGCGGAAGATGATTCCAAGCATCAAAAACTTCCTGCGCGGCGTCGTCACCGCTGCCGCGGCCAGGTGCGATGAGGTCGGCCCCTGCCGCTGTCGCCCGGCCGACGCGCCGGCTTCACCGGCCACGCCCGCAGTTCGGCGGCCGGCTACGCAATGATTCGCCGCGGGCGTTGATCAGTCGGGCGCCGCTTGCCGCTTCGCTCGCCCAGTGTGGCAGCAGACCCCAGCGCAGCAAGTGCAGGACGCGCTGGCCGCTTGGCGACAGCCGGACGACAGCGATGTCGGTTCCCGGGGCGATGTTGTAGCGCACCGCATGGTCGTCGCAGTGAGCGAGAGCGAAGCGCCAGGCCAGTTGCGACCGCGGCGCGGCAAGAGCATAACGTCCGCACATGCGGCAAGTCTAGCGCAGGCGGTCGACTTGCGTGCATCGACGGCAGGCAGTGCCCTGCCGTCCGCCGTCGCAGCCCGGCAGGCGTCGCCGCGCAGGCTCGTGAGTGTTGGGGCTTTGGCGCTGCCTCGCTATACTTGCGCCGGTACGCGCGAACCGCATGCTGACAACGGGGGAAAGAATGAGACGAGTAGTCGGTCGGAAGGCAGTCGCCTGCGCCATCGGCGCCTTTCTGCTGCCAAGTGGCGGCGCTCTGGCGCAGGAACGGCCGGCGGCGGTTGCCACTGCCGTCGAGGCTGTGGCACCGGTCGCGCGGCAGCCCTTTCGCCGCAGCATCGAGGATGCGGCCAACCTCGCCGGTGGTCTGACGGTGAGACTGAGCAAGGCGAGCTATCGCGAAGGCGAGCCGCTGGCGTTGACCGTCGAGGTGCCGCGGGCGGGTTATCTGAGCGTTGTCAGCGTCGGTCCGGACGACGTCGCGACGCTGCTCTTCCCGAATCAGCAGCAGTCCGACAACCGGGTGGCGGTCGGAGCGTTCCGCATTCCGGGCGAGCCGGCGCAGTCTCCAGAGCTGCTGGCGAAGCCCGCCGGGGTGACGCTGGTGGCTGCCTTCGTCAGTCAGGAGCCGCTCGATCTGCAGCAGACCGGTGGCGGCGATGATGACGGGCAGTCGCAGGCGAGGGAGGGGTTCGCGCGCCTCACGCCGGCTGCGCGCAGCCAGCTCGAGAAGCTGGCTGCGCGCAGCTTCATGGGCCTGCCGCGAACGGCGCCGCTGCAGGGCGGCGTGTCCTACCAGCTGGTGTGTGCGGCAGGCGTCACCTGTGACGCGGCGAGTCTGGCGCCGGCGACCGGTTCGCCGCCGCCGGCGGAGCGGCTGACGCCCGGCCTGCTGCTCGAAGGTGAGGTCGAACTGGCGCTGCCCAAGGGGGCCTGGCTGCGCCGCATCCCCGAGAAGGGCCAGCGCCTGACCCGGCTGTCGGAGGGCTTCGTGCCGCGTCTGTATACGAATGCCGACAACCACTGCAGCATCGGCTACGGTCAGCTGGTTCGCCAGGCGCCCTGTGGCGGCAGTGAGCCGGTGGCGCTGCGCCGCGGCATCAGCGAGGCGCAGGCCGAGGCGGTGCTGGCCGAGAGCATGCGGCGCGCGCAGCGGGCGGTGATGAGTCTGGTGAAGACCGAACTCAGTGACGGTCAGTACGGGGCGCTCTGCGATTTCACCTACAACGTCGGCGTGGCGATGCTGCAGAACTCGACGCTGCTGAAACGGATCAATGCCGGCGAACACGATCGCGTGCCAGCCGAACTGCGCCGGTGGACGATGGCCATGGGCAAGGAGCACCGGGGCCTGAAGCTGCGTCGTGAGCGCCAGATCGGACTCTACTTCGAGGGACGGCCGGTCCCGCGGACGCCGCCGGGCGACGAAGCCCTGACGCCGATCGATATCCGCGTCGGCGGCTAGACGCGGGCGTGCGCACAGCGCTTTCTTGATCGGCAGCAAAGCGGCGAGCAGCGGGCGCTGCGTGTATGGACGGGTAACTGCAGGCGGGATCGTCGGCCTGGGCCTTCCGAACCGGACATCGCGGCGCCAGAATCCGGCGCCGGCAGCCCCTGAACGTTTTTCTCTTCAACGCCTCGTTGAAAGCGTGTTGCTCGTAACCACAAGGAGACTATCTTGAAGATCATCTGGAAAAAAATCTGGATACCGGCCGCCGCGCTCGGCCTGTTGATGCAAGCGCCGGCTTTCGCCATCGACGCAAAATACCGCCAGAAGCTTGAACGCTCCGGTTGCACGCAAGTGAGCGAGGGGCAAGGCTGTGACATCAACAAGACCAAGGCGGAAAACGCCAAGGCCGGCTTCGTCACGGAGGCTCCCGCCGAGAATGCCGGCCAGGACGCTCAGGCCAACCAGTCGCCCTATGCCGGCAATTGGGTGGCGGTTGGCCCCAGCGGCGGTACGGTGGCGAAGATCCACATCGACAACAAGGAGCACGTCAAGGTGAATGGCAAGGCAGTCAAGGTCAAGCGCAGCGACGGCGCGCTGGTATTCAAGCAGGGCTTCATTACCTACACCATCCAGGGCGATCGCCGCCTGAAGGGCGAAGATACCTGGTCCGATTCCGACGCCCACACCACCGGCAAGATCGTCGCGGAGTAATCTGCATCGGGTCGGCCGCCAAGGATCTCAAGGAAGCAGTCAAGCAAGCCTGACCGCCCCGATACTGGAAGGAGAAATCATGAACAATGCAAAGATGGACAAGGCCGCCGGCCAGGCCAAGGAAGTCCTCGACCAGGTGACCGGCAACAAGAAACTCGAGGACGAGGGCAAGCTGGAGCAGGCCGGCGCGTCGATCCGGGAAGTTGCCGGCGAGGTGGCGGACGGCGTTGCCGGCACCGTCGGCAAGGCCATCGATTCGGTGGGCAATGCCGCCGAGCGCCTCAAGGAAAAGCTCTCGGGCAAGGGCTGAACTCATTGACGGCATCGGCTTTCCGCCACTCGCCGAAAACTCTCAAGGGAAAATCATGGATATCATCGTCACGATTGTCGTCGGCTTCATCGTCGGTGTCATCGCCAAGTTCCTCATGCCCGGCCCGGACGGGGGCGGCTTCATTCTCACGACGATTCTCGGCATCGCCGGTGCCTTCGTCGGCAGCTTCGTTGCCGGCGCGTTGGGCATGGGCGGTGCCGTCGGCTGGATAGGTTCCGTTCTGGGCGCCATGCTGATTCTTCTTGTCCTCCGGCTGGTCAAGAAGGCCTGAACCAGCCGATTCGCGGGTGGGGGCTGCTTCGGCGCCCGGCTTGTCGCACAGCGCCGAGGCACTGGCGTCAGGCGTTTCTCGCCCACATTTCTTCGCCGTCTTGAAAGTCTCCTGATGATGCCTTCCCTGTTCTCTCCGCTCGACCTGGCCGGGCTGACCCTGCCCAACCGCATCGTCATGGCGCCGATGACGCGCTCGCGCAGCACCCAGCCGGGCGACGTCCCCAACGAGCTGATGGCGCGGTACTACGCCCAGCGCGCCGGTGCCGGCCTGATCATCACCGAGGCGACGCAGATTTCACGGCAGGGGCAGGGCTACAGCTTCACGCCCGGCATCTACAGCGACGCGCAGGTGGCCGGCTGGCGCCTGGTGACGGATGCGGTGCACGCTGCCGGGGGGCGGATTTTCCTGCAGTTGTGGCACGTCGGGCGAATGTTGCATGCGGTCTTCCATGACGGCGCGGCACCGGTGGCGCCCTCCGCGCTGGCGCCCGATGCCCAGGTCTGGGTCGTCGGCGCGGATGGAGTCGGCCGCATGGTGGATTGCCGGCTGCCGCGCGCCCTGGCGATCGGCGAGATCGCCGGTGCCGTCGCCGATTTCCAGCGTGGCGCGGCGAACGCGATGCGTGCCGGCTTCGACGGGGTCGAGATCCACGGCGCCAACGGCTACCTGATCGACCAGTTCCTGCGCACGACCTCGAACCAGCGCAGCGATGCCTACGGCGGCCGCCGCGAGAACCGTCTGCGCTTCCTGCGCGAGGTCGCGGCCGCTCGCCGGCTTCGAAGGCAGCACGCTGTTCGGCGGCAGCGGGCAGGGCTATACCGATTACCCGGCCGGTCAGGCATCCTGATCACCCAGACCATGGAAAGATCGGCACCATGAACATCGCCCAGGTCGCGCAATCCCGCTGGAGAAGCAGGTCTGTCTCGTCGTCGGCACCCTGCTGCTCGGTGCGGGCGTGCTGGGCATCGATGCCTGCCCGATCGAGGGCTTCGACATGAAGGCGATGGACGAGGAGCTCGGCCTGCGCGCCCGGGGGCTGACCAGCTCGGTGATCGTCGCCCTCGGCTACCGGGCGGCGGAAGATTTCAACGCGAAGCTGCCGAAGTCGCGCCCGCCGCTGGAGCAGGTGCTGACCCGGCTGTGAGCGGCAGGCATTGCGGCATTTGTTGGTGAGGAGGACACGATGAAGCGACTTTTCGCATTCGCGGCCGTGCTGGCCGCCGGGATCGCGCAGGCGGATGGCAGTCCGCTCGCTGGAACGTCGTGGCAGCTGCACGCCATCCAGTCGATGGATGACGCGCAGGGCACCACGAAGGTGGCGGAGCCGAGCCATTTCACGCTCGAATTCGGGCGCGACGGTCGTGCCGCGCTGCGCCTCGACTGCAACCGCGGCAGCGGCGATTACAAGGTCGCGCCGGCCGGCGACGGTTCCTCCGGTTCGCTGACCTTCGGTCCCGTCGCGACGACGCGCGCGCTGTGCCCGCCGCCGCACCTCGACCAGCGCGTCGCGCGCGACCTCGCTCATGTGCGCTCCTACCTGCTCAAGGACGGCAAGCTCTACCTCTCGCTGATGGCCGACGGCGGCATCTACGAGTGGGCGCCGCAGCAGGCGGAAGCTGCCGCTGCCGACAACGAGCGCGTCGTCAAGCCCGTGCAGTTCGCCAAAGGCAAGAGTTCGGCGGTGATCCGCGACCGCATCGTCGGTTACCACTACATCGACTACCAGGTGCGTGCCGGCGCCGGCCAGCGCATGACGTTGAGCCTCAAGGGCAGCAACGGCGCCAACTATTTCAACCTGCTGCCGCCGGGCTCGGAAGGTCCCGCGATGGTCCAGGGTGAGTTGCTCGACAACCGCTTCGACAGCCTGTTGCCGGACGACGGCGTCTACACGATCCGCGTCTTCCTCTATCGCGCTGCCGCACGCCGCGGCGAGCAGAGTGATTTCACGCTGTCGGTCGGCGTCACGGGCGCGCCGCTCAAGCCGGTTTCGGCCGGGACGGATGCGGTGCTGCCCGGCACTCGCTATCACGCCAGTACGACCGTTCCGTGCGAGCCCGCCTTTACCAGGACGCGCGAGTGCGAGGCCTTCGTGGTGCGGCGCGGCTTCGACGGCACGGCGACGGTGGAACTGCGCTGGGATGGCACCTGGAAGCGTCGCATCCTGTTCGTCAAGGGCGAGCCGAAGGCGGCCGACGTGCCGCAGGCCATGACCTTCACCCGCAACGAGCGCGGCTGGAGGGTCACGTTCAACGGGGACGAGCATTTCGACATTCCCCAGGAACTGGTGTTCGGTGGCTGACGGGTCAGGGCCGGCGGGGCGTGGGCCATTGCGGCTGGCGCTGGCCGTCCTGCTCGCGAGCGTCTGCGTCTCGCTCTTCTTCGTCGTCAGGCTCCAGCCGACCAGTGCCGGCGCCTTCGCCATCCTGGCGGTCTGGCTGACCGTGCCGCATGGCGCGATGGCGGCGCTGCTGAGCGCGCTGCAGCGCTGGGGCAAGCCCCTGCTGCCCTAGTGTGTCGCGGCAGTTCTGCTGGCCATCGGTGGCCTCTACGTGCTGGCGGATGCGATCTTCTGGCACTCCGACGCGCAGGGCGCCATCGCCGTCGTGCTGACACCCGTCCTGCAGGGCGTCGCCTTCCTCATCGCCGCGCCGCTGGCGTGGTGGGCGGGGCGACGCATGCGTGGATAAGGAACGAGGCCTCCAGGCGGGAGTCCCGGCCATTGGAATTTCGGGGGAATTTCGGGGACAGTACACTAAACTCCTCGTTCCAACAGCAGATGGCCGAGAAGCGCCGCGACCGGCGCGGCGGATTGGTGAACGCCGCCGCGGGGCGAGTGCCTCGCAGCTGAGGTGACTCCCTCCCGCCGCGGCGGGCAGCGCACCGGGGAGACGGGTCGGCAACGGCCCCTTTCATTTCAGTTGCTCCCCGCGCGAATCGGCAGCGATAGCGCCCGGGCGGCGCCGCTCCCGAAGCGCAACACCCACTCCGTGTTCGTAGGGGCGCGCCTGACAGGCGGCGCCCGACTGTACGGTGGTGCCGGGGTTCGGTAGACTCGCGCACGCTTTGTCGTTCCTCGCGGTGCCCAATCGTTTAAAAAGGAGGCTGATCAAGCGTTCGTGGAAGCAGTGGCTGGTCATCGCGTGCATGGCGACGGTCGCGGTGCCGGCGTTGGCGCAGTCGAAGAACGACGAGTTGGTCGTCAACGGCAACGACTTCCTTAGCGCCTCGATGGCAGAGCGCAAGGCATTCCTGGTCGGGGTGGCGAACACGATCATGGCCGAATGCGTGTATGCGAAGAGGAACAACCAGGCGACGCCGGCGGTGAGGGCGGGGATCATCAAGGCGACGAAGACGGCGAAGATCGGCGACATCGAGGCGCAGATCACGCGCTGGCACGAGTCGAACGGGGTGAAGCTGGGGACGCCGGTGATGGCGGTCGTGCAGCAGGACGTCGTCAAGGCAAAGCGCTGAGCGCGAAGGGAACGGACATGATGCAGAAACTGAAGATGGTGGCGGTGGTGCTGGTGACGAGCGAGGCGACTGCGGGCGGGGCGATGGCGGGCGCTGGTATCAACCGGGCCTCGGGCCACTCGAGCACGACCGGGGGGCTGATCGGCGGCGGCATCGGCATGACGGTCGACCACTTCTGACCACGGACCGGAATAGAGACGGGACGGAACGACCCGAAACGCCGGCGGCGAGCCGGTGCCGATCGGCCCCTTCGGGTCCGGCCGGTGCCGGCCGATCGTCGGCGACGAAAAGGCCGCGCGGCAAGGAAGAGCGTCTTCCGGCGAACCACGTGCGCCGAGGCCGACTCCGTACGGCCGAGCACCCTGGGTCGGGATCACCGACCGGTTCACCATGAAAGGAACCATGAAAGGAAACACGATGTTCAAGCGTTTGCTGCGGATCCTCGCACTGTTCACAGTCGCGCTGACGATTACCCCCGCGTGGGCCGACGACTACACCAAGACGATCAGCGTGTTCAAGAAGGCCGGCGCCGGCGTCGGCGGGGCGTACGGCAACGGTCGCGTCTACCAGAAGGGCAAGTATGTCGGCGACACGTCGATGACGCAACTCTCCATCGGCTTCCAACTCGGCGGCGAAGGCTTCAGCCAGATCGTGTTCTTCGAGGACGAGCGGGCGTTCAAGGAGTTTACCAGCGGCAACTTCGAGTTTGGCACGGAGGCTTCCGCGGTCGCGATTACCGCGGCGGCGGGGGCGAAGGCGAACACCGCGGGATCGTCGGCGGGCGCCAGCGCCGGCAAGAACGACGCCACCACTGTCGGCAGGTACCACAAGGGCATGGCGACGTTCACCGTGGTCAAGGGCGGGCTGATGTACGAGGCCACGATCGGCGGCCATAAGTTCAGCTACCAGGCGCTCTGACGGCCCGGCCGCGGCAAGCAGCGGCGGGACTTTAATATACTGTCCCCGTAACTACCCGTCGATATGCCAGTTTCTTGGAATGCCGCCATACACTCCCAGCACACAAGAATGTGCTGCATACCTCACCATCCACCTGCAAAGGATTCCCCATGACGAAAAAGCTTGTTGCCGGTTGCCTGCTCGCCCTCTTCCTCCTTCCTGCGGCCTTTGCTGCCAGCGAGGCCGGCGGGGCCAAGAAACCGAAGAGCATCCCTTTCGCCACCACCACCTGCGGCGATCTACTCGACATCTTCGCGGCAGCCGACCCGAAGCTGAACAAGGACAAGAAGATGCTCAAGGGCGCACAGGACCGGGCGTTTGCCTACGTTGCCTGGACGCACGGCTACCTGAACGGCCGCGACGGCATCGACGCCAAGCGTTACCCGTTCGATGAGACGGGTGTCACGCAACTGGTCGGCGTCATGTTCAATACGTGCAAGGGCAACGATCCCATGCTCTTCCTCGATGCCGTCAAGGACATGCGCTAGTCCAGCGCGTGCTCAAGGAGATAGAACGATGAACGCAAGACTCTCGAGGTTTCTGTCGGGTATCGGGGCAGCCGTGTTCCTGCTCGGCGCCGGCACCGTCGGCGCGCCCGATGTCATGGCGGGCGACAGATATCGGCATGAACTCAGGCGGCACGATGGCCAGGTGCTGCGCGCCGCGGCCGTGGACCGCGATCTGCGACACCACGAGCGCGAGCGGCGCGCCTTCGTTGCCGGCGCGGCCGTCCAGCAGCACCGCAATGACAACCGCAACTATTACCGGGGCGACTATCGAGACGGATACGGTGACCGCTATCGCGATCGGTACTACGAGGACCATGACGATCACGACAACAAGATCGGTGCTGCATTGGTCGGCGCCGCCGTCGGCGCGGTGGTGACCGGGGTGGTGATGTCCAACAAGAACAACGCGAGCCCCAGCAACGCCAGCAGCGATTCGAAGCAGTAAGGCGCATGAACCGCTGACCCGGGGAGCCGCCAGTCGCCTGGCCGCGCCAGGCGACTGGCCCGGCCGCAGGTGCGGCGGTCGTGGGTCGGTTTCATCGCATGACCAGCAGAGGACAACGCAGTGGAAAGGGCCTGCCGTCTCGCGATCGTTTGCGCGGCCCTCGTCATCCTGGCCGCCTCCGCCTTGGCCAAGACCCCATCCGACGTCGCCGACCTGGTCGGCGCCAAGGGAGCGGGCGGCGAGCCGCAACTGGACCGGCGTGGCTACGAATGGGCCAGAACGTTCACGGTACCCGATACTGGTGTAGAGTCGGCCAGGAGGCCTGCATCAGCCTGCTCGTCGCCAAACGCGGCTTGACGACCGTCACCGGCGAAGCTGCCGCCAAGTCGACCGATCGAGTGGCACAGCGACCTCTTCCCGCCGCGGCAGACGCTTGCCGATGCCTTACCCACACCGAAGGAGATGCCCGATGAATTCCCTCCGCGAACCCGATCACGAACTGGAAGACCGCGTGGCGCGCCGCCTGCTTGACGTCTTCGTCCGCGTCGGCCTCGTTTTTGCCCTCGTGTGGCTGTGCTTCCACTTCTTCGCGCCGTTCCTGACGATGATGCTGTGGGCGCTGATCCTGGCGGTCACCCTCTATCCGCTGCAGCAGATGCTCGCGAAGCGGATTGGCGGCAAGCAGGGGCGCGCGGCGACGCTGATCGTCGTCCTCGGCCTCGGCCTGATCGTCGTGCCGACCGTGATCCTGGGCAGTTCATTCGGCGATTCGGTGCATGGGTTGATCAACGGGGTGAAGGACAACACGCTCACGATCCCGGCACCGCCGGCAAGCGTCGCGGAGTTGCCGATCGTCGGCAAGAAGGCCCATGCAGTCTGGTCGCAAGCGCACAGCGACCTGCCCGCACTCGTCAAGAACATGCAGCCGAAGATCGGCGAACTGGCGGGCAAGGCGCTGGGCATCGTTGCCAGCCTCGGCGGCGGCCTGCTCAAGTTCATGTTTTCGTTCATCGTCGCGGGCATCATGATGGCCTTCGGTGAGCCGGGAGGTCGCGCCATGCAGGCGATCTTCGAGCGCTTCGCCGGCATCGCCCGCGGCGCCGAGTTCACCGATCTGGCGACCTCGACGGTGCGCGCCGTTGCCTCTGGCGTCATCGGCATCGCCTGCATCCAGGCACTGCTGATCGGCATCTCGCTGATCATCGCGCATGTTCCGTTCGCCGGCGCGCTGGCACTGGTCGTCCTCCTGCTCGGCATCGTTCAGGTGCCTGCCGCCATCGTCACGCTGCCCGTCATCGGCTGGATGTGGACGAGCGGCGACTACGAAACGACGCCGGCCATTGCCTACAGCGTCTTGATCATGGTTGCCGGCTCGGTCGACAACGTCCTGAAGCCCTTGATGCTCGGCCGCGGCGTCGATGCGCCGATGCCGGTGATCCTGATCGGCGCGCTTGGCGGGATGGCGACGGACGGCATCCTCGGCATGTTCGTCGGCGCCGCAGCACTCGCGCTCGGCTACCAGATCTTCATGCGCTGGGTCAAGGACAATCCGGAGCGCGCGCGGCAACCGGCCACGGGCGGCGCGGGTTCCCTGATGCTCTGATCCGGTGCGGAAACGCCTTGCCGGGGTGTCCGGCCGTCCGCTTTCCGTCCTCGCCGCGGCGCTGCTGCTCGGCGGTTGCGCCGCCGTCGGGCCGGATTTCAAGCGGCCCGAAGCGCCCTGGCTCGCTGCTTGGTCGGGCGGTTCGCTGACGGCGCTGGCCGAGGAACAACGCGGCAGGCCGCGGGCGCAGACCGAGGATTGGTGGCGCAACTTCGACGATCCCGTACTCGACGCGCTGGTCGCCGAGGCGCAGCGCATCAACCCGAACGTGCGCACGGCCGGCATGCGCATCATGGAGGCGCGCGCGCAACTGGCGATCGCCGGCAGCCTGCTCTACCCGCAGCAGCAGCAGGTGACCGGCAAGGTCATGCGCATGGGAACCGAGGCGAGCAGCGGGCCGGATACTGTGCTGACGGCGTACAACATCGGCTTCGGCGTCGGCTGGGAGATCGATTTCTGGGGCAAGTTCCGGCGCAGCATCGAAGCCGCGGATGCCGGCTACTTCGCCACCATCGCGCAGTACGACGACCTGCAGGTGCTGATCGCGGCGCAGGTCGCGACCCTCTACGCGTCGATCCGCACCCTCGAAATGCGGCTGACGATCGCGCACGAAAACGCCGCACTGCAGAGGCGCAGCCTGGAGATCACCGAGCGCCTCTTCAAGCACGGCAACGACTCCGAACTCGATGTGCAGCAGGCGAAGTCGCAGTACCTGAGCACCCTCGCCGCGATCCCGCAGATCGAGGGCAGCCTGCGCCAGACGCAGAACGCGCTCTCCGTGCTGCTCGCCCGCCCGCCGGGTCCGCTGCCCGAAATGGCGGCCGGCAAGGAGCGCATTCCGCGGAGCGAGCTGGCGATCGTTGCCGACATGCCGGCCGAGATGCTGCGCCGCCGCCCCGACGTGCGCGCCGCCGAGATGCAACTGGCGGCCCAGTCGGCGCTGATCGGCGTCAGCGTCGCCGACCTCTACCCATCGATCGCGCTGCTCGGCTCGCTCGGCGTCTCGTCGACGTCGCTGTCCGGGGCACCGAGGAAGCTCGACTGGGCGATCGGCCCCAGCCTGGTGTGGAACGTCTTCGACTTCGGCCGCCTGAGCAACGAGGTGCTGGTGCAGGATGCCCGCTTCCAGCAGCTCTACGAGCAGTACCAGGGAACGGTGCTGCAGGCGGCGCGCGAGGTCGATGACGCTGCCGTCGGCTTCGTCGCCAACCGCGAGCAGGTTCCCTTGCTCGAGGACTCGGTCAAGGCGGCGCGGCGCTCGCTCGACATCGCCAGCAAACAGTACCGCGAAGGGATGGCCGGCTTCGAGCGCGTGCTCGATTCGCAGCGGGCACTCTTCAACCAGCAGGAGCGGCTGGTGAACAACCTCGGCAACGTTGCCCAGAGCCTGGTCACGCTGTACAAGGCGATGGGTGGCGGCTGGCAGCAGGCGCGCAGCCGGCCGCTGCTGGATGACGCGACACGCGAGACGATGGCCGAACGCAGCGACTGGCGGGAGATGCTGGCGGCGCCGCTACCGCCGCCCGATGTCGCCCCACCCCAGATGACCCCGGAGAAGGAAGAACGATGACCCAGGAATCGCCGAGCCAGAGCCCGTCGACCGCCACCGGCGGCGAAGTACCGCAGCCGGGCAAGGCGACCAGGGTCGGCGCGACGGTCGTGCTGGCGCTGATCGCCGCCAGCCTGCTCTGGTACTTCGCCGCCGACCGGCTGACGCCGCACACCACGCAGGCGCGGGTGCAAGCCTTCGTCGTGCCGGTCGCCGCCGAAGTGGCGGGCAAGGTGCTGGCGGTGCACGTCAGGAACAACGACGTCGTTCAGTCGGGGCAGCCGCTGTTCGACATCGACCCGAGCCAGTACCGCATCGCGCTGCAGAGGAGCCGCTCGGACTACGAGTCGGTGCAGAGATCGGTCAATGCCTCGGCGGCGACCGTAGAGGCGGCTCGCGCTTCGCTGCAGTCGGCCCAGGCCAACCATGTCAAGGCCGAAAAGGATGCAACGCGGCAGGAAACGCTCTACGCCGAGGACCCCGGCGCCATCTCGGTGCGCCGGCTGGAGGTCGCGCAGGCCACGCGGATCCAGGCGCGCAGCCAGGAAAAGGCCGCCGAGGCCGACCTGCGCAAGGCGCAGGAAGCTGCCGGCGAGAGCGGCGACAACAACGCGCAGCTGCGCAGCGCGCGCTCGGCGATCGAAAAGGCCGAACTCGACCTGGCGCGCACGCAGGTGGTCGCTCCCGGTCGCGGTGTCGTCACCGACCTGCGCACCGATGTCGGCCATTTCGCCCAGGCGGGCGCGGCGGCAATGACGCTGATCGCCAACCACGACCTGTGGATCAGCGCCGACCTGACCGAGAACAACCTCGGCAACATCGACCCTGGCGACGCGGTGGCGATCGTCCTCGACGTGCTGCCCGGCGAAGTGCTCAAGGGGCGTGTGCGCAGTGTCGGCGGCGGCGTCAGTTCTGGGCAGCAGCAGGCACCGCCGGGAACGCTGCCGACGATCCAGAACAGCCGCGACTGGCTGCGCCAGGCGCAGCGCTTCCCGGTGGCGATCGAGTTCGACGCCGCCGAAGCCGACCGGTTGGGCCGGCTCCGCCCCGGCGGCCAGGCCGAGGTGATGGTCTTCACCGGCGACAACTTCCTGATGAACCTGCTCGGCGCCGGCTACATCCGGCTGATGAGCCTGCTCTCCTACCTTTACTGAGCGACCGATGATCGCGCCGGCGGACAAGGCGGTACTGCGGCTGGCGGTCGGCCTCGGCCTCGCCGTCTTGGTCGCCTACGGCTTCGCGTTGCAGATGCCGCACGTGGTCTGCCTGATGGCCATGATTGTTCTGTGCAAGCCGGGTCCGCCAATTCCGCCGCTCAAGGCGGCGGCCTTTGCCCTGCTGCTTGCCGGCCTGCTGGTGACGGGGGTGCTGATGGTTCCCCTGCTGGAAAACTATGCGCTGGCCGCGGTCATGCTGACTGCTGCGATTCTTTACGCGTTGTTCTTCTTCGGCATCCGCACCGGCAACCCGCTGACCACGATCCTGGTGGTGGTGTTCACGCTGATCCCGGTCGCCGGGGTGGCCGAGCAGGCGCTGGTGACGGTCATCAGCGTGACCATCGCCGCCGGTATCGCGGTCGGCGGCCTGGTCGGCAGCCTGTCGCACGCCTTTTTTCCCGATCCGCCGGGCGCAGCCGCCAGGGCCGCCAAGACGCCGCCCCCCAGCCGCGAGACGGCGGGCTGGATTGCACTGCGCGGCATGCTGGTGGTCATGCCGATGTTCGTGCTGGCGCTGACCGACCCCTCGTTCTATCTGGCGGCGATCATGAAGACGGCCACCCTCGGGCAACAGGCAGGTTCCATCGACACACGCTCTGCCGGCAAGGAACTGGTGGGATCGACCCTGATGGGGGCGGCGATGGCTCTGGTCGTGTGGTGTGGTCTGTCGCTCTGGCCCAACCTGTGGATGCTGCTGCTGTGGATGATGGCGGCCACGCTGTGGGCCGGTGCACGAATCTTCGGGGTCCAACGCACGGCCTACCCGCCCGTGTTCTGGAAGGACGCGCTGATGACCATGCTGATCCTGCTCGGCCCGGCGATCGAGGACAGCGCCGGCGGCACGGGGGTACTGACGGCATCCGCCGTTCGCGTCGGCCTGTTCGTCGGCGTCGCGCTCTATGCCTGGGCGCTGGTCTGGTTGCTCGAACGCTGGCGCGCCGCGCGCCGCCAGGCGCCGTTCTTCGACCGCGGCTGAAACAAGGAGATTGACGATGCTGCACAACCTGCTGGTCGGCCTGCCGACGATGCTGCTCTGCCTGGTCCTGCAGACGACGTTCACCTTCTGGAGCGTCCGCTACTACGTGCGTGCGTCGTACTCGAATGCCGCCGTCGGAGCGCGCGTCGCGATTTGGCCGCTGCTGATCGCGATGCTGATCCTGACCGCCGGCAACCTGCTGCAAATCACCCTCTGGGGCGCCCTGTTCCTCGCGCTGGGCGAGTTCTCCGAGTTCTACGAAGCCCTCTATCACTCGGGGGTGAATTTCGCCTCGCTGGGATATGGCGACATCGTCATGAGCAGGTCATGGAAGCTGCTCGGGCCGCTGGAGGCGGTCAATGGCGTCCTGATGGTGGGCATGAGCGGCGCGGCGCTGATGGCCATGCTGCAGTATTTGATCAAGAAGCAGCACGAACAGCGCACGCGAACGGGCTGAGCGCCCGGTAATTCCAAGGACATGATCATGATTTCGCGGGACGCCCGGTCCCGTGGACGCGGCCGGGCGACGAAGCCCCGACGTCGATCGATATCCGCGTCGGCGGCTGGACGCGGGCGTGCGCACGGCGCTTTCTTGATCGGCAGCAAAGCCGCGGGCAGCGGGAGCTGCGTAAGATCCGCCGCATGAACAAGCGCAGCGCCGATCGGCAGTGAGTCTGCTCGCCTCCTGGCTGGCCGCTGCTGCGCGCGATCGTCCGGCAGCCTGCGCCTTGCGCGCGGCGTCGCGCGAATGGGCTTACGGAGAACTTCTGGCGCTGGCCGGTCAGGGCGCAGCCTGCCTGCGCAGCAGCGGCGTCGCCGCCGGCGCCATCGTCGGTTGCAGCGGTGCCGCGGTCGATCTCGCGCTGGCCGCCGTCGCCTGTTCGTCGGCCGCTGCGGCGCTGCTGCCGCTTGATCCGCTGACCGTCGATAGCGCTTGGCCGCGCCTGCAGGAACTGGCTGGCGGGCGACTGCAGCGCCTCGATGCGTCGCCAGCCGAGTGGTCAAACTACCGCGGACTGGCTCCTGCTGCTGCCGACGCAAACGACCTGGCGCTGGTCATCGCCACCAGCGGCAGCGAGGGAGAGCCGAAGGCGGTGATGCTGACGGCCGGCAATCTCGCCGCCGCAGTCGCCGCGTCGCAGCAGTGCCTGCCGCTGGCGGCCGGTGACGTCTGGCTCGGCTGTCTGCCGCTGTACCACATCGGTGGCATGTCGCTGCTCCATCGCTGCCTGCGGGCCGGCGCGACGCTCCTGCTGCACAGCGGTTTTGCCGCGCCGGCGGTCTGGCGCGACATCAACGAACAGGCGGTGAGTCACGTCTCGCTGGTGCCGGTGATGCTGGCGCGACTGCTCGATGCCACCGCTGGCCAGCCGCCGCCGGGCAGTCTTCGGCATGCGCTGATCGGCGGCGGCGCACTGTCGCGGCCACTCTGCGAACGCGCACTGGCCAGCGGCTGGCCGATCCGTCCGAGTTGGGGCCTCAGCGAGAGCGCGGCGCAGGCGGCGACGCTGCTCGACCCGGAACTGGAATGGTGGCCCGGGCTGGTTGGCGCGCCGCTGCCGGGGCTCGCCGCGCGCATCGCTGCCGACGGCCGCATCTGCCTGCGCGGGGCGCAGGTGATGGCCGGCTACCTCAACCCGCAGTGGCGCCCGGGCCTCGGTCTGGTCGACGGCTGGCTGATCACTGCCGACCTCGGCGAGATCGATGCGGCCGGTCGCCTCAGCATCCGCGGTCGCGCCGACGACCTGCTGATCAGCGGTGGCGTCAATGTCCATCCCGCTGAGGTCGAGGAGTGTCTGGCCGCCTGTCCGGGGGTCAGCGACGTCGCGGTGACGGCGATTGCCGACGCGGAGTGGGGTGACTCGCTGCTGGCGCTGGTTGTCGGGCAGGCCGACCTGGAACTGCTGCACGCCTGGTCGCGGCAGCATCTGCCGGCCGCCAGGAGGCCGCGGCGATTCCGCTGCGTCGACCGGCTGCCGCGCAACCCGCTCGGCAAGCTCGAACGTGCCGTCCTGCGCCGACTGGCTGCGGAGGCTGCGTGATGCCGCGCGCGCTGCTCGACGCGACGCAGATCGCGCTCCTTCGCGGCCGCCTGCGCGCCCGGCTCGCCCGTGCCCGCAGCAATGATCTCTTGAGCATCAGCATCGACCTTGGCGCCGGCGACGACGACTGGCTCGGTGGTGACGGCGACGACTGGCCCGGCGTCGACCTGAGCCGTGGCGAGGGCAGCTGGTGGGCATCGCCGCTCGCCTGCGGGCGCTCCGACCACCGCCTGGCGATCGGCCGTGCGATCGACTTTCGCAGCACCGGGGAAGCGCGTTTTTCCGCCCTGCAGGCGGCCCTTGGCGGGCTGCAGGCGGTCTGGCAGCACGACGACCCGCAGCGGACCGGCGTCAGCCCGCTGGCGCATCTCGGCTTTGCCTTCGCCGACGAGAGTGCTGACGCCTGGCCGAACGCCCAGCTGCTGGTGCCGGCGATCCTGTTGCGCAGCGGCAGCGGTCGGCGCACCGCGACCTTCAGCTGTGTCGCCGCTGTTGGCGAGGCGGCGTTGCCGGGCTGGCTCGGCGAACTGCGCCGCGGTGCCCAGCGGCCGCTGCGCACCGCGGCGGCGCTTCTGCCGCAGACAGCCGGGCCGCTTGCCGGACAGGCTTTCATGGCGCGTGTCGCTGCCGCTTTGCGGACCATCAGTGACGGCCGGCTGGAGAAGCTGGTACTCGCGCGCAGCCTGCGCTGCACCGCCGACGGCACGATTGCCATCGCGCCATTGCTCGCGGCTCTGCGCGACCGGCATCCGTACTGCACCACCTATGGCGTCTCCCGCGCTGGCGAGAGCTTCGTCGGCGCGACTCCCGAGCGCTTGCTGGTTCTGCGGCGCGGCACGGTGCAGGTCGACGCGCTCGCCGGGACCGCCTGGCAGGCGGCTGGCGCTGCCGGCGTGGCGTCGCCGTCGCTGCACGACGACAAGAATAGGCACGAGCAGCAGGTGGTGGTCGACGCCGTGCGCGCCGCACTGCTGCCCTTCTGCAGTGCGCTGGCACCGCCGCAGTCGGCCGAGGTGCTGCGGTCGGGCGGCCTGCAGCACCTGCGGACGACTGTGCACGGCGGCCTGCGGCCGGGAGTGGGCTTCTTCGAGCTGCTCGGCAGCCTGCATCCGACGCCGGCGGTCGGTGGCTGGCCGGCGCCGGCTGCCGGCCGCTGGCTGCAGGTGCATGGTGAGCGGCGTGGCGCCTGGTACAGCGGCGGCATCGGCTGGGTTGATCGCGATGGCGATGGCGAAGCCGTCGTCGCGCTGCGCTGCGCGCGCATCAGCGGCCGGCAGGCCGAGCTGTTCGCTGGCGCCGGCATCGTTGCCGGCTCCGACCCGGCGCAGGAACTGGCGGAGACCGAAGTCAAGCTGGCGGTGATTGCCGAAGCGTTGCGGCATGCGCGCTGCCGGCCGGTCGCCCGCCGGGCGGCAAGCGCGTGAAGCAGCACGTCGACGACGGCCTGCTCAACCTGCGGTACGCGCAGACGCTGGTAGAGGGCCTGCGCTCGGCCGGGTTGCGCGATCTCGTCCTCTCGCCCGGATCGCGGTCGAGCCCGCTGGCGCTCGCCTTCCTGCGGCAGCCGGCGATCGCCAGCGAGGTCATCGTCGACGAACGCAGCGCCGCTTTCTTTGCGCTCGGCATCGCCAAGACGCGTCGGCGGCCGGTGGCGCTGCTCGCGACCTCGGGCTCGGCGCCAGCGAACTGGCTGCCGGCGGTCATCGAAGCCGATCTTGCCGCGGTGCCGCTGCTGCTGCTGTCGGCCGACCGGCCGCCGGAGCTCGTTGGTTGGGGCGCCAACCAGACGATCGATCAGCGGCGGCTGTTTGGCGGCCACGTGCGCGCCTGCCATGCGCCCGGACCACCGGCGCCGGACTTCGCTGCCGGCTACCTGCACAGCCTGGCGGCGCGTGCGCTGAGCGAATGCTGCTCGCCGCTGCCCGGCCCGGTGCAGCTCAATCTCGCTTTCCGCGAGCCGCTGCTGCCGGCCGCCACGGTGCTCGCCGGCGCCACCGCTGAGATCGGAAGAGCACACGTCTGAACTCCAGTCACTGACCAATCT
>ERZ761609.1736-NODE-1736-length-17991-cov-55.526985_pt1 | contig 17991 bp, 18 predicted proteins | sample MGYA00511163_ERZ761609 | MGnify/ENA primary metagenome ERZ761609 (study PRJEB28899, sample SAMN02445070) | bioreactor sludge metagenome | biome: EBPR sludge | place: Australia: Brisbane, Thorneside Wastewater Treatment Plant | collected 2011-12-16 ... | reverse complement strand
GCCGCCGGGGGCCACCTTCGCGGTTTCCGGCGTCAGGGTCCAGGCCGCGGGATGCGGCCGCTGCGCCAGCCCCGCCGAGGCGGCGGCCAACAGGACCAACAGAGCGCTAAGCGGTCGCCGCGCCGTTCTCCGAGTACCAACGCGCCATGTCGGACAAAATCCGGTCGGTGACGTGCTCGCTGGAAAGCTCGGTTGCCACGCGGATCGCATTGCGGATCGCATTGTCGTTGGAACGTCCATGGCAGATGATGCAAACCCCCTTCACGCCCAGCAGCGGCGCTCCGCCATACTCGGAATAGTCCACCCGCTTCTTGAAATCCCGGAATGCGGCGCGGCTCAGGACGTAGCCGATCTTCCGGGTGATCGTTGCCGCGAGCGATTCCTGGAGCATGTGCTTGATCACGTCCACCAGCCCCTCGCTCACCTTCAGCGCTACGTTGCCGATGAAGCCATCGCACACGATGACATCGGCATGGCCTGTGTACAGGTCACGCCCTTCCACGTTACCGATGAAATTCAGCGGCAGCCCTTTCAGAATCGCGCTCGCCCCTCGCGTCAGGTCGTTGCCCTTGTGCTCTTCCTCGCCAATGGAAAGCACCCCAACTCTCGGCGATTGCGTATGGAAGATCAGCCGGGAGTAAATGTCCCCCATCACGGCAAATTGTGCGAGCATCCGCGGCGTCGAGTCGACGTTGGCCCCGACGTCCACCATGACGGCAGGCTTGCCTTTCAAAGTTGGGAATGCGCTGGCCAGCGCCGGACGCTCCACGCCGGGAATCATCCCCATCACCGTTTTGGAGATCGCCATGACCGCGCCCGTGTTGCCCGCAGACACCAACCCATGCGCCTGGCCTTCGCGCACCAACCGGGCGGCCACCCGCAAACTGGAATCCCGCTTCCCTCGCAGGGCCTTCGCAGGATTGTCGTCCATGGTGATCACTTCGCTCGCATGAACGATTTGGATCGGCAGGCTCCGCCAGCCCTCGTACTTTTCCAATTCGGCCCGCAACACATCTTCCCGCCCCACAAGAAGCAAGTTGACGTCCTGCTGGCGCGCGGCTCTCACCGCGCCATGCACTTCCGGACCCGGGGCTTGATCCCCACCCATCGCGTCAACAGCGATCGTGATCATGTGGTTGACTGCCGGCAGCAGATATCAGGGCGTGCCTGTGCTCTCTGGCGCTAGGCTTCAGCGACTTCGATGACTTCGCGCGTCTTATACCAGCCGCAACTCGGGCAGGCGCGGTGCGGCAATTTCATCTCGTGGCACTTGGGACACTCGGAAAGGCCCGCGCGCTTCAGCGCATCATGGGCGCGCCGCGTGGATGTGCGCTGCTTCGAGTGGCGGCGTTTGGGATTGGGCATAGCTATACTCTCAGGGGTTGAATGCGAATCGTGTGAAACGAAAGACTTTCCTATTGTAATCGACCCCGCGCCCCCCTGTCACCTCCTCCGCCCGCCGCTCTCTGCCCTGCGAACTCGTCCATCGTGAGCTGATCCGCTATACTGACGCCCATGCCGCCCCGCGGAGCCCGCCGTTGATCTCCCTCGGAATCGTCCTCGCCATCCTGTCCGGCATCGCGAATGGCCTGTTCCCCGTTCCAATGAAGCGGATTGCCGGCTGGCGCTGGGAGAACATCTGGCTCGTCTTCATTGTCTCCGCCTGCCTGCTCATGCCCGTCTCGGCGCTCCTGCTGCTGAGCGTCCGTCTGCCGCTGGTCTTGAGCCTCGCCCCCGAAGGCGCGATCCGCGCCGCCCTCGCTTACGGCTTTGCCTGGGGCTTCGGAGCCATCCTGTTCGGACTCAGCGTGGACCGCCTCGGGATCTCCCTGCCCAACTTCATCGGGATCGGACTCAGTTCCGCGCTCGGAGCGCTCGTCCCCATGCTGCTGCGCGGAGGGATACGCTTCGGGCCACAGCAGTTGGTTCTGCTCGCCGGGGTCGTCTCCTTCCTTATCGGCGTCGCCCTTTGTGCCGCCGCCGGCTATCTTCGAGACCAATCTCCTGTGCGCGCCGCTTCCACCGGACTCCTGTTTGCCACCGGAGCCGGCATTCTCTCGGGCATCTTCAACGTTGGTTTTACGCTCGCCTTGCCCATCGCCCAAGTGGGGGAGAGCCTCCACTACGGACCCTTCGCCGCCACCCTGCCAGTCTGGGTTCTCATGCTCGGGGCGGGTAGCGTCCCCAACGTCGTGTTTTGTGCGGTACTGCTGGTGAAGCACCGGAGCTTCGGCCGATATCTTGAACCTCACCCCCGGGCCTGGCTGCTCAGCCTGGCGATGGCCCTCCTCTGGGGTGGCAGCATCTTCCTCTATGGACTCGCGGCTGGGAACCTGGGTCCCCTTGGCCCGGCGATCGGCTGGCCCCTGAGCCTCGCCGCCGCCCTCGTGACGGCGACTGGCATCGGCCTGCTCCTTGGCGAATGGCGCGCCGCTGGACAGCGCGCGTTCTCACTGATGCAGTCCGGCTTCTTGCTTCTTGTCGTTGCTCTTTTGCTGTGTGGGATCGCAGCAAACCTGACTTGATGGGCGTGCCTGCGGAGGGATTTGGAGAAGTTTGGTGGACGGCATGGGATTCGAACCCACGACCCCCGCATTGCGAACGCGGTGCTCTCCCAGCTGAGCTAGCCGCCCACTCGGGTCTCCACTACAAATATAACACGGGGCTGGACGGCTACAATGGAGTATAAATCTCCATGGAGCAGTCGAAACTGGACCCCACGCTTGAAAAGATGCGGCGCGATTGGGATGAGCGCGCCCGCGAAAACGCCCGCTTCTACGTCAATACTGAGCGCACGGACTGGACCGATGAGGATTTCTTCACCTCTGGCCGGCGAACAGTCGGCGAGGAAATCCTCACCGACATGACTAACATCTGTCAGGGCAAGGATCCCGGCCAAATGCGGGTGCTCGAGATCGGTTGCGGGGCGGGCCGGGTTACCCGCGCCCTCGCGGAGCTTTTCGGCGAAGTTCACGGCGTCGATGTCAGCGGGGAGATGGTGACCCTCGCCCGCGAGGCGCTTCGCGGACTCCCCCATGCCCACGTCTATCAGAACAACGGGATGGACCTTTCGGTGGTGCCCGTCTCTGATTTCGACTTCGCCTTTTCCACGATTGTGTTCCAGCACATACCCTCCCGCGAAGTCATCGAAAACTATGTGCGGGAAGTGCACCGCCTGCTCCGCCCCGGGGCCCTGTTCAAGTTTCAGGTGCAAGGCGACGCCAGCATTCAGACGGAACCGGACGACACCTGGCTGGGCGCCGCATTCAGTGAGGAAGACGCGGTTGCCATGGCGGAGCGTTGCGGGTTCGAGCCCCGCTACCGGCACGGCGCGGGCGGGCAGTATTTCTGGTTGTGGTATTTCAAGCGGTAACGGGCGGCGTGGGCTTACTGCATCCTGGCCGGTTCGGTGAGTGCCGCCTGGCCCTGCGCGCATACGCTCGCTCCCTCAACCGGATCCAGAAGCCGCCGCTCGAAGTCCCTTAGCTTGATGGGCGCGCTGCCGCGCAGTTCGCCGTGTTCCAACAGGAACCGCGCCAGTTCCTTGAGCAGCTCGAGGCGGGCCTCCAGTTCTGTCCTTGTCAACCGGCTTTGCAGGTTCTCGCAGCGGCGGTGAAGGCGTTTGAACTTCTGTTCCTGAGCGAGCGCGATTCTGGCCTGATCGGCCCGTTGCGCCTGAGTCATCACAAACCACGTCAGGGCCGCCGAACCAGCCGCTGCCAGGAGCGTGGCAATGAGCAGATCCACATCGTCTCTCCCTGCCCTTTCATCGGTTCGGAAGCCTGAGGACTTTAGCCCACCCCTGACTGCGATTTCTCCCCTAATGCCTGTGGACCCATCAGCCGATACTCAGAGCGAGAGGACCGTAGCGCTGGTGAAATCCAGAGTCCATCGAATTCTGATCCTTGGCAACCACCTAGAGAATGCCAACGGCCTGAAGCAGGAGCTTCTGGCGATCTCCCCGTCGCTGACCGCGGCGCCGCTCGCTCTGGATTCGGAGCACCATGAACTTGAACTCACGCTGATGCTGGAGGCGCCAACCGCGGTCTTCCTGGAGACCTCCAGCCTGGACAAAAGCCTCCAGATCGCCCGCTGGATCCGGGAGACCGACCGGAACCTTCAGATCATCGGCTTCTCGCCGGCCATTGGCACAGAAGAACTGTTGCAGTGCATGCGCGCCGGGGTGCGCGAATGGATTCCTCTACCCGCCGCCCCGGATGTCCTTGCCATGGTGCTGGAGCGGGTTCAGATCGAAGCGGCGAACAACCCGCCCGCCGGCTGGAATCACGGTGAACTGATCAGCTTCCTCCCGGCCAAGCCCGGCTCCGGCGCCTCCACGATTGCCCTGCATGCCGCACAGTCCTGTGCGCCGGCCGCTGGCAGCCGCGTTCTCGTGATGGATCTCGACTTACACTGTGGCACTCTCGGATTCGCCAGCCAAGCCAGGGGCGGCCTCACCATCAACGAGGCATTGCAGCACGCCCACCAGCTTGATGCAGCGCTCTGGGCAAAGCTCTTCGCGCGGAGCGGCGAACTCGATATCCTTCCCGCTGGACCTCCTGCCGCCGACACTGAACGCGTTGAAACCGGGCAACTCCGGCGTGTCCTCGCCTTTGCCGGAAGCCGCTACAAAGTCATCGTGGCGGACCTGCCCGGTCAGTTGGACCGCGCCGCTGTGCTTGCGCTGGAACAATCCGCCCATGTCTTCGTAGTGTGCACCACCGATCTGGCCTCGCTCCATCTGGCCCGCCGCACCCTTGACCTGTGCCGGTCCATGGGACTGGGAGAGAAGATCCACGTCGTGGTCAACCGTGCGAACTTCAACTTCGGCCTGACCCGCCAGGGCGTGGTGGAGATCCTCCGCCAGGCTCCGCTGGCGTGGCTTCCGAATGCGTTCATCCCCCTGCAGATGGCACTGAAGGACGGCCGTCTGCTGGATGAGCGGACGCCGTTCGTCCAGGCTCTCGATCCCATCGTCGAATTAGTTACCGGCCCCCGGCCACTCAGGGACGCGCCCGCGGAGCGGTGGCGATTTCTGCCCGGTCTTTCCGTGCCGCAAACCCTTCGATCCTTGCTTACGGCAATCGGGTCATTCGGCTCTGCGCCCAAGCCGGCCGTCGAGCCGGCGGCGCCCGTGCTGGCACCCGCCAGTCCGCCCATTCCGGAACCGGCCTGCCCAGCGGCGATCGGAGCCTGTGCTGAGCCGGCTCCCGTCCGCGCAGCCTCAGCGGCCGCACGCCGGAAGTCCTCTCCACGGGAAGGGCGCGCCTCACCCGCGAAGCGCCGGAGCAAAGCGGAAAAATCCTCCGCGCCGCCTGCCGGGCTTCCCCCTGAAGCCTGACGATTTAACTTGTTCTTTTATTGTTCCCGAGGACTGAAACCATAGGAAACTGGTCTCCGCTATGTCCTTTGGAATGTGGTGGCCAGGGACGGACTTGAACCGCCGACGCCGGCCTTTTCAGGGCCGCGCTCTACCAACTGAGCTACCTGGCCATCAGCGCACTCATCAGTTTAGCAAATCGCCTAAGCGGGCCGCAGCGCTTCCAACTCCTCGAGCGTTGCCTTCTGCACGTCCGCATGCAGCGAATTGCCATGCGCGTCCATGGTGACGATAGCTGCGAAGTCATGCACCCGGAGCTTCCACATCGCCTCCGGAATCCCGAATTCGAGCAGGTGCACGTCCAGCACTTCCTTGATCGTCCGCGCATAGTACTGGGCGGCCCCGCCAATGCCGTTCAGGTACACGGCGCCGGTCTCCTTCAACGCCGCCAGCGTCTTCGGGCCCATTCCGCCCTTGCCGATCACGGCCTTCACGCCATAGTTCCGAAGCACGTCGGCCTGATACGGCTCTTCGCGGATCGAGGTCGTCGGGCCGGCCGCCTTCACCATCCATTTCCCGTTCTGCTGCAGCATGACGGGACCGCAGTGGTAGAGAATTGCGCCGTTCAGATCCACGGGCGGCGGGTTCTTCATCAGGTGCGCATGCACGGCATCCCGCCCGGTGAACATCTCGCCGCGGATCAACACCACGTCACCCACCTTCAACGAGCGCATCTGCTCGGAAGTGAGCGGCGCCTCGAGGATCACTTCCCGGCCAGTGAGTGGAAATTCGCTCGACTCCACCATCCGCGTCACCGGACGTTCCGGATCGCGGTAGAGCCATTCCGTAATCGCTCCGGTCTCCGCATCCAGGATCACCCCCAGCCTGCGGAAGGCCCAGCATTCGTAGGCAACCGAAACAAAGAAGCTGGCCGGCAGCCGGTTCGCCGCCGTCACCTTGCAGCCGATCAACGACGACTTCCCGCCAAAACCCATCGCCCCCACGCCCAGCCGGTTGGCCTCCTCCATCACTTCCTGTTCCAGCCGCGCCAACTCCGGGATCGGGTTCGTGTCGTCCAGCGTGCGGAACAATTGCATTTTCGCGAGCAGGTAGCCGTGCCCGCGATCCGAGCCGATGCACACGCCCAGCGCGCCCGGCGCGCACCCCTGGCCTTGCGCCTGCCAAACGGCGTGGAGCAGGCATTTCTTGACGCCCGCCAGGTCCCGGTTGGCGCGCCCCTGGCCTTCCAGTTCGCATGGCAACGAGTACTGAATGTTCTTGTTCTCGCAACCGCCGCCCTTCAACACCAGCTTCACCTCGATCCCGGGCTTTTCCCATTGTTCGAAGTGGATGACAGGCGTCTCGGCGCCCAGATTGTCGCCTGAGTTCTTGCCGGTCAGCGAGTCCACCGAATTAGGTCGCAGCTTGCCGCGCCGGGTCGCTTCGGCCACCGCCTCGCGGATCGCCGCCGCGAGCTTGATCTGATTCACCCCGACGGGCGTATGCACGATGAAGGTGGGCATCCCCGTGTCCTGGCAAACGGGACCCTCGTCCTCATAAGCCATATCGATGTTGGCGGCCATCACGGTGAGCGCCTGGTGGGACTGGGTGCCGGGGGTCTCCGCCGCCAGCGACATGCCCATCGCCGCCCGCACATCGGGGGGCAGATTGGTGGAAGTCTGGGTGATCAGTTCAAGCAGGGAGGTGGCGAGAAATTCCATGAACGATGGCTCCTAAACTCCTATGGTAACTTCAGGCGGACCACGGCCGTGACGCCGGGCCGCACCAGGGGCGAAGGACTCGAGAACTCAACATACGCCTTGCCGTCCTCCACCGCCCGCACCGTACCGGGCACACCACCTTCCGGCAATTCGGCCACCTCGACCAGCGCCGGCAAGCCCGGCTTCAACCGTTTGAGCACCACTGGATTCGGTTCCACCACCACCTCCAACTCCGTGAGGTCCACTCCAATGTCAAACAGCGAATCCTTCTCCTTCTCCACCTCCGCGCCCGCCTGTTTGCGGATGGCGATGATCACCCCGTCCACCGGGGCCAGGATCATCGCGGCGGCCAGTTCCTGGCGGGCGGCTTCGAGTTCCTCCTCCTCCTGCGCGAGCAGTTTTCGTGCAGCCTCAATCTCGCGGGAGGTCTGCTGGATCCGCTCCTGGATGGCGCGCGTCAGGGTGGTGAGCGTCTCCGCCTCCACTTGCGTAGTCGTAAACAACTTTTGAGCGGAATCATGAGTATTCCGCGCGGTGGCGCCTTCGCGCAGCAGCAGGCGCTGGCGCTCGTAGTCCCGCTCGGCCCGCTGGAATTCCGACCGCGCGCGCGCGGCGTCGGCCGAGGCGCGGGACTCTTCCAGCCTTGCGGCCAGCAGTGTGCTCTCGAGGGCGCTCACCCGCGACTTCGCGCGCTCGAGTTCAAGTGTCGCGTTCTTTTCGTTTTGCTCGAGCAGATCGTTTGCGATGCGTCCCAGAATCTGCCCCTCAAACACCTCATCGCCCGGGGCAACCGGAATCTCTTCCAGGACCCCGTCCAGCGGCGCGGCCACCGACACCACATGAATCGCCCGCAGCGTCCCCTCCAGCACCGCCTCCGCACCCTCGGCCAACTCGGCTTCCTGCACCACCGGGGGCGGCGCCGCAGGCTTCTGCCGCGCCTTCCACATCGCCCATCCACCCCCACCGAGGGCGGCAGCGAGAGCCAGAATCGTGGCCGCGAGCCAAGGTCTCCGCATACCTTGATCATACGCGCACCTGCATTTTTCGATATACTTCCCTTCCGGCAGCCTGCCATCAGGATGAGTGACGATGTGGGGTTTACGGCTTGGCGACGACATCGACGATTTCTGCGTCAAGTGCAAAAGAATCACGAACCACTCCGTGCTCGCCATCGTCGGTGACGCGCCGGCGAAAGTCCGCTGCCGCACCTGCTATCACGAGCAGGAATTCCGTGACAGCATCGCCCCGCCCACAAAGCGCGAGTTAAAGAAGGCCGCCGAGGCTGCCGCGGCGGCGGCCGAAGCGGAAGGGGATTCCTCCGGGGAGGTGAAGACTCCCGAGCCCAAGCCCAAGTCAGAAAAGCCGGGCAGGAAGAAGTCCTGATCCAGACTCATTGACGGGGGTTTCTGCGGATCTCGTCGAGGATCTCCTCCTGTTTGCCATGTTCGAGGTCGCGCTTCAGCCGGCGCAGGGCGACTCTCGCCACGTCATCGTGGTGTGGTGGAGATGATTTGCCAGGGCTCCGTGTGAGCCGGAGCCACAACTCATGCAACAGGCGCAAATCGGCTTCGGTGAACCGGGGGGTGTGCGGGCCTAGTAGCGCCGTCAGCGGTTCCTCCATGGCCACGGAAACCTCGAGGACAAAGGCGTGCCTGGGCTCCGGCAGCCGCTCCCAGGCCAGTCCGATTCTCCGGGCGAGTTCCTGTGCCGGCATGACCGGGGAGACGCCGGTGACCAATCGCCCCGCGCGCAATTGGTTCGCCGTCGAGACAAGCGCGTACAGCGGGTCGGGGGCCGGGATCGTCAACAGCGAAACAGTCTTGCCTTCGGTTTCCGCCAAGGTGACCACGTGCGAGAACAGCTCCTTTTCGTATGCGCCAAACATCTGCTGGCTGCTGAGGGCGTGCTCCCCTGTCCCAGTGCCGGAGACCGGGCGGATGGTGGCCACAACAATGCCCGGGTCCTCCTGGTGGGCCTGCCGCAGCACTCGCCGCAAGTGGTCCATGCGGGTATAGTCACGCACCGCGACAATGGTACAGCCCGGTTGCGCGCTGAGGGCGGCGGGATCGAGGCCCGGGCGGTAGTCGAGGTTGAATTCTTCCTGAGCGGCTCCCTCCGCGCGCGCAAGTGCCGCGTTGCGCCGGGCTGAATACCAGAAGACGGCGAACAGCATCAGCGTGACACTCAGGCCGAAGATGGTGGCCACCTGCTTGGTGAGGAGGTTGGCGATGGCCACAAGGAACAAGGTAGCCGTGATCACCGACAACCCGACGGGAATCTCGCGCCCGCCCCAGTGCAGGTTGAAGGGAGTACGATACTCCTGGCCGGTCCGCTGGAAGCGGAGCGCCAGCACGCCGAGCGCCTTGAAGGCGAAGCTCCACACCACGCCGAACGCGTAGGCTTCGCCCAGGAAATACACGTCGCCACCGCTGCCCACGATCGTCGCGGCCTGCATCAGCACGACGCCGTGAATCAGGCGCGAGGTGGTGCCAAACTTCTGGTGCGGCCGCCGGAACCACCCGGTGAGTACGCCATCCTCCGCCACGCGGTTCAACACACCGTTCGCACCGATGATCGACGTGTTCACCGCCCCGGCAAGCACCAGCACCCCAACGGTGACGACAAAGCCGTGGAAGACCGACTTGAGCAGATCGGGCCCGGAGAGGCTCATGGCCAGCGCCGCCAGCAGATTGTCGAAGTTCGCGGCCCTGACGTCATCGGGCACAATCACCACGGCCAGCAGGGAAAGCAGACCGGTGCTGCAGAGAGCATAAATGCAGACGATGTTGGCGGTCCGCTTGAGGTTCGCCATTTTTGGCGCGGCGATTTCGCGGTAGATCTGCGCAAGCGTTTCGAAGCCGCTCATGGCGAGCATGGAATGGCCGAAGGCCACCAGCAGTGCGGCGGCCGAAATGGAAGGCCAGAAGGTCCCCTCCAGCCAGCCGAGCGAATGGCTCTCGAAGGCAATGTTGGCCGGCAGCGGGGCTGGAGGGAGGCCGTTGTTGGGCTGCCGCAGCAGCGTCCACCCGCACCACGCCAGCATCGCCACCACCATGACCGTGGTCACCTGCATGATGCGCAATGCGCGTGTACTCGACTCGTGAATCCCCCGGATGTTCTGCCGCCAGAAATACGCGGTGACCAGCAGGGCGAAGGCCACGGAGAACGCTTTGGGGTTCATCCGCGAGCCCAGTCCCGCCGCCGCCGCCCACTCGTTCAGCAGGCCGGCCAAATAGTGCCCGGCGCTGACGCTCGAGATCGGACCCGTGAGCACATAGTCCACCACGAGCGCCGAAACGGAGAACTTCGCGAGGCCCGGTCCGAGTGCCTCGCGCACCACAACATACACGCCGCCCCGAACGTACATTCCACAGCTCTCCAGATAGACCGAGCGCACCGCGAAGGCGAACACCATCACCGCCAGCACGAACCACGGCGCCGTGCGGCCCAGCGCGTGTTCCGTGATCCCGCCGATGTAGAACATCGTCGAGGCAAGGTCGTTGAGAACGATCGCCGCGCCGCGCCAGAAGGAGATAAAGGTAAGGGCGACCGTGGTGGCCACCACCACGCGGGCGGCGGTCGCCCTGGAGTTGTCCGGCGGCGGTCCCCCAGAGGTTTGCGGCATACGTGCGGGACGGGAGTCCCCGGCTACGCCCCTATTCTACGATCAAGTTAATGTCGGAATCGGCCCCAGCCTTGGCCCGGAACGTCGCCGCGATCCTGCGCGACGCGGGCGAACTCGTGTTCCTGGTCGGTGGCTGCGTGCGCGACCGCCTCCTCGGCCTGCCGGTCAAGGACTACGATCTTGCCACCAGCGCCCCGCCCGCGCGCCTGCTCGAACTCTTCCCGCACGCCCTCCACGTGGGCGCCCACTTCGGCGTGGTTCTTGTCCGGAAGGAGGAAGCGGAGGTGCAAGTGGCCACCTTCCGCACCGACCACGCCTACCGCGATGGCCGCCGCCCGGAAGCGGTCACTTTCGAAACCGATCCCCGCCAGGACGTCGTGCGGCGCGACTTCACCATCAACGCCCTCCTCGAGGACCCCTTCACCGGCGACGTGATCGACCACGTTAACGGACTCGCCGACCTCCAGGCCCGCACTCTCCGCGCCATCGGCGACCCCGCTCAGCGATTTCAGGAAGACAGGCTCCGTCTGCTCCGCGCCATCCGCTTTGCCGCCCGTCTCGACTTCAGCATCGAACCCAGAACCTGGAATGCCCTGGTCCGCCTGGCCCCCACCATTCTCTCCGTCTCTGCCGAGCGAATCCGCGACGAACTCTCACGCGTCCTGACGGAAGGCGGCGCACGCCGCGGCTTTGAGCTGCTCGAGGCCGCCGGGCTTCTGGAAATCCTGCTGCCCGAAATCGCCCGGATGAAGGGCGTCCCCCAGCCGCCCGAGTACCACCCCGAAGGCGATGTGTGGACCCACACACTGCTCCTGCTCGACAACCTGCCCCCGCATCCCGCTCTTAGCCTCGCGCTGGCCGCCCTGCTGCACGACGTCGGCAAGCCGCCCACGTTCACCGTCACCGACCGCATCCGCTTCAACGGCCACGCTTCCGAAGGCGCGCGGATCGCCCGCACCATCCTCGAACGGCTCAAGTATCCCGGAGCCTTGATCGAGACCGTCGTCTCGCTCGTCCACAATCACATGCGCTTCCTCGACTTGCCCAACATGGGCTCGGCGGCCCGCAAGCGCTTCTTCCGCATCCCCCACTTCGACGAGCAACTCGAACTCTACCGGCTCGACCTGCTCGGCGGCCTGCGCCCGGCAGACGCCTATGAGCACGTGCGCCGCATGCGCGCCTCCTACGAGGAGCATGAATTGCGCCCGCCGCCGCTTATCACCGGCCAGGACCTGATCGACCTCGGCTACCCCCCGGGCCCGTTGTTCAAACGCATCCTCGAGACCGTCGAGGAACAGCAACTCGAAGGCGTGTTGACGACTCGCCCCGACGCCCTCGACTTTGTGCTGCGCCACTTCGACCGCGCCGGTTAACGGCCCACGCGCTCCAGCGCATACCGGGCGGCCTCCACGCCGCGCCATTGCGCTTCTTCAAAGAGCGACAGCGCGCTCAGGTCGCAGTTCGCGTACGCAAAGCCGTCGCGCGGCCGCAGCCTGGCCAGCCGCCGCTCGTCGAAGATCACCCCCGGCAATGGCCGCGGCATCGCGTGCGCGATGCGGAAGATGTCGATGCGCGACACACACTGGCGAATGTCCGGGTGCGCGCGCTCCAGGTCGGCCAGCACCCGCTCGCTCCAGTAATTCCAGTCGCCGCCCAGCAGAATCCGCCGCTGGTCCGCCCCGCGGCCATCCGCGAGCGCCCAGTAGTGCGTCCACATGGTGCGCTCCTGCCTGCGCCCCACGTTCTGGTGGGTGGCAATCACATAGCCCAGCGAGGGCGACCGGTAGATCACGTTATCCCAAGCCGGCGGATGCCCTTTGTCGCGCGGCCACCGCTCGAGCGTCAGGTTCGACACCAGCCACGGCGCCGTATCCATCAGCCAGCGCGGCGGCGCCGGCTCCACCACCCAGGAAGCCAGCCACGTTGGCGCCGCCCACACCACACACTCCGCGTCGTACCGGCGCGCCTCCGTGAACACCTGCCAGCGTGTTCCCGCGCGCTCCACCCGAAACACCATCGAATTGTTTCGAACAAAAGTTCTCAACTTTGCCGACAGCCGCTGCGTCACCCAGGCATTGCCTTCGGGCCACGTCAGCGGGCCCTTTTCCTCGGACTGGCGGGATGCAAAGTAGTGGATGCCCGCCCACGCGCTGATGTCGTCCACCCGCGTGCCGTAATCGTCGCGCGTCGAGTAGTCCGCGAGCCAGCGCACAGGCGCGCCCGTCAACCCCTCGCGCCGCATCCACTCGCCCATCGTCATCTGGTCCAGTTGCCGCTCGGCCGCGGTGGAGCGGGCGAACCCGCGCTCCATCGGCACCGTAAACCGGCCCGTCTCGCGGAACTCCGCCATGCGCCCGGCAAAACGTTCCATCTGCCGGCGCTCCTCCGGCGTCAGCGCCGAATGGGGCTCGATCCCCTCCTCCCAGCGGCCGTGAATGAACAGCCGCTCCTTCGGCGAATGGCACAACCACCGCTCCTCCCACTCCCCGTCGCGCAGCAGGCCGAGTTCAGTGAACAACTCGCGCACCAGCGTGGCGCTTTCGTCGGGCACCGGCACGTAGTGCGCGGCCCAAGGGTAGGCCGATACCTCGTTCCTGCCTCCCCGCGCGTTCCCGCCCGCCTCGTTCTCCATCTCAAGCAGCACGAAATCGCGGAAGCCGTGCCTCTCCATCCACCACGCCGCGGAAAGCCCCGCCACCCCCCCACCCACGATCACCACCCTGGTCCGCTGTGTCTCCCGCGGACGGACGAGGGCAGCCCGGTCCCGCAACAGATGGCCCTGATCGACATTCTCCAGCGCGAAGCTGCCCTCGATCCGCGGCGCCCCCTTCAGACTAAGCCCCAACAGCGCCGGAGCGAGCGCCCGCCGGCTGAGCTTCATCGCGTGATCTCGCGCCATTCCTGATCGTAGTAGCGCACCAGCACCTGGTCATTCAGCCGGTTCACTTCCACCGGAACCGGACCCAGATCGGGCGGAAACTCAAACAGCGCCCGGAGCGTGGCCTGGTTCAGAAAGCGGAGCCCGGCGGGCAGGGTCTCCGGCGGCGTCCACTCCCGCAACGCGCCCAGCACAAAACCCCACTCGCCAAAGCTCGGCACGTAGGTGTGATAGGGGTACGTCTGAAAACCACCCGCCTTGATGGTCTCCACAATGCACCAGTAGCTCTGCCGGGCGAACATCGGACTCGTGGACTGCACGGCGATGAGCCCGCCCGCGCTCAAATGCTGCCGCAGCAGACGGTAGAACGCGCTCGTGTACAGCTTCCCAAGCGAATAGTTGTTCGGATCGGGAAAGTCCACCACGACGAAATCGAAGATCTCGTCCGAACGCTCCAGCCACGGGAAGGCATCCTCGTTCACGATCTTCACCCGCGGATCGGACAGCGCGCCCGCGTTCATCCCCTTCAGCAGAGGATGCGTGGAGAACTGCCGCGTCATTTCCGGATCCAGATCCACGAGAGTGATCGACTCCAGGCCGGGATACTTCAGCATCTCGCGCACGGCCAAACCATCGCCCCCGCCCAACACCAGCGCCCGCTTGGCTCCCGGCAGCGAAGCCAGCCCCGGGTGGACCAGCGACTCATGATAGCGGTATTCGTCACGCGAACTGAACTGCAGATGTCCGTTGAGATACAGGCGGTAATCGTCCTTCCAGCGCGTCACCACCAGGCGCTGATAGGGCGTGGTCCGGGCGAAGATGACATCGTCGGCATACAACGAAGCATCGGCGGTGTCGGTAATATCGCTGGCAAACATCATGCCGCCGATCAGCAGCCCCACCACCAGGAAGGATGCCGTCCGTTGCGCCACCACGTTGCCCAGATGCGCGCGGAAGATGAACGTGGACCACAGCGCGACCGCCGCGTTCAGCAACCCGAACAGCAGCGCGCTCCGCACCAGCCCCAGCTTCGGCACCAGCAGCAGCGGAAACAGCAGCGACGCGCCCAGCGCGCCCAGGTAGTCGAGCGTCAACACATTCGCCACGAGTTCGCGCAGCTCAAAGCGCTCCTTCAGAATGCGCATCAGCAAAGGAATCTCCAGCCCCACCAGAATGCCGATCAGCAACACCATCCCGTACAGCAAAAACCGGAATCCGTTGGTGTAGGTAAAGGCGAGGAAGAGGATGGAGGAGGAGAACCCGCCCAGCAGACCCACCATCAACTCGATGGTGATGAAACGCGATACCAGCCCCCGCGTGATGAAGCGCGACAGGTACGAGCCAATGCCCATCGCGAACAGGTAGGAGCCGATGATGGTGGAGAACTGGAGCACCGAATCGCCCAGCAGATAGCTGGCGAGCGCCCCGGCAATCAGTTCATAGATCAGCCCGCAGGCGGCGATCAGGAAGACGCTGAGAAAGAGGACGTAAACCATGGCGCGCCGCAAGGTCCTAGTGGACCGCGGCGGCGATGATGATCGCGATGCCCAGCGACGTCAGCCCGACCACAATCGCCAATGCCGTGTTGTGCTCCTCCACGATCTCCTTCCACATGTTGAAGGGTGTGAGCTTCTCCCAGATCAACATCGACAGGATGAGGAACACGACGCCCAGAATGGCGAAGACCAGCGCATTCACCAGCGCGGTGTAGTGAAAGTCCATTGGCATAACCTATTTGCCTCCAAACCAGCGGGGAAGAAACGCGTAGTGCGAACGGTAAACGCCCGGATTTTCCCGGACGGACTTGGGCACGTTCTCCACCCGTGTGGCGGGCGAGAGGCCAAACCCGGTCCATTGCGCAAAGGCGGCGGCGCCCAGCAGCAACAGTGAATATGCGGAGTAAATCGGATTCTTGAGCATCGCTTGTTCCTCAGGAAGGCGCGTAATCGGACTCGGCCCATCGGGCCCCCTCGAAGGCCGCCGAGCGCAGCGTGGTGACCACGGGCGGGATTAGCAGAAACGGCAGGGCCACCAGGAGCCAGCCCACATGCGGGGCATCGCGCCGCACCCGCAGAGTGTATTTCATCATGCCTCCGGAGGCATCCATCTCGGGCTCCACCCGCAGGTAGTACCTGCCCGAAGGCACCTGCGGGACCGTGACCGACTCCCGGCGCGAACCCTCGGTCCAGTCGCCATCGCTATCGCGCCCGGAATAATAGCTCACATCCTTGCCAAAGTCGTAGCCCTGCCCGGTCTCCTCGTTGATCAGCGCGAGGTTGAACACGGCCCAGTTGTTGGAAAGATCGGTCAGAATCTCGACATCGACGCCCGACGTCCGGCCGCCCAATTCAAAGACCGGGGTGACGAAGGAGGCCTCCCCCAGGGCGGCGGCGCGCCCATTGAAATCGTAAGTCTGCTCGAACACCAGCTTGTTCTGCGCCATGACCCCCATGACGATCACCACCACCAGCCAGAGCCCCAGCAGCCCCAGGGCCGTGCGCCACATGCGTGCCGGTTTACCGCCGTGAGGCGAAGGCTGGTTGGCGAATACTCCTTGCGCCGGCGGCGGCTGGCCCGGCAGGCTGAAGTGCCGCCACACCTCGGCCCCCGTCATATAGGTGCCGTGGCTCCAGTTGACTTCCTTCTTGTCCGATTCCGACGAAAGAATGTAGGGCGGGGCGACGTAGTCGTCGGTCTCCACTTTCTCGCCCACACGGACCGCCCAGGGAAACTCGCCCATCACGAAGGTGGTCTCCGCGACGGCGTTCTGGAAGTGCCGGTACACCACGTCGAGGTACTTCCTCGCCGGCTTGCCGTGCGAGGTGGCCGGTTCGGGCAGTCCGTGGCAGGGCACCACATCGTTCCAGTGCCCTTCGTAGGTGGTCAGGTAGCGGAAGCCCTTGTAGGGATTGAACAGCAGATACTCGTGCCAGGAGTATTGAACCCCCTCCACTGTGATGGTCCGCACCATGAAACCGATCACTTCGTAAGTGGTGCCGTGCAGTTTGCCCCGCGTGCCGAGCGGAATGATGGGGCGCACGCGGTCCTGCTTGTCGAAGCGCTGCAGGATCTTCACCTGGTCGCTTGAGGTGTCGAGGACCGTCAGACACTGGATGCAGACCGCGGAGCGCGTGTGCTGGAAACCGCGCAACTCCACCCCGCCCCCGCAGTTGGGGCACGATAGCGAGCGGACCGCCGGCGGTGCTGGTGCGGAAGGGCGCATCGTTGGTTACCAGCCCTCAAACTGCTTCAGGTTCTTCAGCCGCAGGTCGTCGAACGCCACCACCCGGCCCATGAACAACAGGGGTGGCTGTTCGGAGTAGTCAATCGTCGCGAAGGCGGCGGTGGACGACTTCAGGTCCGCGAAGAGCGTGTCCTCGTGCCGCCCCTGCGTGGAAAACGGCAACTCGCCTTCGAAACCCACATACTTGGCCACCGTGAGGTGAGTCAGCGTAAAAGCGCCCTGCGGCCACTGGAACGTCTGGCCCACCTTCAGCTTGTTCCGCGCGGGCAGATTCGGCGGAGCGGGCACCAGCGTCGAGAGCGCGTACTGTGCCTGCGCGTCCGCCAGCCAGCCCGTCGTGTTGTCGTGAAACAGCAGATGCCATTCGTTCCAAAGGCCCTGCTCGTACTGATACGTGATGCGGCCAACCACCACGAAGGCGCGGTTGCCCGCGATGCCTTCCGTGTAGAGTTGGATCGGCGAAGGATCCGGGGGAAGCGCGGCCACTTCGCCCACCCGCTCCACGTCCACGTCCGTACGCACCAGCACGGAATTGCAGTAGGGGCAGGAAGCCTGCACCGCCTGCGCGAAGCGAAACGTCACTGGAGCCCCGCAGCCGGGGCATTGCGTGGCGCGGCTCACCGGATGCCCGCCTCCACCGCCACCGAAATCGCCCGTTCCAGCTTGCGCACGGAAACGTACGCGGCGCCGAGCCGGGCCGTGAGTTCGCTTTCAAATGGGTACTCAGGACGCGGCCGGCAACAGAACAGGTTCAGCGTCAGTGTGCCGTACTCGGGATAGGTGTGGACCGCCAGATGCGATTCCGCCAACAGCAGGAGGCCCGTGATGCCGCCCGGGCCGGAGAACTTCTTCCACAGCGGGGGCGCCACCGGATGAAGATCGAGCGTCCTCACCAGATGGGTGAACAACTCTTCCAGGCGGGCTTGGGTGGTCAGGGCCGCGGGATCGCAACCGGCGGCGTCCACCACCCACTCGCATCCGTTCGTCATCGCTATCCGAAATAGTGTAGCCGAATCAGGGCTGCGCCGTACCGCACTCAGAACAGAACTTCGCGGCCCGCGGAATCTTCACGCCGCAATTGAAGCAGAACTTGGTTTCCGCGGCGGCTTCAGCGGCCGGCGCCTCGCCGGTCTGTGGCGCGCGCACGGCCACTCCGGCCACCGGCATCGGTAGATCGGAAGAGCACACGTCTGAACTCCAGTC
>ERZ761609.1735-NODE-1735-length-17992-cov-41.220159_pt1 | contig 17992 bp, 15 predicted proteins | sample MGYA00511163_ERZ761609 | MGnify/ENA primary metagenome ERZ761609 (study PRJEB28899, sample SAMN02445070) | bioreactor sludge metagenome | biome: EBPR sludge | place: Australia: Brisbane, Thorneside Wastewater Treatment Plant | collected 2011-12-16 ... | reverse complement strand
GGGCGGTGCAGGGTTCGAACCTGCGACCCCTGCCGTGTGAAGGCAGTGCTCTACCACTGAGCTAACCGCCCGAATCTCAAATTATATAACAGTTTTTTTGCCTTGATCAAGGCAGACAGGAAACTGAACGCCGAAAACCAACCCATGTACCCGGCGGTGCCGCCCGATTCAGGGCGTCACGCCACAGCCGCAGCGAGCGGTTCGTGCTTGCGCCAGACAGTCTTGCCTTTGCTGGCCTTGTCCAGATCGGCCAACAGTGCCTCATGTGCAGCCAGTTCTGACTCGGACACCACGACGGGCTGCAGGGCAAACGTGCTCAAGTCGAGTGCAGGTGCAGAGCTGAGGCGGTGATCGGATTCGCTCTGTGACGCCATGTCGATGCCCAGCGCATCCTGGCCACGGGTCATGTTGATGTAGACATCGGCCAGCAACTCGGCGTCCAGCAACGCGCCGTGGAGCGTGCGGCCCGAGTTGTCCACTTCCAGACGACCGCAGAGGGCATCCAGGCTGTTGCGCTTGCCAGGAAACATTTCCTTGGCCAGAGCCAGGCTGTCGATCACGCCCGACACGTGGTCGCTCATGCGGCCGCGCTTCAAACGTTCCAGTTCCTTGTTCAGGAAACCGATGTCGAACGGGGCGTTGTGGATGATGAGTTCTGCCCCGCTCAGGTAATCGAGCAGTTCGTCCACGATGGCGGCGAACTTGGGCTTGTCACGCAGAAATTCGTTGCTGATGCCATGCACCTTCAACGCGCCCTCGTCGCTGTCGCGTTCGGGGTTGATGTAGAGGTGCAGGTTGCGGCCTGTCAGCTTGCGGTTAAGCAGCTCGACACAGCCCACTTCGATGATGCGGTCGCCGTTCTCGGGCGACAAACCCGTGGTTTCGGTGTCGAGAACAATCTGGCGGCTCATGGTCAGTGGTTCTCTTTGGCGTGGTTGATGGTGTAGCGCGGTATGTCCACGGTCAGGTCTGTCTGGGCCAGCACGGCCTGGCAACTCAGGCGCGACTGCGGCTCCAGGCCCCAGGCACGGTCCAGCAAGTCTTCTTCCGTTTCATCTAGCTCGCCCAGCGAAGCAAACCCTTCGCGCACGATGACGTGGCAGGTGGTGCAGGCGCAGCTCATGTCACAGGCGTGCTCGATGTGGATGCCGTTTTCCAGCAAGGCCTCGCAGATGGTGGTGCCTGCGGGTGCCTGAACCGTAGTGCCCTGAGGACAGTACTCGGGGTGGGGGAGGATGCGAATCGTGGGCATGGGTAGGGTGAACCGTTGTCAGTCGTTCAAGGTTCAGATGGCATCGATGCGGGTACCTGCCAGCGCGCGGCTGATACCCCGGTTCATGCGCAGCGCGGCAAACGGCTCGGTGCCTTTTGCCAGAGCCTGCGTGGCGGCCTCGATGTCGGCGGCCACCTGGCTGGTGGAAGCAACCTGCCTGGCCGTGTCCATCAACCGGGCAATGTCGGCCTGCTCCTCGGCGGACAGCAGATCGGCATCGGCCCGCAGGGCGCTCAGCGTCGCCTCGATCATGCGGTCGGCATCCACCCGCGCTTCCACGACTGCACGGGCTTGCATGTCTGCCTGTGCGGTGGTGAAGCTGTCTTGCAACATGCGGGCTATCTGCTCGTCGCTCAGCCCATAAGAGGGCTTCACGTCGATGCGTGCTTCGATGCCGGTGCCCTGCTCTTTGGCCGACACACTGAGGAGGCCATCGGCGTCGATGGTGAAGGTCACACGGATGCGGGCTGCGCCCGCTGCCATGGGCGGAATGCCACGCAGTTCGAACCGGGCCAAGCTGCGGCAGTCGGCCACCAGATCGCGCTCACCCTGCACCACATGCAGCGCGAGCGCCGTCTGGCCGTCTTTGTAGGTGGTGAAGTCCTGCGCCAGAGCGGTGGGGATGGTGCTGTTGCGCGGCACGATGCGCTCCACCAGCCCGCCCATGGTTTCGATGCCCAGGGACAACGGGATGACATCGAGCAGCAACAGGTCACCGTCCGGGTTGTTGCCAGCCAACTGGTTGGCTTGTATGGCCGCCCCCAGTGCCACCACTTCGTCAGGGTTGAGGTTGGTCAGTGGAGCCTGAGCAAAGTAGTCAGCGACCGCCCGCTGCACCACCGGCATGCGGGTGGACCCACCCACCAGCACCACGCCCTGCACGTCCGCCTTGGTCAACCCGGCATCGCGCAGGGCTTTTCGCACCGCCACCATGGTGCGGGCCGTCAGGGGCGCGGTGGCATCCGCGAAATTCGATGGATTGACATCAAAATGCACTTCACCGCTTGACAGCATTGCATCGAATGCTACGGTTTGTTTTTCATCCTGGCAGGCTGACAAGGCTTCTTTCACCTGCCGCGCCGTGTGCAGCAACACCGCGCGGTCGGCTGGTGTGGCGGTGTTCATCAACTCGGTCTGACCGGTCTGGGTCAACACCCAGGTCAACAGGGCGCGGTCGTAGTCGTCGCCACCCAGTGCCGAATCGCCTCCGGTGGACACGACCTCGAACACACCACGGGTCAACCGCAGGATGGAGATGTCGAATGTCCCGCCGCCCAGGTCGTATACCGCAAACACGCCTTCCGACGCATGGTCAAGCCCATAGGCAATCGCTGCGGCGGTGGGCTCGTTGATCAGGCGCAACACATGGATGCCGGCCAGCTTGGCAGCATCTTTGGTGGCCTGGCGCTGTGCGTCATCGAAATAGGCTGGCACCGTGATGACCGCGCCGAACAGGTCGTCGTCAAACGTGTCTTCAGCCCTGAACCGCAACGTGGCCAGAATCTCGGCGCTGACCTCAACCGGGGTTTTTTCCCCCGCCACCGACACCACGGTCGCCATGCCCGGACGGTCGAGCACGGTGTAAGGCAGCTGGTCAACCTGGACCACATCGGCGCGCTTGCGGCCCATCAGGCGCTTGATGGACGAAAACGTGTTTGCAGGGTCAGACACCTGGGCAGCCAGCGCATCGAAACCAATCTGGCGGCCGGCACCCGCCGAACCCGGCGGCAGGTAGCGCACCACGCTGGGCAGGATGTGCCGCCCCTGTTCATCGGGCAAGCATTCCGCCACGCCATTGCGCACGGCAGCAACCAGGGAGTGGGTGGTGCCCAGGTCAATGCCCACGGCAATGCGCCGCTGGTGGGGGTCAGGCGATTGCCCGGGTTCCGAAATCTGCAACAAAGCCATAGGTCAATGGAAAGCGAGGATGGGCATCTTCATGGCACGCGGCCACGGCAATTGCGGGCGGTAGGGGCATTCAGTTGTCCATGCGGGCCAGTGCATCGCCCACTTCCGAACTGAAGCGCTCGACGAACATGAGCGCACGCACGCCCTCTGCCGCACGCAAGACATCGCCGTGCACCGAACTGTCAGACTGCCGATCAAACCGCGCATTGTCGCCGCTGGCGGATCCGTCAAGGTGCATGGCAATCTCGTCGAGCAGCTTTTTTCTGGCCGAGGCAGCTTCTTCCAGCAAGGTTTCCAGATCGTCAGGCGTTGTGGCCTCTTCCAGCGACTCGCGCCAGGCCATCTGCTGCATCAGGAACGCCGATGGCATGGCGGTGTTGGTGTGGGCTTTCACTGGCGCGCCCCTGCGCTCGCACAGGTAAGCCGCCCTGCTCTGCGGATTCTTGAGGCGCTGGTAGGCCTCGTTGATGCGAACAGCCCACTGCATGGCCACCCGCTGGGCGGCGGCACCGTCGCCGGCAAATTTGTCGGGATGTGCTTCGCGCAGCAAAGCTTTCCACTGCCGGTCCAGTTGTGCCATGTCCAACCGGAATTGCTCGGGCAACTCGAACAGTGCGAAGTCAGAGGCGTTCAGGTCGATGGACATGGCGGGCGGCGTGACACCACAAGGTGCCGTATGACGGATCAGACGCGGAAAGACTCACCACAACCACAACGATCACGCTCGTTGGGGTTGCTGAACTTGAAGCCTTCGTTCAGTCCTTCACGCACAAAGTCGAGCTGTGTGCCGTCGATGTACGCCATGCTTTTCGGGTCAACCAGCACGGTCACGCCGTTGCTCTGGAACACCACATCTTCCGGGCTTTGCTCATCGGCATATTCCAGCTTGTACGCCAGGCCGGAACATCCCGTTGTTTTCACACCCAGGCGCACCCCGACCCCTTTGCCGCGTCGGCTGAGGTAGCGGGTCACGTGCCGGGCGGCAGCATCAGTGAGGGTGACAGCCATGGTCAGTGCGCCTGCTTCTTGCGGTAATCATCCACCGCAGCCTTGATGGCATCTTCTGCCAGGATGGAACAGTGAATCTTGACCGGCGGCAGCGCCAGTTCTTCGGCAATCTGGCTGTTCTTGAGCGCAGCCGCTTCGTCGAGGGTTTTGCCCTTGACCCACTCGGTCACCAGCGAACTGGACGCAATGGCCGACCCACAGCCGTAGGTTTTGAACCGGGCGTCCTCGATCACACCCGTGGTGGGGTTGACCTTGATCTGCAGCTTCATCACATCACCACAGGCTGGCGCACCCACCATGCCCGTGCCCACGGTCTCGTCACCTTTTTCAAAGCTACCGACGTTGCGGGGGTTTTCGTAATGGTCAACCACTTTTTCAGAATAGGCCATGATTCACTCCAAAAAATCAGTAGCTATCAATGCTTACAATTAAAGCGCTGGCAGCCAAAAATACTCAAAAATCTCAATCAGACACAAGCAAAAGCTCCGTGCCGCGTGCACAGACGGCCACCACTCAATGCGCCGCCCACTGGATGGTGGAAAGATCCACCCCATCCTTGAACATTTCCCATAGCGGGGAGAGTTCGCGCAGCTTGGCAACGTTCGCCTTGATGGTGTCAATGGCGTAGTCAATCTCTTCTTCGGTCGTCCAGCGGCCGATGGTCATGCGCAGGCTGCTGTGTGCCAGCTCGTCGCTGCGGCCCAGTGCCCGAAGCACATAGCTCGGCTCCAGACTGGCCGATGTGCACGCCGAGCCGCTGGACACCGCCAGCCCCTTGATGCCCATGATGAGCGACTCGCCTTCCACATAGTTGAAGCTCATGTTCAGGTTGTGGGGCACACGCTGGGTGGGATGGCCGTTAACGAAGACTTCTTCAACATCCTTCAACCCCGCCAGCAGCCTGTTGTGAAGCGCGCGGATGCGTGCGTTCTCGGCGTGCATTTCTTCCTTCGCTATTGCGTAGGCCTCGCCCATGCCGACACACTGGTGGGTGGGCAATGTGCCGGAACGCATGCCGCGTTCATGTCCGCCCCCGTGCATCTGTGCTTCCAGACGAATGCGTGGTTTGCGTCGCACAAACAAGGCACCGATGCCCTTGGGGCCATAGGTTTTGTGCGAAGTCAGGCTCATCAAGTCGATGGGCAACTTGGCCATGTCGATGTCGACACGCCCTGTGGCCTGCGCCGCATCCACGTGGAAGATCACGCCTTTTTCACGGCAGATGGCGCCAATGGCGGCGACGTCCTGGATGACACCGATCTCGTTGTTGACAAACATGACACTCGCCAGAATGGTGGCTGGCCGGATGGCGGCTTTGAACGCATCGAGGTTCACCAGGCCATCTGCCTGGACGTCGAGGTAGGTGACCTCGAAACCCTGCCGCTCCAACTCGCGCATGGTGTCCAGCACGGCTTTGTGCTCGGTCTTGACGGTGATGAGGTGCTTTCCCTTGCCTTTGTAAAAGTGGGCGGCCCCCTTCAGCGCCAGGTTGTTGGACTCGGTGGCACCACTGGTCCAGACGATTTCGCGCGGGTCGGCGTTGATGAGCGATGCCACCTGGGCACGCGCCGTTTCCACGGCCTTCTCAGCCTCCCAGCCCCAGGCGTGGCTGCGGCTGGCCGGGTTGCCGAAATGCTCGCGCAGCCAGGGAATCATGGCATCCACCACCCTGGGGTCGCAGGGATTGGTGGCGCTGTAGTCCATGTAGATGGGAAAGTGTGGGGTGGTCATGGTTGTAATGATCAAGCAAATGTCGAAGCACACTGGCAAAACGCTGCCGGCACGCGAGCGGCACCGGCAACGAAGCAAAAACTGGCTGGAGCCGATCGCTCAGGCTTTGGCCAGCGTATTGCCCAGGGCAAACACCGAATTGGGTGCATTCACCCGGATGGGTTTGACCACTGGCGTGCTGGAAATGGCGCGTTTGATGAGTGGCGCACTGTCAACCACCACACCTTTTGCCAATTGGTCATCGACCAGCTTCTGCAGCGTGATCGAGTCGAGAAAGTCGACCATTTTCGCGTTCAGCGCCGCCCACAGGTCGTGCGTCATGCAACGGTCACCCTCGCCGTGGCAGTTTTCCTTGCCGCCACACTGTGTGGCATCCAAAGGTTCATCCACCGACACGATGATGTCGGCCACTGTGATCTCGGCCGCCTTGCGGCCCAAGGTGTAGCCACCACCCGGCCCGCGGGTGGACTCCACCAGTTCGTGCCGACGCAGCTTGCCAAACAACTGCTCCAGGTACGACAGCGAAATCTGCTGCCTCTGGCTGATGGCGGCCAACGTGACGGGCCCGGCAGACTGACGAAGCGCCAAGTCGATCATGGCTGTGACGGCAAAACGACCTTTTGTGGTGAGGCGCATGAGACGCTCCTTGTGATGCAAACCGTGGGGTACGGCCCAACCCTTTTGAGACGGGACTACCGTCGGAAACAACGAATCCGGCTAAACGCAGACTGATCAGACTTGTTTCCTGACTGGATTTGTCAAGTATACACCATACCCAACTGATTTGCTCAGGAAATAAACAGCACACCGGCTCGGCCCTGTTGGCCAGCGGGGTATTCACCGTTCAGCAAGCGACGTACAACTTTCTCAGCCCAACAACCGTTCAAGCCAGCGCTGCCACGTTGTCATGCCCCGGGCCGCCGAAGGCCTGCTCCTTGAGGATGGCCAACTGGTCGCGCACGCGGGCCGCATGCTCGAACTCCAGGTTGCGCGCATGCTCCAGCATGACTTTCTCCAGCCGCTTGATTTCGCGCGCAATGTCCTTCTCGGTCATCGCTTCGGCTGCCTCACGCTGGCGGGTTTCCTGCGCGAGCTTTTCTGCGTCCTGACCAGCCTTCTCGCTGTACACACCGTCAATCAGGTCCTTGATGCGCTTGGTCACCGTGCGTGGGGTGATGCCGTTTGCCTCGTTGAACGCCAGTTGCCTGGCCCGCCTGCGTTCGGTTTCCCCGATCGCGCGGCGCATGGAATCCGTCACATGGTCAGCATACAGAATCGCCTTGCCGCTGAGGTTGCGGGCCGCCCGCCCGATGGTCTGGATGAGTGACCGCTCGGAACGCAGAAAGCCCTCCTTGTCGGCATCCAGAATGGCCACCAGGGACACCTCAGGCAAATCGATGCCCTCTCGCAACAGGTTGATGCCCACCAGCACGTCGAACGCACCCAAGCGCAGGTCACGCAGGATTTCCACCCGCTCGACCGTGTCCACATCGCTGTGGATGTAGCGCACCTTGACGCCGTTTTCGGTCAGGTAATCCGTGAGTTGTTCGGCCATGCGCTTGGTCAGCACGGTGATGAGCACCCGTTCGTGCTTGTCCACGCGGATGCGGATTTCCTGCAGCACATCGTCCACCTGATGCGTGGCGGGACGCACCTCCACTTCGGGGTCCACCAGGCCGGTGGGGCGCACCAGTTGTTCCACCACTTTGCCGGTGTGATTCTTCTCGTAGTCGGCCGGCGTGGCTGACACGAACACCATCTGCCGGGCCCGCTGCTCGAACTCCTGCAGTTGCAGCGGCCGGTTGTCCAGTGCGCTGGGCAAGCGAAAACCGTACTCCACCAGTGTGGTTTTGCGGGCGCGGTCACCGTTGTACATGCCGCCCAGTTGGCCGACCATGACGTGGCTTTCGTCCAGGAACATCAGGGCATCGCCCGGCAAATAGTCGGTCAGCGTGGCGGGCGGTTCGCCCGGCGCTGCCCCGCTCAGGTGGCGGGTGTAGTTCTCGATGCCCTTGCAATGCCCCACTTCGCTGAGCATTTCCAGGTCAAAGCGCGTGCGCTGCTCCAGCCGCTGCGCCTCCACCAGCTTGCCCATGCCCACCAGTTGCTTCAGACGATCCGACAGCTCGACCTTGATGGTCTCGACCGCTGCCAGCACCTGCTCGCGCGGCGTCACATAGTGGCTGCTGGGGTACACGGTGAAGCGCGGGATTTTCTGGCGGATGCGCCCGGTCAGCGGGTCGAACAGCATCAACGCCTCCACCTCGTCGTCGAACAGCTCGATGCGCACGGCCAGCTCGGAATGTTCGGCCGGGAACACATCAATGGTGTCGCCACGCACACGGAACTTGCCGCGCGAAAACTCCGTGTCGTTGCGCTGATACTGCATGCGCACGAGCTGGGCAATCGCATCGCGCTGGCCCAGCCGGTCGCCCACACGCAGCGTCATCACCATCTGGTGGTAGCTCTCGGGCTTGCCAATGCCGTAGATGGCCGACACCGTGGCCACAATGACCACGTCGCGCCGCTCCAGCAAACTCTTGGTGCAGCTCAGGCGCATCTGTTCGATGTGCTCGTTGATCGCGCTGTCTTTCTCAATGAAAAGGTCGCGCTGCGGCACATAGGCCTCGGGCTGGTAGTAGTCGTAGTAACTGACGAAATACTCGACCGCGTTCTTGGGGAAGAACTCGCGGAATTCGCTGTACAGCTGCGCGGCCAGCGTTTTGTTGGGCGCGTAGATGATGGCCGGCTTGCCCATGCGGGCAATGACGTTGGCCATGGTGAAGGTCTTACCCGAACCGGTCACGCCCAGCAGGGTCTGGAACATCTCGCCGTCGTGAAAACCTTCCACCAGCTCGGCGATGGCAGTGGGCTGGTCACCCGCCGGGGGATAGGGCTGGAACAGTTCGAACGGCGACCCCTCGAAACTGACAAACTGGCCCTGCGGTTGATCGGACATCGGACACCCCTGTGACGCGCCGGACACGTCGGCTGACAGCCCCAACGCCCCTTCGCAAAAACCGAACATGATAGACGCGCACCGATTTCACGCAAAAAGCAGGCTTACCGCTTTTCCTGCAATGGATGTTTGCTATCAATATAAATGATAGCAAACAAACCTTTTCAAACAAGCGGTGCAGACAATTTCTGCGCACAGTTGCCGTCAACGCTTGCCCGACGAGGGCATTAAAATACCGGGTTTTCCCGCCCGTCGGTTGACCGACCGACACCTCTCAACCTTTACGCAACACCTGCACCATGTCATTGTTTTCCGCTGTCGAAATGGCCCCCCGTGACCCCATCCTGGGTCTGAACGAGCAATACGCCGCCGATGCCAACCCCAACAAAGTCAACCTCGGCGTGGGTGTGTATTTCGACGACAACGGCAAACTGCCCTTGCTGCAATGCGTGCAGGCCGCTGAAAAAGCCATGATGGACAAGCCCACCGCACGTGGCTACCTGCCCATCGACGGGATTGCCGCCTACGACGCAGCCGTCAAGGGCCTGGTGTTCGGTGCCGACTCCGATGTGGTGAAGAGCGGCCGCGTGGCCACGGTGCAGGCCATCGGCGGCACTGGCGGCCTGAAAATCGGTGCCGACTTCCTGAAAAAAGTCAGCCCAGCGGCCAAGGTGCTGATCTCCGATCCCAGCTGGGAAAACCACCGTGCCCTGTTCACCAACGCCGGCTTCACGGTGGAAACCTACCCCTACTTCGACCAGAGCGCCAACGGCGGCCTGGGTGGCATCAACTTTGACGGCATGCTGGCCGCCCTGAATGCGGCCGAGGCCGGCACCATCGTGCTGCTGCACGCCTGCTGCCATAACCCCACCGGCTACGACATCACTGCCGCGCAGTGGGACCAGGTCATTGCCGTGGTCAAGGCCCGCAACCTGACCGCCTTCCTCGACATGGCCTACCAGGGCTTCGGCTATGGCATCGCGGAAGACGGTGCCGTGATCGGCAAGTTCGTGGCCGCTGGCCTGAACATTTTCGTGTCCACCAGCTTCTCCAAGAGCTTCAGCCTGTATGGCGAGCGCGTGGGTGCCCTGAGCGTGGTCGGCAACAGCAAGGAAGAAACCGACCGTGTGCTGAGCCAACTCAAAATCGCCATCCGCACCAACTATTCCAACCCACCCACCCACGGTGGTGCCATCGTGGCGGCTGTGCTGAACAACCCCGAACTGCGCGCCCAGTGGGAAGGCGAACTGGCTGAAATGCGCGTGCGCATCAAGGCCATGCGCCAGAAACTGGTGGACGGCCTGAAGGCTGCCGGCGTGACCAAGGATATGAGCTTCATCACCACACAGATCGGCATGTTCAGCTACTCGGGCCTGAGCAAAGACCAGATGGTGCGCCTGCGTTCCGAATTCGGCGTGTACGGCACGGACACCGGTCGCATGTGCGTAGCGGCGCTGAACAGCAAGAACATCGACTACGTCTGCCAGGCGATTGCCAAAGTCATTTGACCCCCCTGCACCTGCCCGCCTGCTGGGTACGGCAGGCGGGCCGTGTGCATGCATGAAGGCCATCCGTTCGCAATGGCCGACAATGGTGACAGGTCCGTGACAAGCTGACAGGCATCTGGCAGCTTGCCCTGTTATATTGCACTGCAACATTTTTCAAGGACAGCCCCATGCTCTACCAGATCTACGACATGCAGCGCTCTCTGATGGAGCCATTTGCCGAACTGGCCCTCACTGCATCCAAAGTCTTCAGCAACCCGCTGATGCCCGTGAGCCACCTGCCCAACGCACAGCGCATTTCTGCGGCCTATGACCTGATCCACCGGCTGGGCAAAGACTACGAAAAGCCTGAGTTCGGCATCCGTGCTGTCGACGTAGACGGCGTGGAAGTGGCCATCCATGAACGCGTCGAAATCACCAAACCCTTTTGTGAACTGCGCCGCTTCAAGCGCTTTTCTGACGATACCGCGACGCTTGAAAAGCTGAAGAACCAACCCGCTGTGCTGGTGGTGGCACCCCTGTCGGGACACTACGCCACACTGCTGCGTGACACCGTCAAGACGATGCTGAAGGACCACAAGGTCTACATCACCGATTGGAAAAACGCCCGCCTGGTGCCCCTGGAAGACGGCGACTTCCACCTGGATGACTATGTCAACCACGTGCAGGAATTCATCCGTCACCTGCAAAAGCAATACGGCAACTGCCACATCATGAGCGTCTGCCAGCCCACGGTGCCGGTGCTGGCGGCTGTGTCGCTGATGGCCAGCCGGGGTGAGCCCACACCATTGTCCATGACCATGATGGGCGGCCCCATCGATGCGCGCAAGTCGCCCACGGCGGTCAACGACCTGGCCTCGCAGCGCAGCATCGAATGGTTCGAGAACAACGTCATTTTCCGAGTGCCCAGCAGCTTCCCGGGCGCGGGCCGCCTGGTCTACCCCGGCTTCCTGCAGCACACCGGTTTTGTGGCCATGAACCCTGACCACCACCTGAGCAGCCATTACGACTATTTCCAGGACCTGATCAAGGGCGACAAGGAAAGCTCCGAAGCGCACCGCAAGTTCTATGACGAGTACAACGCTGTGCTCGACATGGATGCCAACTACTACCTGCAAACCATCCAGACCGTTTTCCGGGAGTTCAAGCTGGTCCACGGCACGTGGGATGTCATCAACCCCAAGGGCAAGGTCGAGCGTGTGCGTCCGCAGGACATCAAAACCACGGCGCTGATGACGGTGGAGGGTGAGCTGGACGACATTTCCGGCTCCGGACAAACCGCTGCCGCACACGACCTGTGCACCGGCATCCCCAAAAATCAACGCAGGCATTACGAGGCAAAAGGTGCCGGGCACTACGGTATTTTCAGTGGCAGGCGCTGGCGCGAGAACGTGTACCCGGAGGTCAAGGCCTTCATCCTGGCGCACGCACTCCCAAGTGAACCCGCACCTGTGGCCAAAGCACCCGCCAAAGCAAAGGTAGCTACACCAGCCGTTCCGGCGAAAGCAGCCCCGACAGCCAGTGCGCAAGTGACCGCAACGGCAAAGAAAGCGCCGGCTGCCAAATCTGCCGCAGCTAAACCAGCCCGGACGGCCAAGCCTTCTGCAGCCATGGCAAAGGCAGTCGCCCTTCCCGATAAGGCCCTTCCAGCCCAGGCCAGCGCCAGCGGTGACGGCAACAAGTCAGCCTGACGGGGCACAGCAGCCAGAACAGGCAGCACTGGCAGCGCGTATTCTGGACGCGCTGCCTCAAACCCAGTGCACGCGCTGTGGCTACCCGGACTGCCGTGGGTACGCCGAGGCCTTGGCAAATGGCACCGCTGCCATCAACCAGTGCCCCCCGGGCGGCGAGGCGGGTGTTGCCCGGCTCGCCCGCTTGCTGGGGCAGCCCAGCGTGCCTTTGAATCCAGTTCACGGCCAGGAAACACCCCGGGCCGTGATGTGGATTGACGAAAACTGGTGCATCGGTTGCACCCTGTGCATCAAGGCATGCCCCACCGATGCCATCGTCGGCACCCGCAAACGGATGCACACCGTCATTGAAACTTGGTGCACCGGCTGCGAACTGTGCCTGCCCGTGTGCCCGGTGGATTGCATCGAGGTCGAAAATGCGTCGGGCACGCAAACAGGCTGGGATGCGTGGTCTGCCGAGCAGGCTGCCACCGCCCGAAGCCGTTATGAATTCAGAAGCATCCGATTGATTCAGGAAGAGCGCAAGCGGGTTGAAAGGCTCGAAAAACGGGCCATTGAAAAACTCAACGACCTGCCGGCACACTCACACCACACAGACCCTGCCGTGCTGGATAAAAAACGCCAGATCATTGAAGCAGCCATTGCCCGTGCCCGCGCAAAGCGGACCAGCGCCTGAAATTTAAACTGGCGGCCGTTGCTGCCAGATGCCGCCGTTCTGCCGCTGACGCTTCGGATGCTTCATCTGCGGCACTTCAGGCGCATGAACAAACCGCTCCACCGTCCAGCACCGGGGAGAATTTTGGGCATCAACTCGGACTGACGGCACCCTTGCCTGCGTCCAGATCCAACGCAGCCAGCCGGTACAACTCGTCGGGCGTGCTGTGCTCGGTGTGTTCAACCGTGCTGATGCCTGTGACCAGTTGCACCGACACGGCATGCCCGCCGTGTGCGCCCAGCACCACCGGCACACCGCTGCCGGCCGCTGCATAACGCACGGCGGCAAGTTTGGCCTGCTCTTGCGAGCACGGGTACAGCACTGCCATGAACTCGTCACCCGACATCCGCCCGACCAACTCGCTGCCACGCGAGCATTGCGCCAACCGGCTGGCCACCTCGCGCAGCACCTTGTCTCCCACGGTGTCACCGTAGCCTTCATTGATACGCTTGAAGTGCCTGATGTCGATCAACAAAACCGACAGCGGTTGCTTTTCACGTTTGGCCAGGGCCAGCGTCTTGTCAATGAACGACATGAGCGCCCGCCGGTTGGCCACCTGCGTGAGCGCATCCTGGGCGACGCTTTCCAGCAGCCAACCATGCGCCTGTTCCAGCTCTGCATTGAGCGAGGCCAATTGCCGCGCCGAGGTCTGCAGCGCCATGTGATCCATCGCTAAACGGGCCATGGCTGTCAGCATGCGTGCTTCGTTGTCGGTCAGCTCGCGGACGTGTGCATCCATGATCGAAAACGCCCCCACGTTGTGGCCATCAGCCGTGGTGAGCGCGACACTGGCCGCAAACCGGACACCCATCGGGCCCGTCACCCAAGGGTGCGTGGCTGTCGCAGTCGATGCACGTGCGTCGGCCACCACCATGAAGCCCTTGCTGACGACCTCGTGCAAACCCAAGGCAACCGGCTGCGCCAAGGCTTCAGACATCAACCCCACATGGGCTTTGTGGACCACCTGCGCGTCGTCATAAAGCGACAGAGTGACCATCGGTACATTGAAGGTCCAGGCAGCCAGCTCGACCAGCTGGTCCAATGTGGCATCGGGTGGCGCGTCCACCCAATGCAATTGCTGTAAGGCCTGCAACCGCGCAACCTCTGATGCGGTAGATGTATCAAGTGGGGTCATCGGGTCAATACGGTGAAGGTGACAACCCAGCGATTCTAGGCCCCGTTTGACCTGGTCACGAACAGCCTGGCCACGAACGCTTCAGGAGCGCGAACTGCCCGGCCATGACCCGTTACGCCGAAAAATCAGCCGGGTCTGCCTATGCAACTCTGAAGCCCCGGATTTCTTCCTGCAGTTTGTCTGCCTGAGCTCTCAAGGCTGATGCGGCAGAGGTCGTTTCCTCCACCAAGGCTGCGTTTTGCTGGGTGCTGCGGTCCAGTTCCTGAATGGACTGACCCACCTGCTCGACGCCAGACGCCTGCTCGCGAGATGACGTGGCAATTTCACCCAGCAGCGTGTTGACCTGCCGCGCATTGGTGACCACCTCGTCCATCACCGCACCGGCGCTTTGAACGATGCGTGTGCCCCCATCGATCTTGTCAACACTGGTGGAAATCAGTGCCTTGATTTCCTTGGCAGCGTTGGCGCTGCGCTGTGCGAGGCCACGTACCTCCGCGGCGACCACCGCAAACCCCCGCCCGGCATCGCCTGCGCGGGCGGCTTCGACCGCAGCATTCAGCGCCAGAATGTTCGTTTGGAACGCGATACCGTCAATCACACCGATGATGTCGTTGATCTTGGCCGACGATGCGTGGATGTCCTGCATCGTGGCCACCACCTGCCGAATGGTGTCGCCCGCCCGGTCGGCCACTTGCGCATTTCGGTTGGAAAACTCCGCAGCCTCCTGTGCGGTGCTCGCTGTGTTGCCCACCGTGGAGCCGATTTGCTCCATCGCACTGGCCTGCTGCTCCAGCGCGGCTGCCGAAGCTTCGGTACGAGCCGCCAGATCGGTACTGGCAGCAGCGATTTCGTGACTGGCAGTGTGCAACTCGCGGGCACCGTGCCGCACTTTCCGGATGAGTTCCTTCAACGACACATACGTATCGCCCAAGCCCCGCAACAGCGTAGCCGTTTCGTCAGAGGCCCACTGCTGGGCTGGCGGGTGCCGGAGGTCGCCTGCTGCCATTTCGTTCAAATGCCCAGCCAATTCACGCAAACCGCCATTGGCCACCCGGTAAAAGCTGTAGAAAGCATAGGCCGCAAACAGCAGGCTCAACACCAAAACAATGGTGGCCCACATGCGTTTCGATGCCATACCGTCAATGCGCTTGACCAACAGTGCATCCAATTCGGTCAATAGCCGGTCAGCAAGCTGATATTGAGCGTCCAGCGCCTGGTTTGCCTGCGCCACGAAGGCAGATGCCACATCGGGAGCAGGCGCTTCAATGGACTTGTCGAACGTTTTTTCAGCAACAGACAAAAATGCGTCCGTTGAACGCTGTGCTTCGTCTGACCGGACCTTTCCAGCCAGGTCAGAATTGACCGCGTACGACTTGGGCAAGCCTGCATTCAGCGCGGCGAGCAGGTACCGGGCCACGGCGTCCTGCTGCAAGAACAGCTTGCGCTCTTCGGGCTCCATCGCGCCCGCCCGCAACACCTTGTTGCCCAGGCCCCGCGTAAGCCCGACTGCTTCCGTGATTTCCGGCAAACGGAAAAGCGCTGCATCCATCAGGTAGTAGCTGTCGATGTCCGGGTCCAACGTCAGGTTGGAGCCGTCAGTGGCCTGGAACAGCACCGCCAGCACGGCTTGCACATGCGCCACATGCGCCTGAAAAACCGCCGCAGGTGCGCCCGACGCAGACAGGGCATTTGACGCAGCAGCCCGCATGTCGGCATACGGCTTCGCCGTGCCCAGCTCAGCGCCCAGCTTTTGCTCGAGGGCGGCCAACTGATCCTGAGCGGCCTTCAGCCTGGACTGCGATTCAGCCAGGGTGGGTGGTGCCTGCCCGGTGGTGGCCTGTGCAACAGTATCCCGCCGCAAATCTTGTGCAGCCCTGAGCACGGGAAAGACCGCACGGTTGTACTCCACCCCCAGCCGCTCCTTGGCTGAAAACTCGATGTTGGCGTTCTGTGTCGAATAAAACGACCAGGCCAGCCAGGTCAGCGGGACCAGAAAAGCCAGCGCGATGATGAGCGCCTTGACCGGGAACGACACACGCCCCATCAGATGCATGCCAGGGGCCCAGATGCCTTGGGGCGTAGTGCGTTCGATACTTGTGTCTGCTCTGTTCATGTGGTTGTCCTTGTCGTACCTGCGGGGCGGCCTCAGTGTGTGCGGGCCAATGCTCCTCAATTTACCCGCTCACAGCTGCAAAAAACGGGCCTCCGTTTGTCCAAGACAAATGCAAGTTCACGGTAACATTTTTTCCAGCAATATGCAATCTGGTGTTTCGCCCTACCCCAATGCAAACCATGCTGGTGCACACACACCAAAGCGACGCTTGATGCACTCAACCTAAAAACGGCAGTTACGCAGGTGCCGCCAGCTGATTCTGGGACTCCCAAGGCGGCAGCGGTCGGGTGATTTTGGAGACGACGAAGTCAACAAACGTCTTCCAGCGGTCTGCCTTGGGCAACTGCTCCGCAACGGCCTTGACATGGTCCAAAGCCGCGTGAACATTGGCGATGAGAGCCTTGAGCTTGCTCTGTGCCGCATGCATCGGCGTCAGGTACAACGTCGTCTGCCCCCCGCTCTTGACTGCTCGACCCACCCCCGCCAGCAACAGTGCCCGACTCGTGATGGCCTCCATGCGCGCGCCCGGCTTGGCCGCGCGGCAATACCAACTCCACCAGTCATAGACAAGACCCACGGCACGCGCGCTGCTTTGACAGCGTTCGATGTCTTGCGTGGTGAAGCCTCCCCAACCCCACTGGTTCTTCAATTCGTCAAAGCCGTTCTCGCAATCGGCCCGGTCCCGGTACAACTGCCCAAAGGCTGCCAGTGGGTAGGCGCTGTTGGTCACCAGCACCGCATATTCCCAGGCCTGCACATCTTTATCTGGCATCAGCAACTCGATCTGTTCGCCCCATTCGCTCAAGCGTGGCACGTCGTCGCTGGCCGCTTTTGCCTTGCGGCTGAGCACCAGATCGGCTTTGACCGCACGTCGCAGCACGATGACCCTGCGTGCTTTTTCCCAACCCGCGAGTTTCAGCGTGTCTTCTACCGCGCTCCAGCCTTGGTCTGTGGGTCCCGGCGTACTCCAGTCATCGCGTGCGAACTGGCGTGAGAGTAGCTTTTTGACCCCTGCCGTCTGCCTGAGCTTGAACAGGTAGGGCTGGTTGCGCTCTTCGAGCTGTGCAATGAAGGGCTCGTTGCCAAATCCACAGTCGCCTCTGACCAGGGTCGGACGCTGTTGGGGCTGGAGCTGATCGAGCACGTCTGTCAGGCCAGGCAGGGATTTGCCCGCGCTGTGTGATTTGCCGGGTGAGACGATGACGTCGAGCACCAGGCGCAAGTTGGCCACCCAGTAGGTGTGCAATGCGTGGCTGGGTCTGCCGGGCTTTTTGGGGTTGTAGCTGACCTGTGCCCCCTCTTGTTTGCCGTACAGGGGTTTGATGGTGGTGTCGACGTCCAGTATCCAGGGGGTGTTGAGTGCGGCTTGCACGCTGCCCAGCAAATGGGCGCGCAGCCAAGTCTGACCTTGGGGTTCACTCAGGCAGGCAATGGCGCGGCGCAGCGCGTCTTCGCTGATGATTTTTTCCATGCCCAGTATCTGTGCGCTCACACCATCACCTCGCAGACCGGTGATGTGGGCGTAGCGCTTGTGTCCGGCCAGTATGGCCAGCAGCCAGGTGCCCAAGACATCTGTGTTGCTGGGCGCGTTGGGGCTGGTATAGGCCAGTGGACAGCTGTTGACCCAGGACTGATAGACGCCCGTGGCCGCCAAAAATTCGGCAAAGAAGGTCAGCTGGGCGTTGGGGGTGGCGCGGGCTTGGTGGTCCCACTGCACGTGGATGCGCCCACCGGGGGTGTCCACTTTGAGGGCTTGCAGTGCGTCGTCTTGCGTCGCCAGTCGGCGCCTTCTGGCTTCACCCATTTGATGAACACTCCATATCTGCTGAAACTGGCTCACAGTCTAGCTTTTCGGCGGTTTTGTGGGAGCTAACTGCCGGAAATAGGCTCAATCGGCGCCCCGTTGCCACTTCACAGCGCAGCCCCTGGCGATGCCCAAAAAGCACAACCCCCG
>ERZ761609.1731-NODE-1731-length-18013-cov-9.131195_pt1 | contig 18013 bp, 18 predicted proteins | sample MGYA00511163_ERZ761609 | MGnify/ENA primary metagenome ERZ761609 (study PRJEB28899, sample SAMN02445070) | bioreactor sludge metagenome | biome: EBPR sludge | place: Australia: Brisbane, Thorneside Wastewater Treatment Plant | collected 2011-12-16 ... | reverse complement strand
GCAGTCCATGCTCCATGTCGGGGTAACTGCCCGTATCAATCCGGTAGTAATTCAGTGCGGTCGTGATGGTTTCTACCTGAAGGGCTGCCGTATCCGATTTGGCGCCAGAGAACATGTTCATCACCTGGGGCGTGACGACTGCCGTCAACAGCCCCATGACCACCAGCACGACGAGGAGCTCGAGCAAGGTGAAGCCACGACACGCTCCTGGGGCTGACCGAACGGAAAAGTGGATGGGCTTCGTCATGATCTCAATGCAAGTTGATTGATACTGAGTATTCCGAGCATGACACCGCCAACGACAAGGCCGACAACGACGCCAAGAAATGCGATCGCCAGCGGATTGACAAGAGCGAGCATGCGCTCGATCTGCTCGGAGGTATCTCTCTCGAGAAGCTGAGCGGCGCGCAGGGTCGTCTTGCCGAGCTCCCCGGTGTGCTCGCCAACCTCGATGAGAGCACACGTTTCATCCGGGATGACTCGGATGGTCTCGAGTGTCGTGCCGATCGAACCGCCTTCTCGCAGTCGCCTCGACGCACCTTCCAACGCATCCCGAAGGCGCCTTGATCCCGCTGCCTGTGCAGCCAGTAAAACCGCCTCGGAAGCCTCAACGCCGCTCTGGAAGAGCATCCCGAGTACGCTGAGGACGCGAGAGACATTCAGCTGGTCCATGAGTTGGACAGGAGGAAGTCGCCTGATCGCAGCAGCAATCCAGCCGGCGAAGCGTTCCGATCTTCGCTGCAACAGGAATCCGGCGAACACCACCGCGCCGATCCAGAGCAGCGACGCCATCGCATGGTGTACAGCCAGATTCGAAAGCCAGAGCACGGCGCGGGTCATACCTGGCAGACGATGCTCTTCGCCCGCGAAGATCGGCTCAAACCCCGGAATAACCACGGTGAGCACAACCAGCAGTGCAACCAGCACGGTGGCCAGCACGATCGTCGGGTAGGTAAGGGCGTTTGTGATCTCGGTTTGGGTACTGGCCTGCCGCTGGAGGTAACGGCCCGCGGTCTCTAGGCCCTCTGCCAATCGCCCCCCGCCTTCCGCAGCCCTGATCATCGGCGGCAGATATCGAGGCATTCCGGCCTCAGCCTCCAACGCATCGGACATGGGGCTTCCCGCCTGGATACGGGGCAACAGGCGCCTACCCATTGTTGCGGAGGGCCGGCTTCCCCTTTGCCGCGATACAACCTGCAGCGCCTGCTCGATGCTAAGTCCCGCCCCCACCATTGCACCGATTTGCTCACAAAAGAGCGCAACGTCACGAACAGGAACCCGCCGACTCAAGATCACGGGTCGACTCAGCAGATCGTTCAGACCGCCGTCTTGTGCGGTGATCCGGATCGGCGTCATATTCTCGCCGATAAGTTGAATGGCGAGTTGGCGCTCGTCTTCTGCGTCACGAGTGAATACTCGGGATGAGCCCTCGGGTGTGAGCGCCTTCACCGTGAATTTCGTCACCGGCCGAGCTCCTCGACGACACCAAGCACTTCCTCCAGCGTGGTCTCCGCATGGACCACTCTGTTCAGGCCATGAGACCACAAGGTCGGGCGATTCTTTTGCTTGATCAGCCCGAGCAAAGCCTCCTCGGCGTGCGGCTGTCGGATTGCCGCCTGCTCCTCAGGTCCGATCGGCAGGGCTTCGAAGATTGGTAGGCGGCCCGAGTAACCTCGTCCGCGGCAGGTCGGGCATCCGACTGCCCGCGGCAGTTTGATTGACTCAGTCTTGTGGCCAAGCGCCGAAATCAGCGCATGTTGTTCATCCTGCGTTGGCTCGCGTGTAGAGCGGCAGGTTGCGCAAAGCTGGCGAACCAGACGCTGGGCACCCGCAAACACCAACGTTGATGCCAAAAGGTAATCCTCGACACCAAGGTCGAGCAGCCGCGTGATTGCCCCGGCCGCCGTGTTCGTGTGCAGGGTAGCGAGGACCAAGTGTCCTGTAAGAGCGGAGCGGATCGCGATGTCTGCGGTTTCCTGATCGCGGATCTCCCCGATCATGATCACATCAGGATCATTACGGAGTACGGATCGAAGGGCCGCCCCGTAAGTCAATCCAATCTCGGGTTTGACCTGCAACTGCGACACCCCGGGGAGCGTGTACTCGACGGGATCCTCGACCGTGACGACCTTGCGTTCCGGGCTCCTGATCGCATTTAAAGCCGCATAAAGGGTCGTCGTCTTACCGCTGCCCGTCGGGCCGGTAATCAATACGATGCCGTGGGGGCGATCCAGCGCCGCACGCAAGAGTTGTAGGCCATGGGGATCGAGCCCCAGGCTCTCGAGCTCGGGCGACACTGAATGCTGTCCCAGCAGGCGCAGCACCATCGATTCGCCGTGGAGCGTCGGAAAGGTGGCAACGCGCAGGTCCAGACTGACTCCTCGTGTCGTAAACCGTATCCGGCCATCCTGCGGGAGCCGTCTTTCAGCGATGTCCAGCCGCGCCATGAGCTTCAACCTCGAGATCACGGCTTGAGCCCAGCGGTTCGACAACACCTCCACTTCCTGGAGGGCGCCGTCTATCCGGTAACGCACGACGAGCGAGTCGGAAGTCGGTTCGAGATGGACGTCCGAAGCGCCGGAGTCCATGGCTTGGGTGAGCAGCCTGTGTGCCGTGCGTATAGCCGGGGCATCCGACTCATGATCCGACAGTTTGTCGATATCGTCGCCCGTTCGCAGCGGCTTGCCCTGACCAGGCTCGCCCCCGCTATTCGACGCCCCGTCACCCACTGCGGCCAACAGATACTCGTCGATTTCCGATTCGAGAGCAGCTAACGGCTCCACGTCCTTACCGATGGCAAAACGGACACCGGCAATCGCGATATCGTCCTGTGGGTTGGCCATCGCAAGTCGGATGCGCGTCTCAGACTCTCCGACGGGACACACTCGGTGCCTCCGCAGGAACGCCAGATTGAGACGGGCTGGAAGCCGTGCCGGCCGCGGATACTCAGCGCGCGCGAGCAAGGGGATGTCCAGGACACCGGCAAAGACCTGTGCCATCTCACGTTCGGCGACAACGCCCAGTCGCGTCGCCGCAATCGAGAACGCGATGCCGTGCGCCAACGCAGCGGCCTGCACACGCTCGACGCCCTCATCGGTGATGAGGCCACGCTGCCGAAGTGCTTCGATCAGTGCGGGGGTCGCACCGGAGGAGCACTCAGGCTGGCTTGATGGGTGCAGGTCGGCGCGCATGCTCGTCGTGATTCTCTTGTTTACGGGTTCCGATCCGATCTGGGCATAGTGCAAGTCCCTTGTCGGTCAAGGGCGAAAGATCCTGCGCGATTCACAGGCAAAGCATGCAACACAATTATGGCAAAAGAGTTTAATCGAATCTCAGCCTCTAGGTGGCGGGACAGATACGCTTCCTCGTCCGGTTCAGGTTGTGCTGGCGAACGCAAGCCTCTTGCAACTGCGCTGCCTGGTGAGGCTAGAGGCCAGTAGCCTGTCGCGGAAACAGAGACACACGCCTTCTTCGCCACAGCCGTACGAGATGGTTTGCCCGTCATCCCGATCAGACCCGCTTGCAATCATCGTCAGAACCGACGATGATTCACGACATGAGCTACCCCGGCGGAAAAGGCAAGAGCTATCAGCGGCTGATCAACCTGATGCCACCCCATGAAACCTACATCGAGACTCACCTCGGTAGCGGCGCCGTGTTGAGGAACAAGCGACCGGCCAAAACCACGATCGGCATCGACGCTGACGAGCGTGTTGTTTCAGCGTGGTCGCAGAGCACCCCGATGGGGTGCAAGGTGGTTCAGGCAGATGCGGTCACTTTCCTGGAACAGTACGCGTTCCGTGGAAACGAGCTGGTCTACGCAGATCCACCCTACGTGGCAGCCACGCGCCGTCGGACGAAGATCTACCGATACGAGTACTCGGACGCCGATCACTTCCGCCTTCTGGATGTACTCGCTGCGCTTCCATGCATGGTGATGATCTCGGGCTACGAGAGTGCCCTCTACGAAGAACGACTTCGAGGGTGGCGAAGAGTGTCGTTCTCTGCCAATACACAAAGAGGGCTTCGCCAGGAATGTGTCTGGATGAACTTTTCGGAGCCCACGCAATTACACGATGCGTCGTTCTTGGGCGAGACGTTCCGCGAGCGCCAAGCTGTCAAACGACGGCACCAAAGGCTGTTTGAGCGCTTCGGCCGGATGGATCCTGTCGAGCGTGAGCACGTCTTGCAGGTGCTTAACACCCGCTACAACGAAAGGGCATGCACATCATGATGCAAACTGCCGCGGTATTCACAGGCGCAGCGGTCATCAAGGTCGATCTTCCCCCGCCCGATGCCGAGACACTACCTGGCGTGCCATGGGGCGCGGTCGAAGCCTTCCCTACACCCGCGTACTGGACATACCAGGTGATCGCGCGGCGGATCTGCGGCACCCCAATTCGGTATCGTTTGGGAAGCACCCTTGCCGAAGAGGTAGCAGCTTGCCTACTTGGTGGCCATGGCATCCCAGCGGCGGTCGGCGTCGCCGCTTTCCAGAAGCTGAGATCGTGCGGCGCCCTTCAGGGAACGCCCACCGAAGCACAGATCGGGGAGCTGCTATCGGAGCCACTCGATATCGATGGCCGACACATTCGATATCGCTTTGCGCGGCAAAAGGCGCGGTACCTGAGTGCCGCCCTTGCGCGCCTTTCAGTCGAGCAGCCGCCGCTGACAAGCGGGCGGGCTCTGCGCGATTGGCTCATTCAGCTGCCAGGCGTCGGGTTCAAAACCGCCTCGTGGGTCGCGCGCAACTGGCTCGACGCCGACGACGTCGCCATCCTCGATATTCACATCCTCCGTGCCGGAGCACTCGCACGCTTCTTCGACGAGGATATGAGTGTCGAGCGGAACTATCTTGAGCTGGAAGAACGCTTTCTGCGGTTCTCCAAGGCGATCGGCGTCCGCGCGTCCGAGCTAGATGCTGTGATGTGGCACGAAATGATGTCCTCTCCCCGGACGATCACTCAGCTCATGGGCGGGAATCGAAACGGGGTGCGCCCAAGTGAGACGACCATGGCGCCTGTATCTGACCTTCCGCTAGTCCGGCGGCGCCCCCACAAAGGCCGCTCCGACCCCCGCCAAGCCAGGCTGATCGAGTAGCCGTCCCACCCAGGGCTCGCCCGTTACGCCCAAAGGACAGTAGTTCAAGCCTAGAGCCTCCGCGGCGACCGCAAGAAAACCCAGCAATACCCCTGCATCCCGCCAGACAAGACTTTCCGCAGCTTCGTATTTTGCAGCGGTCTTGCCTGGCTCTGCGGCCAAGATGAGAAGCGTTGCGGATGTTGCCGGCAGGACACTGTGCATCTCGGCCAATACCCCGCTTGGCTCGAGTTGGGTAATCACCTCGTCCAAGGCGTGACTCACTGCGTCATACCTGAGCCACCGGCCGGCCTGCGGATCGATCACCAGCAGGTGGATGGGATGAATCGCTCCGGCAGACGGGCAGGGACGATGCGACAAAGCAAATCCAAGCTCATCTCCTCCTGTCCCTTGCACCTGGCAGGTCAGCCAGGTCAGCTTGCTCAACATCTCCAAGCTTAGTCGCGAGAACACGCGCTTTGTGCGCCTCTGTAGCAATAGCTCTGGACATGAACGACTCGATCCAGAGGGAAACACAGGGACGGGCAGGGCGATACGGGCTCCTAGCGGCCACGTCAAGGGCGCGTAGCGCTGTGGAGTCTCTCGCGGTCGGGGACTTCCCAGATCAACCGAGCCGTCCATCAAGCTCATTGAGTACCTCGAAGTACTTGTTGCAGCCACGGCAATTGGCACAAGCAACATTCGCCTTATGGCAACTATGTGCCCAAGCGAGGAGTTCACGGGGCACACCCGCTTCGCGAACGAGTTCCACGGTGGCGAGGTGGATGGCTGGCGCTTCGACCCGTATACCTCCTTCCTGCAGCCCAACCAGAGCGTTCATCGCGTCGACAAAGTCCGAGGTGCCGTCGCGGTGGGCTGAGTCCGATTTGACCGTGCCGATCATGAGCCTCCCCACGCCGAGTGACAGCGATCTCGCTGCTGCGAACGTAATCAGAATCTGGTTCCGGTACGGCCACCAATCACTTGCTGGGGCATGGCAGTCGGCATCAGCGCCTGCCATGTCGCCGGAACCCAGCGAACGGCAGTCGATCCGCACGACATGGTGCTCAATCCCCAGTCGTCTACAGATCAACTGCGACGCGGTGATTTCGGCTTGGGCAGCCAACTGGCCATAGTCGATCGTTATCCCGATCTCGGGCCTTTTCCACCAGGCGATCGAGAGCGAGTCCATGCCGCCCGACAGGAGCAAGGCTGATCTCATAGCCTGCAAGCCGTCCAGAGCGCCTGATAGATCGAACTCACGTAGTCATCGCAGAGCAGGCAGTCCGAGCCGCCCATCATTTTCTTGTTCTCGTCGGACTCGTTCTCACAGTAGACGACGACAGGCTTGCCTTTCGCCCGCGCGTAACCGATCTCATAGACCGTTCCTGGATCCATTCCATCGCCGACTGCGAAGATCAAATCGGCATCGTTGATCCCCTCGAGATCAAGGGGAACGACATCCTCGGCGCTTCCGTGTCCGACGTCATGGTAAGGCGAGAACACCTTCAACCCTGCGGCCAACAGGTCGCTTCTGGCCTGCTCGATCAGCCATAGCTGAGCCAGACTGAAAAACGGACCTGCCAGATAAACCTTCGGGCGCTGGCCCTGAAGAAACGCCTCGGATGGAACGATCGGGCTCAGAGCGAAGGACGCCAGCGCCTCAGGGGTCGCAAACCCACGGGTCTGGCAGTAATAGGCAGTCGCACGCGAAGCAAGGTCCGCGCTTTCTGCAGCGCTTCGTCCTTCGTGCAGCCACCGATAAGCAAAGTGAGCCGCGAAGTTATCTCCGGAGCCAATCTTCCAAACCTTCTGCGACTGGTAGGCAGGAACGGTCGCCACGCCGTGTTGATCACGGACCAAGGCACCCATTGCACCGCGTTTGATCACCACGACGGCTGCACGCTGCTGTTGCATGAGTTCGCCGGCCATCGCCTCTACGGAAGCGTCCCTTGCCCCTGTTAACAAGGCAGCCTCATGCTGGTTCAGCACAAGCGCGAGTTCGTCAGCCGTCGAGCCATTTGCGTGAAAGGCTTCAGGGGCGTAAGCATCTTGGGGGTCGTAGACCACCTTTTGGCCATGAACGACTGCATCTCCGTCCATCATTCCAAAACGAAGCACTCGTGAAGCGGACACCCGTAAGGGCGCCTCAACCGCTCCTCGCCCCAGAATTCTCGGCGTTGCAAGGCCATGGTCGTAGTCGAAGGCGATTTCTTGAACTGATTCGTTTCTGGCGACGTGAAATCCTTCGAATGCACCCCTCGAAGCAAGCACCTCGGCAGCTGCCGGATCAAGATACGAGTGCAGCGACACCGACGCCCCCATCGATGCCATTGCAGAGGCCGCCCTGCCCGCCGATCCGTAAATCTCGCGCCAGGCTGGGCGCATGCAACGCTCCCGGTACACGCCCCCTACGACGGCGATGTCGGCGCCAGTGCCATCTTCGCCACTCATCGTGCGCTTACCCGGACAGTCACTTGGCCGTCACTCTTCCCGATCACCGTTGCAACGTAGTGCGTGCCGTCAGCGATGCACTCTCGAAGTTTTTGAACGTCTGGCGACGCAATACCGCCCGCCAGCTCATTATTGAGCATCGCAACGACTGTCGTGGTGCTCCCCATCTGCATCGTCCTCACATCCAGCTCATCGCCGACGGCAATTCTCTCCACCACTGCGGGCTTCGGAGAATTTAGCTGCGTCGTGATCACCAAGGAGTCGCAGCTACTCGCCCCGCTCGAGAAACCGATACCGCCAGAACTGCCGCTGGAACCAGACATTGGAGACTCCTTACGCTGTTTGCTAAGACGCTGAACCGAGAGGATGCGAAGGAGATATTTTCATGTCAATAGCAATTCGGGAGGCTCTGAACTATTCAGAGCCGGCAAGAATACTGAGGACATAGATCGCGCTGCCACCATGAAGCAAGGAGCGCAAACGACGATCATCGGAGTCGGTTTAAATGGCTGACTTGGACAAGCGTGCTCAGAACATCGATTGATCAGGGGCTCCTTAAGGCCTGTGCGAGGGCTTGTGCGCCAACAAGGTCTAAGTGCAGCGAAGCAAAGGACCTCCGCAAAAGTGGTTCGGGCAACGCCCAGTCCCATTTCTCGCGGAGAAGGTTCTTCGCCTCCGCGAGAACCTGTATCGGGTCTGGTGCAGGCAACTCGGCAATATCCGCTAGTGCGTCCGATAGCCGGTCGGACGATATACCCGACACGGTCAATGCAAGCCCCTCGTTGGTCGCGGACAGCCCAACATGGGCAAGGAGCATGGCAAGGCCATCGTTCACCCAATCGCCCCGCCAAGTTAGCAGCACCGCGTCATTGCCCTTGGTGAACAGCCAGTTGTTGCTGAGGTCGGCGAGTTGGTAGAACTCGCGAGCCTCATTCAATAGTGCTGCAGCACCGGCATCCAGGAATGGCACCGGGTCCGCTTCCATCAGGACCTGGCGCATTTCCTGTCGCACGACGTCATGCACCATGCCGGCGCCACCATCGAATGCGGGAGGCGCTCCGCCCTTGTCCGGCGCTACGACGATGATCTTCTTCTCCGACTCCACATCGATGACACGCCAGCGTCTGCCGCCAAAGATGATGCGTTGGCTGGGTATCAGGGGATGGGAAACGGGGAGCGAACCCAGCAGCCGTCCGTCGCAGACGATGCGAAACTCCTCGTCAGAGGCGAAGGCAGCATAGAACTCGTAGAGGTTTACCAGCTTCTCGCCGAGTTCACCGTGCAACAAGAGGCCCGAACTGTCTTGGATAAGCAGCTGCTTGTCCCCCAAGTGACGTAGCAGCAGGACGAAGTCATCGCGGGTGATGTTTGAGAACGCGCCGTCCTTGACTAAGCTTGCCCACAGCTCTGCCGCCGTGGCGCCTCCGCGTTCTGCAAGGACTGACAGAAGCTGTTGAACAAGGGTCGACGCGTGCAGCCCGTCGACCCTTGGTGGTTCGAACCATCCTCTGATGAGCAGGCGGACCATCGCTATTGATTGGACCAAGCCCTCGCGGAGGCAATCAGATAGGCCAGATTTCGGATTCAGCTCAGGTTCGATACAGTAACCACGCAGTATGGCTGGTTCGCCTTTGCGGCGCCCCGAACGGCCGAGTCGTTGGCGCAGACTCGCTACGGACGGCGGTGGACCAATCTGGCAGACGCTCTTTACTGAACCGATGTCGATGCCAAGTTCGAGCGTGGTCGTGCAGATGGCGGTCGCTGGTTTCGTCCCGTCCTTCAGTGCCCGTTCGGCTTCCTCGCGAAACTCCTTCGATAGGCTGCCGTGATGCGGCCAGAATTCGTTGGGGACGTTATTTCGCTCGCAGGCCCGCCTTAGCAAGTCGGCGTAGATCTCGACCTGCCTGCGGCTATTCGGAAAAACAAGGTTGTTGGAGCCACGCAGGGCCTTATAAAGCTGTTCGGCCACCTCCAGCGTGCTTCCTTTGACAAGATCCTCCATATCGGGGGCTTCGATGTCTGGCGCTTCCTCTACCCGCGGTGGCTTCTCCACGTAGCCCTTGATGAGCACCTTCAGCTCCTGCCCACCGCTCTTGGCAACAATCAACTCAACCGAACTTGCTCCATCGGGCCGAAGGAAGCTGGCAGCAAGCCCCATATCCCCCAGAGTCGCGGACAGGCCCACGAGAGGGAGCCGTCGCCCAACGGTTCGTTCAAGGCGGTGAAGCAACGATTGAAGCTGCTTGCCTCGCTCGGAGCCAATGAAAGCGTGCAACTCGTCGATAACGACGTATCGAAGGCGGGACATCAGGCCAGGCATAGCGGTGCCGCGTCGCACGAACAGGGCCTCGAGAGACTCTGGCGTGATGAGGAGCACGCCGCGGGAGTCTTTGACGAACCTGTGCTTCTTGCTAGCCGCTATGTCGCCATGCCAGGCAACAACAGGGATGTCCAATGACTCACACAACTCAGACAGCCGACTCCACTGGTCATTGATGAGTGCCTTGAGCGGCCCGATGTAGAGCACCGAGCCGATGTCCGGCTCGTGTCGGAGCATATGGGTCAGGATGGGGAAGAACGCAGCTTCGGTCTTCCCCGCAGCGGTAGCGGCGGCCACGATGACGTCGCGGTCGGCATCGATGAGGGCTGGAATCGCCTTCTCCTGCGCATCGCGCAAGGCGGTCCATCCCTCGCTCCAGATCCACCGCTGGATACGCTCGTCCAGCCGCTGGAAGGCTTGGGAGTCAGAGCTTGAAGCTGGCGAGCTCGTCGTCATCCTCAACCGCCGTGTCCGCGGCGCCGCCCGTGTCTTTCTCGACGGCGACGTGCCCAAGGAGCTCCGTCCAGTCCGCGGTGGGGTTCTGCTCAAGGATGGCCAGGAGATTGATGAAGGCGGTGATGGTCGTCCGCGGCGTTCTGAAGTAGGCCTCCCCAAGGCGTTGAGCGCAGTGCGCCATAAAGGCGGGGATCGCTTCGTCCGGAACCAGGTACTTGGCTGTGTCACCGCCGGCATAGACGTGGCGCAGCTTGTTGAGGAGCACGTAGAAGTCCTCGGGCGTAAGGCTCGCAAGCCGAAGAACGGGCCCCGAATAGTCCACCATGCCGGCCTTGGCGAAGGTGTTTTCCGCCAGGCGGGACTGCAGGGCCGTGTAGCTGTACAAGCCGCGACGCGTGTCCATCAGGAACTCGGGGGTGCCTCCAAGCACTATGCCGAGACCCTCCGCAGAGCCCTGCAACGAGTCGTTGAGGATGCGGAGAATCTGCTCGTAGTTGGCGTTACGCGCCTGTGTGTTGGCGAGTTTGTAGAGGTTCACCAACTCATCCAGGCAGACCATCAGGAACTCGGGGGTGCCTCCAAGCACTATGCCGAGACCCTCCGCAGAGCCCTGCAACGAGTCGTTGAGGATGCGGAGAATCTGCTCGTAGTTGGCGTTACGCGCCTGTGTGTTGGCGAGTTTGTAGAGGTTCACCAACTCATCCAGGCAGACCATCAGGCCGCTATAACCTGCAAGCCGGATGAATCGGGCGAGCAGTTTCAGTTGGTCGTATATCGAGGCGTCGTCGATGATGGTGCGTACGCCCAATGCAGCGCGGGCGTCCGTTTTGGTCGTAAACTCCCCGCGGAGCCAGCGGATGGCATCTGACTTGAGCTGCTCGTTCCCTTGGTCAAAGCCTCGGCAGTATGCGGCGATGACCTCGGCGAAGTCGTAGCCATTCACCATCTCTGACAGGTGGTCCAGTCGCTCACGCACGATGGCTTCGCTGGGTTTTCCGCTCGTCTTCGCTTCGGACTTGGCCTGTGCGATGAATTTCTCGACGATACCAGGGAGGGCGCCCCCATCCGGTTTTGTTCTCGTGGAAAGGTTCTTGGCTAGCTCAGCGTAGAGCGAGCGGGCTTGCCCGCCGGTCGCATGGAGTCGGCGGTCGGGGTTAAGGTCCGCATGCATCGTGACGAGCTTTTTCTCCATCGCGATGGCGCGGACCAGGTTCAAGAAGAACGTCTTCCCCGACCCGTATTCACCGATGACAACTCTGAAACCGGAGCCTGCATCAGCGATGCGCTCCACGTCCTTCATAAGAGCCTCGAGCTCTTTCACTCGCCCGACTTGAATCAGATGCTGGCCGACACGCGGAACGACACCCGCGCGTAGCGATTGGATGACCGCATCACGGTCCTTTGCGCGAATTGTGCTCATATGGGGAGCGCCTCCAAGGCTTCCTTGTTGATCTCAATCGGGTCGTCACCTTCGGTGAGGGGCGCATCGAGCGCGTCCAGCACGGCCTCGTTGATGTGCTCTAGCGCACCATCGAGCATCAATTCCATGTCAGACGCAGCATCTGCGAGCTCGCCACGGAGCCAGGAGGTCCTTGAGACAAGAATGCGAACAAAGGCCGAATGGTCTGCATCGAGACCAAGAATTCCGGGAGCTGCCGCGGGCTCTTCATCTGGCGCCGACTCCATAAGCGGGGCGGACTCCTGCTGCTCTTCGTCCACAAACACCTTCGCGAGCAGTTCCGAGACCTCGGCGGTTTCCTTTTCCAGTTGCGCGATACGAGCGGGATCCAGGGCGAAGCCCGCTGTCCCACCGATGGCGGTCACAACAGGTGTGGCTTGCGTGGTGGATGTGGTGGGGACGACGTTTGGCGCGGGGCTCGCATGCAGGTCCGAGTAAACGAGCTTGGTGTCCAGCGCCAAGGCTTTGTAGGTGCGCTCAAGAAACTTCACTTCGGCGGGGCTCACGACGCCGTCAGCTTGCGTGAGATGCGCAAGTAGCCGGCAGATTGAGCGGCGCGCGTCTTCCGCCAAGGGCTCCAGCTTTTTCTTCAGGCTGGCCAGCGTCGCGGGTTGGTCGATGCCCAGGCGCAGGTGTGCTTTGAGTCGCTTCCGTTGGGTGTCGCTCAAATGAGCCCAGGCATTGATCTGCTTGGTCAGCGACATCAGTTCGTGAGCAGACGCCTCGCCATCTGCATGAGCGGCCATGCAGGCCAGATCGAGGGTGACCGCCGCCGCGCGATACGCGTGTCCGGCCCGGGCGGTGCTGTCCTCCGGCAGGGTAGCGAAGAGTGCAACCTTGTCCTCGGCCTTGGGTGTGCGACTACCGGCAAGAACGTCGGGCTCCAGGCCGATGTGCAGGGATTCAAGTGCGCGGGCTAGGCCAATCACCTTGTCGCGAGACAGTGCCCCAGCGCTCTTTAGGCGGCCGGACAGTTCTCCAAACGCCATCAACAGCATGCCGTCGCCGACGCGGCTCTTGAGGTCATCCAGTTCAGCACGAACTGGGGCAGGCCAAAGCTCGACCGGTAATTGAAGCAAGCCTTCGAGGGCGTGCGCCTTGTCGGGATTTCGCCCGATGAAGCGGCTGTAGGACTCCAGGGACGTCGTGCAAGCGTCCACCAACGCCTGCAGCTTCTGGATGGGGCCCTTGACCGCCGTGACGTCTGGCAGGTCGCCGACATTTCGACGCGCCTCTTGCCTTCCGAGGGCACCGGATGCGGGCTGGTAGGTGACCTGGAGCTTCGTCTTATTGAGCCGGAGCACGAAGCCGTCGCCGTAGTCTTCGGCGTATTTGCGAGTGAATAAGGCCTTGAACTCGGCCTCGCACCGCGATACGGGCGTGCGGCGGTAGATGTTGGGGTCGTTCAGCGCCCATGCCAGGGCCCAAGATGCCGGAACGGGCTTCTGTGCAACCGCTAGGTGCCCGAGGCCTAGCTTCAAGCTCAGGGGAAGCTCGTAGCCTTGCTCGAGGGCCGAATTGACGGTGGGTGGGTCGGGTGCGAAGGGTTGGCTACGGTAGTTGTCGGCCTCGATGAAGGCTAGGAAATGGCTCGCATACCGGCGGAAGGAGTTGTTGTCGCCATAGATGCGAAGTAAGCGACGCACCTCGTTCCTAATGACTTCAACCTCACCACGCTCACTCGTACCTGAGCCGAGGTCGACAAGGACTCTGCGCTCCAGGCCGTAGAAGTACAGGAACACGTATCCGATGTTCGCGTCTGGGGCGCGTCGGCCATCAACCAGCCACTGAAGGTATGCGCGGCGAGCATCGGGCGAGATTGAGGAGTAAGAGGGCCAGTAGTCAGTCAGGCGATCCGACCAGTCGACGGGGCTGCCGGTCACGCGCAGTTTTGGATTGATGGCAGAAGGCTCGGTGTGGCCGTAGTCATCGTGAGGGCTGCTTCCGATGTAAAGCATGCCTCCGGGTACATCGAATCCTGCAACGTTCACGTTCTCGCCATCCGGCACCCAACGCAGGCCGCCACTGGTCACAGGCGATGCAGGAACTCGGTACCCATCACTGTTCGTGGCGTCATCCAGGCGGAAGTTAGCGAACTCATCGTCCGGCTCGCCGCGTGCCGTCTTGAGACTTCCTGTCGCCCGTGCCGGCGCGGATGCCCGATGAGCGGTTCCAGCCTGCGCCGTCGGCGGCTCAGCGGTCGCCTTAGCCTTGCCTCCGAGTAGGTTCTTGGCGAGCCAGGCGACTAGCACAACACCTCCAATGATGAAGAGGAAGACCCAGACGTCCTTGGGTACGGACGCGATCGCCCCGATGATGATGGCTGCCATGATGAGCAGCGGGCTCGACCCCGATTTCTTTGCCATGCGCGCGATGTCCCGGGCTTTTTCAGATGTGCCGACGACCTCTCAGGCTAAACCGGCGTCCTATGGTATTTCGGTAGGAGCGGGCGAACAACCTGCGTGGAGATTCGGCCCCCGCATCGTGATGTTGCTCCTCACGGAACGCTGCTTGCTGACATTTCGAACCGGGACTGTAGAAGCTGGCGTCGTACTGGGCTACTGGGCAGATCAAAGATCCTCAAGCTCGAAGCCCAGATCAACGCCCTTTTCCAAGTCTAACTGCCCTTGGCGACCACGATGGAGATCGAGTGCGGCGCAGAACTCGCGGGTATAGAAACCGCCATGCAGCGCCGCTACAGGCCGCACGATGCCGAGATCGACCTCTCGAAGCGCAATAGGTCATGCGCTGGCTGAGCCGGGACCTGAACGCCGACCGTGCCGTACGCCAGGTACGGGCATGAGATGCCCCCGGCTAAGGCGACGACGGATGCTGAGGCAGCCGATCCAGAGCTACGCCATATCGATCCGATACGACTTCAGCATTAAGGGCGCCTCGAAAGACCTCGGCATGCATCAAGGATCTAGGCGCGCCCTTTGGAACCTCGCACCACGAAGAAGTATTCACGATCGACTCCTCCGCGTCCCGCTCGAGCGCCGAAGTAATAGACTTTAACAATGAGTGAGCCCTCGATCTCCCCACCTGCTCCTTCACGGATGGATTGCTTTCCAACCATAGACGCGTGCTGCGGCGTGCGGATCGAGCCGGATCACAAAGTCGATAGCGAATCCGAATACGAGCGCGATCACAAGGAAAGTCAAAACCTCCCTCGTGGCCGACCTTCTGCTGACGATGAGGTCCAGACGACCATCTACCCGATAACCCGCCGCGCGCAGGAGCGCGTCGGATCGTGCCTTGAGATCCAGATCCCTGTGTTGTGAGTCTCGCTCCACTGCTGTCGCCGCAGTCGATTACCGCGGCGATCGAGCGATGCCCGCCGCGACAAGGGCCGAAAGGTCCGGCTCGCAGAAACTGTCAGGCGTGGCATCGAGCTCGGCGATGCTGCGGTGAAAGGCGAAAAGGCAGGCATCGCTTGACGCGTATACCATGAGCCGGGCGGTGTCCTTGGCGATCAGTTTGAACACGCGTTGAGCAGTGCGGTCGAGGATCGCGATCCACCCGCCCGCCGTCGGTTCGTTCGCTGTGATCAACTTACGGCGGGATTTACACCCGCAGGAGTGCGCCCATGCTGGGCGCACGGAAAAAAGAGGCCGCTCAGTGAGCGGCCTCTTCATGATGCTTACTTCTTCTTCGGTGTCGACTTCGGCCTGTCCGGCGCCTGCGTAAGGACAGACCCAGCGAGGCTTCTTGCGGCCTTCGTGGATGAACTTTGGGACAGCACCTTTCCGGCGAGAGAGGCGAGTTCCCGGGACGATTTTTCGTTCTTTGCCATGATCTTCTCCTTGAAGACATGAATTTTGGAAGTGTTTGGGGCGGATTTCTCCGCCCCATAGCCAGCTACCGTGTAGTCGCCGGCCTAGTGCAGATCAGAAGAGACTCAACTGACCAGGATGCGAACGCCAGTGCTGGCAGACCTCTTCCCACTGACCGAACCGGTAGCGGCGGTACGCCCGAACAAAGACGTCCTTCATGCGCGAGTAAGCCACGATAGGCCCCCCCTATGAAGGGTTGGAGGGTGTTGGCTTGCCCAGATCCCTTGTGTAGCACTACACTTCCGCATCTTCCGTAAGACGCGGTGCTGGGATCAGGGTGGTTTGGCAGACCCTCGTTCGCCTCACCAGAAAGCCCAGGGGTGTTGGCGCACCTCTTGGGCTTTTTCTTTTCCATGAGAGGTATCACGTGACCTCCCAGAATGATTTCTGACGGGTGATGAGCCCATCTTTCGTTAGACGCCCCAGCCGATACGACGCGGCTTGAACGCTTGTTCCGCACATCTCAGCCAGATCCTCGGGCGATCGGGCATTCTTGCAGGCAGCCAGAGGCATCATCGTGGCGGCAGTGAGAGCCTTCGCTTGCCACTCCGAGTCCTCGCAGAAACGATGCTCCCCGAGCTTCGCGCCTCGATGCAGCGTCACGGCGTGCTTCAAGACGATATGTGACGTCTCATGGATGACCGTGCTACGCCCGAAGACGTGCTCACTGAGCACCATCTCGTAGATGTCCTCCCTAAACACCACGACGCCCCTTTCAGGGATCGTGAATGCCGCGCACTCGTCGAGGTCTTCTAGTTCGACCACTTTGAGCTGGAGCCCCGCCTTCTGTAATGTCTGTTCGAGGACCTTCCAGCAATCGAGTCGATATCGCTCGCCTCGGGCAAGGGGAAGAATCTTCTGCAGGTCGGCCGCAACCTGCTCAAGGGAGGCATAGCTCTGCGGAGCTACCTTGAGTCCAGACGGGGTGTCGAGCCGTCCATTGGCATAGAGCGTCGTCACTGGCTCAATCTCCCTTGCCGTTCTGCTCGTTGAGCCAACGCACGATCTCCGGCGTGGGCGCAGCGCCTTGCTGCAATCGGCGCGCGAAGGCGGCAACCAGGCCTCGTGCATCAGGAGCGAGGTCGGAGGTGTTGATCACGTCCTTCGAGCGCTCAGCTGCGTTGCGTAGTTCACGCAGCTGCTCCTGATCGACCTTGTCGGAAAAAAACTTCAGCGCCGCGTTGATGTGTTTGTCAGCTAGGCGCTTCTCGCCGTATTCGATCGAGCTAAGGTGAGCAGAACTGATCTCCATCGCTTCCGCCATTGCCTTAAGGGGCAGGTCGCACTTCATTCGCAGGATCCTGGCAGCCTCTCCAAAGGGTGTGAGTTTCATATGGCCTCCTATCCAAGCGTACGGTCTGCATGTGACTCGACGGACTGTTATCCGAATAGCTGATACGTTAGCTAAATAGAAAATTTCCGTCAAGTCCCCGCTGGGTATCCTTCCCGAGGCTTGTCGAGCCATCGTCCGGCAGCTCTCGAGCACCGGGATCGGCGAGTGTGGACGTCGCACGCTGCTTGCCTTGCGCTCGCGCTGCAGCCGGGGCAAAAGCGGGTACATGACTCGCGCGTTCACTCGGTGGTGTATGCGCCGGAGCCGCAAGAACGGCCGGGGACGGTCTGTTCTGCGCTGGGTGTGCCCCGCTTCCGTTCTAGCTGCTCGGGCGAACTGAGTGGCCGCACAGACGTTCTGCGCAGGAACTGCTGACAGGTGATTGAAGTAGTGAGGCATGGACGCATCTCTCAATGCGCGCCGAGTAAGGCGATCCTCTTGACAAAGTCAAGTCTTGACTATTACAGCAAGCTGTATATAATCTTTTTCGCTCTAGACGCACTTAGCACCAAGCACATCCGAATAAGTTTTGCAAGAGCCTCTTCGGTGTGCAGTCAGGCCTGAATATTCCGCCCCAATTCTGTTCCCGCAGAACTGGGGCTTTCCTTTTTGGCCTACCGCTTTCGCAGCACCGAAAAGCATACCCGATGTAGGGTGAAGCGTGCAATAACAAATTCTCTTTGCAATACATGAAGATATGACCGTAAGCGGTGTGTCAACCGTTTATTGAGCCCCGTATCTAGTAGCAGCCGCGACGCTTTCGCGTGCCGCTAGCACGCTCGATCGCCTGCGACGGACGCGGCCACTGAGGTATCTCGGTGCCGATGGTTGGTCTCGATGTCATCGGCTCCTGCAGTCGCAGTGCAGCGGACGGTGCTGGGCGTACAGAATGCGAACGTGCGCTGGTGCGAACCAGGAGGAAGTAACGCACCTCCTCAACAGGCCCAGACGGTTCAGGCTCAGAAACGCCCGCCTGGATCTGGCCTGACGAAGACGCGGCCGACGTCGTCGCGAAGAATGGCCCTTCGCGCGAGCAGAGTAGTTCGTTAATTGCGAAACGGTTTTCCTGCAATTCTGAA
>ERZ761609.1730-NODE-1730-length-18018-cov-55.141736_pt1 | contig 18018 bp, 13 predicted proteins | sample MGYA00511163_ERZ761609 | MGnify/ENA primary metagenome ERZ761609 (study PRJEB28899, sample SAMN02445070) | bioreactor sludge metagenome | biome: EBPR sludge | place: Australia: Brisbane, Thorneside Wastewater Treatment Plant | collected 2011-12-16 ... | reverse complement strand
CTTCTTATTGCTTAGTGCGATTGATTGCCCATGAATAAGTCAATGACTGTTGGCTTTAAATAGTTACAGCGAATTACGTCAGCCTGACTCCATTTGCTTTCAATATCCAGCTAAGCTGGCCAATGTGCATCGGTTCATGCCTGATAGCGTGCATCAACACGTGAAACTTATCCTTGCTGCCGCCAAAATTTGCTTCTATATTATTTCCTTCCTTCATTTGCTCATCGGTCAATTTGTTAAGTATATCCATGGATCTGTTGTGTACATCCTCAAATCGCTGTTTCACTTCTTCGATGGGTGGTTTATTCCTGATCTTATCCGGCGCTGAACCAAACCCGAAATCATTCAGCCATTCAATACCCATGCTCTCTCCGCCAATACCTTCAACGATCAGGAAGTGTTCTGTCCACACCAGGTGAGCGAGTATCCAGTAAGCACTGTTCATTTGCACTCCGTTTACTTCGTAAACTTTGTGAATATCGATCCCTTCCATTTTTGAAATATAATAATTGGAAAGATTCCTTGCCATTTGGTAAGTCTTTATTAGTGCTTTAGTTTTTTCGTTTGACATATTGTTTTAATTTGTGTTACACAATTATATATATTAAAATTTAGTCTCGCTTCTTTGATATTGCTATATTGTATTTTGTTCAATCAATCCAACCAGGACATTATTTTGTAGTCGAGCCCTTTTAGGGCTCGTTTGTGATTGTAGGTTAAAAAGACAGCGAACCCTGAAAGGGTTCGGCTACGGTTAAAACTTATGCAGCTTTTCTTGGAGTGCATTGATTACGTCAATGCATGCATCAACACAGTTGATGCACTCCAACGGGAAACTGCTGGGTCATAGTTGTGCACATACAAACTATCAAGAATTTTGCACCAGAATTCTTTACCCTTTCAAATCAAGTCTCACCACATTTTCGATGTGAAACGTATGAGGGAACATGTCAACCGGTTGAATACTTATAATATTGTACTTTTCCTTAAGCAGAGCGACATCTCTTGCCTGCGTTGCAGGATTACATGAAACATATATCAATTTCTTTGCCTCATACTGAAGCAGATATTCTGCAGCTTTGGGGTGAATCCCGCTTCTTGGCGGATCAAGTATTATAACATCAAACTTCTCCCCGCCGGGGCTTGCTGTTAGTTTCTCAAGGTAGTCCTTTACATCCATTGCTTCAAATGTGCAGTTATTTACCCCGTTCAATTCAGCATTTTCAGAAGCCATGTCAATTGATTCATTGCTCAACTCAACTCCGTGTACGCTCTTAACCATTGCCGATACATACAATGATATCGCCCCGCATCCGCAATAAAGATCCAGAACATTTTCCTCTTTTCCTAAATCAGCAATTGTGGCCGCGGTTTCAAACAGCTTTTCGCATTGTTTGGAATTCGTCTGGAAGAATGTGTTTGGCGTTATCTTAAACCGGTATCCCCCGATCTTCTCTTCAATAAAGCCATCACCGTAAATAACGTTAAAATTATTAGCCAGCGCGACCTGCGCCTTGGATTGAGTAATTGAGTTTACAAGTGTTGTTGCCTCGGGAATTTCCTGCCGCAGCAAAGCTGCATATTCATTAACTAGTTCAGCGTTTTCATCATATGTAATAAGATTAACCATCAACCCCTTATTATAAATTGATTTCCTTACTGTCAAAAATCTCAGATAGCCGCTATGCGTTTTTGTAGTATATATGGATGTTCCCTTTGGTTTAAAAAAATCACGGGTGAAATTCAGAATTTTGTTTGTGGTAAGTGATTGAAGATAACATGCCCTGATATCCAGTATCTTTTCATTGAAGCCCGGTATGTGGTAGCCAACAGCGAAGCTTTTATCGATATTTTCTATAAGCATATCCTCACTAGTAAGCCACCTGTCATTAGAAAATGAAAATTCAAGTTTGTTCCTGTAATAATAAATGTCTTCCGAGCCAAGTACAGTCGGAATTGTCACATTCTCAAATCCGCCGATCCTCTCAAATGCATTCTTTACAATACTCTGCTTTATTTCAAGCTGTTTTGCATATTCAATATGCTGCATTTTGCAGCCGTTGCACGTTCCAAAATATTCACATTCCGGTTCAATACGGAAAGGGGATGGCTGAATGATCTCCAGCAGGGTAGATTCTGCATACTTCTTCTTTTTCTTCCTTATCTTTACCCTTACCGTATCTCCGGGCACTGATTTAGGCACAAAAACCACATATTCGCCGTTAAATCTGCCTATTCCGCTTGATTCTGCCCCAATATCATCTATTACCAGTTCTATAACATCGTCTTTTTTCAGATTTTCCAATATTCAAACTTTCTTTTTTGCTTATTTTATATGAAGTAATATTAGCTTTAAATAAAATTCTAATTTTATTATAATGTACAAATATAATTATAATAATCCGGATAAATAATTTGATAATAAGTGAAAAATAAAGCTATATCCGATGCAAAGCGTGTGATACAGATTGAGCGTAAAGCATTAAGCCTCCTCGAAAAAAGATTAAACGGAAGTTTCTCTGAAGCGGTAGATATAATTTATAAGTGTAAGGGCAGAGTAATAGTTACCGGCCTGGGTAAGTCTGGTATCATAGCCCAGAAGATCGTAGCTACATTAAATTCCACAGGTACCCCTTCAATTTTTTTACATTCCGCTGATTCAGTCCATGGCGATCTTGGCATCATCCGCCGCGGTGATGTGGTTATCTGCATCTCGAAATCAGGTGATACCTTCGAGCTTATCCAGTTGCTACTGGCAATAAATCAGTTTGGTGTTAAGGTCATTTCAATAGTGGGTGATGTTGATTCCAAACTTAAGGATCTTTCAGATGTTATAATAGATGTTTCCGTTGACCAGGAAGCTTGTCCATACAACCTGGCTCCAACAACTTCAACAACCGCGGCGCTTGTAATGGGTGACGCGCTGGCAATTGCGCTTCTGAAAAAAAAGGAATTCACAAAAGAAGAATTCGCAATGCTGCACCCGGGCGGGATACTTGGAAGAAAGTTACTGCTGCGAGTCAGCGATCTGATGACAAGCGATCAGCTTATACCGAGAGTAAAAGAAAATGCGCTTTTCAAGGATGTTGTGTTTGAAATATCGTCTAAAAGGCTTGGATGCACTTGTGTGGTTGATAAAACCGGCAAATTAAAAGGGATCATAACTGATGGTGATATCAGGCGTACACTGCAGAGGTATGAAAATGTTGCTGATATTAAAGCCAAAGATATCATGAATACATCACCCAAGCTGATCAATGAAAATATGCTGGGTGAAACCGCGCTTGAATTGATGGAAAAATATACAATTACACAGCTTGTTATTACTGATAAGAAAAAAATGCCTAAAGGTGTTGTGCATATGCATGACCTTGTTAAGGCCGGTCTTGGATAGAATTGAGCCCTGGCCATGAGGATCATAACTGACTTTCATCCTGTATTTGCGTTTATCTTCTTCTTAACCGCGGTATTGTTTAGCGCTGAAGGATGCTCAGGTGATAAAATTGAGCCCCCAAAGATAAACATAACCTCTGCTGATAGTATTCCCTCACAGGAAAGCTACAATACAACCGTCACGTTTTCCGATTCAGGCAAAGTTAAGGCAATACTTACCGCAGGAAGGATCAGGATCTTTACGAAATTCAATTACACGCTTATAGATAGTAACGCCAAAGTTAATTTCTACAAAGAAGGTGTTTACAGCTCCACATTGACCGGAAGACGCGGTAAGATCTTTGACGGGACAAAAGACGTTGAAGTATATGACGATGTTAAACTGGTTTCTACAGATGGTTCAACCTTAACAACGAATAAACTGCTTTGGGTAAATAAAACTCAGCGTATAAAATCTGATGAGTTTGTTCACATCACAACTAAAACAGAAGATATTCAGGGTTATGGATTCGAAGCAGATCAGAACCTGAAAAATTATGTTATTTACAAAGTAAGCGGAGAGATACAGAAATAACAATTGAAAAACATCTTTGCCAATATTTTGCTTGCCTTCCTGAGTGTGTTTTGTTCATCGGCATTGTATGCCCAGGATAAGATCACAATTAATCACGCTGATAGCCTTGTCGGTAAAACTATTGATGGCGAACAGGTACGCGAAGCGCTTGGCAACGTATCGTTAACACACAACAACCTGAAGATAACCTGTAACCGTGTAATACAGTATTTCAACCAGAATAAAGCTGACCTGTTTGGCAATGTTAAAGTTGTTCAGGATACCCTCGCAATTTACGCGCCTCAAGGTACATATTACGGCAATGAGTCGAAGGTAGTTTGCCCCGCAGGGGCTACACTAACTGACCCCAAAACCACACTTAAAGCTAATCATGGAGTTTATCTGTTCAATCAGGACCTGGCGAATTTCAGGGGGAATGTCAGTATCACCGATAACAGAACTTATACGATCACTTCAGATGAACTTGACTACTACCGAAGCGTTCAAAAATCTTATGCCCGCGGTAATGTTAAGGTCGTCAGCGACTCCTCCGTGATATATTCCGATAATCTTGTTTACGAAAAACTTATCGGCATTTCAACCGCCACAGGTAATGTGAAAATCGAGAGTGATTCCACAGTTATAACTTCAAAGAAGGCTACTTATTATGAGTTCGAAAAAAAATCGATCGCTGAAGAAGATGTTAAGATAGATTTCCTTACCGAAAACGCAGTAGTTTACGGCAGCTACGCGGAAAACTATGAAATTCGGAATTATTCTTTCGTTAGAGGCAAAACAAGGCTCGTGCAGATCGAAACAAAAGATGGGAACACCGATACTACATTTATATTCAGTGAAAAAATGGAGTCCTTCAGAGATCAACCGGAGCACTATATTGCAAGGGATAGCGTAAAGACTATTAGGAATGATTTCCTTTCAGTTTCCCATTCCGGATATTACTTCAGGGATATTACAGGTAAAGGGGGAGTCATATCACTTGCCGGAGAACCCGTTGTGTGGAAAGAGGATCTCCAGGTAACAGGTGACTCGATCTATGCGTTCTTTAAAGATGATATTGAGGATATCTATATCATCAAAAGCGCTTTCGCGCTGCAGCTGAATGAACTAAACAATAGCCGCTATGACCAGATATCAGGTGTATTTATGCACATCAAATTTTTCGAAAGCCGGGTTAACTATATACAGGTTGATACGAACGCTGCAAGCATTTATTTTGTGTATGATGCAAATGATCCAAACGGCGCGAACAGATCAAGCGGTGATGTGATAAAACTGCACTTCAAAGAAAAAAAAGTTGATAAAGTTAACATCTATGGTAAGCCAACCGGCACCTATTTCCCTGAAAATCTGGTTAACACTGAAGAACTGCGTTTACTGGGTTTCAGATTAAGAACAAATAAACCGCAAAGGACCCCGCCTTAAGGCCAATAATTCATTTTTATAGATTTATAAATTTTTAGAAAATTGCTGATTTTGCAGTTTTTTTGAGGTTTTTATTTTTTTTGTTTTTAGCCCTATTTGACAATAAAAAATAAATTATTATATTAGTGCAGTTAGTATATCGCTTTAAAGTAAAGGTTTATATAAGAAGTATATATAGAGGGAAAGAAAACTTATAAAACCGTCAAATTTGAAATACCGTTGTTTGTGTAGTCAAAACTCACTTGTTGTACTATTGCTAAATAATCCCAAAAGGGGTATCTTTAATTGGTTTTCCATATCCAATTAAATTATTATATATGACAACAATTGACCTCATCAACAAACTGGCTGTAGACCACAACATAACAACAGGGCGCGCAGAAATGATTTTAAGCATATTGGTTGAGCGCCTGGTGGAAAAATTGAAAAAAGACGGTGAAGTAAGTATTACTAACTTCGGAACGTTCACTATCAAAAGAAAAGACGCTGATTCATCATCTTACATGAAACTGAACGAACCGATACCGATGGCGAAAAACCATGTTACTTTCTTTCCTGACAGAATATTTCTGGATACAATAAACTCTCGTTAAAATTACCCAATTAAACCAAAGGGTTATGATAAAACAGGAAATAGTAGAAAAGATCAGCAAGTACTTTAAGCTCACAAGTTTTGAAGCCGAGAAAATATATGATGATATATTCGCCGGCATCATAAAAGGTGTAAAAGATGAGAACATTGCTGATGTGACCAACCTGGGTGAATTTATCATTAAATATAACAGCGGTGATGAGAATAATAAAAAAACCGTTGAATTCCTCCCTACACTTTCACTTGAAGAAGAAATAAACCAGAGAGCTTTTGAAGAGGGCAGACAGTTTGAACCCGAAAAATTTCAAAACAATGAAGCTTTAAACAATCCTGAACAGGTGAAAACTCCGGAAATTCCGGTAGTCCCGCCCGTAGTGGAAGAATTTTCACCGGTATCTGCGGTGGATTCTAATATTCCAAACGAACATCTTTCAATTGAAGATGAAATAAAGCGCAAGCGCGAAGAAATTCTGAATAAGATCACTACGCCTAAAGTAGAACAGAAATTTACTGATAAAGAAAGTTTCTCAGCGCCTGTAGTTCCACCTGTTGTTATACCCCCGGTTGAAAAAACACAAGAAGCAAAAGAAGAGATATTCGCAGCCGGAATAATTGCAGAAGAAAAAACCGAAGATATCAAAAAAACTGCCGAAGAGATCTCTATGAAAGCTGATGAGCTGAGCTCGCAGGCAGATATTTTAAGCACTAAAGCAGACGAATTGAGTACAAAAGCAGAAGATCTGAAAAATGAAGTTAAAGATACTGAAAAGGAAATTGAAGAAGTGACAGAAAAGTCATTTTCTGATTATTTCACTGAAGTATCCAATGAAGAGCATAAAATAGCCTCTGAGTTAAATAAAACAACAGTACCGCCTGTTCCGCCGGTAAATGAAAGTACCGTGATTCCCCCGGTTGAAACGGTTATCCCGCCCAGCGCTGTTGAACTTCATAACCAGATCACCGGCGATCATACAAAATCCAACGAGTATCAGACCACTATTACCCCGATGCCATTTGCTAACGGAAACGGCAATGGTAACGGCAACGGTAATGGTGATGGCTACGAACACAAACTGCAGGATAATTCATATTACATTTGGTACAAAGATAGCGAACCCAATACCACAGATACGCAGACGATGTCTTACGAGTATGAGCTGTTATACCAGGCAACCAAAGAAGCCGAGTATAAATCCAAGCTCAGGATCTACGTTACAACATTCATAATGTTCTTTTCAATTGTGCTTATACTGCTTATCTTCTCCCCGGTGATATACAAATATTTCTTTACTCCTTCTGAAGAGAACACTGAAGAAGTGCAGCAGGAAACAAGCGGGAATGAAGAGCAGAATACAACGCAAAGCAATAACCAGGCATCTGTAAATTCACTTGATAACCAGCAACCGACACAACAGCCTCCAGTAGAACAACAGAATACTACACAGCAAACTACAACAGAACAGCCCAAACAGGAACAACCTGTACAGCAGCAGCCTGTAACACAGCAAAACACACAGCAGGAAGCGCCTAAACAGGAAGCGCCTAAGCAGGAGCAGCCTAAACAGGAAACCGCGCCTCAGCAGAATTCAAACCCAACTGTTCCGGGTGTTACAAAAAGTTCAATGGGATGGCTTGATGATTACAACAAGGTGATCTATGTTCAGCTTGATAATGGCAAGTTTACTATACAGGAATCCGCATGGGATTCCGATGCTAAAGCAAATAAACGCATCAGCGCCGTAGGAGGTTTGGTTCCGGGTTTAAATGGTAATGTAGTTAAAGTTGATCTCGGTTCAAAAGGCACATGGTACAGGGCAAGATTCGGCGAATTCACAACCATAGAAGAAGCCAGGAAAAAAGCGGAAGAATTAAGAACAAAGGAAAAAGGCAGGCTTCAGGCTTTGCTCTTAAGCTTCTTTTTATATGCGTAAAAGAATATAGAGCCGGCTAAACTTAATATACCGGCATAAAATCCCGCTACTCCAATTATATCCCCGTGTTGAACGTAAAATGTTTTTTCTGTGTTGGCAATTATATTTCTGTCAACCACTCCTTCTTTCCAGTAAGGAATCTCATCATACATATTTCCCAGCGGGTCAATAAAACAGGAAACTCCGGTTTGCGCGCAGCGCACTATCCATTTGCGGTTTTCAATTGCTCTTAGTACAGCATACCGGTTATGCTGTTCAGGTCCCGCGTTATCACCCCACCAGCCGTCATTGGTTACTATCACAAAATATTCGGCACCATCCTTGGCGAACTCAGAAACAAATTCACTGAAAACCGATTCATAGCATATCAGAGATGCAAATTTAGTATCGATATTTTTGGCGGTATCTTTAAGATTGAACAGGTTCATATCATTGCCCAGTTGCCAGCCGCTGATTCCAACACCCCAGGTAAACCATTTTTTTGCGAACGGTACCTTTTCCTGGTACGGCATTCTTTCACTGAACGGAACAAGCTTAACCTTTTTATGGATTGTGAAATTCTTGTGATGTTTATTCGGTTCAATTAAGATTGCTGAATTAAATACATCAAATTTCCTTTTTGAACCGTCGGTTATTCTGTGATCAGGCGGGGGAGTAACTGAATCAGGATAGTAATACTTATGCGGTATTCCCATCAAAATATACTTGCCGCTGGAATCAGCCAGATCAAAAAACCTTTTTGATTTCAGCATGTTAATATCTTCAAGGAAATAATACGGCGTAGCTGTTTCATGCAGCACCAGCATATCCGGATTGAATTTTAATCCTTCATGAAGTCCATCTATATACGTGTTCAGGATCTGATCATGATTACCGCCCCATTTCTTAAATGGGTCGGTATTAGTCTGTACAATTGCGGTATTTACGACCTTTGAACTATCTCTTAAATTGAAATAGCCCGTATTGTCAACTCCATCAAGCCGGTAAATGGAATAAAAATTTGGTAACAAAAGGAGTGTCAATAAAAGCAGGTACAATGGAACAGTTTTAGCTGAAAGTACTTTCCACTCTTTATTGTAAACTCTCGATATTACAAAATACAACACCGCTGAAACAACACAAATCAGGAAAGTTAAACCGTGAACACCCGCCAGCTCCGCTATTTGAATTCTTCCAAGATTGTAAGTTTCAGTGTTACCCAGCTCAAGCCAGGGGAAAGCGAATTGCCACACGTTATCAAAGTACTCATAACCAACCCAAATTAACGGAAACATCGCCAGCGCCAGCTCTTTATTTATTCTTGATACCCCGTATGTTATGAATACCGGTATCAGCATAAATAATGAATGAACAATAACAGTAGCAACTCCTCCAACTTTCAGGAAAGTATCATCGCTGTGCCACCCTGAGATCCAGTAAAGAGTAATTTCATTAAATACCAGCATTACCACATAGCCTCTACCAAATGCGTGACGGAAACGCTTCGCGTTCAGAACCAGGTATAACATTATCATTAGGCCGGGGTACACAAAAAACCAGGTCTTAAACGGCGGAAAGGAAAGTCCAAGGAAAGCTCCGCTCAGGATACATAACAATAGCGCTTTTATTTTCGGGTTGTTGGGAAGTATATTCAATATTTCAGTTTGGAAATAATTATTGAACTAAATGTTTGAGGAAGTATCGCATTTCAGGTGCTATTTCAAAAGGCATACTGCGTATGCAGAGCATCCTTGTTTCTTGCCTATAAATCCAAGCCCTTCTGCGGTTGTGGATTTTATTGATATCTGAGTATTTCGTATCCCAAGTGTTTTGGCAATATTCTTTTTCATCTGGTCTATGTATGGACTTATCTTAGGCTCTTCCAGTATAACCGTAATATCTACATTACCGATCTTCAGCTTCTGCTTTTTTACAAGTTTGAAAGATTCCGCAAGCAGCACCAGGCTCGAAATGTTTTTCCATTTAATATCCTTGTTGCTGAAATAATGCCCTATATCCCTTAGACCGGCTGCGCCTAAAATAGCGTCACACAGCGCATGCAGCAGTACATCAGCATCTGAATGTCCCAAAAGCCCTTTTTTATGTGGAATTGTAACCCCGCCAAGGATCAATTTTCTGCCCTTTACAAGCTTGTGAACGTCATAACCAAAACCTATTCTCATATTTTGTAAATATATATATAATGAAAGATTGTTTTTAGCCATAATAATTTGACGAAAACCTAAAGTGAATCTTCAGAATTACGTTTGTATTTTTGCAGTCATACTGCAAAAATACAAAGCCTAAATTAATAAATGGTTAGTAAATAATTGTGTATTTGAGTAATTTTGCAAATTAATCAAATATATGGCTAAACCGGTTACAAAATACATCTGTCAGAATTGCGGCTATGTTTCCCTGCGGTGGCTGGGCAAATGCCCTGAATGCGATTCATGGAATTCCTTTGTGGAAGAGATCGTGCATACGGATAAACACAAGCTTAAATCAAAAAGCAGCGATATACTCAGCGCTAAATTAACCAATTTATCAAAAGTAGCTGATATAAATATCACAGAAGATAAACGGATCGTAAGCACTATTGAAGAGCTTGACCGCGTATTAGGCGGGGGAGTCGTTCCCGGATCTGTTGTGCTTGTTGGCGGTGATCCCGGCATTGGCAAATCAACCCTCATGATGCAGTTAAGCGATAAGATCAAAAATAATACCATACTTTACGTCAGCGGTGAAGAATCACCCAAACAGATCAAACTTCGTTGTGAACGGTTGGGATTCGCACATGATGAATTCTATATTCTTTCTGAAACCAGCCTTGAGATCATTGCGGCTGTTGTTGATAAACTGAAGCCCGAAATCGTTATAATTGATTCTATACAGACTATATACCGCAGCGAACTCGAATCAAGCCCGGGCAGTGTTTCGCAATTACGTGAGTCAACCGCCGCTATTATACAGATAGCAAAGGCGAAGAACATATCATTTTTTCTTATCGGGCATATCACAAAAGAGGGTTTTATTGCGGGACCCAAAGTACTTGAACACATGGTAGATACCGTTTTACAGTTTGAAGGTGAAAGGACACACTCATACCGCGTACTGCGCGCTATAAAGAACCGCTTCGGCTCAACAAATGAGATTGGTATCTTTGAAATGACCGGCACGGGACTCATGGAAGTTCGAAACCCGAGCGAGGTATTCTTATCTCAGCGTTCTCGGGGAATTTCCGGCAGCACAGTATCAGCAAGCATGGAAGGAACCCGCCCCATTTTGATCGAAGTGCAGGCGCTTGTATCATCTTCAGGTTATTCGGTCCCCCAGCGTACCGCAACCGGATTTGATTACAAACGGCTTGCCATTTTAATTGCCGTTCTTGAAAAAAAGATCGGGATCCACCTTTCAAAGTTTGATGTATTTGTAAATATTGCCGGCGGAATTAAAATCGATGAGCCGTCAATTGATCTCGCTGCCGCGATAAGTATATGCTCAAGTTTTAAAGATACCTCAATTGATGCCGATATGCTGATACTTGGAGAGATCGGTCTAAGCGGTGAAATACGCGGCATCAGCTTCGCTGAAAGACGCATCCAGGAAGCGGTTAAACTTGGGTTCAAAAAAGTTGTGCTGCCAAGCAGCAATATGAAAAATTTTAAACCCTCCAAAGATATTGAGTACATTCCCGTCGAAAGTATCCAGGATGCGATAAGGTTAATTCTGTAATGTAAATTAAATGGATAGCAAACAGTGAATATTGAGTTCCTTAAAAAGCTGAAACAAAAACTTCAGATCGGTAATACACGCTCAATTCATCTGAACGCTTATCCGGGAAACCGCGCTGCAAGGCTCGACCTGAGCGACCTGGCTTACCTTAAACAAAGCCTGCCAAATGATTTTATCAGAAAGTTACTGAATAATTCTGCTTTTGAATTCAAATTCAGAATTGAACCTGATGATCAACCTTTAAGGACTTTTGATACACAGGCCTCCGGCATCTTTGAAGGGGGTCCGGCACCTAAGTATAGCAATACTGCGGTTTCTCCTCTTCCTCCACAGAACAAAGAGAACGAAACAAAGCTTAACCACATATCTAAACGTCTTTCTTCTATTTTCTATGAAAATGAGGATACCTATCTGGAGCATGGCATAAAAACCTTCGGATTTGGCTACCCCAATTTGATCTACCGTACAAAAAGCGATCCCTCTAAAGTCATTAGTGCACCTGTATTCATTTGGATGCTGGGTCTTTCCAGGGATAAAAATGAATGGATCATTTCCAGGGATGAAGAACAGGCTATTTCAGTTAATGATGTATTGCTGAATTATCTGGAGCAGGATCTTTCTTCAACAGGTTTTTCCAAACTGAATGAAGAATATTTGTCTGATTCTGTAATTGATGAATCTGAATTTAATGAAATCGTTAACACACTGCTGAGCCAGATTAGCTCTGCTGCTGTTAAAATTTCAGGAGAACATGAAATAACGCCGATGCTTGATAAAGTAAACCGGGTTAAGCATGTACAGGCCGGCGGGAATCCTTCAATTACTTATTCAGGTATATTCGGTCTTTTTAAAACGCCCAAAGAGCCTCTGATAAGAGATATAAAGAGCCTTATCAGCAGAGCGGAAACTTTGCATTTTGATAAACTGGAAGTTCCTCACTACCAGGATATAAAATATTCAGCAGTGGAAACTGACCCCACACAGGAACGTGCATTAAAAAACCTGGAGAAAAACAGCAAATTGATTATTCACGGTCCGCCCGGAACGGGCAAGAGTCAAACTCTAACTGCAATAATTGTTAATGCGCTCTTTAACAAGACAAAATGTCTTGTTGTATGCGAAAAACGTACAGCCCTTGAGGTCATAAGAAAAAATCTTACCGCCTTGGGTCTTGGCAGCCTCTGTGGATTAATAGAAGATGTAAACCGCGACAGGAAATTGATTATCGATGCGGTACGCGACCCCAAACCCGCTGTTAAACCGGTTCGGAGAAACATACTTGATACCATTTTCAGCGAAACTGACGGGATTATAGAAGAAGTTAACCAAAATCACAGGTTTTACAGCAAATATCTCTTAAACGATATGTCCTGGGGTGACCTTGTCGGGAAATTCATAAGGGATAAAGATACCGGGAATCACTACCTTGAATTGTACAGCCTTCTGAAAAACGCCGGCATTGATTTTACTTCTGATAACATTTCGGAGCTTTACAACTCCACATTGAATTTCATTCAAAAGAACCGCAGTTTATTTAAAACTGCAAAAAGTGATTTGAAAACCTTTTCGATACTGGATGACAGCCTCTTTTCAGCGCGTTCAGCTAAAGATATTGTTTTGGAACTTGACTCAAAGATCAAACATCTTCTTGCGCAGCTTAATACGGTGATCAATAAACTCACTGCTCTTCACCAAAATTACAGCATAGCACTAAGCAGCAGCTACGCAGAATATAACGCCGCGTTCAATTCTGACTTAAACGCCATTGCCGGGCTTTACCGTTCAAACTGTGAGATCAACAAAAAATTGTTTACTGGATTAAATTCCTGGGCTGATTTCAAACTGAACCTGCTTTCGCTCTTTTCAGGTAAGTACAAACAGCTAAAAAGAGATAAAAATACTATTCTCCCTCAATTTTATGGGCTTAAGAAGTTCAGGGAGACCGGCTACATTGAGTTTACAATTAGTGAGATAAAAGATGACCTTAGTGAAATGGAACCTCAGCTGGAAAAGATCGATAAGAAGCTGAACAATTGGTATAGCGGTATTGAAGAATTCAAAGCAGCGCGATTGATTGAATATACATCAGTTGACTATGATAAGTTTGCATATAGCGATCCCGCTTTGTTGAGTGAAGCGGATGTCTCCGCCGACCATATTTTGAATGCAATAAATGATTCCGGTTTATTCGCTGCAGATTACAAATTTGAGACATCGGCTGTAAAACATAAACTTGATGCGCTCTGCGCCCTGGATTCAATACTCAATATAGTAGTTAAAGATATTAATTCCCTTTATGACTACTACTATTGGCGCAGTGATTACCTGAAATGCAATGAAACGGCAAGAAAATTAATTGATGAACTAATTGAGCTGAATACTGATAATTGGAAAGAAACTGCAGATCAATATTTCATTTTTAACACACTTCTGGCCCATGAAAGTAACATCAGGCTTCGTGATAGCAGCAGGTTTGAAGAGATACAGGAAAATCTTGGTAAGATAAAAGAGTTTCAGTTGAATATAATTCTGGATTATTGGCAGCGCCGGCAGGCTGAATCATCTGACAAATTTGAAGATCGTACCGGTATAAATGTTAATGCCCTGTATAATAAGTCAAGAAACAGCAGGTTCCAAAAAAGAAATTCCTTAAGAAAGATCATAGCAGCGGATCATGAGTTGTTTACAGATCACTTTCCCGTGATGCTTACAAATCCGGTAGTGTGCAGCAGCCTATTTGAAATGCGTGAGGGTTTGTTTGATCTTGTGATATTTGATGAGGCAAGCCAGCTTAGAGTTGAAGATATTTACGCAGCGAAGCTGCGGGGCAAATACCGCATTGTATCGGGTGATGAGAACCAGATGCCGCCATCTAACTACTTTGCTGCTTCGCAGCTTGTTATTGAAAGTGACTCAATGAGTGAAGATGAGGAAGAGATTGAGATCACAACCGATCCCGGAAATCTTGCTGATTCTGAATCACTGCTTGAGTTTGCCATCAAAAGAGGCTACAACGAAGCATTCCTTGATATCCATTACCGGTCTAAACATCCTGATCTCATTGATTTTTCCAATGCGGCATTTTATAATTCCCGGCTAAATCCTATGCCGCCGGTGAAGAACTATAAAGCTTTAAGGTATTTTAATGTGTGCGGTATCTATAACCAGGCCGAGGGCATAAATAAACAGGAGGCTGAAAAAGTCATTTCATCGATAAATGAACTTATCGATCCTGAAAAAGGTGATAATAATCCGAGCATTGGTGTTGCAACCTTTAACATTCTTCAAAGGAATTATATTCTTGATATGGTAAATTTTGCCGCCAACAGCAGCAGCGCTTTTGCGCAGAAGGTCAGCATATTGATGAATAAGCCTTCAGAACCTTTCTTTGTGAAGAACCTAGAAAACATACAGGGTGATGAACGTGATATCATAATCATATCTACTACTTTTGGCAAAAGGGCTGATGGCAGTTTCCTGCAGAACTTTGGACCGATAAATCAGGAAAAGGGATTCCGGCTGCTGAATGTAATTGTTACACGCGCGAAGCACATGATGATAGTTTGCACATCAATTCCCGATGAATACATCAGGGAGTATCCAACACTGATTGCCGCATCCGGTAACAAAGGTAAAGGAGTATTCTATGCTTACCTGGCTTATGTTAAAGCCGTTGAAGAGTTTGACCCGGTTACCAGAAATTCTGTGCTTGAAAACCTAAAGGCTAACGCGGAAGCAAAAGAGCAAAACATTCTAAGCTTTAACAAAACAATTTTCGAAGATGAAGTTTATAATAGCCTTAGAGAACATTTTCCGTCAGAAAGGCTGGTTATGAATTATTCAACCGGCGGATTTGTGATAGATATTGCTGTACTTCCTGAAAATAAAACAGGTAATATCACAGCTATTGAGTGTGACGGAAGTTCTTTTCACAGTTCCCCCGAAGCATACGCATGGGATATTTTCAGGGAAAAACACATCAGTGCATTTGGAATGAAGTTCCTGAGAGTATGGTCAGTAAACTGGTGGAATAACCCCGAAAGAGAACTCCGGCGGCTTGTAAGCCTGATAAATGGAGGATAGTTTGTTTACAAAAGAGTATGTTTAAATTAGCCATAAATTTGAGTAATTTCGTTTCACAAACATAAAATTTCAGCGCAAATGTTAAAAAAATTTACCACGTTATACAGGCATATAATTGATGAAGAAAGAAAGTACCCGGATGCCACGGGCGAGCTTAGCGACCTCCTGGCGGATATTGCGCTGGCTTGTAAGATAATTTCCCTGGAAGTTAACCGCGCCGGTCTTATTGACCTTATGGGGCTGACTGGAAACGAGAACGTGCACGGTGAACAGGTTAAAAAACTTGATGAGTATGCCCACGATACCCTGGTAAAAGCTATGGAAGTAAGCGGACATTTATGCGCTATTGCTTCTGAAGAGAGCGAAGATTTTATTCCTGTAAAGGAAAAATTCATGGGAGAGCGCCCCTTAAGCAAATACATTATCCATTTCGATCCGCTTGACGGCTCTTCAAATATCGATGCGAATATCAGCATTGGTACAATATTTTCAATCTATAAAAGGGTTTCCAAAAGCGGTCCCGGCACACTCGAAGATTGCCTGCAGCAGGGCATTAACCAGGTTGCTGCAGGTTATGTAATATATGGGTCAAGTACTATTATGGTCTATACAACCGGCAGGGGAGTGCATGGATTTACTCTTGATCCTACGGTTGGCGAATTTTTGCTGTTCTATGAAAATATCCAGATCCCGAAACGTTCCAAAACTTACAGTATCAACGAAGGCAATTATTCAAAATGGAGCACGGGATTGCAGAATTATATTAATGAGCTCAAATCTGATAATAAAGAGGCCGGCAGACCCTATTCTGCAAGATATGTGGGCTCACTTGTTGCGGATTTTCACAGGAATCTGCTTTACGGCGGATTGTTTATGTACCCCGGTGATAACAGGAATCCCAAAGGCAAGCTGCGCCTGCTCTACGAAGCAAATCCGCTTGCTATGATTGTGGAACAGGCCGGAGGCAGAGCCTCCAGTGGTTCAGAGCGGATTTTAGAAATTGTACCGCTTGACCTGCACCAGAAAACACCGCTCTTTATCGGCAGCGAAGAAGATGTACTTGAAGCCGAAAAATTTCTGAATTTAAAATGATCTGTTATCAATCCTGTTAAAATAAATATTAGAGATTCACGGTATTTACACATTGAATGGGATGATGGCAGTGATTCATTGCTGCAGCTCGCTAACCTGCGCAAAAGCTGTCCCTGTGCAAACTGCTTGGCGGATAAACTCAACAAGCCTGCAACATATATCCCGCTGCATTCATCAGCGCAGCTTACGCTGCGTGATATAAAGATGGTAGGTAATTATGCTATCCAGCTTGTGTGGCAGGATGGCCATGAAACAGGAATTTACACATTTGATAAACTTAAAGAAGGTAAATATTAACATTTAATTCTCATGAAAACAAAACTATTTCTCCTTTTGCTGATGTTCATCGGAATTTCGGCAATATCGTATTCACAGGATACAGTATCAACCAAAGAGGCTAAGAACTTTATTGGTGAAACCAAGATCGTTCGCGGAATTGTAGCGTCAATATTTGTTTCCAACAAAGGTACAGTATTGATAAACTTTGATGAGCCGCATCCAAACGCGACATTTGTTGCGGTGATAAAAACCGGTACTGCAGAAGTAAGCTACGCTGATGTTAAGAAGGGTTCCATAATGACAATTACCGGTAAGATTGAAGAATACAAAGGTAAAGCTGAGATCATCATTACAGAGCAATCGCAGATAATTTCTGTTGAATAGCCGGGATTTTCGTTGAGAAAACTGATCCTGGTATCCTGCGGTTTGTTGTTTACCATCATTGCTGCGGGACTGGTATTAATTGGCAGCGGAAATGAGGACAATATGCTTATCATTATGTCTTCAGCCGCTGTTCCTTTTTTGTTTACAGCATACTGGAATTTCTATTCTGTCTATTATGAAAGACGAACTCATTTATCAGACGGTCACTTCACATTTAAGAGCGCATCGACTGCCGGCATAGGTGTTTTTTATAATAAGGTTATAGCAGTACCTTTCTTTTTAGTATTATTTGGCTCAATTGTCTTTGCTATTGTTACAACATTTCTTGCATTGGAGCGCGGAACAGAAGATGCTGCCATGGCTGTTGCCGGAGCCGGATTTCTTTATTCACTTATTATCACAATTCATTATACTTTTAAGATATGCAGGAGATTAAAGGACGGTAATAATCATCAAACTGAAAAATCTGCAGATGATTCGGGCTTTAAGATCGCTTTCTTCTTTGCTTCAATTGCAACTTTAGGGATATTTCCGTTGATTTATTTCATTATAAG
>ERZ761609.1728-NODE-1728-length-18036-cov-15.570714_pt1 | contig 18036 bp, 16 predicted proteins | sample MGYA00511163_ERZ761609 | MGnify/ENA primary metagenome ERZ761609 (study PRJEB28899, sample SAMN02445070) | bioreactor sludge metagenome | biome: EBPR sludge | place: Australia: Brisbane, Thorneside Wastewater Treatment Plant | collected 2011-12-16 ... | reverse complement strand
GGAAAATTCCATGGTGAAATGCAGACAAAAACGCCGCGTCCTTGAAGCCGCAAGCGGTTTAATTCTCCGGTTGGCCCTTGAAGGATTGTTCCTTGAGCAGAAAAATCGTTTTTGCCTAAGGCTGCATAATAACGCAGGAAATCAACAGCTTCACGGATTTCAGACAGGGCATCAAAAAGTGTTTTTTTGGCTTCGTCTTGCAGCAAGGCTATCAGGTTTGGGGTTTCTTTTTCCAATAAATTTGCTGCATTTTCCAAACAGGCTGCTCGGTCATGTGCCGGAGTGTTATTCCAAAAATCAAATGCGTTTAAGGCTTTGGAAAAAGCAAGGTCGCTGGGGATTGTCGGGGTTAAGGGAATGGTCATGGTTTGTGGAATTTGTGCCAAAAGCGTATCGCGGGTTGTGCGTGATGACAGGTTAATTCCTTGTGAATTGTTGCGCTCGTTTCCAAATAAACCCTGTGGTTTGGCGAGTGGTTCGGGGCAGAATTCCAATCTGATTTTTTCAACCGGATCAGGCATCAAGTCTTGAGCTGTTATATTTTTTTGCCGCAATTTGGTTACGAATGAGGCGTTGGCACCGTTTTCCAGCATTCTGCGTACAAGATAAGGGAGTAATTCTTCATAATGGCCAACTGGGGCATAGATTGTGACGGGAATATTTTCGTCTTGTCTTAATATGTTGCCTAAAGCCGCTCCCATACCATGAAGACGCTGAAATTCAAATCCGCTGCGGTTACTCCCTGCAAAATCAAGAATGGCGGCGGCGGTATAGGCGTTATGGGTGGCAAACATCGGGGTGAGTGTTCCTCGATGGGATAATAATTGTTGTGCAGCGACCAGATAGGATAAATCTGTCTGGCTTTTGCGTTGATAAACGGCGTAATCTGGCCAGCCTGCGATTTGCGCGCGTTTAATCTCTGTATCCCAATACGCACCTTTGACCAGACGAACTTGTAAAGTGCAGCTATTGGCGCGTGCAAATCCAACCACGGTATCAATGACGTTCAGGCAGCGGCGGTCATAGGCTTGGACGGCTAATCCAAAGCCGCGCCAATCCGGCCGATTAAGGGATTCTATGACTTGACGAATAATTTCAAGAGAGAGTTCCAGACGGTCGGATTCTTCGGCATCAACGGTTAGGGTTACTCCTTTTTGGGCTGCCAAATGTGCCAGTTCCAGAAGGCGTTGTACCAAGACCGGTACACAAGTTTGTGCGTGTGTCCAGTGGTAACGGGGATGGAGTGCAGACAATTTGACTGACATCCCGTGACGTAATTCCAGTGGTTTTTCCAAATCTGCAGCATTTCCGATAAGTTCAAGCGCGGATTTATAAGAGGAAAAATAACGGTCTGCGTCTTCTGCCGTTCTTGCGCCTTCGCCTAAAATATCAAAAGAGCATCGAAGGCCTTCTTTTGCTGCAAGACTTTTTACAGTTTTGAGGGCCTCTTCAATTTCTTGTCCTAAGACAAATTGACCTCCCAATTGTCTGACTGTTTGCGTCATGGCTTTGCGGATGACGGGTTTTCCTAATGCGCTGACCAGTGATCCAATGCCGCTTAACCCGAGGGTAGATTTTGCCAAGCCCAGTCCCAGACCGGCGCTTTTCATAAAGAAATTATCGCCACCAAGATTGTTCCAGTCAGAAGCGGCTAGTTTTTCAGCAATGAGCAGGTCAGCAGTGGCTGTATCGGGAATGCGCAGCAAAGATTCGGCCAAAGTCATTAAGGCTCGTCCTTCCGGAGAGGTGAGCGAATAATGTTGTAAAAACGTCTCTATTTCAGTATTTGCACCACTTTTAGAGCGAATAGCTTCGATGTATTTTGAAGCTTTTTGAAAGATTCTTTGGGCGCGAGCATCATCCCATTCGATTTTTTGCAGCAAATCGTTCAGGTGTTCGGTCAGGTTTTGCGACTCATGCGGGGATAATGACGGGGTGCGTATCATGACACTCAGTATAGCATTTTTTTAAAAAACCGTGTTAAATCCTTTTTATGGATGACCTTCTTTCTCCCCCTGTTTCTTCTCCTGCAAAATCAGGAGGTAATGTTCCCGAATTGTCGGTTTCCGAGCTGGCCTTCTCCCTCAAGCGGACTTTGGAGGATACTTATGGACGTGTGCGTGTGCGTGGAGAACTTTCGCGGGTGAAAATCCATAGTTCAGGCCATTTGTATTCGGATTTGAAAGATGCGGATGCTGTTTTGAATATTGTGTGTTGGCGCGGGCAAGTCGCCAAGCTTTCTATATGCCCTGAAGAAGGGCTGGATGTTGTGTGCACAGGAAAAATCACGTCTTACCCTGCTCGGTCGAATTACCAGATGGTGGTTGAGACGATGGAGCTGGCTGGGGAAGGCGCTTTGCTTAAAATGCTCGAAGAGAGAAAAAAGCGTCTTGCTGCCGAGGGTTTATTTGATGAAAGCCGGAAGAAAAGCCGACCATTTTTGCCTCGGGTGATTGGGGTTGTGACTTCCCCGACAGGGGCGGTTATTCGTGATATTTTGCACCGTCTGGAAGATCGATTTCCTTGCCACGTTTTGGTGTGGCCTGTTCGCGTTCAAGGGGATGGTTCTGCCCAAGAGATCGAAGCGGCTATTCGAGGGTTTAATAATTTGCTAGAAAATGGTGACGTTTCGCGTCCCGATTTATTGATTGTTGCTCGTGGCGGGGGAAGTCTTGAAGATTTAATGCCGTTTAACGAAGAGGGTGTTGTCCGCGCTGTGGCAGAGAGTCAAATCCCTCTTATTTCTGCTGTGGGGCATGAAACGGATACGACTTTAATTGATTTTGCATCGGATTTACGTGCCCCTACTCCTACTGCTGCGGCAGAAATGGCTGTGCCGGAGCGATTGAAGTTGCTTGATTTTATAACAGAGTCTCAAAATCGACTGGTTTCTACATTAACTCGCCTTGTTCAAACATTTGGTCAGAATTTGATACATTTGGGTGCGCGATTGGGTGAGCCGGAGCGTATTTTTGAATTACGAGCGCAGTCTTTGGATCATTTATCCGACCGTTTATCACACTCGTTGGAGACGCATATTTCTGTGGCTGGGCAAAGATTTTTACAAATTTCTGGGCAGTTGCTTCATCCCGGGCAACTTATCAATATGGCGGCTCAAAAATTAGAGCATACAGGGTTAAACTTGTTGCGGATCAGAGATGCTTTTTTGCAAGACGGGCAGAGAAAACTCGATCAGGCCGGGAAGCTTCTGGAATTGCTTTCTTTTAAATCGATTTTGGGACGTGGGTTTGCTTTGGTGCGTGACCAAAAGGGTCATGCTGTGACTTCGGTAAAGGGGCTTTCGCTTGAAGACCCTCTTTTTATTGAGTTGAAAGATGGGAAAATCAAAACAATTGTTGAAGAAATTCAATAAATACCTTAAGAAAAGGTCATGAAACTTCCTTCAAAAGAACTCATGGAAAAATTAGGTGTCAGTTACGCGCTGGGGCCTTATGAGACATTTCCGTGGTCGGTTTATGATATTGAAGAAGGAAAAACGTGCAGTGCTGAAGTCCGTATGAATCCCGATGGTGCTGAAATCGAAGCTGAAATCCAAATTTTTTATGATACCCCCCCTTCTGGAAAAGCCAGTATTGAGCAGATATTGTGGATGAAAATTAAGCCTCATCTCAAAGATCAATGGGATGTTTCCGATCTTTGGATCAGACGGGAAAATTGGGGTGGTAAAATTTATAATTGGGAAGAAAAAAGCTGTAATTTTTTCCGCGCCTGTGTTGCCGAGATCGAGCAGGGGCGTATTCCCGATATTGATGCATTGCTTGAACGTGAAATGAGCGAAAAAGAGCGGTTTTCAGGAACAAGGGGCGGTGGTGCTGGTAAATCACCTAAAATACGGCCAGAGCAAATCTTGAACATGAAGGGGCAGGGGTTTTAATTCCTTGATTTCCAATTGTTTGATTTTTTAATAAGCAACAACGATACCATATTTTGTTGCGATTTCCTTTAAACCACCTTTTGTCATGACACCTGTTCCTTCAAAGAACCAGTTTGGGCCGTTGCGTTCCAAAAACCCGACAATTACAGCGCTGGATTCTGGGTGTTCTTTAAATTCCTGGTCTAGATTGAAGCGCATTAATTCAATGCCGTTTTCATCATTCATAATTCGTAAGAAACAATTTCTAACGCTTTGTAGGTTTTGATCGCGCATTTCGGCATCATAAATCGAGATAACAAAGGCCAGACGATACACTTCGAATGGCAAGGACATCAGGTCAACCAGAACATTTTCGTCGTCGCCGTCCCCCGCCCCTGTGCGGTTGTCGCCCATATGTTCGACAGCGCCCTCCAGACTTTTGAGGTTGTTATAGAAAACAAAGTCCTCATCCATGCGGGTTTCATTGTTTTTATCAAGGAGAAAGATGCTTAAATCAAGATCAGGGGCTTCTTTATCAAAACCGATCACATCCCAGCCTACGCCAATCATTAGTCGACGCAGGGTCGGATCAAGGCGAGTCAGGTTAACCTGCTCCCCTCGTTTAAGCTTGAAACTTTCATTCACATCACCTTGTACGGCGAGTTTTGAGGTTTCAGTAATTTTAACATCACTCATTTCAGACTCGATTTGTTAGTATCGCAGGCGAACTTACATTACTTGTATTGTGCCACTGTTCAGGTTTACGCGAAAGTCCTTAAAATTTGATTTATGGTTTTCTTAATTAGTTTCGCTTTATCGTTTTTGTGCTTTTTTCTTGTTGTTTATGATGCGTCTGGTATTGGCGTTTTGTGTTCTTCTGCCTCATCATCGGCTGTTTCATATAAAAACCATGTCGGGTCTTTGGCTTTAATATCACGGCCAAATGTCCAGACATCATTCATAATGGTTATTTTATCGGGATTTCCTGACAAAATGTTTCCTTCCCTGTCTTTAACAACGCATGTTTCTTCAGCAATAAAGCGAATCTTGATAAAAGCCATGCGCTCGATTCTGGTAATATCGAGAATTTCAGCGCTTTTTACAGCATGGATGTCGGTTATGACGGTTTCTCCACGCATTGCGCGGTCGTTGATTTCTTGTTCAAATGCGTGAAAGACGCCTTTAGACAGAAGGTCTTTGAGTGTTGCGAGATCAGCGCGGGCAAAGGATTCAACAATCATTGCAAAGGCATCTTTTGCTCCGGTAATAAAACGCGGAGGATCAAAATCAGGAATATCACGGATAAGGGCAATCAAGGATTCTGCAACATTTGTATCGGAAACCTTGATTCCTTGGATCGGGGACGGGTTATTCTCGTCAGTTTCGCTGGCATGGTCTTTTATTTGACCCAGAATATGAGATAACGATTCTGATTTTTTGCCTTCAATTTTGTCTTGCAGGTCTTTTGCAATATCCGAGCGATCCTGCTCGTCTCCGTGCTTATTGCCCAGCGTATTTCTAAGCCAGAAAATCATAACAGCGGCAATCACAATATATATAAGAAGGTCGGCGGGCACAGAATCATCCCTTGTTTGGAGTGTATACCCCCTTAATATAAGCGATTTATTGTAATCTACAAGGGAAACACGAGTTGTTCTTTTGTTGTGGGAGGTAAAAAATTCTGCTAACCAGAGGAACTCAATATTACTAAAGGATAATGTCATAAAATGAACGATCAGAATAATAGGCCTGAAATGGATCCCAATAGTGTTACGCCGTCCAATTTGCCGGTTATGGTTCATGCTCAATATGTCAAAGATTTGTCTTTCGAAAATCCTGGCGCGCCCTTTTCCCTGAAGGCGACCCAAGAACAACCGAAAATGGATGTGAATATCACTCTGGATGCCAAACCTTTGGAAGATGGTCAGGTCAAATCCTTGTACGAAGTGTCAATCCGTTTGTCGGCTCGTGCGATACGTGGTGAGCAAACTATCTATATTGCCGAGGTTTTGTACAGTATTGCGGCTTCGATGCCCAATGTTGCCGAAGATCATCATCATCCTCTGTTGTTGGTGGAAATTCCAAAATTAGGGTTTCCATTTGCTCGTAAAGTGTTGGCTGACCTTATTCAAGATGGTGGTTATCCACCTTTATTGCTTGGACCAGTCGATTTTGCCGCTATGTATCTCGAGCGATTTGCAAAAAAAGACGAGGATAAAGGGGTGGTCTAGGTGGCGTTGTCTTATCAGGCTTTTACCGGAATCTAATAGAATCAAGGGGTTGAAAATAGCCCCTTTTTTATTATGAAAATATTAGTTAGGATTCTATTAACACACTGAAATAAAACAATTTTTTATTCCGTTGGTTACATTCCGTTAACTATCCCCCCGTAGAATAGAACCATAGAGCAGTTTAAAACTGTTTGTGAAAATAAATCATATTGGGGTTGGGGCCTTAATCAAATGGACAATACTACAGAGAATGGCGAACATGACACCGAGTTGCAGATTTGGCCACAGCAGGTTTGCAGGTTTGCGTATACTTTGAATAGCGGGCAACCTGTCCGTTGCACATGGATTAGCGATCAACCTCTGTTTTATTCGAATTTTGAAGATGCTGTGGATGATGATTTCTTGTTGGATGACCCTATTCTCTTGGCTTTGGAGCGTGATATTGCCGATTTGCGCGAAAAAGCGACGGCTTATGATAAAATTGCCAAAGAATTTGAAGAGCCGGAAAGCCGGAAATTGGATCTATTTCGTGCGGATGCGGAACATGCATGTGATCGCGATTGTTCTGGCGAGAAGGATGATGGCCTTGAGTCATTGATAGTTTTGGCACGTGATAGCCGTTTGGCCGCACAGTATTTGAGTTTTGCACAGCTGCATGGCGTTGATGTTCGTTTGAGCAATCAGGTTCTTGATGCAACTTATGATCGTGATGCACAGGTGGTTTTGGTTCGTGCCGATATGGACATTGTCGACCAGATTTTGCTTTTGACACGTGAGTTGCGCAATATGTATCAACATCGCCATGGTGCGGGTTTGCATCCATTGGCTCTTCATCCTGATTATGCTGTTTTGGTTAATCGTGCTCATACCGCAGATTTGGTGGTTAGTATGGTTCGTGTTGGCTGGGAGCTTCAATTGGCTGGACACAAAAATGTCTGGTCCAGAATTGAAAATTCGCCGATGGCGGATTTGGGGCGTGCTTTTGCACGTGAAGCGATTGCAGATTTTCGGTCTATCCAGAATGGTGTGGCCGCACGTACAGTTTTTGAATCATGGTTCTTATCCGAAAGATGCCGTAAGGCTGATCGTTTGCTTATTCAGCAAATGTTGGCAGATTATCAGGGATATAGTTTTTCCGATAATATTGAAGCATCCCGCGTGATTGCAACGGATTTAATCAAAGCTTTGGGTATGATGCCGTTCGGACAAAATTATACCGAGTCTGTTGTTTCTCAAATTATGATTGATCCGGTTTTTACTGATGTTCGCGATCGATCCAATGCAAACTTTTTGTGGTTTATTAAGTTCGAGCGTTCTTTTGCCGATGCCGAAAAAGAATTGGTTGTGGATGCTCATGATAAGGTTCGGAATACAAAAAAGGTTACAGCTCAAATTCTTGCTTTTCCTGTCCGCACCAAAGTTTCTTCATCTAAAAAAGTTTCCGGTCAGGGGGGCGGTGAAATCGTCGAATTGCACCGTGTTGGTCAAGATTAGGCTTCTTAGATAATCAGATAATGGTTTCTATTAAGAAAGAGGCGGCGATTATCAGGCCGAAATCCCGATTGCTACGAAAGATCCTTAAAGATGAGGCTGGGTCGTGTTGATCCCATGTTTTGATTTGCCAAAATAGGTGGATTATGGCCAGTCCCAATCCTATCAACCCGAGTTCTGTCATCCCCGAAAGAATTGCCGAAAGCACAAGGAGTGCTGCGGTTAATATATAAAATCCGGCACTATAAAAGCGGATATTTTTTCCGAATTTCAGAGCTGTGGATTTTATGCCGATCAGCGCATCATCGGTCATGTCTTGTTGGGCGTAAATCGTGTCATATCCCAATGTCCAAAACAGTCCGGCAGCGTACAAACTCAATGCAAAGGCTGGAATTGTGTCTGTTATCGAAGCAGCTCCCATTAATGCACCAAAGTTGAATGTGAGCCCCAGAATTGCTTGTGGATACCATGTTATCCGCTTGGCCAAAGGGTAAAGAATGACGGGGATCAGTGAAATTATACCCAATGTGATGGTGGTCAGGTTAAAACATAGCAGAATGGCAAGGCCAAGACCCAAAAGGGCGAATAAAAAAATCAAAGCTTTTTTGGTTGATAGGTCGCCGGAGGCTAGCGGGCGATTTCTGGTTCTTTCGACTTTGGCGTCAAAATCTTTATCCCACAAATCATTGATGACACAGCCTGCGCCGCGCATAATCAGGGCTCCAAGCGCGAATAACATCATGTACAGTAATGTGTGTAGGGAAAATTGGCTGGATGCTGCTAAAATTGACCACCATGCAGGCAATAAAAGCAGCCATGTTCCAATCGGGCGGTCAAGGCGCATGAGTAATGCATAGGGTTTACATGCTGGGGGTAGCGCGGAAATCCAGCATTTTTCTTGTATATCAGTATGAGCGGAAGGATGGATCATCGCGCTATATTGATGAAATAAAAAAAATTGACAAGAAATCTTCTTGTGTATAGCGTTACGTAAATAATTAGAGGCGGTTATTGAAAGTGTAAAGATGAAAAGGGAGGCTTATCGCGACTATGGGCATAGTGTCGAAAAGATAGCGAATTTGGTTCGCCGGATTAGCGACCATGAGTTAGAAAGTCCAGGACAAAAGGCATTGGTTGATGATTTTATATGTCATTTGCAAAATGTCCGGTTGATCCATGTTGTCGATTCATTGGTTTATATTTTTGAACATGCTTCATACGACGTTTTGGACATTGTGACGGTTGCCGCAGAAAAACAGGCAACAGCGAAAAGATCGCTGGATCTGCGAGCAGAGGATATTCTTGCTTTGGTTGAGGCTTATCGGTCTATTCCCGGAGCCAAGGTTATGCGGGTTGATGATGGAGAGCCTGTTTCGGTGGAGGAGGCTTGTGTGGAAATAGAAGCATTGGCAAAAAATTTAGAAACAAGAAGTGAGGGTGTAAAAATGGAAAAAGAATTTAATCGTACCAATCAAGGCTATAAAGGTCATGTTGCAGCAATAGAAGGTTTGGTCAACCAAATCGGTAGGGGTGATTTACTCGATCCTGCGCAAGCGATGCGCGTTCAAAAATTCATAGAACATCTTAAAAAAGTGCGGTTGGTGGATATTGCCAGTTCATTGGGCACTGTTTTTGAAAATGCTGCGCGGGATGTTTTGCCGCATATCACTGTTGCTGCGGAGGAACAGGCGGGGATCATGGAAGAGTCTTTGGGGGAACGCGCTGCGGATATGTTGGCTTTGGCTCAAGCTTACCGAGAGATTCCATGTCGAATGGTTTACCGTTACCGTGATAAAAAAGACTTAGGAATGGTCGCCTCTAAAGTGTCCTCTTCTATAGAGGATACAGTGTTTCAAGATTTAAGACGTCTGGATATTAGGCAGACCGTAGAGGCTTTTGAGGCTTTGGTGGTTTATATCAACCGCGATGTTTATGATGCAGGTCATCGTCGCGAGCAATTTGAAAGATTATCCGATCTTCTTTATGCAAAAGTAGCGGGGTATATTGAGGATATTGATAATGGAGATGCTACAAAATATCCGCTTGAAGTGGCAGAACGTAATATAGCCCTTCTTGTTCAATTTGCAGCCCCTGATGTTGATTCAGAGACAGTTCAAGCCTATGCGCCGTCAGCACGAGTTTTGGAGGGCGCTCCCTTATTGTAAGTGCCTATGAAATTCTTCATTTTATTGAAAAATGGGGCGTGGTATAAGTTTTCTTAATGTCCGCATCTGATTTTTTTCATTTACTCAGGCTTCATGTTTCAGCCCCTCTTGTGCAAGAGGCGGCTGTTACGTTGTCCGAGGCACAAGGCCATTATTTGCGGCATGTGATGCGGTTGGAGAGCGGGGCACAGATCCGACTTTTTAATCAGGAACAAGGCGAATGGCTGGGGACGCTTGAGTGTCCATCCAAAAAATTGACTGTCGTTCAATTGCTGAATTTGCTGCGCGCGCCCGAGGTTGTTTTGCGGCAGGTTCATCTGGTTTTCTCACCGATTAAAAAAGACCGCATGGATTGGTTAATTGAAAAAGCTGTGGAATTGGGGGTGACGGATTTGCATCCGGTTTTGATGCGAAGATCTGTGATGCGTGACATCAAGGTTGAGCGGGTGGAGGCACAAATTGTCGAGGCGGCAGAGCAATGTGAACGGCTTGATATTCCCAGACTTTATCCTTTGGAGAGTTTACCGAAATTTCTAAAATCCCATGATGGGGAACAAAAGATTTATGCTGCACTTGAGAGAAGAGAGGCTCCTGTTTTGTCAGAGATTTTTGATCGCACACTTGATCCTTATTTCTATATGATAGGGCCGGAGGGGGGTTTTGATCCCGAAGAGATTGCTCTTTTATGTGCGCAGGCTTGTATTGTGCCTGTTTCGCTGGGGGCAAGAATCTTGCGAGCGGAAACAGCGGCTTTGTTTGGATTAAGCTCTTTTTTATATGAAAATATGAAAGAATAATTGCCTCTGTATTTTTTTGAGAAACTGCGGCATAGTGTCCGTGAATATTCCGGAATTTCGAACCCAATGATAATCAAATGACCCGCATTACTTTTGCTTCTCTTGCTTTTTTTCTTTCATTCCTTCTTCCTTTGGTTGCGTTTGCTGTGCCCGCTCTTGCGGCTCCGGACTTTTCCCAGATGTTGAATTGGCCGCATAAGTTTCAAGATTCTGTCACGCCAGCCATGGATCATATTGTGTCTTTTCACACAATGCTGTTGTACATCATTACTGCGATTGTGATCTTTGTCACTGCTCTTTTGATCTATGTTATGGTGCGGTTTAATGCCAAGGCCAATCCCGTTCCCTCCACGACCACTCATAATGTGATGCTGGAAGTTTTGTGGACTGTGGTTCCTGTTGTAATTCTGATTGTGATTGCCGTTCCGTCCTTTAAGTTATTATTTTTTGAAGCCAGAAATCCAACGCCGGAATTGACTGTCAAAGTGATTGGCCATCAATGGAACTGGGAATATGAATACCCTGATAACGGGGATGTCTCTTTTACTGCCAATATGTTGGCGGCTCATGAAATTGATCCGGCCAAAGGACAAAAACGGTTGTTATCGACAGATAATCCGGTTGTTTTGCCTGTTGATACCAATATTGTTTTTGAAGTGACTGCAACCGATGTGATCCACTCTTTTGCTGTTCCGGCTTTCGGGATCAAGATTGATGCTGTTCCCGGGCGTCTTAATTCGTCATGGGCGCGGATTATCAGGACAGGTACGTATTTCGGGCAATGTTCCGAGATTTGCGGTAAAGGTCATGGTTCTATGCCTATTGAAATCAAAGTAGTTAGCAAGGAAGATTTTGCTGGTTGGATCAAGAGTCAGGGGGGGGCGATGCCAGATGGTGCTTCAGATAGTCCGGCTGTCTCTGCTTCAGAGGTTCATGCGGATGAGGTTGTGCCTCAGGATCTACCTGTTCCGGTTACTGTTAAAAAATAAATTGTAAGATAAAAGCCTTTAAGGAAAAATGACTATGTCTGACCATTCCCACGCTGCACATGACGATCATTCTCATGACCACAAGCCCGGGTTCTTTGCTCGCTGGTTCTGTTCGACCAACCATAAAGATATTGGGACGCTTTATATAATCTTCTCGATTATGGCTGGACTGATTGGTGGAGCATTTTCGGTGATAATGCGGATGGAGCTTCAAGAGCCTGGATTGCAGTATATTGCCGAAGGTTCCGAGCATATCTGGAATGTCTGGATTACAGCGCATGGTCTTATCATGGTGTTCTTTGTTGTGATGCCCGGACTGATCGGTGGGTTTGGCAACTGGTTTGTGCCGTTGATGATCGGGGCTCCTGACATGGCTTTTCCACGATTGAACAATATTTCATTTTGGCTAATCGTTCCGGCCTTCTTGTTACTGGTTGCGTCTGTGTTTGTTGGTGGTGGAGCAGGAACAGGTTGGACAGTTTATCCGCCTTTGTCGAGCATTGTCGGGCATCCGGGTATGTCGGTCGATATGGCGATTTTTGCGCTTCACCTTGCGGGGGCAAGTTCTATTCTGGGTGGCGCGAATTTTATCGCTACGATCTTTAATATGCGTGCGCCTGGCATGACTTTACACAAAATGCCTTTGTTTGCGTGGTCGATGTTGGTCACAGCCTTTTTGTTGGTGTTATCCGTTCCTGTTTTGGGTGGTGCCATCACCATGCTGTTGACTGACCGGAATTTTGGAACGAATTTCTTTAAACCTGAAGGGGGCGGAGATCCGATTTTGTATCAACATTTGTTCTGGTTTTTTGGCCACCCCGAAGTTTACATTATGATTTTGCCTGCTTTCGGGATTATCAGTCATATCATTTCAACCTTCTCGAAAAAACCGGTTTTTGGTTATCTCGGGATGGCTTATGCGATGGTTGCTATTGGGTTTGTTGGGTTTATTGTCTGGGCTCACCACATGTATACAACGGGTTTGTCTGTTGATACGCGGGCTTATTTCACGGCAGCAACTTTGATTATTGCCGTTCCGACAGGGGTTAAGATTTTCTCATGGATTGCAACAATGTGGGGTGGTTCTATCGAGTTTAAAACCCCAATGTTGTGGGCCATCGGATTTATCTTCCTGTTTACCATTGGTGGTGTAACTGGTGTTGTTCTGGCGAATGGCGGGATGGATATTGTGTTGCATGATACTTATTATGTTGTTGCTCACTTCCATTACGTTCTTTCGCTGGGAGCTGTGTTTGCCCTGTTTGCCGGATTCTATTATTGGATTGGCAAAATGTCGGGCCGTCAATATCCGGAATGGGCAGGAAAGGTTCATTTCTTTACAACATTTATTGGCGTGAATATGATTTTCTTTCCGCAGCATTTCCTTGGCCTTGCCGGTATGCCACGCCGTTATCCTGATTATCAGGATGGTTTGGAAGGATGGAATTATCTCTCATCGTTGGGGGCCTATATTTCATTCGGCAGCACCATTTTCTTTATCGGGATTGTTTTTTATACACTGTTCTTTGGTCGCCGTGTCGGCGGGAATTACTGGAACGTCCAGCCGAATACCATGACTTTGGAATGGACGGTTTCTTCACCGCCGCCATTCCACCAGTTTGATATTCAGCCTGAAGTGAAATAATATAAAATTTAACGCCCCATTCGGGGCGTTTTTTGATTTGTTTGGATTATCTTCGGAACATGCCTTGTATAGCGTGATGTGTTGCCATGCGTGCACCCTGTTCTATGCCACGTATAGATCTTTCAATTTGTTGCCCGCCTATTTGGAATGATCTGTCGATTTGGGGGTTGCCAGTTGTAAATTGTCCGTTGTTTGTCATCGCGGTGTGAAAAGAATTTCCAATAGATTGTTGTGGAAATCTTCCATGATCTTGCCCAATGGATGGGCGCATTTGTGGGGAGTTATAATCGTGGGTTGCGCCAACATTCAGAGTCATTATCGGATTTGTTGACCCACCATTGCCGCCACCAAAGGACATACCCATCCGATCAAACAAATTGCTCATGCCTTGCGAGAGCTTGTCCCAGATGTTGCCGAGTGTTTCTTTTATGTTATCTAAAAATTCCATTTAAACCCTGTTATTAATATACATAATAGTTATTCTTTCCTAAGAAAGTATAAATAAAATTTGCATTTCCCTTTGTGCTAGGGCTAGATACTCCTTTAGGAGAGCTGCCTATGACCGAACCAAAGTCCCCTTGTCTTCAATCAAATTTATGGCCTGTTATGGTCGGATTGATCTTTTTATCTCTGGCTGTGGGATTTAGTGGGGAAAAGTTGTTGGCGGGTCTCAAGCAATTCCGGAGCTATGATCGCTTTGTGGTGGTCAAAGGGCTTTCCACGAAAGATGTTGTGGCCGATCAAGGCGTTTGGGTTCTGAATTTTACGGTTACGGGCGATCAACTTGCTGCGGCTCAGGCTTTAATTGAATCCCATGAAAAAAATGTTCGAGCCTATCTGGTGTCTCAAGGTCTTTTGGATGATCAGATCATGCTGCAAAATTTTACGGTGTCTGATAATCAGGCCAAGACATACGGGGAGAGTGACCAAGGGGCTCCGCGTTATGTTTTAACTGAGGCTTTGTTGGCGCGTAGTTCTGATGTCGGAGCTGTTTTGCGTGCATCGCAGAATATTGCCGAGTTGGTTAAAGAAGGGGTTACTTTGGGGACGCCGAATGGTGGGTGGAATCCTGCCCCGCAATATACGTTTACCAAGATCAATGAGATCAAACCGGATATGATTGCGGAAGCGACTAAAAATGCGCGGGTTGCTGCAGAGCAATTTGCCAAGGATAGTGGGCAAGCTGTTGGAAAAATCCGGAGTGCCAATCAAGGCGTATTGCAGATCGAGCCGCGTGATCCTGGTGTTACGGAAGGAGAAACCCCCTATAAGTCTGTCAGGGTTGTTTCGACTGTCGAGTATTATCTCGAGGATTAGCATTCTGGTTGCGGTAGTGGACTCTGACTCCTGAATTTTCAAAGCACCAAGCCAAAATGGCTTTTTGAGCATGAAGTCTGTTTTCAGCTTCATCGTAGATCACACAGGCTGGCGTGGACAGAACCTCATCTGTGACTTCCTCGCCCCGGTGAATGGGCATGCAATGCATAAAGATAGCATCGGGGTTTGCCGCCGCCATTAGTTTTTTTGTTACCTGATAAGGTTGGAAAATCTGCGTGCCCTTTCCTTCTTGCCCCATTGAAACCCAAGTGTCGGTTACGATGACATTGGCATGTTCGGCGGCTTCATAGGGGTCATCAACGATTTTTATGCCGTTTAAATTTGAAGAATCAGGTTGCAGAGAAGGAGGAATGGCCATAACCAGCTCAAAGCCAAATTTAGGGGCGGCCTGAATGAAGGTTTTTGCTACATTGTTATAATCCCCCATCCATGCAATTTTTACACCGCTTGTTGATCCGAATTTTTCTTCAATCGTCATCATATCTGCCATGATTTGGCACGGGTGGGATTCGTTGGTTAGGGCGTTAATAACCGGAATGCTGGAATGTGTTGCCAGTTCTTCAACTAATTCGTGGTTGCCAATTCTGATCATGACGCCATCGACAAAGCGGGACAGGACTTTTGCCGTATCTTCTACGCTTTCTGCTCCACCCAATTGGATTTCGTCAATGCCCATGACAATGGTGTGGCCGCCTAATTGTTTCATGGCGACTTCGAATGACAATCTGGTTCTGGTTGATTTTTTGTCAAAAATCATTGCCAGAGACATGCCGTCAAAAAGCTGTGGGGGGGCGAATTTCTGCTGTTTCAGGCGGTGGCCGTGTCCCATAATCTCCCGAATAGTTTGTGTGGGAATCTCGTTTAAATTTATAAAATGGTTTGGGGTCTGAATCATCGTCATTGCTCTTTTTGTCTTGCATGCCTGTTTTGCACGTCTTTTCTTGTCGTTACAATGGATTTCGTACCAAAAATTTAATTGATTTGACTATAGAGGTCAAAAACCAGAAAATACCCAGGCATTTTGCGTATGCATGATTTTGGTGTTTTTCGAGGGTTTTATGCCGTTATTTTCTATGATCAATTTTTCAAATTTTCTTCGGTGGTCTTTTTATAAGAATTCTGTGACGCTAAATGGATTTTTAATTGTTTGTTTTGCTGCAATTTTTGCTGGTTATTTTTTTCTGGGAACAGCCCCTCATCGCAATCTGATGTATATCGGCATTCCTTTTATGCTTGCTTTTCTTTATCGGAATAGAGCTGAGTTTACTTTTGGAAATTTTATCCTTCCTATCTTTTCTTCGGTGATTGCTTATTTTTTCATTAATTATCTTTCCATTCTGTGGTCAGATCCTGAGAATATCGCAAAGTTATTGCAGCGCGGTAAAATGCTGGTGTTTTTCCCGTTGGTGTTATTCTCTTTTATGTTTTTTCATAAACTCTCCCCCAGTTTTTGGAAAATTTGTTTAAGTATTTTTGCTGCTGCAGCTGTTGTAACGGCTGCGGGATTGATTGTTATCCGTTGGGATTTAATCGCTGGTGGAGGGCGTTTATATGGGTGGGGACGGGCAGAAAATCCGGTGCAATGCGGGTTGTTATATGGGCTTGCTTTCTTGATTCTGGTTTATTGTAAGGATAGTCTTTATTTTTATAAGTCATGGCCTGATTTTGCCAGAATTTCTCTTTCTGTTTTGCCCCTTACGGTTTTGATTTTAAGCAAGTCCCGTGGGCCGTTTATAGCCTGTCTTTTCTTGTGGGTTGTTGTGGCTATGCTGCGATCGGCTTCGATCAAAGAATTTATTCGTAAGCAAGCTGTTCCGGTTGTGATAATTACTCTTGTGTCGATTTCTGCATTTTTATATTATGGTTATTCTTATGTCGAGCATCGAGGTTCAACTGGTCGGACGCAAATCTGGGAACAGGCATTGAGTCATGCCTTGGAAAAACCTTTTTTTGGTCAGGGCATCGCAACAAAATTTGAATATCCGTTTACGTATCAAGGAATATCGTCAACGGTTGGTCATCCGCATAGTGTTTATATCAGCGCATTGGTTCATACCGGATTTGTAGGATTATTATTGCAGCTTATGGCTGCTTTATCCGGTTTATATTTTTCGATTCTCAGATTAAAACGTGACGGGGACGCTGCCCCTTTTATCTTTTTGGGGTTCGGTGCGGTGATGGGATTTGTTGATTTCGGGGGGTATTATACCAATCTTGGGTCGACTTGGTTGGTTTTTTGGTTTCCTCTCGCCTTATTAAGTATGAAGAGGGCTGCTTTTCAATCTGGCGAAAAGAGCCAGCCAGTCTAGCGTCCGGTTTTTCCATTGATATTGATCGCGTTGGGCGGCGGCTTTGATTGATAGGTCTTGGGCTGTTTTGGGGTCGGACAGGCATTGGACAATGGCTTTTACCATTTGGTCATCTGATGTTGCGCAAAGCCCTGCGCCGTTTTTTATGCGTTCGCTTAAGGATCCAATGCCGCGTGTAATGATGGGCAATCCCAGAACGGTTGATTCTGCGGCTACGTTGCAAAAAGTTTCATCTTTATGACCCGGGTAAATCAGGCATGTTGATTTGGTGATTTCATTTATCACAACAGATTGGGCGGCGCGGTTTAGAATGTCTACATTTGCATTTATCAAGCTTTGTTCATTAAATTTCAGGCTTGGTAATTCGTTGCGTCCGATAAAGGCTTTCAATCTGGCATCAGGGCATTGGGCGTGGATTTGGGTCATCCATAAATCGAGAATATGATTAAATCCGCGAAAGGCTTTTGATAAGAACAGGGCTTGTGGAGGATTGGGTGTGCTTGATTTTTGTGTGTTAAAAAAACGATCATCAACGCCATGCGGAATGATTGTTCTGGATTTGAACGGCATCAGGGATGAGCATTGATTTGCATGGTATGTTCCTAAAAAAACGGCATCAGGCTTGTAATGAAAGAGAGATTTTAATCGCCCTTTTTTGAACACCCTTTTCCATGTAAACAGGTTGTGAATCCATAAAACAGGAATAGATCCTTTTTCAATCATATCCTTATAGTCATTGAATAGGGTGACATCATTACAGGCGATGATAAAATCAGGTTGTGTTCCGGCTAGCTCAGAGGTACTCCGGTTTTCCCAGATAACGCCTTGTGCGGTTAAATTTTCAGGCGTGTTATTGCGGACAGTGACGCGGCATCCTGTCTTTGCCAAGGCTTCTGCCAGGCGGGTGGTCACCAAGGGAATTCCCCCTGTGGCCTTGTCATCAATATTTTCGCCGTTATAAGGATGATTGGTACAATCGGCGATAAGAATAGTGTAGGTAGAGGTCATGTTGTTTTCTGTGCTTCCTGTTCTTGAAAATCTGCTATTTTCGCCATATATCCATGACTTTTTGGACAGATACTTACAATGATAGAAACAGATTTTATACCACAAAATCCCCTTGCGGGGGTCTTATATTATAAGGGGCTGTACCAGATAACTCGTAAAAGTGTTATAAGGTATGGTCATGAGAAAGAG
>ERZ761609.1727-NODE-1727-length-18042-cov-66.980653_pt1 | contig 18042 bp, 7 predicted proteins | sample MGYA00511163_ERZ761609 | MGnify/ENA primary metagenome ERZ761609 (study PRJEB28899, sample SAMN02445070) | bioreactor sludge metagenome | biome: EBPR sludge | place: Australia: Brisbane, Thorneside Wastewater Treatment Plant | collected 2011-12-16 ... | reverse complement strand
CTACCACATTAGTACCTCACCTGTGTAGGGCTCATTTTACCGGCGTTGGTTCGGAACAGGTCAAAATCGGTAAGGTTCACATTGCCATCAAGGTTGCAGTCGGCATCGGCATAAACGCTGGTTTGCCCGGCTTGGGTAAAGTAGGTGTTAAAATCTCTGAAACTGATAACCCCGTTTGCAAAACAATCGGCAGCGGCAAGGGCATATTTGCCGGCTGCTACCTCTGCCATAGTTTGTGCGCCATACAATGCATTAGCGGAGTTAAAAAAGTTAATACTTGCAGCGCTGTTGGGCAGGGCTATAAGGTTGGCGCTTACAATAGGCAGGTGGTTTCGGGAGCGCACGGTTATGTAATAACTGCCATTGGGCAAGCCGTTAAAAATTACGCCTTGGCTGCCGTCTAAATCCACCAGTACGCCGTCTTGCCGCAAAAAGGCAGCTCTTCGGGCAGCTACGGTGTAGTTAGCATTAAGCGCTTCTACCAGTAGCCAGTCCACCATATTGGCTGCAATGCTACCCACTGCTTCGGTGCCGTTATAGTTCCATGGTGGTCGGTTAAAGGGTTGCGTTAGGCTAATAAGGTTGTTTTGTGCCAGTAACGCATTCATATTTCCGTTAGCATCGTTATAGGGTCCTTGCAACAAGAGTTTAAAAAACACTTCGGCGCCGGGTGTAGTGCAGGTAAAATTGGCGCTAAAACCGCCGCCTACTACCGATTGGTCGGTAGTAAACCTAATGTATAAAGCTCCGCCACTTGATGTAATAGGGGTGGGTATAGCAGTACCCGAAAAACTGCCCAGCAGAGTAGCAGCAGCGCTGTTGCCATCATAAACGTTCACAAAATCGTAACCGGCTTCGGTGTTAAAAGTGGTAAAAGTGAGGGTTAAATTAATTGCGCCGGGCGGGCTAAGTAGCCAGTTGCAAGTCATATTATTGCTGTAATTTGCGTTGCCGCTGCCATCGCTGATGATGCCGTTGCAAGCGGTAACGGTATTGGTGCCTGTGCAGGCTTGCGGCACACAGGCATACGTTGCTTTCCAGCCGCCGGCGGTAACGGAGGCATCGGAGGTAAACACAATAAACATACTGCCCGATGAAGCCGCCAATGCTGAGGGTAAAGTATTGCCCGAAAATGTACCCAATAGCGGCGCAAAAGCATTCACCCCATTGTAAATGCTCACAAAATCAGCGCCGGCTTGGGTGTTAAACTCGGTAAAGGTGAGCAGTACGGGCAATCCGTCTAAGGGCGAAATAAGCCAACTGCAATTCATATTATTGGCATAATTGCCAGAGCCGCTACCATCACTCATAGCGCCGCTGCAACTGTTGAGCGTTACACTACCGGTGCAGGGGCTGGGCAAGGTGCAGTTAAAGGAGGCATCAAAACCTGTTGAGGTAAGCGCTTGGTCAGAGGTGAAGGTAACAAACAAGGTTCCGCCCGATGAGGTTATGGGAGGCGGTAAATTAGAGCCCGAAAACTCGCCCAGCAGCGCTGCCGATGCACTGCTGCCGTCATAAACCCTTACAAAATCGTAACCGGCTTCGGTGCTGAAAGCGGTAAAGGTAAGCAAAATACTCTCGGCATCGGGCGGGGCAATGAGCCAACTGCACGATTGGTTGTTGTTGTAGTTTTGCCCGGCGCTGCCATCGGTTATGGTTCCGTTGCAGTTATCAAGGGTTGTGCTGCCGCTGCATGGGCTAAATGCCTGCACGGTAATGTTTTGGGTAGTGGTGTTCTGAAGGTTGGGCGTTACACAGTTGTTAATAGCTGTAAGCGTAACGGTGTAAGTGCCGGCGGCCGTATAGGTGTGCGATGGGTTTTTGAGCGTAGAAGTATTGCTGCTGCCCGATGTGGGGTCACCAAAATTCCAACTGTAAGCTATGGCATTAGCAGAGGTATTATTAAAGGTGGTGTTTACCCCTGTTGAGCCGTAGGTAAATGCCGCTGTAGGCGTGCCGCTTACTACTTCTACGGTTATAGCGTTTGATAGAGAGGAGCAACTTTGCGGATTAACAATGTTTACCGTATATACGCCTGACAAAGTGGCATTATAGGTAGCTGAAGTAGCTCCCGATATATTGGTACTGTTTCGTTTCCACTGATAAGTATAACCGGCGCCGGTAGGTGTAGCCGATAATTGCACCGAACTACCCGAACAAATGCTGGTGCTTGCAGTAGTTGTGGCAACGGCAAAATCGGCAGTAAGGCAGGTAGCGCCGGTTACCTCAGTGCGTATTTTATTGCCCGGTTGCGTGCCAAAACCGTTGTTAAAATTAACGCCTGCGCCCGATAAATGGCAGTAACTCATGATAGTGCCGCCACCCGAAGGGGCAGGACCGGGCGAGCAGCTTCCCTCTACGTCATAACAATTATCAAGAGCGCCGCCACTCCAGCCGCACCAGTGCGTATGGCGCGAGCCAAGGTTGTGCCCCATTTCATGTGTTACACAATTTATTGACCATGAGTAGGTAGGGAAATTTTGGTAGGTAGTGCTGATATTGCTGTAAGCGTGGCGGCTGTTGCTGCACAGCACATCTAACCAAGCTATACCGCCCAAATTGTTGTTGTTGGTAGAAAAAAGGTGTGCCAAATCGCCGTTAAAAGTGTTGCCCACCTGTGAGGAAAAAGCGTCTAATGCAGCCGATGAAGAGTTGTCGGGATAGGCATCGGGCACTGTCCACACAAAAATTTGCGATAGTTGGGTAGAAATGGTTTCGTTGGCATAAATGGTGGCTACCACATTGTATAAACCGGTGGTGTGGTTAGTTACGTTTACCGTGCTGCTGCTGAAATCCTGATACATATCGTAATCGCACTCTACATATACTTTAACCACTTTTGGGCAAACCGATTGCATGGCTTGGTTGCCTGCATCGGGCAGGGTTTGGGGCAGTAGTTTGTTGAGTTGGTGGTGGTGTGGGGGCATTTGGTGTTTAAAGTCGGGCACATCATCGGGCACGGCGCAGGCAAATGGGTTTGGCACGGTAACCAGGTTATCGTTGTAAACCACATAATTGGTTGTTTTGCCGGTTAGTTTACCTATCACAAAATTGCCTTGGTTGTTTGAGATAACCGCTATTACTTCGTCATTAAACAAACTTACGGCGGCTAAGGAGTGCGGATTGTTTTGAATAATGCCCCTGTAGTATAAACCGGCGCAGTAGGGCAGGTGGTTTTGCTGTTGGTTTTTGCCGGCTTCGGTAACAAAAAAATCATCGGTTAAAATGGGCGCTTGGGTAAGTTCTACCTGTATGGTTTGGTTTGGGCTAATAGGTATAGCAAGCCGTATGTGGGGGTAGTTGGCTGCTACGGCTTGGGCTAACCGGCTACGGTTAAGGGTGAGCAATTGGGCATCGGGAGCAAAGCGGTAAATGGGGTCATCGGGGTTTACCGCCTGTTGAACGGTAAAGAGTGAAGTGGGTTCAAATTGGGCATTTTGGCTTTTCAGTTCCGATATTTGACGGGCAATGGGTTTTAGGTTTTGGGCAAAAACATGGGAAACAAACCCGCCCCAAAGCAGCGTAAAAAGCAATAAATATACAGGTAAAAAACACCTTTGCATGTGGTTAAATTTGGCAGTTGAAAAATGGTTGATTAAAAACTCAACAAAAATACAAAACCCCTCCAAGCATTTAGCCGGGAGGGGTTTTTTTTATGACGAAATTGGTAAAAAGTCTTTTACCAACGGTAGGGGTATTACATCATGCCGCCCATTCCGCCGCCGCCGTGTTGGTGCGGAGCAGCCGATTCTTCTTGGGGTTTGTCAACAATAAGGCACTCAGTAGTAAGCAACATACTGGCAATAGAAGCGGCATTTTCAAGGGCTACACGGCTTACCTTAGTGGGGTCTATTACGCCTTGCTCCATTAGGTCGCCGTATTCTTCGGTGTGGGCGTTAAAGCCTTGAGCGCCTTTGCTGCTTTTAATGCGCTGTACAATAATAGAGCCTTCTAAGCCGGCATTAGCGGCAATTTGGCGAAGGGGTTCTTCAAGGGCGCGCTTAACAATTTCAATGCCGGTTCTTTCATCATCGTTGTTGCCTTTAAGGTTGGTAAGCGATGAAATAGAACGGATATAAGCTACACCGCCGCCGGGAATAATGCCTTCTTCTACGGCAGCGCGGGTAGCGTGCAGGGCATCGTCAACGCGGTCTTTCTTTTCTTTCATTTCCACTTCGGTAGGAGCGCCTACGTATAATACTGCTACGCCGCCGGCAAGTTTGGCAAGGCGTTCTTGCAGTTTTTCGCGGTCATAATCAGAAGTGGTTGTTTCAATTTGGGCTTTAATTTGGTTAACGCGGGCTTTAATATCTTCGCTTTCGCCGGCGCCGTTAATAATAGTGGTATTGTCTTTGTCTATCACTATTTTTTCGGCACGACCAAGATAGTTTAACGTAGCGTTTTCCAACTTGTAACCACGCTCTTCCGAAATGGCAGTACCACCGGTAAGAATAGCAATATCTTCTAACATGGCTTTGCGGCGGTCGCCAAAACCGGGAGCTTTAACCGCAGCTACGCGGAGGGTGCCCCTAATTTTGTTTACCACCAAAGTAGCTAAGGCTTCGCCGTCCACATCTTCGGAAATAATGAGCAAGGGGCGACCGGTTTGTACTACTTTTTCTAAAACAGGCAGCAATTCTTTCATGTTAGAAATCTTTTTATCATAGATGAGGATAAAAGGATTTTCCAACTCGGCTTCCATTTTTTCGGCATTGGTAACAAAGTAGGGCGACAGGTAACCGCGGTCAAACTGCATACCTTCTACCACATCTACATAGGTATCGGTGCCTTTTGACTCTTCAACGGTAATTACGCCTTCTTTTTTTACTCTTTCCATTGCTTGGGCAATCAGTTTACCAATTTCGGTATCGTTGTTGGCAGAAATGGTAGCTACTTGCTCAATTTTTTTGTTTTCGTCGCCTACTTGTACCGACATAGATTTGAGGGTTTCTACCACTTTGGCAACGGCTTTGTCAATACCGCGTTTCAAATCCATGGGGTTAGCGCCGGCGGCAAGGCTTTTTAAACCGGCAGTTACAATAGCTTGTGCCAAAACGGTAGCCGTAGTGGTGCCATCGCCGGCAATATCGGAAGTTTTAGAAGCTACTTCTTTGAGCATTTGTGCGCCAAGATTTTCCATAGGGTCTTCCAGCTCAATTTCTTTAGCTACCGTAACACCGTCTTTGGTAATGGCAGGAGCGCCAAATTTCTTTTCAATAACCACGTTTCTGCCCTTAGGACCCAGCGTTACTTTTACCGCATTTGCTAAGGCATCTACGCCTTTTTTGAGTTTTTCTCTTGCGTCTGCTTCGTACTGAATTAACTTAGCCATAATGTTTAGCTTTATTTAGATTTTTGTTTTGAAAAATGAAAGGAAAATAAAAAATGTGGTTATACCACCGCAAAAATGTCTGATTCACGCATAATGAGGTAATCCTCACCCTCAATAGTGAGTTCGGTGCCTGAGTATTTGCCGTACAGTACACTGTCGCCCACTTTAACGGTCATAGGCTCGTCTTTTTTACCGCCGCCTACGGCTACTACGGTGCCGCGTTGGGGTTTTTCTTTAGCTGAATCGGGAATAATGATACCGCCTTTAGTAGTAGTTTCGGCTTCGGCAGGTTTAACAACTACTCGGTCTGCTAACGGTTTAATGTTAACGCTCATGATACTTATTGATTTTTAGTGTTTAATGGTGAATTGATTACCTTTTTGCCATTGCACATTCTGTGCCAACCGGCTTTTTATGCCATTTTTTCCGATTTTTATGCAATTTTTTCGGACAAACTTGGTAGTTTTGTCAGAATGTTGTTTTTTTGTTAAACTTTTCCCGACAAAACGGGTCTCCTTACCACCTTTTTGTTTCACCTTAACCTGCCGATTATGAAACGTATCTACTTACCCGGTGTCTGGTCTTAACTAAATTCCTTGTGATAACCACAAAGTTAGCCTACTAATACGCCATGAACCTGCCATTTTCAAAAATCTGTGCAAATCAACCACATCCGCGTTATCCGTGTGCTAATTGCTGCCGTAAATCTTACCAATTTAGTCTGCAAATACACCATAAATTTGAATTGCAGACAGTACCTAAGTAGTTACTATGAAACAACTATCTGCCAACTGGCTAACCGAAGGGCTCATTGATGCCGAGTACAAAAAATACATCTTGCTGGCATACTTGCAAGAGGTAAACCAACATTTTGAAGAGCATAAACTGTATCCGTTTCTATCCGATTTGGTTTACCATTACCGCAGTTTACTTACCCTCAAACAAAACAAGGAGCAAGTTAGCGGTCATTTTCCGAAAAGGATTGAAAAAATAGACCTCGAAAAATTTACCATAGCATACGAGCGCATTATGCACGATGACCGCTATATGGAAGAAATACAAGCAATTGTAGATTTTGCTATACCCAAAATTCAGGAGCAACTCAATACCGGTGCCGAAATGTATGAATATGTTTCGCAAAAAATAGCCATTGCTCCCATTGGCATTATTCCGCTTCAAACCGATGAGGGTTATTTGCTTATTTGCAATGGTAATGTAACACATACCGATGCGTACCTTTATAGAGTTACCGTTTTTACCGATGCTACCGAAAAGTACCGCGCCATAAAAACCTGCTTTTTGCAAACTTATACCCGCAGCATAACCACCACCTACGAGAGCATTAAACACGATTTGATACAAAATAACAGAGAGTTACCCAATCCGGCAACTTTTGCGGTGCATAGCAATTACACTTTCCCGATGCACGAAACGCTGCTGCCCGTAGCCAAAAGAAACCTGATGCGTTTTTTGGGGGCATTGTAAGATGCCAATATAAAGTTACTGCTGTAAGGTGGGCTCAATTTTCCCGATATTACTCAGATGAAATGATTTGCGCCTACTACTTTAACGTGAGGTTGGAGTTGTAAGCTTGCGCAAATACTTGCCGCAAAAGGATTTTAAACAGGTGGGGTGATATATTACGGTGCGCTGCACCTTTGCAAAATAAGTGCGCCAATTTATGTTGGTAACACACAAGGGGCAGCGCCCCGTAATCTTGGTAGCACAGATGCGTATTTTGTTTATTATCAGGTGCAGCGCACCGTAACGTGTTGCCCATTTTAACGAGTGTACCTAAACCTTATGCAGATTTTACCCCCTATCGGGCATTCATTTTAATTCCAACCTCACGTTACTTTAAACCCACAGCACCCACCTATTGTCCTTGACACCACACCATTAACCGGCGCAGTTCGGCATCGGGAGTAGTGGCAAGGTCTATCACTTCGCCGGTTGCCCGGTCATAATCAAACACTGCCCGTTCAAAAATCAAATTACCTGCAATAGGTAAAGAACCATAGGAACGGGTAGTGGTGTAAACCCCATAAAATCGCCTGCCAATGGCTTCATCAGAAAGGGTAAGCCCATCAATTTTGAGCTGTATAACAAAATCTTCATCTACATAGTTTTCGCCGTCGTCAATGGTTTCCATATATATCCACAATACCGGGTTTTTAAATTTCCACTCGCCAATATAATTTTGTTCAATTCGGGGGTGTTTCATGCGTACCACACCGTTTTTAATTAAAATGGGCAATTTGAATACTTTTTGTTCGCTTTCGTTTCGGCAGAAATATAAATTGAAACAGCCATCGTGGTGGTGTTTGCTGAATTTTTTCAGTGTTTGGTCGCTTTCTACAAAATCAAAGGTAAAAACCGGAAAAGCATAAAGTAAGCCTATTTGCTGTGCCGTTAATTGAATTGGCAGGGTATGGAGTTGTTGTTCTGTAAAGTTGTCCCTGAACACAAAATTTTTCAAGTTATCTACCGAAATCGGCAGGCATAAACCCACGCCATGCCGGGCAGAGAGTTTGTGAGCTCGGGCATACATAATGGTAACGGTAAGCGTATCAATGGTTTCTGTATTAGGACGCGGTTTTGTAAATAATATCTCAAAGTATTTGCTGGTGGGTTTGGCGCTTGCTAACGTAGCGGCCACACTTGCCCCCCGCACCCTCAAAGTTCCGGTTAAGAGGAGGTCATTGTAACGACTCAGCTCTATATGATAGCCGTTAGAAATGGTTAGCGGCGCTACCCTAAAACTGTAGCTCTCTTTGTTGCAATAAAACAAGAGGTAGTTTCCGTCAAAAATAGATAAATTCTCACTTGGCTCTTCGGGTGTATGTTTAGTTGCCCATTCAAAGGGCTTTTCTTGAAGCATCGCGTTGATATAATTTCTTATGTCGGCTTTTTGTTCGCCCGATAACTCCCAGAAACATTTTGTAGCATCAATTAATGCCAAATCGGTTGGTATGGGGTATTTGCGGGTAAAGGCATGTGCATCTGAACAACCCTTAACCAATCGGGCAATGGCATTTAGGGTGGTAGTCCTGAAATTATTAGGTTGGGCTTGTAGATTTTCGAGTGTCCTAACCGTATTCATCAGTTTATAGTAAGTATCGTTGTTAAGTCCGGTAGCCCGAAGTATCAATTTCCTGACAACTTCGTTGTGGGGGTTATTTTCTATACCGTAACATCGGAACAATTCTGCTATCAGATACTGGTAGTAGGGGTGTATGTGCATATTTTTTTATTTTACCTTTTTTATGCCCTAAAGTATGCAGCAACCACAAATGTGCGCCACAATTTTGTGTAAATACAACACTAAACCGCTTGCCCCTCCTACTTTGTACGGCTAAACCACCGGTTTTTATATTAAACCGAATGTTAGCCGAATGTAACCGAACAGGTTTTGTTACAATAACCTTACTGCCGATGATAAAGTTTTATGCGGTTTTATTCGTTTTGAAAAATATACCGAAAACTTTACAAAAACGTTCTTTTTTGCTTGTCGCCTTGGCAAAATTGGGTTAACTTTATACCGGAAACAGCCAAAAAGGTAGTCAAGCTATAAACTTACTGTATTTGCTTTTCTTACTCGTTTCGTCTTGCAAATAGGCAAGTAATTTTGGTAGTGGTGTTGGAAAAAGGAATTTTTTAAACCTAAAAACATTTCATATGCATTCCCTTAATTGTTTACACCCCAAAACCTAAATTGCCATGAAAAAGTATGATTTCACCACCCGCTGTTGTTGCCCCGGCTGTTCATGCCCATGCAACCCCTGCCGTACTCATGTAGAGCCCGAACCCCCTCCCAAACGCTCTGATTTAATTGTTGCGTTAGTAATGGCTTTTGTGGTTATACTGTCCATTACTACTTGTAGTAAATCTACACATGCCTCCCCGCTACACAGCCCAATTTTATTGACACCTGTTGCACCTGCTAACTGATTGCACTATTTTACTTTACACTAAACCACCCAACGGGGCAGAAAGCCGATAGGTTTTTCTTGCCCCGTTTTGGTTTTGGGCTTTTGCCAAGTTGAAAAGGGAGGAGAGGAGTGCAGATGCCCTCCCTTTGGCATCTTACTGTTGGTTTTTAGTAATTATACTTTTTTAATGGGAATGGTGGTTGTACGGCAAATCACGTTTTTAGAACCCACTACCAAAATACAAAACTGCAAAGCCCGGCATTTTTGCATGTATGGCTATGGCATGTCATTTTTTGATAGCGGAGATGTTGTGTTTTTCGCTAAAATACTGTCAAATTTCTGTAAAATTTTCAAAAAACAAAAAATGCCATAAAAAGCTAAAACATATTGAAATAGCCCTAAAACAAAGCGTTTTAGGGCTATTTAGTGCATTGTGCTTGCACAAATTTTTGTTTTGTTCACAAATTTGCGTTAAATAAAGGTCAAATTTTGTGAAAAAGTGGTTATTTTTGGGCGGAAAGAATAGTGTACGCATCGGAAATTTGGAATATTCCAAATTGTTTCTTTGAATTTTTTGAGCTTATTTGATGAAAGTATTGCTATTTTTTTCTCATAAATTCGGAAAAATTTCTCTCTTTGAACTGTTAAGCAAATATCCATTAAAAAGTAAAATTGTTGAAAATGAATAAGGTGCAAGTAAATCTAAAAAATTGTTTTGCAGGCTTTGGTATAAGCAGGCTTCTTGTTTTGCTTTTTGCATGGTCGTTTTTATTGCCCGTTGGGGTATTGGCTCAAACTTTTTACATAGTGGGTAGTGGTACAACAAGTAATACTAATACTGTATATCCTGCCCCCTACGGACAATATTACTGGGGTGCAAGGCATCAGTTTTTAGTTACTGCTGCGCAGTTAACGGCGGCAGGTATTCCTGCAAATAGTACTATTTCTCAGCTTGGGTTTAATGTTACTGCTCTTAATTCTACCGGTTCTCATACCGGGTTTCAAGTGAGGGTATATACTACTACCTCTGCTAACCCTATATCTACAGCATATCTTACTACTGGTTTGGTGGCACAAACCAATGCGATTAATTATACCCCTACCACGGGTTGGAATATGCACACATTTACCGCTCCGTTTACTTGGAACGGTACAGCCAATTTGGTTATTGAAACATGTTTTAATAATTCTGGTTATACGAATAATGCCTCCACCCAATGGACTACAAACCTTTCCGGTGCCACATATTCACTATATTTCCGTGCAGATGCTTCCGGTGTATGTTCCAGTACTTCCACATCAGCATCAAGCACTACTACTCGACCCAATATTAGGTTTGGTGTGGCTAGTACTCCGGCTTACCGTGCCTCTATAACTTCTGCAAATTTTGGTTCATCTACTTGGTGTGCAGGAGAAACACGTACTGTATCCGTTACCATACAAAACACAGGAACTGCTACATGGACTAACGCCAGCCCCGATGTAAATATAGGGGTGAAATGGAACACCAACGGTGCCAACTGGTCAGACTACCATGTGCGTACCGATGCCAATAACCTGGCATCCGGTCAAACCGCTACTTATAATCTTACCATAACTGCCAGCAATGCTACGGCAGGTCCGGTTTATAGTACCTTTTTATCGCCCGGTACAAATAACCTGACTTTTGATGTAGTAGTGGAAGGCAACTGCTGGTTTGGTAACAACAATGGTTCTTGCGGTCCGGGTAATACCGTATTTACAACCGGTGCTATCACCATTGCAAATTGCGGGTGTACCAATACCAGTCTATTCCCGAGTGCTTTTAATGCGCCTGCACAGGGGTCAAGTTCTACAATTTCTACTATCCAATACCAATCTGAATACAATCAAATGAACAATGTAACTGCGGGGCATAATTTTACCTCTACTGCCGGTATTGCCGGCACTTACATTACCGTTCGGTCTGGTACTTTTAATGGCACATTAGTAGCCCAAGGCACTACCCCCTTAAATTGGACTGCTCCCTCATCGGGCACTTATTTTATCCATTACAATACCAATTCTTCCTGTGGAACCGCCTCAACCAGCATGATCACCTCCATCTCCAATAATTTGCAGGCTTGTACTAATACTTCTATGTGGCCGTCAAGTGCTGTTACAGCTCCCTCAGCCGGCACTACCTTAACAATTTCAACCTGCAACTACCATACTGAATATAATCAGGTGAATAGTGTAGTTGGAGGCAACACTTTTGTGTCTAATTCAAGTACTGCCGGTACATATATTACCGTTCGGTCAGGCACTTTCAATGGTACAGTAGTTGCCGCAGGTACGTCACCTTTATCATGGACTGCCCCTTCATCGGGTACTTATTTTATTCATTACAACATTAACTCCTCTTGTGGTACTGCTACATCATGTATGACTACTACATTACAAAATACAACTACTGTACCGCCTCCCTCGTGCACTACCTACATAGCCCCAGCCAACGGAGCTACCGGCTTAAACCCGGGCGCTATAACCCTTAGCTGGAATGCCGCCTCGGGAGCTACCAGTTACGATGTGTACTTGGGTACTTCCTCACCACCTACTACATTATTAGGTAATTATGTAACTACTTCTGCCGCTGTTACCGGTTTTGCTACCGGGCAGGTGAATTATTGGCAGGTGATACCTAAAAATGCCAGTGGCGCTGCATCGGGTTGTTCCATTTTTAGTTTTACTCCCGGTACAGTTATCAACATGCCGCCTTTTAATAATGGAGCAGTAACAACCTGTTCTGCAACATTCTTTGATACAGGAGGTAGTGGAGGGAATTATTTTGATGGTGAAAATTACACCCTTACCATTTATCCTGCTACTGTGGGTCAGAATGTCCGGCTGTCGTTTACTTCTTTTTCTACAGAATCAGGGTATGATTTTATGTATATTTACAATGGCATCAATACTTCTGCACCATTGCTGTATTCCGGTAGCGGCACAGCTCTACCCTTAGGTGGTACAGTTACAGCAAATAATGCTGCGGGGGCGCTGACTATTGTATTTACTTCTGATGGCATTATTAATTTTAGCGGCTGGGCGGCTAATGTGAGTTGTGTAGCATCGTATAATCCTTGTGCATCTACTCCTACACTTACTTGTGGCACAGCTACAACTGCTACTTTTGCGGCGGGTAGTGGGGCAGGGTGGAATTTAACATCATGTTATTTTGCTGGTACCCCCGGCGAAGAAAAAATCTTTTTATTCACCGCACCCAGTACCGGTACCTACACCTTAAATCAAACTGCCTCATCGGGATTCGTGGATTACTTCTTCAAGGCGGTTTCCGGCGGTTGCAGTTCCACCGGATGGACGTGTATTGATGACCTTAGTGGGCCTATATCTGCTTCCTTTTTTTTAACCGGTGGCGTACAGTATTATATTTTGGCAGACCCGGAATTTAGTACAGGTGGTTCGGCTACGTTCAGCATTGGACAAAGCCCCGTAGATGGCACCCTCAGCCCCAGTACTGCCACCACCGTTTGTTTGGGGCAACCCATAGGCGTAACTTCTTCGGGCGGAACCGGCACGGTGCGTTATTGGGCGCAAACTCCCGCAGGCGGAGGCAGTTGGAACGTATTTGAAAATCAGCCTTCCAATGCCGCAGGCAATGGATACACCTTTACCCCTTCTGCCGCCGGCACCTACCGCATACATGCCCGATGGTTTACCGAGTGCGGCTTTTGTTGGGATGTAGGTAGTTGTCCGCTATTCCCCGCTGTTGATTTTACAGTAGTTGCACCGTCCGCAGTAGGCGCTGTTTCGGCAAATCAAGCCATCTGCCCCAATACACAGCCTGCCAACATGACAATCGCCAGCGCTACCGGAACCATACAATGGCAAATGTCGCCGGTATCTGATTTCACATCGGGGGTTACCAATGTGGGTACAAATTCTACTACTCTTACAAGCGCGCAAGTAGGCAATTTATCCGCTACCCGATATTTCAGGGCAGTAGTAACTAATTCCCCCTGTGGCAGTGTAACATCTAATGTGATTACTGTAACCGTTACCGATACTACCTTTCCTTCAATTACTTGTCCCTCCAATATCAATGTAAACAATGCCGCCAATACTTGTGCCGCAACCGTAACCTACACAGCACCGGTGGGCACCGATAACTGCCCGGGTCCGGTTACCACACAAATAGCAGGTTTGGCAAGCGGCAGCAGTTTTCCGGTGGGCACAACTACCAATACTTTCCGGGTTACCGATGGCTCGGGCAATACGGCACAGTGCAGTTTTACTGTAACCGTTACCGATAATCAGTTGCCTACCATTACCTGCCCCACCAACATTGGTGTAAATACGGCATCGGGTCAGTGCCATGCGGTGGTTACCTATACCGCTCCGGTAGGCTCCGATAACTGTTCGGGCGCTACTACTACCCGCACCGCCGGACCGGCAAGCGGCTCAACTTTTTCGGTAGGCGTTACCACCATTACCCATACTGTAACGGCGGCTAACGGGCAAACGGCAACATGCAGTTTCACTGTAACTGTTACCGATAACCAGCCGCCTACGGCAAACTGTCAAAACATTGCGGTTACTGTTGGGGCGGGAGGCACGGTGAACATTACACCCACCCAAATCAACAACGGCTCTTCCGATAACTGTACTACCACGCCAAATTTATTATTATCGGTTGTACCGAATAGTTTTACTTGCAGCAATACCGGCGCCAATACCGTTACGCTAACGGTAAACGATGGTAATGGCAATACCAACACATGTACTGCCACCGTTACCGTAAATGGTCAGCCCGATGATAAAACGCCTGCTTTGTTAGCTTCGCCTATATGCAGCGGCACGGCAGCTACCATACAAATACCCGCCTCCCAATCGGGCGTGAGCTACCAACTCCGCCTCAATGCCGACAACAGCTCGGTAGGCACTCCGGTATCGGGCACCGGCGGCGCCATTAACCTTTCTACCGGCACACTCACTTTTGCTACGCCTACCTCCATAAACTACAATGTGCTGGCTACCAATACCGCCAATGGTTGTACGCGGCAGCTCACCGGGGTTATTACGGTGCAGGTAATACCCAACCCCAGTGGCGGCTCTATCACTGCGCAGTCGTTCTGTGCCGGGCAGTCGGTTTTGTTAACTGTTAACAGCGTGAGCAATGCCTCTGCTGAAGCTTACCAGTGGAGTTTGCCGTCGGGTATAACTGCTGTATCACCCTCCACCACAGCATCTATCAGCGTACAGGGCATTACAGCCGGCACTTATACGGTAACGGTTACACCCCAAAACGTATCGGGCGCTACTACTTGCAACGGTGCGCCCGTTACCGGCACTGTTACCGTTAAACCCCTTCCTACTGCCACACTCACCAATAACGCCCCTGCCATTTGCTCGGGCAATACCACCAATATCAGCATCAGTGCAGCCCCCGCCAATGTATCGGGCACTACTTATAGCTGGTCAAGAAACAACACCGGCGATGTAAGCGGCACAGCAAGCGGTTCGGGTAGCTCCATTTCAGTTGCCCTTACCAACAATACCAATGCTCCGCAAACCGTAGAGTTTACTGTTACCCCCACTGCCGATGGCTGCAATGGCACGCCGGTTACTACTTCGGTAGTGGTTAATCCTACCCCTTCGGTTACCATCAACAACCTTACTGGCACCGTTTGCAGCGGCGGAACTACCAATATCGGGCTGAGTTCCAATGTATCGGGCGCTACTTTTAACTGGACTATCACCAGTGTTAATGAGGTAGTTGCTTCTTCGTCAAGCGCCACCGGCGTATCAGTACCCATATCCGTTACGCTTACCAATCCGGCTACTGCCACCCGTACAGTGGTATTCCAAATTACCCCCGTAGCCAATGGCTGCCCGGGAATACCACAAAATGCCTTTGTACAGGTGATACCGCAACTCAATACTGCCAACAGTGTTTTGGCAACATCGCCGGTTTGTGATAGTGAGGCGGCTACCATTACCATTAGTTCACCGCAAACGCAGGTTGTTTATCAGGCGCGCAAGGCTTCCGATAACACACTGGTTGCCGGCAGCGCCGTAGGCTCAGGCTCTATTACCATACCCGTAGGCATACTCACCTACGCAGGGTCGCCGCATACCTTTAATATAGTGGCTGTATCTAACCTCAACGGCGCTTGTACGGCTACCCTCTCCAACCAGGCGGTAATTAGTGTTTTAGAAAAACCCACTCCGCCCACAGCAGTTACCGCCAATGGGCAAACAGCCCTTACGGTATGCCCCGGCACCACCGGCAACCTTACCTTAGCAGCATCGGGCGGCTACCTGCCATCGGGCGCTACTATCCGTTGGTATGCGCCTTTCTGCGGTACGCCCATTGGCACAGGCAGCCCGTTGGTTATTCCTATGCCTTCTGCTACTACTACTTATTATGTGGCTTACGACAACGGTAGTTCTTGCTCTACGCCCTGTGCAGGGATAACAGTTACCGTAGGCGATTTTATCCCGCCCAATGCCGTATGTCAAGGGGCAATCGTTCAACTCAATTCGGGCGGAACGGCAAGCATCACCCCCGTACAAATCAACAACAACTCTACCGATAACTGTGTTATCGGCGGGTATTCGCTCAGCCAAACCAATTTTACCTGCGCCCATATAGGCAACAATACCGTTACACTCACCGTTACCGATGGCGTTGGCAATCAGGGTTCTTGTACGGCAACTGTTACCGTACAAGACCTAATACAACCCACTATTACCTGCCCCACCTCGCCCATTACTTTGTACGGTTGTAGCGGTGTTATGCCCAATCTCACCCAAACATCGGGCATAACGCTGGCAAACAGCAGCGCCGATTTTTCGGGCATACAGGGCAATAAAAACTGGTATTACGGAGAGTACTCCGCATTTAATACCAACGGCTTTACCCAATTGCCCAATTTTACCGGTTTTGTGTGGAACAAACCCGGCACCAATTTAGACTTCCCACAGTTAGATGCCAATGGCGGACACCCGCAAATTGAAAACCTCAATTGGGCAGTGCGCCGGTGGGAGAGCAACTACACCGGTGCAGTTACCATACAACTGCAATTTTACGACCGCAATACTTCTTGTGGCGATGGCGCTCACGTAAGGCTGTTCCGAAACAATACCGAAGTTTGGCAATACTTGAATATACCCGGCTCTATGCAAACCTTCAATATCCCGATAAATGTAACTGCCGGCGATAAAATAGACCTTGCCATTGACCCGAAATTTGATGCCGGTTGCGACGATACCCACCTTACCGGCATAATCAGCATAACCACCACCCTAAGCGCCTCCGATAATTGCACCGTGAGCAGCATTACCCAGTCGGTAGCATCTGGCGCACCACTTGTGCAAGGAAACAATACCGTTACGCTCACTGCCACCGACCAATCGGGTAATACAGCTACTTGCAATGTAAATGTAATTTTGCAAGACAACGTGCCGCCAACAGCAGTTTGTAACGATTTTATTGTAGTACAGTTAGATGCTGCCGGCAATGCCACTATTACCCCGGCAATGGTAAACAATGGTAGTACAGACAACTGCGGCATTGCCACCATAGTATTAGATGAACCAACTTCTTTTACTTGTGCCGATGCCGGTGGAGTAAACGATATTTTTGCCATACTTAGCGTTACAGATTTTGGTGGAAATACCAGTATTTGTGAAACCTACATTTATGTGGAAGACAGTGTTTCGCCCGATGCGCAGTGTGTTAGCAACCTTACTGTCCAATTAGATAGCAATGGGTATGCGGCTATAGGTGCAGCCGACTTGGATAACGGAAGCGCTGATAACTGCGGTATAGAAGACTATCAGTTAGATATAGCCGAGTTTTCTTGCGATGACATAGCCGCAAGTCCCGTTACGGTTACGCTTACAGTAATTGACTTTTACGCTAACCAAAGCCAGTGCACTACACAAGTAACGGTGCAAGACAATATTGTGCCCGAAATAACCTGTCCGACGAGCCCAATTGTGGTAACTAACGACATTGGCGAGAGCGGAGCAGTGGTTACTTACTCGGTTACTGCCGAAGACAATTGCAGTTACGCTATTAACCAAACCGCCGGTTTGCCAAGCGGCAGTTTCTTTACCATTGGCGCTACAACCAATACCTTTACGGTTACCGATGCCGGCGGCAATGCTGCCTCGTGCAGTTTTACGGTAACGGTGAACGATGCCGAAGCGCCTGTGGTGGCTATCCCCGATGGAAGTACTACCGTTTCTTGTTTGGCTTTGGCAATAACGCCTAATCCGATTCCAACAGCCACCGATAATTACGATACCGGCGTTATTTCGGGCGTTTCGGTAGGTTTTACCGATACGCCCAACCCCATAACCTGCGAGGGAACACGGGTTTACACATACAGTTATACCGATGCAGCAAATAATACAAGTTACTGGACTTATACCTACACCATAGAGTACGAAGACTTTACCATGCCCGCCAACGACGGCAGCACGGTAGCCTGTGCAGCAGAAATTACGCTACCCACGCCGCCGGTGGTAAAAGACAACTGCAACAACGATATTACCCCGACTTTTGTGGGCGTAAGCGCCACACCTGCCTGCGAGGGAACACGGGTTTACACATACAGTTATACCGATGCAGCAAATAATACAAGTTACTGGACTTATACCTACACCATAGAGTACGAAGACTTTACCATGCCCGCCAACGACGGCAGCACGGTAGCCTGTGCAGCAGAAATTACGCTACCCACGCCGCCGGTGGTAAAAGACAACTGCAACAACGATATTACCCCGACTTTT
>ERZ761609.1726-NODE-1726-length-18045-cov-43.360200_pt1 | contig 18045 bp, 10 predicted proteins | sample MGYA00511163_ERZ761609 | MGnify/ENA primary metagenome ERZ761609 (study PRJEB28899, sample SAMN02445070) | bioreactor sludge metagenome | biome: EBPR sludge | place: Australia: Brisbane, Thorneside Wastewater Treatment Plant | collected 2011-12-16 ... | reverse complement strand
CCATATTAGCAAAATTTAATTGCCCAAAGATACAAAATAGGGTGCGGAAAGTGGGGTGAAAAGTTATGAGTGTGTTACCACCTACTACCAAATACCCACAAACCACACTTTTACCTGCGTCTATCCGTTTAATCCGCGTTATCTGTGTGCTTTTTTTGCTGAAAACAGGTGGAAATACCCCAATTTTTACATCAAATTAAGGCTGCCCCGTTAAAGTAGCGCTTCGGCATATCTTTTACTAAACACAACCATTACTCACAAGTAACCTAATTAAACTGTGTTAGGAAGTGATAAAACAAGCGCCCCAAAGCAGATAAACGCTGATAAAACTGTTGTTTTTCGGGGCACCCCGATATCTCCTAATCCAAATTCAAAGTAAGCAAAACAAGCCAAAAACCAAAACAAGCCAAAGGTAGCTGCTTGCAAAATAAGTAGAAAAAAATTGGTAAGTTTGGCTATAAGGTTTATTTTTGCCTCAGTTTTAGCTTATAGGTACAAATTGCCATAAAGTAAAATTTGCATACAATTAAAAAAATGTTACGTAACACCCCCAAATAGCATACTTGGTTATTGCCAACGCTCTTAAACTATTACAACCGAAAAACCTATCCTATACAACTAAATAATAAACTACAATTTGATCATGATTTTAAAAGAATTGAAACCCAAAATGGCTCTGAACAAAGCCTTTTTAAAACTAAAACCGACCAGAACTGAAATTGAAGGGTTTAAAAACCATCTTATAACTTTACTCAACAGAACAAACGACACCGAAACCGAGGAGTTTCATAAAAACCTGATTGCTGATTTTCTCAAAGATACATACTATAAGCAAAACCATTTCATCAATACCAAAGGTAAAAACGACTTGGTTATTCATAACGGACAAAATGCCAACTCAACAGTTGGCGTAATCATGGAAGCAAAAAAGCCAACCAACAAAGTTGAAATGATTACCACCCAAAAACTGAATGTAAAAGCATTTCAGGAATTGATGTTGTATTACTTGCGTGAGAGAATTACTCACAAAAATTTGGAAGTAAAACATTTGGTGGCTACCAACATCAATGAGTGGTTTATTTTTGATGCTACCCTTTTCGACAGACTTTTTGCACAAAACAAAAATTTAGTAAAACAATTCAATGACTTTGAAGAAGGACGTTTGGCAGACACCAAAACCGATTTTTTTTACAAACAAGTTGCCGAGCCGTTTATTGACAGCATCACTTCGGAAATTGAATTTACCTATTTCAACATTCAGGACTACCAAAAACCGCTTCGCAATACCAACAAAACAGACGATAACTTGCTGATTGCTCTGTTCAAACTCCTTTCGCCTGAACATCTATTAAAACTTCCGTTTGCCAACGACAGCAACAGCCTCGACAAACGCTTTTACGCCGAGTTGCTGCACATTGTAGGCTTAACCGAAACCAAAGAAGGAAGCAAAAAACTGATTGAACGGAACAAAGCAGGTGAACGACACACAGGTACAATTCTTGAAGATGCCATCATTCAGATTGAAAGCTTAGACAAGCTCAGCCGATTGGCTAAACCAAGCCAATTTGGCAACACGCAGCAGGAACAACTTTTTAACGTTGCCCTTGAGCTAAGCATTACCTGGATAAACCGAATTTTGTTTTTGAAATTGTTGGAAGCCCAACTTATCACCTATCATAAAGCCGACAAATCATACGCTTTTCTGAACAGCGAAAAAATAAAAGAATACGACGACCTGAACAGTCTGTTTTTTCAGGTATTGGCGCGCAAGCCGCAAGATAGGAACGAAGATGTAAAAAAGGCGTTTCAGAAAGTTCCGTACCTAAACTCCTCCCTTTTTGAGCCAACCGACCTTGAGCATGTTACTTTGTTTATCAGCAACCTCAAAGATGATAAAACTATTCCTATTTTTTCGCAAACCGTGCTCAAAGACCGGCAAGGTAAAAAACGATTGGGCAACCTTTCTACGCTTCAATACTTGTTTGAGTTTTTAGATGCTTATGACTTTGGAGCAGAAGGCGGTTCAGCAATTCAGGAAGACAACAAAACGCTCATCAATGCCTCGGTTTTGGGTTTGATTTTTGAGAAAATTAACGGTTACAAAGACGGTTCGTTTTTTACCCCCGGGTTTATTACCATGTATATGTGCCGCGAAACCATTAGAAAAGCGGTTGTTCAGAAATTTAACCAGAATTTCCCCGATTTTGGGATTACCAACATGGAAGATATTTATGACTTGATTCCGCAGAAGATTTCAAAAAAGAAAGCAAATGAAATGGTCAATTCAATAAAAATATGCGACCCGGCCGTAGGTTCGGGGCATTTTTTGGTTTCGGCGCTCAACGAAATGATTGCCGTAAAAAACGACTTAAAAGTTCTGCAAGATAAAGACGGCAAATCACTCCACCGATATGAGCTGAGTGTGGTAAACGATGAATTGATTATAACCGATGAAGATGGCGAACTATTTGAATACAACCCAAACAACAAAGAAAGTCAGCGAATACAAGAAACGCTCTTCCACGAAAAACAAACCATTATTGAAAACTGCCTTTTTGGGGTGGACATAAACCCGAACTCGGTAAAAATTTGCCGTTTGCGTTTGTGGATTGAACTTTTAAAAAACGCCTATTACATCATACAAACAGGGCATGCCCCGTACCATCAAGAATTGCAAACCCTACCCAATATAGACATTAACATAAAATGCGGAAACTCCTTAGTAAGCCGCTTTGCTATTGATGCCGACCTGAAACAAGCCCTTAAAAAAAGCAAATGGACCATTGACAGCTACCGAGTAGCCGTAGCTACCTACCGCAATGCGGAAAACAAAGAGCAGAAACGAGAAATGGAAGGAATGATTCTTGAAATTAAACAAAGTTTTTCATCGGCAATTAGGTTGAATGACCCATTAAAAAAGCGATTAGATAAACTTGCAAGCGAGCTGTACCACCGTTTTTCGGGAACTTTTTTATTTGAACCCTACGTGCCCTATGGTAAATCGGGGCAAGATTTGGAAAAAAAACGAAAAACGGAAAAAGAAAAGTTAGAAAAAGAAATTGAAGATATACACAAAAAAGTACAACAGATAAAAGCCAACAAAATTTTTGAAAATGCTTTTGAATGGCGTTTTGAATTTCCCGAAGCGCTGAACGATGACGGCGATTTTGTGGGCTTTGATGTGGTAATCGGGAATCCGCCGTATATCAGGCAGGAGGAACTTGGAGCCTTAAAAAATCATCTTCAATCCAACTACAAAGTATTTGCATCGGGTGGTGATATTTTTTCTTATTTTTATGAATTAAGCCACAACATATTGAAACACAACGGTTATTTTGCCTTCATCAACAACACTTTTGACAAAACTACAGCAGGTAAAACATTAAGAGAATTTGTAGAAAACAATTTCTGCTTTAAAAGGTATATTGATTTTACCGATGTTGTAGTATTTGAAGAAGCAACAACATACCCAGTTATATTAATAGCCCAAAAAGCAAATCAGAAAGGCAACTTTAAATTTTTTAAATACTCCAAAGCCAATTTCCATGACAAAAAATTATTGCATAATGAATCTTTACACACAGAAGTTGCACAAGACAAATTGAATTCTTCCGCTTGGAATTTCATCAATTCATTTGAACAGAACATTTTAGAGAAAATTCAAAGTCGCAAATCTATATTAGAGCTTTATGGCAAATGCTATTATGGAGTTAAGACAGGATTGAATGAGGCATTCGTAACAGAAAATAATTTGGGCAGCTATCCTGTTTTGAAAGACGTTTATGAGGGTAAAGATTTAAAAAAATGGAAAACGCCCCCACCCTTTAAAAAAATGATTGTCTTTGAGAGTAAATCAACGCTTAAACGTTTTGGCAAAACTAATGAATCTGTTGCATTGGAGAGGATGAATGGGCTATATCCCGAAATTTTTAATCATCTTAACCCTTTTAAAGAAAAGGCAAAAAAGCGTTTTGATAAAGGCGAGTTTTGGTGGGAGCTGAGAAATTGCGCCTACCATGATTTATTTGAAAAACCCAAAATCATTTTCCCGAATCTTCAAAACACCAACAAGTTTGCCTTTGATGAGGAAGGCGTTTACCTAAATGCTCCGGCAGTTTTCTTGCCTTCAAATGATAAAGCATTATTAGCCGTTCTGAACTCAAAAGTTGTTTGGTATTTTTTAAAGAGCGTTTGCGTAATCAGAAGCGGTGGTTATATAGAAGTAAAACCACAATACTTTGAACAAATTCCAATTCCCGATATTGATGGAAAAACCCAATCAGAATTGACCGAATTAGCAGACAAAGCAATCCAAGAAAAAGCCAATAATCATCAAGCCGATACTGCTGCAATTGAAAACCAAATAGACCAGTTGGTTTACCAACTTTACGGCTTAACCGAAGAAGAAATCAACATCATTGAAAACGCCTAAGCCATTACAGGTCGTAACTCATTTCTATATGACCGCCGCCAATAACATCGTTGCCCTCATAAAAAACAGCCGACTGACCGGGGGCAATGGCATCAACCCACTCATGAAAAACCACGTTCATGCGGTCGGCTTCTTGTTTAATGTAGGCAGGCGCGCCTATGTGGTGTGAGCGGATTTTGGTAATGGTTTCCATACCCGCCAAGGCATCGGGATATTTTACCATATTGATATTGCGCACCCACATGGCGTTTTGTTTTACGTCTTCTTCTTCGCCCAGCACTACGGTGTTGGTTTCGGGAATAATTTTTACTACATAAACAGGTTTGCCTAAGGCAATGCCCAATCCTTTGCGCTGTCCTATGGTAAAAAACGGGTAGCCATCATGCGTACCCAACAGCTCGCCGGTAACCGATACAAATTTACCGCCTTTAACCTTTTGTTCCAAATCGGGCACCCGGCGTTTCAGGAAACCCCGATAGTCGTTATCGGGAATAAAACAAATTTCATAACTTTCCGATTTTTGGGCAAGTTCTGTATAACCCCAGTCCATTGCCATTTGGCGTATTTCGGGTTTTCTGAACCCACCCACCGGAAACATGGTTCGGGCAAGGTTTTGTTGTTGCAATCCCCACAGCACATAAGATTGGTCTTTCAGCTCATCAACGCCTTTATAAATAAGGTATCGCCCGTTTTCATAGCGTTTTTGGGCATAGTGTCCGGTGGCTATAAACTCACAGTCAAGGGCATCGGCGCGGCGGAGCAGGGCAGCCCATTTAATATGTGTATTACACAAAATGCAGGGGTTGGGCGTTCTGCCGGCAATGTATTCTTCCACAAAATTTTCAATAACCCAATCGCCAAATTCCTCGCGTATGTCTATGATAAAATGGTGAAACCCAAAATCAACCGCTACCGAGCGGGCATCGTTAATAGAATCGAGGCTGCAACAACCCGTTTCTTTTTTAGAGCCGCCCGATGTGGCATAATCCCATGTTTTCATGGTAATGCCTATTACCTCATATCCTTGCTCGTGCAGCATGGCAGCGGTAACGGTGCTGTCTATACCACCGCTCATAGCAACCAATACGCGTCCGTGTTTGCTCATTTTTGTATAATTTTATGCAGCCATTACTACAAAAAAAATCGGGTAAAAGTTCGGAACTGGGTAAATAGGCTCATTTTTGGGGCATAAATGTGGTTTGTTGCAGGATTTGGGCAGCCAGATTGGGATAATCGGTAATAATGCCATCAATACCCCGATGAATGAGTTTGAGCATAGTGGGTGTATCGTTTACCGTCCATGCAATAACTTTTATACCTTTTTTGTGAGCATTTCGGATAAGTTTGGCAGAAGCAAGCAGGTAATTGGGCGAGTAAATAGGCGGGCTAAAACCCAGTAGTTGCAGGTTTTTGGTTAAGCTGTTGGCATTGGCAACCAGGTAAGAAAGGGTAATTTGGGGGTATAATTGGTGGTAAGCCTGCAAAATGCGCACGTCAAAAGATTGCACAATAACCCTGTTTTGCACACCGGCAAATTCTATTTGCTGCTGTACCAATTTTACATAATGCTCCGGCGCGGGTTGATAGATGCCATCGCCGGCTTTACCGTTTTCGGTTTTAAGTTCTATATTATAGGTTGGCAGGGGCAGGTTATGGGCAGCAGCATAAGCATCTGCCGCTTGAATTACCTCGCTCAACAGGGGTTTATGTGCTTTTTGGGGCTGCTGTTGCGGAAATTTGGGGTTGCCCCGCAAACCACAGTCGTACTGTTTTACCTGTTCATAAGGCATTTGGTAAATAATGTGTTTGGTAGCCAAATCGGGTGTTAGGGGTGTTCCATCAGGAAAACTGCATATAACAGGGTTAAACCAAGGCTCATGCGAAACCACCACCTGCTCATCTGCGCTGATAACCACATCTAACTCTAAGGTGTAAATGCCCAATTGCTGACTGGTTAAAAACGCCGGCACGGTGTTTTCGGGCGCTAAACCCCGCGCGCCCCTGTGCCCCTGAAAACTGAAATGCGGGGGCAGCGCCACTTCTTTGGCAGTTTGCGCCGCCATAGGCATTAATGATACCAACCATAAATAGGCAGAACGGAAGAATGAGGTCATGGGGAGTGTAGTTTTGATTTGGCGTAATTACAACAGGTAAAAGGTGGAATGGGTTGGCATAGGCATAAATATCAGAACAAGCTAATGCCACATTGTTAAACATAACATTTGGAATTGCCACAAATTTACCCGAAAATTACCTTTTTTTTCAACCAAGTTTACACATTTGCTATGTCTATCAGAGTAGTATCATTTACCGGTAATAAAGCGCAGCAGTATTTACCGCAATTGGCACAGTTGCGCATGACCGTTTTTAGTGAGTTTCCTTATTTATACGAAGGCGCTATGGACTACGAAACCCAATACCTGCAAACCTATACCCAAACACCCGATGCGGTAGTGGTGGTGGCTTTTGACGGAGAGGCGGTAGTGGGTGTATCCACAGCGCTGCCCATGTTGCACGAATCAGACAATGTAAAACAGCCCTTTATACAGGCAGACTACCCCATAACCCGGCTGTTTTATTACGGCGAATCGGTGTTGCTACCCAACTATAGGGGACGGGGCATAGGGAAGGCGTTTTTTGCTCATCGGGAAAAACATGCCCTACATTGGGGCGCAGAAATGGTTTGTTTTTGTGCGGTTATAAGACCCGATGACCACCCGCTCAAACCGGCTGATTATAAGCCGCTACATGGGCTTTGGCAAAAACAGGGGTTTTCCCAACAACCTCACCTTACCTGCCAAATGACATGGAAAGATATAGACCAACCACACGAAACAGATAAAACATTGGTATTCTGGATAAAAAAATGCTGCTATAAACAAAAAACACCACTAAAACTTGGTTAATTGTATTGGGCTAACTTATCTTTAACCAAAATTTAACTTTACTCTCTAAAATAGCAATTATGCAAACGTTTTCGCGTCTTTTCGACATTCCGCATTACCAACTTGCCAAAAGTCCGCTTGAAAAATGTATTGGCAGCAAACCAAACGGCGGCGGCTGGAAGCATTACAGTACCGCCGAGTTTGTGGCATTGTGCAACAAAGTAAGCCTTGGGCTGCTTAAATTAGGGCTGAAACCGGGCGATAAAGTGGCGCTTATTTCCTTTACCAACCGCCCCGAGTGGAACATTATGGATATAGGTATGCAGCAAATTGGGGTCATAAATGTGCCGGTTTACCCTACCATTAGCCCACGAGAGTATGAATACATTTTTAACGATGCGCAGGTAAAATACTGCTTTGTAGATGGCGAAGTGCTGCTGCATAAAGTGCAAAAGGCACAACCCATGATTGAATCGCTCTTAGATATTTATACCTTTAACAAGGTAGAAGGCGCAAAACACTGGGAAACCATTTTTGCCGAAGGCAATATGAGCGAGGTAGAAAGTATAAAAGCCTCCATTAAACCCGATGACATGGCTACCATAATTTACACATCGGGCACTACCGGCAACCCTAAGGGCGTAATGCTCTCCCACAACAATATCGTAAGTAATATCAAGGCTACGCTTCCGCTTATTCCCTTAGAGCCGGGCGACCAAGCGCTGAGCTTTTTACCGCTTTGCCACATTTTTGAACGAATGGTAACTTATGGCTACATGACCATAGGCGTTACCATTACCTATGCCGAAAGTGTAGAAAAATTGGGCGACAACCTGAAAGAGGTAAAACCCGAATTTTTTACCACCGTGCCGCGCCTTTTAGAAAAAGTGTATGAAAAAATTTACAGCACCGGGCACCACCTCACCGGTTTAAAAAAGAAACTCTTTTTTTGGGCGCTCAGCCTTACCGAAAACTACGAATACGACTACCAGCCCGGCTTGCTGGAAGGCATACAGCTTGCCATTGCCGATAAACTTATTTTCAGCAAATGGCGCGAGGCGCTGGGCGGCAAAGTAAAAGGTATTGTTACCGGCGCTGCGGCTTGCCCTACAAAAATGGCAAGGGTGTTTTCGGCAGCGGGCATACCCATTAGAGAAGGCTACGGACTTACCGAAACTTCGCCTGCCATTTCTATCAGTAGGTTTACCAAACACGGCGCACTGCTGGGCACCGTAGGTCCGCCCATTGACAATGTGGAGGTGAAAATTGCCGATGACGGCGAAATTTTAGCCAAAGGACCCAGTATTATGATGGGTTACTACCAAAAACCCGATGCGACCGCTGAGGTAATAGATGCCGATGGATGGTTTCATACCGGTGATATTGGTGAGTTAGTACCCGGTAAACACGGCTTTAAATACCTTAAAATTACCGACCGCAAAAAAGAACTGCTCAAAACATCGGGTGGCAAGTATGTAGCGCCAAACCCCATTGAAACCATGTTTAAACAAGATTTCCTTATTGAACAAATGATGGTGGTAGGCGAAGGCATGAAGTTTGTATCTGCCCTTATTGTGCCCGCTATGCCCTCTTTGATAGAATGGGCTAAAGAACACGGTATTACCACTACCGACAAAGCGGAACTCCTCTCGCACCCCAAAGTGTTAGAAAAATACCAACAAGTGGTGCAAGATTACAATAAAAATTTCAGCCATATTGAACAGGTGAAAAAATTTGTCCTCTTGCCCGATGAGTGGACAATAGACGGCGGCGAACTTACGCCCACCATGAAACTGAAACGCCGCGTAATTCTGCAAAAATATGCCAACTATATTAACCAAATGTACGCCGGCGAACGAAACGATTAGGAAAACAACCGGCATATACATTGCCTTCTGTTTTTGCCTGTTGCCCAATTTTCAGGCAGGCTTGATTTTTTGCTTCTTTTTTATCAAGAAAAAAGGTAGCTTCTTAGGTACTGCCCACCCTGCAAGTTCATGGCGTTTGCAGGCTAAGGGGTAAAATTTAGGGCAGCAATTAGCACATGGATAACGCAGATGCGGCTGATTGTTACCGATTTTTTTAAAACAGTAGCGCTACTTAGTTACTGCCCATCATGCAGTTTTGGGCGATTAGCTGAAACACTACCCTTTTTTAGAAAAACAGCCATACCCAAACAAGCGCTATCCTATAAAACATACGCCCAACAGCAAAACCGTTGGGCGTATGACAGAGTGGGTAGTTTTATGGGAAATTACCCGGCGCTTTGAGCGCTACAGGCTTGGTTTTCGGTAGCCGGGCGCGGAAAGTTAATCCACACATCGTCATCGGGGCGGTCTTTGGGCAGTTGGTTGAGCAGGTTATAGCGGCGCACATCTATCCAGCGATGTCCTTCGCCATAAAGGGAGTAGCGGCGCTGGCGGAGTATTTCGTTGCGCAGGTCATCTTGGGTGGTGCCGCCATTGTAATCGGGCAAACCGGCGGCGCTCCTAACTAAGTTTATGGCAGATACCACATCATTGGGGCGACCAAGCAGATTGCTGGCTTCGGCATAAATAAGTACCAGCTCTTCGTTGCGTATAATAGGAATGGGGTCGGCAAGCGAGCGGTAGCGGAAAAAGTCGTACTTGCTTTGCAGCCCGTCTTGGAAGGCGGTATCGGTGCGTAGTCCTACTTTCCAAATTCTGTGGTCGCCCGCTTCCATATTGGCAATGTAAGAGGGGTGGGCGGCGCGCAGGTTTGCGCCGGCAGCGGAGTTAAGGGGGTAAAACAGCTCATTTAGTTGGTCGCCGCCGGCAGTTGAAAACGGGTGGTAAATACCTTTGTAAAGGGTAGAGCTATCGGCAGAAAGCTCCATAAAAGAGGCGCTAAGGTGGGTAAGGGCGGCATCGGCATTACCTTGGTAAATGGCTACCCGGGCGGCTAAGGCGCGGTTAAATTTCAGAAAACCATCGGGATTACCAAATCCCGAAAACCCCGATGAAAGGCTGAATACAAAACTGTCGCCGGCATTGCTCAACAGGGTTTGTCCTTCGGCAAACAGGGCTTGAATGGCTTGGAGCGATTCATCATAACCCAAAAACGGACCCAAATTATCGGGGTTAGCTACATCTACCCTAATACCGCAACTGTACTGTTGGTTTAATACCAATAGCAATTGGTAAGCCATAACGGTTTTGGCAAAACCAAGATAGCCGTTTTTTTCTTGTTGGGTAAGAGGCTCGGTAGTATTGTTTACCGCATTAATTAAGATGTTGCAGTTGCGCACTATGCGGTAGCGCTCGGCGTAAGAGGCGGTGGTATAAAAAGTATTGTCATCTAAAATAGCAGCGCCTTTACCTAATAAATCGGAGGTAAAACGCGGGTCGGAGCCCGAAAAACGGTACCATTCGCGTCCTAAAACACCTACGCCGTCAAAATAAGTACCCAAACGGTTGCGCATACCGGCTTCTATACCGGTTACCACATTGTTTAGGTCGCCAATAGTGGCATTGCCTTCAATAGCCTCCATACTCGGACCATTAGGGTCAACCTGCTCATCTATTTCGCAGGCGGTATGGGCAAAAAACAGTACTGCCAAAAGGGTAAAGGGCAGTAAACTAAAAAGAGATTGATATATTTTCATGTGCTAAAAATCGTTTAAGAGTGAACCGATAAGGAGGTTTAGAAAGAAACAGACAAATGCCCAAAGAAACGCTTGGCAGATGGGAAAGGCAGTACTTCTACGTTGCTCGAAAAACCATCGGAACCAAAATTAGATACTTCGGGGTCGTAGCTGTTATACTTAAAGAAATTGAGTATATTATTGCCCGAAAATCCTATTTTAAGGTTTTTAATTTTGTTGTCGAACAAGTTGGGGAAATTGTAGTACAATCCTATTTCGCGCAGGCGCACATAAGAGGCGTCTTCTATCCAAGCTTCGGCGGTAGTACCCAGTGAGCTAAGGCGGTAATTACCATTGGTAAGCTCGCCGTTGGGGTCTAAGCCGGTTTCGTCAAAATCGGGGCTGGTTCCGTAAATATCGGTAAGCAGGGTAGAAAGGTTAACGTTATCGCCGCCCTGTTTCCAATGAAACAAAAAGGCAAACTCCAGATTTTTGTAGTTGAGTGAGTTTTGGAACGACATTTGAAAATCGGGCTCTGCATCGCCAAAAACTACCACGCCGTTGGGGCTGATGCCTACAATTTGGGTGGCGCTTTTACCCTCTTCTATACGGAAAGTACCCAGCGTAGCGCCAAAAGCGCCCAAGTTAAAGGCCGGCACATCAAGGCGGGTAATTTCGGAGCGGTTAAGCCATAGGGCAGTACGGCTGTACCAGTTAAAATTGCGGTTTTTAATAGGTTGAAGCGTGAGCCCTACTTCCAAACCTCGGTTTTGTAGGTCGGCGGCATTGGTTACACGGGTGCTGAAACCCGATGAAGTAGGCACGTTTACATTGATGAGCAGGTCTTGAACGCTTTTTATATAATAGGTAACGTCAAGTGCATACCTACCCCTATCAAACCCTAAATCGAAACCGGTTTCTATTTCCGATTGGCGTTCCGGACCCACTTCGTTATTGCCGCGCAGGGTATTGATTAAACTGCCGGCGCTGCCATCAATAATGGTATTACCCAGCGAGGTAAAAGCCGAGCCAAATCGGGCAAAATTACCGGCTTGTCCGTAGGCAACCCGCAGTTTAAGCTGGTTCATCAAATCGGGCAAAAAGCCAAACTCGTGCAGGTTTAGCGCCATAGATGCCTTGGGGTAGTAGTACAGTTTATTTGGGTTGCCATTGTTAGATGATTTATCGCCCCGTATGCCCAAAGTGGCTATCACCTTATCGCTCCAGTTTACCTCTTCCTGCACAAAAAAGCCCATATCGGTTTGGTTACGGCGGGTTTGGTCAACGGCAACAGAGCCGGCTTGGTCAACGTTTTCTTGCGAACCAATTAACTGTGTGGCAGAAACTTGAATGTTGTTGAACCTAAACTCTTCGCGGGTGCCGCCAAACTGGGTGCGGAAACTAATGCCCGATGGCAAAATGTACGAATGAACAAAGAAGCCCGCAAAGTTGGCATTGTTGCTAAGGGCGTTACCTTGTACCGATGCGCCCGATGTGCCGTTTCCGTCTTTTTGGAACTGAAGGGTGCGCGGAAAAATGGCGCGGGTGTTGAGCGTGTAGCGGTCTATACCACCTCTGCCTATAAATTGCAGGCTGGCTTTTTGGGTTTGGTAAATGCGCATGGTAAGGTTAATGCCGCCAATGTATCGGCTAACCGATTCGTTGTTGGTCATTACATCGCGGGTTTGCAAAAAGTTGGCAGCGGTGTAGGGGTTATTGGGGTAGTTGCCGTTTTCATCCGGAAAAAGGTCTGCCCAAGGGGGCGTAGCGGCAAAAGAAACACCCATGGTGGTATTGCTGTTGTCGTTATTAAAAAAGCCCCTGTCTGCCCCCGACATAATATACATGTTGTTAAAGGCAAGACTGATTTTGTCGTTGAGCTTGTGGTCAACGTTTAATCGGAGCGAGAGTTTTTCGTAGCCGGTATTTTTTACAATACCTTCTTCGTTTTTGTAGGTAGTGCCAAAATAGTACTGGGTAGTTTGGTTTCCGCCCGAAAGGCTGAGGTTGGTAGTAGAAAGCAACCCTTTGTTGCCGTAAAGTTCGTCTTCGTAATTGTAGATTTTACCAGCCTCCTGAGCCGCTAAAAATACCGGCACTTCCGATGCGCCAAAACCGGCTTCTACCTTAGCAGCGTCAAACTCTCTCACGCCCAATTTGCGCAGTTGTGAAGCTACGCCTATGGTTTGCGAAAAATTAACCGCATTTTGGCCCGGTTTACCGCGTTTGGTGCTAATGATAACCACGCCGGTGGCAGCCCTTGACCCATAGAGTGCGGCAGCCGAAGCGCCCTTTAAAATTTCGATGCTTTCAATATCATCGGGGTTAAGGTCGGCAAGGCGGTTAGATGGGTTATCTTGGTTAGAAGCGCTGCCGCCTGCCGCCGCCTGCGATACTAAGTTTAACCCTGCCGGCACTGAGGAGTTGTCCATAAATACTCCGTCAATGATGTAGAGGGGTTGGGCATTGCCGTTTATGGAGGTAAGTCCGCGCAGCCTTACGCCAATACCGCCGCCGGGTGCGCCCGAGTTGGCATTAATAACCACGCCGGTAAACTTGCCATACAAGGCGGCATCCATAGTTTGGGGGGCGGTAACGCCGGTAAGTTCCTTAGATGAAATGGTAGATACGGCATTGGCTAAATTGCGCCGTGCTACGGAGGTAGCTAACCCCGATATAACTACTTCTTCTAATCGGGTAACACTTTCTTGTAGGGTTACATCTAACTTGCCGGTGGTGGCAGTTACGTTTTTTTCGGTTACTTCATACCCCACAAACGAAAAAACCAGCATGGCTGATGAACCGGGCGCTTGAAGGGTGTATTTTCCGTCTAAATCGGAAACGGTGCCGATAGTGGTATTTTTTACCCGAACGGTTACCCCTATAATGGGTTCGCCACTTTCATCGGATACGGTACCACTTACCGAAAACTGTGCCATTGCCGGTATGCAGGCAAATAGCATTGCAATAACCAGTATTGCAAAATGGGTAAATGTTTTGTGCATAAACGTTTAATTAGGTTGGTTAATGAATAATAAACTGCGTTTTACGGCTGTAAGGTAAGGTTTTGTTAATTTTGTGATAACAATTGAGTAAAAATAATCTTAGTGAGTTATGAGTTATGAGTTATGAATTATGAGTTATGAGTTGTGAGTTGTGAGTTAGGAGTTATGAATTATGAGTTGTGAGTTAGGAGTTATGAGTTGTGAGTTAAGAGTTATGAGTTGTGAGTTAGGAGTTGTGAGTTAAGAGTTATGAGTTATGAGTTGTGAGTTATGAGTTATGAGTTGTGAGTTAGGAGTTATGAGTTAGGAGTTATGAATTATGAGTTAGGAGTTATGAGTTAGGAGTTAGGAGTTAGCAACTACTACCGACTACCCGATACTATCTACCCGATACTATCTACCAAAATACTATCTACTAAACTACTATCTACCAAAACTACCCACTACTGAATACCACTTTTCACTACCAACAACTCATTTACCGCAACTGCACCACCTGTAAATAATCTATGAGGCAGGTATTTATATTGCCGTTCATGTTTTGGTTATGCGGTTCAAGGCTAAGGGTAATTTGGTGAGTGCCGGCGTTTAGCCACAGGGTAAGCGGGTTGCTCTCGCCCCAATTAGACCACTCTTCAAAACCGAGTTGCGGAAATACTATGGCGCGCCCTTCGGGTAAGTGGTTGGGTATAAAGAGGGTTCGTATGGCGCATTTGTTATCGGTATTTACCGGACCGCTGCCGTTGCTGTATATAAACGACAGCCGATATTGCCCGTCTTTATACACCGTTAGCGGAATGGTTATTTGGGTGTTTAGTGTTGTACTCAGTTGGGCTACGCCACTGCCCGAAAACCCAAAACAAGGCAGGGTGGCAGGAGGAGCAAAGTTTTCGGCTTCTATGCGCTCTACAAAGGCGGGGTTGAATACCTGAAAGGGTTTACTTAAAAAAGAACCTATGCCGTTTGGCGCAAGCGCCTGCACCTGAAACTGTGCGTAAAAAGCCGGCGGCGGAAAATCAAACTGCGTTTGGGTGGTAGTATGAAGTTGTTTACCGTTTTGGTAAACTGTATATTGCACCGCATCGGGTAAGGGTTGCCAGCTTAGGCGGGTTTGGGCAGATAGCTGTACTTCGGGCACATCGGGCGAAAAAAGGTTTTGTGTAAGGTTAAACAGTTGCGGTTCCGGTTCGGTGTTAGCCAGTTCAATTACTATGTTTATAACACCCGATGCGTTAGCCGGCACAAACGCCTTGCCCGATGGTTTTCCGTTTATGGTGCATTGTTTTATTTTATTGCCATAACCTTTAAGCGTAACATTAAGGGTGGCATTTTGGTAGGTAAAATTGGTAAGGGTTTTAGTTCCTTTGTAGGGTTTGGGCACAAACGGGGCAAAGGTTAAGCCATCGGGCGCAAAGTGCATACCGTAAAAAATGCGGTAAACGGTAGCCAAATTACCCGCTACGCTCCACAGTTGGCGGTCGGAGTTAATTTCGGTGCCTTTAAAATCGCCGGCATCGGCGGTCATATTTTCTTTGTTGGTAACAAAAAGAGCGGCTTGCCGATAAATGGTAGCCAAACCATGCTCAACGGCGGCGATATTGCCGGTTTTGGCGGCTGCCCAGGTAAAATAGGCTTGCACAAAGGGCCAAATGCCGTTGTTGTGATAAGGCGGAATGCCCGAAATTTGCGGGTAAAAACAGGGTGCGCCAAAGGGTAAAACAGGCGTATGGCTTACCACCTGCCGGGCGCGCTCTGTATTGGCAATATCAAATAACACACAAAGCGCTTCGCCAAGGGTTTCGCTTCGGGGCGACAAAACGGGGTAATCAGCGCCATAGAGGTATTGTCCGTAATACTGCCGGTCGTTGAGCCAAAGGTGTTTGTTTATACTGTCTGCCAAATGCCGGGCAAGTGTGCCGTAGCCGCTATCGGGCAGGCTGAGGGCTTTTTCCATTTGGGCAATAATGCGGTAGGTTTGGTAGTGTACGGCATTGGTGCCAAGGTTTTGAGAGCGGTAAATGTCAACTGGGTTCATCCATCGGGGGTACGATTGTTTTCGCCAGTCTAAAAAAGACGATTCACCCATAAGCAAACCGGTTTGCAGGTCTAACAGGGTTTTACGGTCGTCATCGGCGCTGTTTTTGATAATGGCATAAGCGGTTTGCAGCCATTGCTTATCGTTGGTAGCTAAAAAAACTTCCCATGCAGCCAGCGCCCAGGTCATGCGGTCGGACGAAACAGGCCAGGAGCCGCCGGTGCCGGTATCCTGAATAATGCGGTTATTGGCTACCTTATGCAGCAGGCTTTTTTTAGCCACATCGGGCTGTAAAAAAGCCAAAGAGAGCAAAATGCTGTAACTAATGTCGCGCGTCCAAACGCCGTCCCATTTTTCGCCTGCCATAAAAGCGCCATCGGTGCGAATGTTGAGCAACATTTCTTCTAAGGAAAGGTTGTAAAGTGCATCGAGCAATGGAATGCCGGACGAAAAAGCAGGTAAGCCCGATAAATTGCGGCTCAACTGCCATTGGTTGGCGGTAAAATTATCGGGGTTATGGGCATTTAGGGTAAGGGTGAGGTGGTAAATGCCATCGGCATCGGGGTCTTTCAGTTCAAACTGTGGGCGGGCGGGCAGGTTTTCAAAATCCCAGCCTAAGGGGTCGGAGCCGCCGGCTATGTAAACGCCTTTAAAATCGGCTTTGGCAATTTTTTCGCCGTTAAAAGCGGTGTAAAAACCCTGCGTATTAAACTGCTGCCATACGTGGCGCATATCTAACTGCAAAGTTAGCTGCGTATTGGGTTCTAAAAACGGGTTGTTATGGGGCACGGCGGGCATACCGGCATCGGGCTTACCAAACTCCAATAACCCGCTTGTTGCCTTTCCTTCGGCATTGGGCAACAGTACTAAGTGGTGATTTACCCCATACGGCAGCTCGTTATCTTTTCCGTTTATGCTAAACTTAAAAGCAATAAGCCTGCTGTATCTGCTGTTTGCCGGGCTTTGGTAGTTTGACGTAATTTGTTGGGCATTTTGGGCTTTGGCGGTGTATTTGCCCTGTACCACCTTACTGGGGTAAACCGAAAAGGCTTGGCTATGGTACAAGGCTTTGGGTGGCTCATTCATAGACAAAAATGGCAAAAGGAGTGTGATGATGAAAGCCGGAATTTTCCGGTTTTGAGTTTTTAACAGGTGCGAAAGGAGTATTTTGGTAAAACGTATTTTCATGCAGCAAGAAAGGTGAAAAGGTGGTAAAAAATGCCCGATGCTAATGACCCAAGCATACGGGCAAAGATATGGTTTTATAGTTAGTAAACCAATGCAGTAAGGAAAGGTAGCGGTAAACTGCTGCCCTGCTCACAAAATTTGCCTATTTTTACCGCAACATACGGCTTCACCAAGCCACTTGTTCTTTAAACAGCATTGTTTAATTAAATTGTATTGCAATTATGCTCCCCCCAATTGTATCTATTTCCACCCTACCCCCTACCCTGCCCAACTCTACCGAGCCCGAACTGTTTGAAATGATAGCTAAGGGCAACGATGTTTTGATAGAACGCATTGTTTCTAACGGACATACTACGCCCGATGGTTTTTGGTACGAACAAGAAACCGATGAGTGGGTAATGTTGCTGCAAGGCACCGCTACCCTGCTTTTTGACCATAACGAGGGCGAAACGCTTGCCCTCATGGCAGGGCAAGCCATGCTTATACCCGCCCGGCGCAGGCATAGGGTGGTTTTTACCTCGTCTGCCCCGCCTTGTATTTGGCTGGCAGTTCATGGCAAGCTGAGTGAAGGGTAGCGTGAGGGTAAATTATACTAATGAACGCGTGGTTGGAAGTAAAATAAATGCCCGATAGGGGTATAGCCTGTGTGTGGTTTAGATGACTTGATAAATGGGCAACAGATTACGGTGCGCTGCACCTGATAATAAACAAGGTACGCATCTGTGCTACCAAGATTACGAGGCGCTGCCCCTTGTGTGTTACTGCCCCCTAAAATGCGCTTTTGGGGTTTTACATAGGTGCAGCCTACCAAAATATGGGTAGCAACCGGTAAAAGAAAAGTGTCCATTTTTCATTTTACGACGTCCATTTTTCATTTTACGACGTCCATTTTTCAT
>ERZ761609.1725-NODE-1725-length-18049-cov-15.523786_pt1 | contig 18049 bp, 22 predicted proteins | sample MGYA00511163_ERZ761609 | MGnify/ENA primary metagenome ERZ761609 (study PRJEB28899, sample SAMN02445070) | bioreactor sludge metagenome | biome: EBPR sludge | place: Australia: Brisbane, Thorneside Wastewater Treatment Plant | collected 2011-12-16 ... | reverse complement strand
TCATCATTATGAAATTTGCTGATTGGTTTACACGCTATAAGTCTCCTCCTCACATCATTCTCAAAACTGGGGTCAACATTATGCTCGCCACGCTTACAGGATGGGCATTCGTTGTAAAAATATGTGGCTTTGAGCTCAGTACATCTGACACTCCTTCTTTTATCTTGTATACCGCTTTCTTGCTAGGTTTTCTGTTTACGTTATTCGGAGGGGCTTGGTATGCCCTAGAACATTACAAATCTCAAAACCTCAAGAAAACAGTAATAATAGAACAAAGAGGTCTTAAATTTGCACCAGACACACGTTTAAAGGACGCAATTAAGAACAAAGGTGGTCGAATTGAAGAAATTGACTGCGATATCCGTCAAAGAATGGACAATGGAATCATTAACCAGCCTGAAGCCGCTTTGCAAAGAATCATTAGCGTACCTGTTGAGATAGAAACAAAATGTAATAACGTGAGGTCTAGTGACCTGAAAATTATATATGGCGGCTTAATGGCTGTACCATTCACTTTTTTGACGGGTATGTTGCTAGACGATGAAAACGATCTTCTAGAAGTTTTTGATTGGGATCGCCATGCGAAGAAGTGGCGTGAAATTAATGGTGCTGACGATAATGAGCGATTCAATATTCATGGGCTAGACGACTTGTCTGGAGCTGAAGAATCTATATTGGCGGTTTCAGCCTCTTATAAGGTTGATTTAAAGTCTGTTAGCTCAACATTAGGGGCTTTGCCTATAGTTCATATGGAACTTCCTAATGGAGGGGCAGATTGCCATTGGTCGAAACAGAAGCAAGATGAATTGTGCAGATCATTTTCCGATACTATTATGAAGCTGAAAGGTGTTGGGCTGAGGAAATTACACTTGTTTATAGCGGCTCCGAACAGTTTGTGTTTCAACTTAGGTAGGAATTACGATGTTCGAAATTTTCCTGATGCGCAAATATACCAATATGAGCAGTCTATGACACCACCGTTTCTTTGGTCGGTACAATTGCCTACTCATGGCAAGACGGCTCAAATAATTCATAGCACCAAAAACCTCACTGATAAGTAATAAGGCCTAATAAGGGAGATAAAAACGTCTGAAAATGGTGCCGCTGAAGAGATTTGAACTCCCGACCTTGTCATTACGAATGACCTGCTCTACCCCTGAGCTACAGCGGCGACTATAATATTGATCGGGTTTGGTAACTTTTTTTGAAAAAGATTGCAAGACTCTGTTTTGATGTGTATAGACATAATCCGTAATTTTTTTGGAGATATAAAGAATGTTAGATTTTATCCGTAAATTTATTCCTGATTTGGAAAAGGCTTTTACACTTAATTGTTGTTATGCGCCGGAACTTACAGCTTATGCGGAAGAGACATTATCTCACAGGCTTGCTGCTGCCCCGCTTCCTAATGATTTTCAACCGTAGGGGTTGGACTAATTTTTCAAAGGCAAGACGGCAAATAAAACTTGAAGCCAAGCCTTGCCTTTGATACAACCCTTCTCGGAAGATCGGTTCGGGCGAAAATATCGCCAACTCGGTCAGGGTCGAAAGGCAGCAGCCGCAACGAATTTTTTTCGGGTCGTGTCCGGTCTTCCACTCTTTAACTCTAACTCTTCCCCTTCAATTCCCCCATCTTTTTTTGTTGATCCCTTGTCCTTTTTGGTTGATGACGGGCGCGTCTCGCTCTAGAGTCTTGGCATGTCACACAATCAAGAGAATCAGGCCTATCGCGTTTTAGCCCGCAAGTATCGTCCCCAGAATTTTGACCAGTTGATCGGTCAGGAGGCGTTGGTGCGCACGTTGACCAATGCCATATCTTCGGGGCGCGTGGCTCATGCCTTTATGTTGACGGGAGTGCGCGGTGTGGGGAAAACCACGACGGCACGGATTATCGCCAAGGCGTTGAATTATACGGGGGCTGATGGAACGGCAGGGCCAACCACAGGATCGACCGATGATTGCGAGATTTGTCGGGCGATTTCTGAAGACCGCCACCCTGATATTATGGAGATGGACGCCGCCAGTCGAACCGGTATTGATGATATTCGCGAGATTCTGGACGGGGTGCGCTATGCGCCGACATCTGCACGTTACAAAGTCTATATTATTGATGAAGTTCATATGCTGTCCAAAAATGCATTCAATGCGTTGCTGAAAACTTTGGAAGAGCCACCGCCGCATGTGAAATTTATTTTTGCCACGACCGAGATTCGTAAAGTTCCAGTAACGGTTTTGTCCCGTTGCCAGCGGTTTGATTTGCGCCGTGTGGATATTGAAACATTACAAAATCATTATAAAAATGTTTGTGTGCAAGAAAATGTTGCGGTGGATGATGAAGCAATTTCCATGATTGCGCGGGCTGCAGACGGATCGGTGCGGGATGGTTTGTCCATTCTCGATCAAGCCATGGCTTCGGGTGAAGACGGGATTACTGTCCTTCAGGTCAGGTCTATGCTTGGGTTGGCTGACCGCACAAAATTATTGGATTTGATGGAGGCTGTACTATCAGGTCAGGGTGAGGCTGCCATGACGATTATGGCTGATCTTTATCGTGCCGGAGCTGACCCGCAGACTGTTTTGCAGGATTTGCTCGATATTACCCATTTGATGAGTAAATTTTTGACGATTAAAGCTCCGCCTATCACGGTTGAGCCGAATATGGCGGTGGTCGAGCGTGACCGCGCGGCAGATATGGCGACCAAGACGGGGATTCCGGCGTTGACTCGGGTCTGGCAAGTTTTGCTCAAAGGATTAAACGAGATTCAATTTTCGCCAAACCCGCAGGCTACGGCAGAAATGGTGATGATCCGTTTGATTTATGCTGCGGATTTGCCTGACCCTGCTGCTGTTTTGAAACAGCTTAAAGACGGGACGATTGTCAGTGGTGGTGGTGGGACGCGTGCATCTGCTGCGGGTCAGTCGGGTGGTTCTGTGGCCTCTATTTCGTCGTCCGGTTCTCATAAAATTGCTGCGCAACCTGTTGCCGTGTCCCGGCCTGTTGCTGTGGCGAATTCCAATCTTGAAACTTTGTCTGATGTGGTTGGATTGCTAGAACAACACGGCGCGATGATTTTGGCGTCCAATGTTGTTTATGGGTTGGAACTGGTTCATTTGGAAAAGGGACGGTTGGAATATCACCCCGCGCCTGATGCTAACCCGAAACTGGCTCAGGAGTTGGGTAAGAAATTATCGGAGATTACGGGGCAACGTTGGTTGGTGTCCGTGTCGATGAAGCAAGGCCAGCCGACTTTGGCGAGGCAGAATGAATTAACTTTGGAAACCGAACGTCAGGCCGTGATGGCTGATCCGGTTGTGGCGCGGATTTTGGTAGCTTTCCCCAATGCTCAAATTTTATCGATTGAAGAAAATAAGGAAAATTAATCATGTTTAATATGCAACAAATGATGCAAAAAGCCCAAGCCGTACAAAAGAAAATGGCAGAATTACAAGAAGAAATTGCAGAACTGGAAGTGTCCGGTCAATCCGGTGGCGGTTTGGTTCAAGTGATGATGTCTTGTAAAGGCAATATGAAATCGCTGATGATTGACCCGTCTTTAATTGACCCTTCTGAAAAAGAAGTTCTGGAAGATTTGATTAAGGCGGCTTGCAATGATGCGCGGAATAAGGCTGACCAAAAAACTGCCGAAGAAACCCAAAAGGCTATGGCTGATATGGGCTTGCCTCCTGGGTTGATGGGCGGCGGCGGAATGCCGTTTTAAAATCCCAATTTCTTTTTCTGGAGTTTGTTTATGCGTGTGATGACATGGAATATCAATTCGGTGCGGTTGCGTGCGGAATTGGTTTTAAGGGCTGCTGCGGAGTTGCGGGCAGATGTTATCTGTTTGCAGGAAACCAAGACTCCTGATGAGTTTTTCCCCCATGACGTTTTTGATTCTGCGGGATTTAAACATCGCCATATTCAAGGCATGAAGGGATATAACGGCGTTGCTATTCTTTCGAAAATCCCGTTCGACGATGTTGCTATTCATCATCATGTCGGGCGGGAAGATTGCCGTCACATTGCGGTCAACTATAAAAATTTTGAGCTGCATAATCTTTATATTCCTGCGGGTGGGGATATTCCAGATCGTCTGGAGAATGAAAAATTCGGGCATAAGCTTGATTTTGTTGATGAACTGACGGAGTGGTTTGGTACGCATTATTCCGACCAGTCAAGCTTGATGGTGGTCGGTGATTTTAATATTGCGCCTTATGAACATGATGTGTGGTCGCATCAGCAGCTTTTGAAAATTGTGTCTCATACCCCAATCGAAGTCGAGAAATTGACGGCGTTTCGAGCGGGGCTTGATTGGGTGGATGTCGGGCGTCATTTTGTGCCGATGGGTGATAAGCTTTATACGTGGTGGTCATACCGAAACCGCGACTGGAAAAAATCCAATCGCGGTCGAAGACTTGACCATATCTGGGTGACGCAGTCTTTGCAGTCTGCCCTGAAATCCCATGATGTTCTAACCTCGACGCGGGATTGGGTTCAGACCAGCGATCATGTTCCTGTTATGGTCGAATTGACGATTGAACGTTTATAACTCCGTTCAATGATGAAATATGACCAAAGACCCAAGGCAGAGATCAGGGCGGCATGACCCAGTAATCCTGCGCCGATGCCGTAATGGTCGGTCATCCAGCCAATGAGTTGGCTCATCGGGATAAAGCCCAATGAGGTTGCCAAACTTGCGCTTGATAGAATAGTGGCACGCATTCCGGATTCAGCTAGATTATTAATAGCTTCTTGCGCACGAGGCATGCCGACACCGAAGACAAAGGCTTCTGCTGATAGGCTTAACAAGCCTAGCCATGAGATTCCAACTCCTGCACCAATTAACGATAGGACAAGAATTGCTCCTAGAACATATAAAGCCTTACGACCATAAAGGGCAGGCCATATTTTATGCCCGATATGTCCGCAAATTCCACCTGCCAGCATGAGGGTGCTGACAATCCAGCCATTCCATGATTCAGGATAACCTAAAGCATAAGTATAAGCTTGGACGCCAAACATGGATATTTTCGTAGTTGAAAATACAAGCATCATCAGCAAGATCAGCCCTGCAATTTCTTTGTGACCGTGGGTTATATATTTGACAGTCTTTAAGATATCCAGAAGCGGATTTCCTTCGATAATTTTTTTATGGCGAGGCGGTTCGACAAAAAATAACGCTGCAATAGCTGCCAGAACAACAATGGCGCTATGAACCTCCATCGGGTATGTCGGGGACATAATATAAAGATATCCGCCGATTACGCTCGCAGCAGAACAGGAATAGAGTTGCATGGCGAAGCGGAACCCTTCGCGTTTTCTGAACTCATCCTGTCGGCCTACGGCGAGTAAAGAGTCGTAGAGCATGGCCGAGTTTGCACCGCTCATCAGTGATGATCCGCTGCCGACAATAAATTCTGCAAGAGCGGCAGTCCAAAAATCTGTTGCCTGAGTAATAAGCCATAACCCAAAAGCGAATGTTAATGCTCCTGCAATGAGAGTTTTCTTTCGTCCGATTGTATCAGCCATCCATCCTGTCGGCACATCGAGAATAACAATAGCCGCGCAGAATATTGATTCAATCATCAAAAAATCATGAAAAGTCAGGCCAAGTTGATCCCGATAGAAAGGCAGGATAATCGGCAGGCAAAATACCGCGTTGACGCACATCGTGAAGATGTTGAGCAGCCTTATATTCCGGTTACATATTTGATTATTCATTCTCTTTATCCTGTAGATGATAGATATAGATATTACTGATGTCTTCTTTCCCATCTCCAAAGGATTTATGGGTAAGCTTCAGAAATTGAAAGCCTGCCCTCATAATGGCTGCGCGTGAGGCTTCATTTCCCTGACGGTGGGATACCTGAACTGCAGAAAAACCTGTTAAGCTTTCTGCGTAATCTAGGCAATAACGGTAGCCAAGAGTTGTAAGGCCTTTTTTGCGATATTCAGGGGTTGTATAACTCATGCCAATCTCAAGTATCTTGTCTGGAAGCTGATCATGGCTGAAGATGCCGATTAGTCCGATAATTTGGTCATTTTCAAAAAAGCCGAATATTCGATTAACCTGATCGGATAATCTTTTGATCCATTCCTCTTTGGAGCGTGCGCGTGCAGACTCTTCTGATTCCAAGAAGCATTCGGGGTTATTCCGAACCATCTCGATTCTGATCTTTTGCAAAAGTTCCCATTCCTCGGGGACAAGTTTTTTGATGTGAAATTTTTCCATTGTGTAGACCTTATTCAAATATGCGTTCATATTTAATGACGTCTAGTTGTTCTCCAGTCAGATGACTGGTATGCGATTTTGGTACTGTTTCAACATAGTGCATGCCAAGTCGTTCCATGAGGTTGTGGCTTCTGGTGTTGCCGTTATAAAACTGAGAATTTACGATTTTTGTTCCTATTGTTTCTTTTAGTAAATCAAAGACTTTTTTCATCGCTTCGAACGCCAGGCCTTTGCCTTCATATCCTTCGGCCAACCACCATCCGGTTGAGATGGTTGAAAAATCGTCATCGTCGCTATCAACGCCAGTGGCAATAGCAAATTTCCCTGTGTCTTTTTCCATGCCGATGAGTGGAATAGCGCAAGGATTTGTAGCGGATTGCGTGATGTAATCCACAACGCCTTGACGACTCATGCCTGCATCATCTGACCAGCTCATCCATTCGCGCAATGCTTTCTCTCGTGCTTTTTTTGCTGATTGAAGCATGTCCACATCATCCAATGTTGGGCATTTGATCCACAGTCTTTCTGTTTCAAGAGGGATGTATTTTAATATTTCATCTTTTTTCATTTTATATGTTCCTGACTAATAAGGTTGAGTTTTTAGACCTTTCGTTTTCGGCAAAGCCCAGTTGTTTGTAGAGGCTGAGCGCAGCACTGTTCCAATTTTCAACGCCGATGCCAAAGCCTTGTGCGTTGTGTTTTTTTCTGGCTTCCCGTTGGATGGAGAGCAGCAAGGATTCTCCGATCCTGTGGCGGCGGAACGGTTCGGCTACAAACAAATTCTGGATACGAAATTTTGTTGTTCCAGAATGGAATTCGTATATTGCAAATCCACAGACATAGCCTGCGAGCAGGCCTTCTGCAGTTTCTGCAACAAGAACAGTGACTGGCGCATTTGGGACACAGACCAAAGAATCAAATTGTTTTCGCGTTAATCCATACTGATCGCCATGATGGCGGCATAGTCCCGCTATCAGGGTTTCGAGTTGTGCCCAATCTCCACTCCGTGCGGGACGGATTTTGATGGCGAGCATAATATAGTTCCTTTCCATTTTGTTCTTTGGAAAGGCTAAAGCAGTATTTCAGAATCATTTTTAGGGATTTTTGAACTACCAGCCTTTCCGTTTTTCGGGGCTGGACAGTTCTTTAGAAACCTAGCCCAACCTGCGTGCGGATCCGCCATTTGCCTGATTTTTAAGGCAATACGCGATGTGTCCAACCATAAACTTAATGGTCGGTGTCCAGCATTTCGGTTGGTGGGTCAAAAGAGTTCTCATAAAGTTATAAGACCACAGGTTCATGGTGTGGTGCAACATTTTTTTCTATTACCCCGTCAAGAGGGTATATGCTCTGTGGTTGATGGCTTCCGTAAGTGTAATATTCCAAACCAGTCATGACTCTGATTGCTTGTTGAATTGCGGCCTGACGGAATTCTGCCTTTAAGGTTTCAAGGGGATACTGGTCTGATCCAAATGTTTTTTCAGCAAGTCGAATTAAGGGGGCTGTTATCCGCGGGGGATCAAGCTTCAAGGTATTGTTGTTTGGTGGCAATTCTCTGGATGCTTGGATAAAGCCTGCGATATTTCCTTTATGAAGGGCGATGAGTGTTATTGTTGTGGCGTTTGATGGAAGAGAAAAGTTTGGAAGGTTGCTTGCGTTCTGAAAAATAGATTGAAGAAGAAAACGGTCACTATACTCCATTGGTCTGAATGTCAATTGTTCCATGATGATCCCTGTTCTATGGTTCTTTGATGAACGCAGTTCTTATAGCTGGAGGGCAGTATATACGAAATTTTGTTGTTTTGGGAGGGGGGCGATATATGGTGCAAAAACTTTGCACAGTTTAATGATTTCCGATATAACGCCGATTATGAGCACAGAAGCAAAAAAATTGTCATCCCCCAAGGTCGGGGTTGTCTCCCTTGGATGTCCTAAGGCTTTGGTTGATTCCGAGCGGATTATGACCCAGTTACGGTCTGAAGGGTATCAATTTACAGATACACATAAGAATGCCGATGTGGTGATTGTGAATACGTGCGGATTTCTGGACTCTGCCAAGGAAGAGTCTTTGGCTTCGATTGGACAGGCGATGAAAGACAATGGCCGCGTGATTGTGACCGGATGTATGGGGGCAGAGCCTGAACAAATTACGGCGAAGTATCCGAATATTTTGGCGGTCACGGGGCCTCATCAATATGAACAAGTGGTTGAGGCTGTTCATGAGGCTGTTCCTCCGGCTCATGACCCGTTTGTAAATTTGGTTCCTGAAGGTGGGTTGAAGCTCACTCCTCGTCATTATGCGTATCTCAAGATTTCAGAAGGATGTAACAATCGCTGTACGTTTTGCATCATTCCGCATTTGCGTGGGGATCTGGTTTCCCGTCCTATTCACCATGTTCTATTTGAAGCTGAAAAACTGGTTAATGTTGGTGTCAAAGAATTGCTGGTGATTTCCCAAGATACAAGTGCTTATGGTGTTGATACCAAATATGCCGAATATCCGTGGAAGGGACAGCGGCGCAAAACCAAGTTTTTTGATTTGTGCGATGCGCTGGGGGATATGGGCGTTTGGGTGAGGTTGCATTATGTGTACCCGTATCCGCATGTTGATGATGTTATTCCTTTGATGGCAGATGGAAAAATTTTGCCTTATCTGGATATTCCGTTTCAACATGCTAGTCCTAAAGTTCTTAAGGCGATGCGTCGTCCGGGTAATCAGGAAAAAACTTTGGAGCGGATCAAGTCTTGGCGCAATATTTGTCCTGATTTGACCTTGCGTTCGACGTTTATTGTCGGGTTTCCAGGCGAAACCGAAGATGATTTTGAAGATTTGCTGGAGTGGATGACCGAGGCTCGTCTGGATCGTGCCGGATGTTTCAAGTATGAGAATGTTCAAGGGGCTCCGTCTCAAAATCTGGAAGGTCATGTGCCTGAAGAAGTCAAGCAAGAGCGTTTTGAACGGTTCATGGAAATTCAGCGTCAAATTTCTGAAGAAAAGTCACAGGATAAAATTGGTAAAACACTCTCTGTTCTGATTGATGAGATTGACGGAGACGGTGGTGCTGATGGTCGGTCTATGGCGGATGCTCCGGAAATTGACGGTAAGGTTTTGTTGCGGGATGCAGGTGATACAAAGGCCGGAGATATCATTCAAGTTCATATAGAAGATGCAGATGATTATGACCTCTATGGTGTCCCAGTCTAGGCTCATGCGTGAGGAAATTTTGGATGAAATTCGGGATCATCTCAATTTTCTTCATGGAAATGGCGGGACGGATTTATATTCGTATGAAAAGATTGCAGAGATTATCAATGGAATTTGTGGAACAAAGTTTCATAAAAGTGATGCTCGTAAATTTATATTAGGAGAACACCGTTTTTCCAGTTCTTCTGCCGAAGTTGTTGCTCAATTATTGATTGAAACTCGCCAAGCTAGAGTTCGGGTTGAAAGTGTTTTGTCTCAGGCTTTTAATTCAGTTGTTGTGGGGAAGCCAAGGCGTGTGAGGCAGATCAAGAAGGCAACGCGTTCGGCATCACCCGCACCTAAACAAGGCTAAGGAATTTTTTGCTGGTTTCCAGTTCGGTTTTGATAATTTTTCTGCGGCGTTCCTGATCGGGGCTGATGCCATATTGTTCGGCCAGATAAATTTTATCTTTGGTTAAATCTTCGATCAAAGCGGCATTGTATATCTCTTGTATGGTCGCGCTGTTTTCAATCAGGGTGATTGCAAGGAATAATGAACCTGTTGTTAATGTTGTCAGATACAAAACCGAAAATTTCAGCTCATCAAGTTCCAAAACATAGTCTCTTATTTTTGATTTTGTTGCGGGAGGTTGTGACAGGGCATTCAAATCTGATGTTGTTTTTATTTCACATTTCATAAGGTTTTGAAGGCGATCGAGAATGGGTTGCCATGATTTTTTTTGTGCTGATGCATAGTTTTCCGGTTTGCTTGAAAAATAACAGAGTAAATCGGTATCTACATAATCCAGACATTCTTTCTCGAATTCTTCGCGGTTGGGGTGAATACGATCAATTATCGTCATCATCATTTGTGTGATGGGCATTGTGTCCGGAAGAATATCTTGATTCTGAGTGTCCCATTCGTTTTTTATTTCTTCAGCAAGGGCAAGGTTGGGTGCGTTTAATTCAGCCCTCATAGGTGTGTAGACGGTTTTTCCGTCGAGCTGGATTAAAAATCCTGTGACCGTTTGGATAAATCCGGATTGTTTATAAAATTTCTTCATAAGAATTATAGCCCATAACGCATGATTTCAGAGCATAATTCATCGAGGTCTGTTTGATCTGTATCCGATTTAATAATTTTTGAAAATATTTTTTCTGTGAATGATTGCATTGTAAAGCGGTTGGTTGTTGGAAGTGTTGTGCATAATTTATCATTGCGGGAAATTTTCAAATCATGAAGAGCTGTATTATCCGATGCATTGGGAGAAAATTTTCCTGTTATTGATGTTGTTCCAATTTCAATTAACAAGGAATTTTCTGTGGCGAAAAGATAAGCGGGTGGAAAGCGGTTTGGTATTTGTTCCATGCTGATGGTAATTTTTAACGGTTGTGTTCCATAATTTCCAGCGATCAATAAGGATGGCGATGAGTCCCCTTCCAGAATTCCTATATTGGAGCTTTTAATTTCAACGGGTTGGTCGAACCAAGTGCCTCTATCGATTGTCATGTTTGAAATATTGAATTGGTTAATGCTGCGTTTTTTTAAGATTAAATCTATCAGGTCAAACGATATGGTCATGTCTTCTCCGTGAATATCCCCTTTGTCACCTTGATAGATGGCATTAAATCCTTTGACCCTGATGGTAAATTGAGGAAAAATGTTAAAAGATTCCAAGGAATCAAAATTGACTGTGGCATTCAGTGCTTTACCAAAAGCATCTTCAAGCCCTAGTTTTTGAGGTTCTCCTGTTCCTGCCAATAGACTCAGGCCGCCGAATAAAATAGCGGTCATGACGATTAAAGTCAGAAGAATACGAATGATCCATTTTGTCATGGGGTATAACTTTCTATTCGGTTTATTCGGCGCGGACTGGTTTCAGGTCGTTGGGGATTATATCAGAAAACGGGTCTTTGTCATAGTTTGCATCAAATCCGAATTTTTTCCATGTATCTATTAAATCTTCGGCCAGAGGGGCGCGAATATCCATGATTTCGCGTGATTTCGGGTGACGGAACATCAGGCGTGCGGCGTGGAGGTGTAGTCTGCCGTTCAGGTCATATTTCTCAATGATTTTGCCGCTGCAGTCGTATTTTTCATCACCTAAAATCGGGCATCCTAGAATATCTGCGGTGTGGATGCGTATTTGGTGCATGCGCCCTGTGCGCGGCCAGAAAGCAACAAAGGCTGCGTCATTGTCGGGGCTGCGTTCAATCACGTGGTACATGGTTTTTGATATTTTTCCGTTTTTATTGTCAACGACCATGGCTTCTTTACGCTTGCCTGTGCCTTTGATGAGAGCCCCATTGATTTCGCCTTTATTTTTTTGTGGTGCGGGGGAGACAATTGCCCAGTATATTTTTTTGATGTCACGATTGACAAAAATATCTCCCATATCGCGTGTTGCGGCCAAGGATCGCCCGCAGACCAGAATGCCTGATGTATCCCGGTCAAGACGGTGTACCAAGCGGGGTTGCACACCTTTGAGATTGATAAGTTCTGCCAACATACCGTCGATATGGCGTGTGATATTGGGGCCGCCCTGAACTGCAAGTCCGTATGGTTTGTTGAGGATCAGTAACTGTCCGTCATCAAATATTGTGATAGAGTCCAGAAATTTCTTGTCACCTTTTTGAGAACGAAATGTCAATTTTTCGGTTTTTTGTTCGGCAGGGGGAAGGCGCACATCTTGTCCTGTTTCCAGCCTTGTTTCGGCTTTGGCGCGTTTGCCGTTCACGCGCACTTGACCTGTTCTTAACATTTTTTGAATAAGGGCATAGGGAGTTTTGGGAAGTTTCTTTTTTAGCCAACGATCCATGCGTTGTCCGTCGTCATCTTCTTCGACCTTCAAGTGGGTAATCTCGTGATTCATAGTGTGACCTGTCTGATAAGCCACAGTCCTGCCAGTGTTCCACCCAAAGAGAGAGCAAAAGATGTTGCAATATAAAATGTTGCGGGCAGGTATGATCCTTTTTCAAGAAGAAGAATTGAATCGAGAGAAAAAGATGAAAAGGTTGTAAAGCCACCCAAGACTCCGACAACGAGAAAGAGTCGCATTTCCTGTGTCCATTGGGAAAAATGAGCAAAGCAACCGGCAAAAATACCAATCAAAAGAGAGCCAATAATATTGACGGTTAATGTGCCATAGGGGAAGTCCGAGCCCATTCCTTTCAGGGAGGCCATGTTTATTCCGTGACGTGCCATCGCGCCGATTGCGCCACCGAGGCCAACGATTAAAAAGTGAAGGATCATGGTTTTGACATCCTTTCGTTTCGAAGTTTATCCCAATAGGCGAGGCGTTTGTTGATTTCACGTTCAAAGCCCCGATCGGGAGGAGAATAGAATTCTGTACGTGGCATGTCATCGGGGAAATAATTTTGTCCCGAGAAGGCGTCTGGTGCGTCATGGTCGTATTGGTATCCTGTGCCGTAGCCTTGTTGTTTCATCAATTTGGTCGGGGCGTTGAGGATATGTTTGGGGGGCATGAGTGAGCCGTGTTCGTTTGCCGCACGGCGGGCGGCTTTATAGGCAATATAATTACCATTGGATTTTGGTGCGGTTGCAAGATAGATCAAGGCTTGACTTAAAGCGAGTTCGCCTTCTGGGCTACCTAATCTTTCATAGGTATCCCATGCGACAAGACAAATTGGCATGGCTTGAGGGTCGGCAAGGCCAATGTCTTCGGCCGCCATTCTGACCATGCGGCGGGCGATGTAACGCGGGTCTTCGCCGCCATCGAGCATGCGTGAAAACCAGTATAACGCAGCGTTGACATCTGATCCTCTGATGGATTTGTGTAATGCGGAAATCAGGTTGTAATGGGCATCGTCGCCTTTGTCGTATAAGGGCGCGCGTTTTTGGACGAGGGCGAATAATTCTGTTTGATCGAGTTGTGTTTCTGGGTCTGTTTCCGATTCTGTATGTGAAAGTATCTGGTCGGCTAAGGTCAGTAAATAACGGCCATCTCCATCGGCAAGGGCTTTGAGAGACTCTCTGGCCTCTCTCGTTAAGGGTAGAGGGCGTGCAGCATGGTTTTCAGCGCGGGTTATCAATTGATCGAGGGCAGTGTCATCCAGACGTTTGAGAACTAAAACCTGCGTACGGGATAAGAGGGCTGCGTTTAACTCGAATGATGGGTTTTCTGTGGTTGCGCCGATTAGGATGATGGTTCCGTTTTCTACAACCGGCAAAAATGCATCTTGTTGGGATTTGTTGAAACGGTGAATTTCATCAACAAATAATAAGGTTCCGTGGCCTTGGGATTTTCTGATTTTAGCGGTTTCAAATACTTTTTTAAGGTCGGCAACGCCTGAGAAAATTGCCGATATTTGTTCAAAATACAAATCTGTGTGGTCAGCGAGAAGGCGTGCTAGCGTTGTTTTTCCGCAACCTGGAGGCCCCCAAAAAATCAAGGATGGAATTTTCCCAGATTTTAAGATGCGGGACAAGGGGGCGTTTTCACTGACCAAATGATCTTGTCCGACAATTTCTGAAATGATTTTCGGGCGTAGTAAATCTGCCAGAGGACGATTTTGGTCGTTCTGGAGGTTAGGTTGATTGTTTTGAAATAGATCAGGCATCTATAAAGTTTTCGATTTTATCTTTTATGTGGAAAATAATAGTTTATGGATGCCGTCGTCAATCAACATGCTCATGATAGCGATGGCTGCGCCCAGCATCCAGTTAATACGAAGGAGATGTGTTACCATGAAGGCCTGATATGTGCATGAAAATAGCACCATAAAAATGAAAAGATTGAACATTTCTTCGAAGCTGTAAAATCCTGTGTAAACCAAAAGGAAAAATGGCAGGTTAATGGCCAGAGAAGTTAGTCCAATCCAGTTGAATGCTGTAATATAGGTTAGAAAATGTTGCTTTCTTTCCAGAGCCACCATGCAGGCATAGCTGATGCTGTAAAAGAAAAGTGAGCTTAAGCCAAATAGCAAAAAGAACATGCCGAATATCCAGAAATAGGATTTATCTGCAAAATCAGGATTTATTTTTGCTAATTCTGCTGTTGGAATGATAGTTAGAAATGGAATTAAAAATGACATTAGAGCTGAATATTTTGTGCCTTTAAAACGTGTAACTCCCACTTTCATAAAAAGGGGGATCTCGAGGCAGCCGAGTAAAGCAGATTTAATATGAGGGGGCATTCAATATGGTTCCTAATTCGGCCTGGTTGGGTTATTGGCTTACCCAGATAATTCGAGCAATCCAGTGGATTTCTGCTGTTGAAAAACTACGGTTCTCGTGTTCGGGATTAAGCGATTTTAATTCGATTTTGCTGGCAGTCTGGCGCAGTAATTCTTTGGCCATGACTTCCCCTTTTGCTGTTTTGACAACGACGCGGTCTCCGCGACGGACAGTGGTTGAAGGGGCTATAATGAGACGGTCTCCTGCACGAAAGAGGGGTAGCATCGAATCGCCGCTTACTTCAAGGGCGTAAACTTTCTGATCTTCTTGTCCCAAATTGTTGGGGTAGGGAAAATGGATGTATTCCCAACCTTCGCCTGCTGGAAAGCCATCGGCATCAAAATACCCATCCTTGCCCGCTTGTGCATATCCTAAAAGTGGGATTTGAGGATGTGCAGATTGAAGATCTTTGTCTTTTTCCAACAGGGAAATAAAATCGGATAAGGGTGATCCTGTGGCTTCGAGAACTCTGGAGATACTTTCGGTCGATGGCCAGCGCGGTTTTCCGTCAGGGCCAATTCGTTTGCTTCGGTTGAACGATGTTGGGTCGAGTCCGGCTTTTCTTGCCAGACCAGATGTCGAATATCCGCAGGCGTTTGCGAGGCGGTCAAGGGCAAGCCAGATGTTTTGGTGTGTGAACATTTATTGAGTATCTCATAAGTCTTTAATCCTAGATATAGGAAAATAATCATAAAAAGACTTGACATTGCTCAAAAACCGTGACAATAATCAGAACATAAAGGGAACAAATGTATCCGGACATTAGGTTTGATGCTTGTTCCCCCACTTTCTTTTGGGGACTTATATTGATGGCGTATCTCACTCGAAGTCATGAGCATGCTCATGACAAGACTCTTCCTTTTGATTCTGCAGAAGCAGCTTGGTTCTGGTTTGTTCAGGCACAAACAGCTCGAAATGAAGGTGCGCAAATTGTTGCAGGTGTCGGGGCTTATTCACGACCATGTGAGCCGGTTGATATTTATCGTGAGCTTGAACGATTGTATCGCGGTCGGCGGTTGGTGGTCGATCATATCAAGGTTTTGCGGCATTACGGGTTGCGTCTTTTATCACCTGACCCCCGTCGATCAAAAGAGGTGCGTGCGTATCATATCTGGTGTGAGGCTATGGAGCGTCTTGAAGAGGCTCTGGTCGCCAAAGGAATTGTTGATCCTAAATTTGACTGGAAAGCATTGTCCAATGTTTGAAAATCATCATAAGGCTTTGGTCGTTTTTTCTGATGAAACAGATTTGTGGTGGCTGAAATTTTTGCGTCGCGGGTTTCGTCATTGCTTTGTTGTGATTCAAATTCATGACCGATGGGTTGTTATTGATCCAATGCTGCATTTTTGGGAAGTTTCTATTCCAGATGTGTCGATTGATTTTGATCTGGCGAGATGGTTTCGTGAAAAAGGTATGCGGGTTGTTGAAACCTGTATTCTTTCTCCTAGTCGGCGGTGTTATCCGCCGATTTTTTTATCTTGTGTCGAAGTTGTCAAGCGGGTTGTGGGGATTCATAAGCCTTGGATTAAAACTCCGTTGCAATTGTATCGTTTTTTAAAAATATCATGAAGGAGAATGTATATGGGATCGTTTAAGTCTCGGCCTAAAGTTTCGACGCCTGCCACGCAGGTTGTTTACTATAAACCAATAGCATCCACAACGACTGCGACTTCTGCATCATCATCAAGTGGTAGTGTTGTTACAGAGCCGGATGCTCAAGAGGTTGCCACTGCTCGTGTTGAAAATGTTTTACGCCGGAAGCGCAGTCTTGTTGGAAATATTTTGACAAGTTTTCGTGGGGTTTTGGATTCAAATTCTTCAAATGTATCACGCAAAACTCTTTTGGGAGAATAGGGTATGGATATAAAGCAAGATAACGGACAGGATGAGCTTTTTCTTTCTGCCATAATAGAGGAGTTTTCTAAAGCGAGGAGCAGACGTTCTCAATGGGAAGGTCTTTGGCATGATTGTTATGATTATGCTTTGCCGCATCGTGGTACCAGTTTGTCGGGTTCGAGTGAAAATCGTCGTCGTGGAGAGCATTTGTTTGATGCAACTGCTTCGGATGCCGTTGATGAATTGGCATCTCTATTATTAGGAAATTTGACTCCGCCTTTGGTTCCGTGGTTTGCTATTAAAGCCGGAACGGATTTGTCGGAGGAGGAGGCTCAAAAAATTGCTCCGGTTCTTGATAAAGCGACGCGTATTGTTCAAGCTCATTTTGATCAGTCCAATTTTTTGGTCGAGGTTCATCAATGCTTTCTTGATCTTGTTGTAGCGGGTACTGCGTCTCTTGCATTTGAAGAAGCCGATCCAGGGGCAGCGTCCGCGTTTCGATTTACGGCTTTGCCGTTACAAGATGTGTATCTTGGTGAGGGGGATCATGGTGGGTTAGATCAAGTGTTTCGTCCGCTTTCTTTGACTGTTCCTCAGATTCTTGCTCGTTATGACGGGGTTGAGTTGCCCTTACATATTTTACAAGACGGTTATAATTCACCGGATAAAATTTATCATATGGTTGAATGTGTTGTTCCGGTTGGTGGACAGCGCGGGTATCGTTTATGCGCCTTTCTGGTTGATGATGGCGGGTTTGTTTTTAGTGAAAAAATTTCTTCGTCGCCTTTTATAAATTTTAGATGGATGAAATCTCCAGGCGATGTTTATGGACGGTCTCCGGTTATGAAGTCTTTGCCGGATATAAAAACGGCTAATAAAGTTGTGGAATTGATTTTAAAAAATGCATCGATTGCCGTGACAGGAATCTGGCAGGCAGAAGATGACGGGGTTATTAATCCGGCTACGATTGAATTGGTGCCCGGGGCTATTATTCCGAAAGCTCTTGGGTCGAAGGGGTTGACTCCTTTGGAGATGCCGGCGCGGTTTGATGTATCTCAACTTGTTTTGGAGGATTTACGCACCAGAATTCGTCATGCTTTGTTGGTTGATCGACTTCCTCCTGTGGGTGGGAATAAATTAACGGCGACTGAAATACTGGAACGATCAGGACAAATGGCTTTGTTATTGGGAGCAACGTTCGGGCGGCTGCAGGTGGAGTTTTTAAATCCGCTTTTGCAACAGGCTTATCAGATTTTGCGCAGGCGTGGTGTTGTTCCTGATTTGCCGTTGGATGGACGAACTTTGGCGATTGAATATCGGTCACCGTTGGCGCGGGCGCAGGCCGGTCAACATGTGCAGAGTATGATGGGATGGTTACAGACTGCGAGTGCGTTGGGACCCGAGGGTTTGGCTCGGGTTGATCGGGGAGCGATGGTGGATTATCTTGCCCGTATTCTTGGTGTACCTGCTGCGTTGATTTTACCAGATACAGTTGATTCTCAATCGAATTCTACTTCGAATACACAGTAATTTTTATTTTAACATCAGGGTAATCCCCCCTAAATTAATAGGGGTTGGAAGTAGAAGGTTGGTTTAAGCTTC
>ERZ761609.1720-NODE-1720-length-18092-cov-28.431502_pt1 | contig 18092 bp, 10 predicted proteins | sample MGYA00511163_ERZ761609 | MGnify/ENA primary metagenome ERZ761609 (study PRJEB28899, sample SAMN02445070) | bioreactor sludge metagenome | biome: EBPR sludge | place: Australia: Brisbane, Thorneside Wastewater Treatment Plant | collected 2011-12-16 ... | reverse complement strand
CTCGGCGGCGCGCTGGAGGATGGCCGTGGCGCTGGCATGCTCGCGGTTGGCGCGCGCCTGGCGGGCCAGTTGCTCGTAAGCGTGGAGGACGACACGCGGATCGAGCCGGTCGCCGGCGGCGGCGATCATGAGGTGGGTGTCATGGGGCGGCGGGGCATCCGGCTGGCCGAGCCAGGCGAGCAGGAGCGCGTCGCGCAGGTCGTTTTGTCCGCCGATGAGGTCGCTAGACTCCTGGGTGGTGATCCTGCGGAGCTGATCCAGCGGCGGCTCGTCCAGCCAGCGTTCCAGGGCTGCGAGGCGGGTGTCATTCATGCGCGTGACGCCGGCCAGGATGGCTGGCAGGGTCTCCGGCGGCGCTTTGCCGAGGTAGGCGGCAATGCGGGCGATGCGCGCCTGTGCGGCGGTGTCCTCCGGCACGGTGCCGGGAGTGGAGAGGCGCCAGGCCCAGGCGGCGGCCAGCAGGAGATAGAGCGCCGTCACCAGGACGGCAGTCCCGCGCCGGCGCGGTCGCGGAGGCATGGGCGGGAGGCGGAGTTCAACGCATGGCTGCACGGCGGTCGGATACGGCTTGAAGATGAAGGGTGGCCCTGGGCGGAGCGGTGAAAGTCACGCAGCCGCGCGCGTCGGCCACGAGGTATTCCCCGCGCCCGTCCGTTTGCAGTTGGCAGAAGGAGCCGGGCGCCAGGCCGGCGAAGGTCATCTCCACTGGGCGGCTGTGGCTGACGAGCCATTGCGCGCGGCGGCTGCCCGCCTCCAGCCAGCGCACCGCCCCGCTGGAGCTGGCCAGGCGCAGGCGCTGGGCGGCGGGGGATTGAATCATGCGCAGCTCCGTGCGCTGGCGGCCCAGGGTGTGGATGTAAATCTGCCCGCCATGCTGGATGTAGCCGGTGATTCCCACACAGCGCTCCAGGTCCGGCACGCCGGCGCTGGCGGGCATGCGGAAGGTGCGCGCATGCCCCGCATTGACGAGGATCCAGTGGTCCGGCCCGGCCAGAAAGACACGGCTGTGCTCCGCGTCACGCGCCAGCCGCGCGTAGGCGGAGAGGCTGACGGGATGGAGCGGACGGGTGGAGCACCAGTCGAGCAGCCGGCGCGTCTGCGCCAGGGCCGCGTCAGTGGCGGCATCGGCAAAGCCCAGGCAAACCTGCACGGGCGCCAGCCAGCGTTCGGCGCCCAGGGTTTCGGCGTGCCGGATGATCGCGCTGGCGTCCAGCGCGCGGCCCTGGCGCGGGTCGTGCAGCCAGGTTTGAAACGCATCCGCCCTGCTCCAGGAACGCGGCGGCAGCACGCAGCCTGTGGCGCCTTCAAAGGCCCAAACGGCGGCATTCTCCACCCCCATGCGGCGGGAAAAGGTCACCGCCTCGCGGGAGGGCTGCGCCCCCTCCGGCCAGACGATCAAAGGCACGCCGCCCGTCCTGCCGGGTGTCAGTTGCTGATGCAGCCAGGCCAGGGAGCCGGCCACTTCGCGCTCCATGCCACGGCGGGTGTCGCTGGCGGATTCGTGCAGAGGCCGGGTGATGCCGGCGCCTGGGGTCCAGTCGAGCGGGCGGCTAAGGGTTGCCGAGGCCGGCTCGACGTTCGGGAGGGAAAAAAGCTCTCGCGCGGCCACCTCGCGCCGGAGCGCCTCCGCCGGCGCGTGTCCGGGGGTCCAGCCGCGCAGGTCGCCCTCGCAGACCGCCACGCTGAAAGGCAGCGGATATTTGGCGAGGACCTCGTCCACCATGACCTCGGCGGCCATCGGCAGGCCGGGACGCGGGGTGATGGCGTCGAAACCCTCCGACCCCACGTGGCAGACCAGCAGTTGGCGGCCATCCTGGCTTGTGGTGTCCGCCACGGGCGCCGGCGCGGCTCCGGCAAGCCATGCTTCCAGGAAGCTGAGCGGCTGGATCCGGGTGCCTTTTTCCAGTGCCCGGGGCTCCAGCCAGACACCGCCCCATGGGGCGAGGAAAACCTGGTCGGTTTGCCGGTCGTCAGCCCGGAGGGAGAGCACGAGGCGGGCGTCCTCCGGGGCTTTGACCGCCAGAATGTCACGACAGTCAGCGGCCGGCTCCGCATGGCTGGGATTGGCGAACGCGCTCTCCATGGGCAGCGGGCGGAGCTTCAATCCGGGGGGCATTTTTCCTCCGGTCTCGATGCCAAGTTCCGCCTGCAAAACCTGTCCGGAGGCGGCCAGCCAGTCCAGGCTGTTCAACAGCACGGGCACGCCTGCGGCGGCGAGGTGGCGGACGAGGGCGGCGAGGTCTTTGCCGGAGTCAGCAGCCAGCGAGTGGTCAAAAATCACCCCGCGCAACGAGGCATGGGCCTGCGGCGCGGACTCCCGCGCCTGAATGTCGCGATAGACGACCTCGTGGCCGAGCCATTGCAGCGAGCCGTGCAGGAAGCGCGCTGTGAAGGTCTGCTGCACCGGCCCGGAATGCAGCACGAGCACCCGGCGCGCCACCTCGCGCAGCGGGCCGAGATTGACGCCGTCCATGGACGGGGTGGTGAAAAAGGGCACGCCGCCCAGTTCGCGGACCTGCCGCGCGCGGTTGTCGAGATCGCCGGGATTTTCAGGGTCGGCGAAACCCACGACATACGCTTTCATGCCCAGACGCGCCGCTTCGCGCACCTGCTGCTCCTGGCGGCGCGCGCTTGCTGTGCCGGCGGAGTTTCCAAAGCCGGTGAAAAGCAGGCCGTCCACTGTCCGGCGGGCCTCGCGGGCGAGATCGAAGGCGCCGTCGAGCAGGAGGATTTTGTCAGGGAACGCCGCCCGCAGCGCGTTGAGCGACTCCAGAAGCGCCGCGCGCTCCGCTTCCTGACCGATACCCTCCAGCCCCGTGATGAGCACTCCGTCGAAACCGCGCACCGCCGTCTTTTGCACCAGAACCCGCGTCACCAGGCGCGTCCAGTGAGGATGGGTGGCATCCAGCCGCAGACTACCGGGCGAGACGCCTTCGAACATGGGTATGCCGAGCACTTCCGCAGCCCGCGCCGCATCCGAACCGGCGGCGATTTCGAAGGGATTGATCCTGGCGATGATCCGGCTGCCGAGGGCATGGGCCGCCTCCAGGTCCACATCCGCATCCGCACGGAGAATGCAGAGATCAAAGGCATTCATCACTGTGGCGTCCGGGCTTTTGGAAAAATCCACGAACAATCTTGCCTCTTGGGAGGCCTGGAGCGCCGTCCCTGACAGCAAAAGACCTGCGCAGCCAAGAAGCAGGGAAGCTGGGAAAAATCGGTGGGTTTCGGGCATAATATTATCAAATTTGAGAACAGACGCATTTTAGTGTCTCAAAATTATGAAAACAATCAAAAAGAGGAGCCTTACAAACTCCTTACCTCCTTCGCCCGCTGCCATAGCCACCCTGAAATGACATGGGCGGCCTTTCTGGCGCGCGCTTTTCCCTGGCAGCACCTCTTGCGCTGGAAGAGTCTGCTAGAATTGACAGGGGGTGCATGGGTGGCAGAATCGTCACATGGAACCAGCCCCCGCACCTGCCATCCAGCTCACCGAGGCCAACTGGCGGCAGACGCTCGGCGAATTGTGCGCCAGCCTGGGCAGCGTCAGCCGGCCGGTGCTGCTGTGCGTGTGCGGCAAGCCCGGCTCGGGCAAGACGACCCTGGCGAAGATCATCCGCAAGGAGGGCCTGCCCGGCATCCCGCCCCGGCGGGTGTGCGTGATTGACGACGGCGTGCTCTCCGTGCCGGTGCTCTGGTTTTTCCGCAAGCGGGTGCGCTTTCACTCGAAGGAGCGGGACAATCTGAAGCCCTTCCAGCCCTGGCTGCGCGGCCGACAGCTCGTGGTCTATGTGGGCGCCTCCCCGCACCGCCGGCTGGACCGGTGCGATGTGGCCCTGCGCATCCGCTGCCCGGATGAGGAGCGGCTGCGCCGGCTCGTCCACCGCAACGAGGACGGCGAGCAGCGCTTCCTGAAGACGCGGGATGTGTCGGACGAGGTGATGATCGCCGCGGATCACGTCTTCGACATGCCGGCCCTGGGCACGGAGGGGCTGGCGGGGGAGCGCGGCGCGCCTGCCGCGGCATGAGGCATGGGGACGAAGGAAAAACGCGCCGGTCCGCGTTTGAGACTTTCCATTTCCGGGCGAACGCCCTATTTCCATCCCCAACGCATGAAATCCATCCTCACCGCCGCCGCGCTCTCCCTGGCCTTCAGTGCCCAGGCCGCAGACACCATCAAGCTCACCCGCATCCATGAATCCCTGGAGACGCCCTTCCCCGTGGCGCTGGTCATCCCGGACGACGGCAGCGGGCGCGAGTTCCTGGCGCTGCAGCGGGGGCAAGTTCTCATCCTGCCGAAGCAGGAGGGTGGCGCGGCCAAAACTTTCCTCGACCTCAGCGGGCGCGAGATGGAGGCGGCGAACGGCAAGTTCGAGGAAGGGCTCAACGGCCTGGCCTTTCACCCGAAGTTCAAGGACAACGGCCTCTTCTACCTGGCCTACACCCTCCAGAAGCCGAAGCGCCTCGTCATCAGCGAGATGAAGGCCAGCACCGCCGACGCCGACAAGGCGGACGAGGGCACCGAGCGCGTGCTTCTGGAGATCCCCCTCGTGAACTGGAACCACCACGGCGGCAACATCCTCTTCGGCCCCGACGGCTTCCTCTACATCGGCGTGGGCGACACCTCGAAGCGCAATGACGAGCTGAAGATGGCCCAGCTCAACGCCGTCCTGGTCGGCAAAATCCTCCGCATAGACGTGGACAGCCGCGAGTACCAAGGCCGCTACGGCATCCCGGCCGACAACCCCTTCGCCGACGGCGTGAACGCCTTGCCGCAGATCTACGCCTACGGCATCCGCAACCCCTGGGGGCTGCACTTCGACTCCCAGGGCCGCTTCTGGATGGCTGACGTGGGGCAGGACCTTTGGGAGGAGATCAACCTCGTCGTCAAAGGCGGCAACTACGGCTGGAGCTTCCGCGAGGGCGCGCGCGCCTTCCCCCTGCGCACGGACCCCGCCCCGGAGGGCGCCCAACTCATTGACCCCGTGCATGAATACCACCACGGCGACGGCCTCAGCATCACCGGCGGCATCACATACACCGGCAAGGGCGCGCCCGAGCTGGCCGGAGCCTACATTTACGGCGACTTCGTGCTGGGCAAAATCTGGGCGCTGCGCCTCGGCGAGGACGGCAAGGTGAAGAGCAACGACCTCCTCTACACCAGCCCGCAGACCCCGCCCTCCGACCCGAAGAAAAAGCCCATGGTGCATGTGAAGCCCACCGCCTTCTGCGCCGACGCCCGGGGCGAGCTCATCGTGCTCGACTGGAACGGCGCCCTTTACCGCGTGGGGAAATGAATTGAGCCCGCACCCGGACCGTGACCACTGCCCTCCTGCTCAAGTGCCTCGGCATCGGCGTCCTCAGCGGCGTCGTGGCCGCCCTCTGCGGCGTCGGCGGCGGCGTGGTCATGGTGCCCGCCTTCGTCGCCCTGCTGGCGCTGCCGCAAAAGACCGCCGTGGCCACCAGCCTGGCCATCATCATCCCCACCGCCCTCATGGCCACCACGCAGAACGCCCGCCACGGCCTCGTGGACTGGCGTGTGGCCGTCGTCACCGCGGTCTCGGCCTCCGTCTTCGCCTACTTCGGCTCCGGCTGGATGCGCGCCATGAGCAATGAATCCCTCACCCGCATCTTCGGCGCCGTCCTGCTCGTCTTCGGCGCGCGCATGTTGTGGCTGGGGAAGGCGTGAGCGCCCTGTGAAACCGGGTGCTCAAGGATGGCAGTGGCCCTCGATAACCGGCGGGCATCAATCAAGTATCGTCCGCCTCATTCAAAGCAGAATCCCCCATGCCCAAGGCGGCAACCCGGATATTGAAGGGCGCGTTATGGTGGGGCTGTTTTTTTCTCCGATGGTCCCGCGTCACATCATTTTGCTACTGCTAACACTGCCCGCTTTGGCGGATGACAGCGTGAGCTTCAGCCACGAGATCCTGCCCTTGCTCTCGGAGAACTGCCTGAGTTGCCACGGGCCTGACGAGGCGCAGCGCAAGGCTGACCTGCGTCTGGACACGCGTGAGGGCGCGCTGGAGGTGATCGTGCCGGGCCGTCCTGCGGAAAGCAGCCTGCTGGAGCGCATCGTCTCCAAGGACGCGGATGAGGTGATGCCGCCGCCGAAGTCGCACAAGCCGCCGCTGACGGCGGAGCAGGCGGAGCTGCTGCGGCGCTGGATCGCCGAGGGAGCGCCCTGGGGCAGGCATTGGGCGTTCGAGAAGCCGGTGAAGGCGCCCATGCCCGCGTCCACGCCGGAAATCACCCACCCCATAGACCGGCTGCTCTCGGCGCGGCTGGAAAAGCGCGGCCTTTCCCTGGCGCCGCCCGCGCCTCCGCACACGCTGGCGCGGCGCATGACTTTCGCCCTCACAGGGCTGCCCCCCGCAGAGGCTGACGCGGCGGATTTTTCACCGGAGCGCCTGGCCGACCGCCTGCTGGCCTCGCCTCATTTCGGCGAGCGCCTGGCGATGTGGTGGCTGGACGCGGCGCGCTACTCGGACACGGACGGCTTCCAGGCGGATGCCACGCGCACGAACTGGCCCTGGCGTGACTGGGTGACGCGCGCGTTCAATGACAACATGGCCTTTGACGAGTTCACCCGCCTCCAGTTCGCGGGCGACCTGCTGCCGGAGGCGACGGCGGAGCAAAAGCTGGCGACATGCTTCCACCGCAACCACATGACCAACGGCGAGGGCGGGCGCGATCCGGAGGAGTCGCGCGTGGATTATGTGCTGGACCGCGTGAACACGACAGGCGCGGTCTGGCTCGGCCTCACACTCGGCTGCGCGCAGTGCCACTCGCACAAGTTCGATCCCGTGAGCCATGCGGACTACTACCGGATGACGGCTTTCTTCAACAGCATTGACGAGGATGGGAAGGCGGGGAAAGGGGCCAAACCCTACCTCCCCTACAAGTCGCCGCTCGCACCCGCAGCCGTGGCGGAGGCGCGCCAGCTTGTGGAGCAGCGCCGCCCTTTGGAGCAGGCAGCGCGGAGCGAGGCGCAGGTGCCATTCGAGCACTGGCTGGAGGCGCAGGCGGCGCGTGTCGCCGGCGGCTTCAATGCCTGGCACACGCTCAAAGGGAGGCTGGAATCCAGCGAGGGCACGCTTTTGCAGCAGGACGAGGAGGGGATCGTGCGCGCGGGCGGGCCGAACCCGCGCCAGGACGACTACCGCCTGGCCGGCGCGGTGGGGCTGGCACGCGTCACCGGCTTCCGCCTGGAGGTGCTGCCGGACGCGGCCCACACCGGCGGCGGTCTTTCACGCGGGGAGAAGGGCGAATTCATCCTGACCAACGTGAAGGCGCAGGTTCTCACGCTCGGCAGCTCGCAGATGCGGGAGCTGGTGATGAGCGGCGCGGTGGCCGATGTCAGCGCGGACAAGAAGGGCAAAAAAGACTATGGCGATGTGAAGGACACCCTGGATGACGATCCACGCAACGGCTGGACCACCGAGGGCGCGGACCGCGCGCAGCCGCACACGGCGGTTTTTGCCTTGAAGGAGCCGTGGATTCCGCAGCCGGACGAGGAACTGCTCATCGAACTCAAGCACCGCTCCACACTGGGGGATGCGAACATCGGCAAATTCCGCGTCTCCCTCACCGACCAGCCGGGCGAGGCCGTTCGCAGCCTGGCGCGCGCGCCGCTGGAAGACCTGGCCTTTACCGGCGGCGATGCGCGGCGCGTCCCGGCCGCTTTGCGGGAGAGGCTCTTCGCGCAGTTTCTCGAAGACCATGCGCCCTATCAGGAAGCCAAAGCCGCTCTCGACCGCGCGGAGACCCAACTCCAGGAGTTCACCGCCGCCGCCAGCTCGCTGGAGGTGATGGTGCTCGCCGAGCGCAAGGAGCCGCGCGCCACGCATGTCCTGCTGCGCGGCGAGTGGGACAAGCACGGGGAAAAAGTCGCCCCTGGAGCGCCGGCGGAGATCGCGCCCTGGCCGGAAAGCGCGCGCGCCGACCGACTCGGATTGGCGGAGTGGATCGTGTCGCGGGAAAATCCGCTCACCGCGCGGGTGATCGTGAATCATCTCTGGCAGATGCTCTTCGGCGCCGGCCTGGTGCGCACACCGGGAGACTTCGGCCTGCAAGGCGAGCGCCCGGTTTATCCTGAAATTCTCGACTGGCTGGCGGTGGAGTTCATGGAGAGCGGCTGGGATGTGAAACACATTGTCCGCCTCATCGTCACGAGCCGCGCCTTCCAGCAATCCAGTTCTGACAGGCCGGTGAGCCTGTCCGGTGATGCCGCCGCTGCCGCGCAGTCGCTCACCGCGCTGGATCCGGACAACCGCCTGCTCGCCCGTGGTCCGCGTTTCAGGCATCCTAGCTGGATGCTGCGGGATGCAGCCTTGAGCGCGTCCGGCCTGCTCAATCCCGCCCTCGGCGGACCGCCCGTGCGCCCGCCGCAGCCGCCGGGTGTGTGGGAGGAGAACTTCATGGGCCGCTTCACTTATGTGCCCAGCGAGGGCGGCGCGCGCCACCGGCGCACCTTGTATGCCTTCTGGCGGAGGAGCGTTGCGCCTACCTTTTTGTTCGACAGCGCCCAGCGCCGAGTGTGCGAGGTGGCCGTGACGCGCACCAACACGCCCTTGCAGGCGCTGACCCTGCTCAATGACCTTTCCTACCTGGAGGCCGCCCGCGCCCTGGCAGCCGCCGCCGCGCGTTCCGCGCAGGATGAGGCGGCGCGCCTTCAGCACCTGCACCGGCGCGTGCTCACCCGCGCCGCGGAACCGCGGGAACTGGCTGTGCTTGCCCGCGAGCATCAGCGCGCTTTGGCGCATTATGACATGCGGCCGGACGAGGCCGCCGTGTTTCTTGAGGAAAAGCCCGGCTCCTCCCCCGACCAGCCCGCGCGCGCCGCCCTGGCCGTCATCGCCAGCCTGCTGCTCAACCTCGACGAGGCTGTGACTCAGGAATAGGGAAGTGTGTTGATGCACAGGCTTCAGCCGATCGGAAAAATTGCGCCAAAGCCCGGGCACCAGGCACAGAAGTGACGGCTACAGATGCAACCGGCTCGTGTACCACGCCACAGCCGCGGGGCCGTAGAAAACCCAGAGCATGGCTCCGGCGGCGAGGTAGGGGCCGAAGGGCAGCTTGCCACCCCACGCCGCCAGTCCGACGAGGCGCGTGCCGCCTGACACCAGCGTGCCCAGCACCGAGGCGGCCAGGATGGTGAAAAGCACGGCCTGCCAGCCGCAGAAAGAGCCGATCATCATCAGAAAGAGCACATCGCCAAAGCCCATCGCCTCGCGCGGGATCACCACCTCGTTGGTGGTGCCCTCCAGCAGCGTCACGCCCTCCAGGTTGTATTCCTCCATCTTCCCGTCCGGCCCGCGCACCTTGAGTTTCTCCATCCACAGCTCGGCGGTCACATTATTCCACTCGCTCTGATTGGTCTTCAATCTCGCGCAGGAGATCACAAGACGGTCGCTGGCGCGCATAAACAAATCCTCCCACGAGTAGGTCTCCCCGGCCAGAGTCACCACCGGCGGCAGTGTGTCGTCCGGTTGCGTCACGCTCCATGCCTCCTGCTTGTCAAAGCGGTATTTCTTTCTGCCGAAGGCCAGCTTTCCCAGCTCCACCACCAGCCACAGGCTGCCCAGGCCCAGCGCGGCGCTGCCGAGCGAGAAAAGAAAGCCGCGCAGGTGCGTCACCTGGCCCACCAGCTCCGGCACAAAAGTCGCGCACACCAGGCCCGCCAGCGTGCCGCCCAGCGTGATGCTGTGCGGCAGGATGAAGTGCTCAATGTCAATGAAAGTGCCCGCGACCAAAAGCGCCGTGAACACCCACAGGCAAAGCACCTGCGGCCCCCACTGCGCCGCCAGCGCCCAGTCACCGCCGAACTGCCGGAACACTGCGTAAAACAGCAGCCCGGTCAGCACCTCCACGCCCACATAACGCGCGGAGATGGGCGCGCCGCAGTTCGCGCACTTGCCGCGCAGCGTCAGCCAGCTCAGCACCGGAATGTTTCGCCACCAGGGGATCTGGTATTTGCACGAAGGGCAGAAGGAGCGGCGCGGTTCATTGACGGAAAGTCCGCGCGGCAGCCGGTAGATCACCACATTGAGAAACGAGCCGATGCCCGCCCCAAGAAAGAAGACGATGAAATGCAGTAGGGCGACGAGAAGCTGGTATCGGGTCATGCGCTGCGGAAATCTGGCCCCGTCCGCGCGGCCCGGCAAGACGCGAATGGCGGCGGGTGCGGGCTGCGCGCCGTGACACCGGCGGTCTTGTTTCCCAGGATTTGGCGGGACTCCAGGGAAGGCGGGGCGGGCAGGAGTGTCCGCGTCACGGCTGCTTTTTCTTTTTTGCCGGCGGCCCCATTGGCAGCGCTTCCGGGTGGCGCGCGAGGATGGCGCGCAGCCTTGCCACGGTCTCCGGCTGCTGGGTGGCGAGATTTTCGCGCTCCAGGGGGTCGGCCTCATAATCGTAGAGTTCGATCTCGGCGGTTTCGGGCGCGGCGCCCGGAGTCTTCCACTCGACAAGGCGGTGCCGCTCCGTGCGGATGGCGCGGCCGAGTTTTTGTTTTGGAAAACAATGGAAGGCATGATCGCGGACGCGCGCATTCGGATCGCGCAGCACCGGCTCGAGGCTCACACCATCCACCGGCTGAGGACCGGACGGCGCGGGAAGACCCGCCAGCGCGGCCAGTGTGGGGAAGATGTCCACGGTCTCCGCAAGCTGGCGCGTGCTGGAGCCTGGTTTGGCCACTCCAGGCGCGATGATGACGAGAGGGATGCGGTTCGCCTGCTCGTAGTTGGTGTGCTTGGTCCAGATGCCAAGATCGCCGAGGTGAAAGCCGTGGTCGCCCCACAAAACGACGAGAGTTTCCTCCGCCAGGCCGAGGCGGTCCAGCGCGTCCATCACCCTGCCGATCTGCGCGTCCACATAGCTCGTGCTGGCATAATAGCCGTGGATGAGCCTGCGCTTGAGTTCTGGGGAAAACGCCGCGTCATCTCTTTCAGGCACAGGATCATATGCCGCGATCTCGCCGCCGCGTTTGCGCGCCACCAGGGGAGATCCCGCCGGATGCTCCTCGAACTCCGGCTGCGGCAGCTTCGCCGGATCGTGCATGTCCCAGTAGGATTTCGGAGCGCAAAATGGCAGATGCGGACGCACGAAGCCTGCGGCGATGAAAAATGGCGTGCCATTTTCTTTGCGGCGCCGCGCCGCCGCGCCCAGCCGCCTGACCGTCTCCGCAGCCACCCGCCCGTCGGCATAGTCCTCGTCACCGGCCGCCGGGGCTTCGAAAGCGGTCCCGCGCGGCAGGCTTCGTATCTGGTCGAGCTTCTGGTTGGTGAACAGAGCCTCCTCGCGCGTGAGTTGTCCGCCCTGAGTGCTGGCGGGGTCGAGGTATTCGATGACTTTGTCTTTGAAATGAGGCACGCTGAAGGATTGCGGGTCGCCCTCGTTGCCGTGGCCGATATGAAAGACCTTGCCGATGGACTCCGTGCGGTGGCCGCCATGCCGGGCGAAGTGCTGCGGCATCGTCACCGCGTCCGGCAAACGCTCGCGCAGCCGGCTGCCGAGTCCGTAGAGTGCGGTGCTCGTGGAGCGGGAGCCGAGCATGAGATTGAAGCGCGAGGGCGCGCACACGGCCTGGTTGCAGTAGGCCAGGTCAAAGCGCATCCCGCGCGCGGCCAGGCGGTCCATGTGCGGCGTCTTCGCGCGCGTGTCGCCATAACAGCCCAGCGCGGGCTTCAGATCATCCACAAGGATGAGCAGCACATTCGGCGGCGCCGCTTCAAGCCAGCACGGGAAAAACAAAGCGGCGAACGGCAGGAGACTTTTCATTCCCATGAAGACGGGACAAGGGACGCGCTGTTGCAGGCATGGAGCCACGCATGCCTATCGAAAGTGCAACTTGATGAATCGCGGCGAGTGGCCGCATGCGGCGCGGGCGTCCCGCTGCCCGTTTCGCAAGACATGGGTTCGAGTCCAGGTCAGCGGGTCAGTTGCAGATCGAGCGTGTTCTCACCCGCCTGGATTTCCACCACCCACGCGCCGCTTCCGGGTTTTTGCTCGGCGGCGGTGGTGGCGGTGCCGTCCGCTGTGTCCAGGCCGGCCACATCGGCGGCGCTGTGGCTGACAGTGAGGCGCGCTTTTCCGACCACCGGACCATTGGCGGAGTCGAGCTTGAACTTCCCGCGCATCACACGCGCGCAGGCCACCGGAGCGGCGGGATCCTGCGTCGAGAAAATCACGCTGCCCCAGCTCACGGGTGTGCCATTGACAGTGAGTGTGCCGCTCACAGACGCGCGCGGGGACGGCTTGAAAAAGCCCTGGTCACGCAGCCAGTCGCGCAGATGCCCGCTCCATGTGCCGAGCACGGGATCACCGAGATAAAGACCCACTCCATGCGGGCCGGGCCGGTAGCAATGCAGCTCCGCGGGCACGCCGTGCTTGCGGCAGGCCAGGTAAAACTGCACCGCGTTCTCCGCGGGCACCACAGTGTCCTCATCGGTCTGGAAAAGGAAGACCGGCGGCGTCCGCGGTGTCACGCGCAGATGCGTGCTCACCTGGCGCGCCATCTCGTCGGTGTTGTTGTCGGGACCGAGCAGGTTTTTGCGCGAGCCGGAATGGGCGAACTCGTCAATCATCGAGATCACCGGATAAGTGGGCACTGCGACATCCGGCCTGGCGCTGAGCTGGTCCACGGCATCGTTCGTCATCTGCGCGGGCTTTTCGTCGAAAAGCGTGGCCGCCATGGAAGTCAGATGCCCTCCGGCTGAGAAGCCGATGATGCCCACGCGCGCGGGATCAATGCCGTGCTCCCCGGCATGAGAGCGCGCATGGCGGATGGCGCGCTGCACATCCATAAGCTGCACGGGATAATGATAACCCTGGCTGCCCAGGCGGTAATGCAGCACGAAGGCGGTGACGCCCAGCCCGTTGAGCCAGCGGGCCACTTGCGCGCCCTCGTGGTCGGCCGCCAGCCCTCCGTAACCGCCGCCAGGGCAGACGACAAAGGCCGCGCCGTTCGCCTTGTCCTTCGGCGCGGGCCAGACATAAACAAAAGGCTGGTCCTTGTCCTCCTGCCCCCGCGCCATCGGCGCGCCCTGCGGCCAAAGCCTCACTTTGGCGGGTTCTGCGGCCTGGAGCGGGAGGGAGACGAGGAGGAGCGGTAGGATGTGGCGCATGGCGGGTGATTTGTTTCTGGCAAGCGGGATGAACGCGCCACTCCCTCACTCCAGGAAAAGAAACTCTGTGGAGGCAAGCAGGGCGTGGGCGAGATCGGACACGGTCTCCTCACGGTCGTCTCCTGCTTCGATGAATTTCTCCGCGCGGAGCTTCTCGTCCGCGCCGGGAGCGCGTCCGAGGATGGTCAGATACAGCCACTCCACCGGCCCGGCCCGCGCATAAGCGCTCATGCCGAGTTCGCGGGCCTGGCTTTGCATGAAGTCGCTGTTGAGCAGGTAAAGCGCCTGCGTGGGCACGGTGGTCAGCGGCCTTTCCCCGGCGACCATTTCGGGGTTGGCCGCGTCGAAAATTTCCATCTCGGCGAGCTGGTTGTTGCGCGCGACAGGCAGGTAAACGCTGCGCCGGCGCTCCTTGTCGAGGCTCATCGTTTTGTCGAGATCCTCGCCATAAGTCAGCGCGGTGGCGGCTGCGGGCTGGGGGTCAAGCCGGCCTGAAAGATGGAGCAGGCTGTCACGGATTTCCTCGGCGGTGAGGCGTCGCATGGAGCGGCGGCCGAACCAGCGGTTGTCAGGGTCGGCGCGCACGCGCGGCCCGTCCGCTTCGGCGGCGGCCTGGTAGGCACGGCTCAGCGCGATCTCGCGCACGAGCGCTTTGACGCTGCCGCCTGTGGCCCTGAATTTGGAGGCGAGATGGTCGAGCAGTCCGGGATGCGTTGGCCCCGTGCTTTGGCCGCCGAAGTTGTCCACGCTGGCGACGATGCCGCGGCCCATGAGCCAGGCCCAGACGCGGTTGACGATGACACGGTCGAGCAGGGCGTTTTCATCACAGGTGATCCAGCGCGCGAACTCAAGCCTGCCGCTTGAGCCGGGCGCGATGGCGGGCGGCGGCCCGCTGTGCAGCACGACGGGGAAGTTGCGCGGGACGACCGGACCGAGCTGCCCCGGCTCCCCGCGCACGCGCAGGTTCACATCGCCGGCGTCGGCGGCGTCGCGCGGGGTCATGGCGAGTTCTGCGTCCTTGAGTTCGGCGATTTGCTTGTTGAGCTCTTTGGCCAGATCCGCGCTGTCCATCATCAGCAATGGATCACCCGCCGCCTTGCCCTCGGCCATGGCGAGCGCCGCGGCCTCGCGCTCGATGTCGTTTTCATGAATGAACTGCACGGCGTCGGCAAAGACGTAGCCGTTGGCATCGTCGTTGCTGATGATGACATTGACGCGCCCGCCTTTTTCAAAGCGGAAGCGTCCGACCGGCTCGAACAGACCTCCGATGCGCGGGTCCTTCGTCTGGTCGAGCCGCAACTCATGAACGCCGTCAAAAGCCTCGATGATGACGCGCGTGTTGGTGGCGCCGTTGGCTTTTCCGGGAAAGGCCAGGCGCACTTCGTAAACGCCGGTCTCCGGCAGGCTGCCGCGAAAGACGGCCTTCTTGGCGCCGCGGCCTTTTTTGTCGTCATGAATGTAATGCGCGCCGAACCGGTTCGAGGAAAGCGACGAGGTTTTCCACTCGCCTACCAGCTCGGCGTCCTCCTCATCATAGAGCACACCGGCCAGGGGCAGGTTTTGCAGCGACATTTTGCCGCCGGCTTTCTTCATGAAGTCGCGCTCGACTTTGAGGCGCATGGTCAGTTCAAGGCGCGCCACTTTGGCGGCCAGATCGTTCATGCCCGGTCCGGGCAGCGGCTGCTCCACCCAGCTTGCGACATTGACGCAGCCGTTGCGCGTGCCCATGACCACCTGGGTGGAGCGGAAAAAACCGGCCATCGCATAATAGTCGCGCTGGGTGAAGGGGTCGAACTTGTGGTCATGGCAGCGGGCGCAGCCGATGGTCAGACCGAGAAAGGCGCGGCCGAGCGTGTCCATCTGCTCGTCCACGGTGTCGAGGTTGAGTTTCTCCTTGTCGCGCTCGGTGAGCATTTTCGGGCCGAGCGCGAGGAAGGTGGTGGCGACGAGGCGCTCGCGGCGCTGGATTTCGTTTTCCCAGGGCATGAGGTCTCCGGCGATCTGCTCGCGGATGAACTCGTGATAGGGGCGGTCCTCGTTAAAGGCGGCGATGACGTAGTTCCGGTAGCGCCACGCCTGGTAGAAGGTGTAGTTCCTGTCGCCGCCGTTCGAGTCGGCGTAGCGGACGAGGTCCAGCCAGTGACGGCCGAATTTTTCACCAAAGGCGGTGCTGTTGAGCAGTTGGTCCACGATGCGCGGGAGCATGGCTTGCGTGTCCGGCGCGCTGGCGAAGGCCTCCACCTGCTCCGAAGAGGGGGGCAGTCCGGTGAGGTCGTAGTAAAGCCGCCGGATCAACGCGCGCGGGGCCGCGTCAGGCGCGGGACTCAGTTTTTGCGACTCCAGCGCGGCGAGGATGAATGCGTCGAGGTCCCTGCGCGGCCAGTCTGTGAGACGCACTCCGGGCACGGGCGGATTTTGCAGGGGGCGGAAGGCCCAGGTCCGCCGGGCTTCCTCGATGTTGATCCCCTCCCTGCGCACGGCGTCCGCCAGCGCGGCATCGCGCGGGTCGGGCGCGCCGATGCGCACCCACTTTTCCAGCACGGCCACCTCGGCGTCGCTCAGGCGCGACTTGGGAGGCATCTGCAGATCCTCGTCCAGATAGCGGATGCTGTGGATGAGAAGGCTTTTTTCGACATCGCCCGGCACGATGGACGGCCCCGCGTCGCCGCCGGTCTGCCAGCCTTCCCGCCGGTCGAGCAGCAGCCCGCCTTTTTGTTTGCCGGACTCTAGGGAGTGGCACTCGTAACAGTGCTTGACCAGGAGCGGGCGCACCTCGTTTTCAAAGAAGCGCGCGCCATCATCCGCCCGCAGGGCGGCGCCCGCTGCGGGAAGAATGAGAAGACATGCTGAGAATTGACAAAACCTGGTCATGAAAGACCGAAGGATAGCGTTCCGCCCGCAAGCCATCTTGCGTTTTAGCAACACATTCGACTTTTTGGCTGGGGGAGGTCGCTCTGGATTTCTAGCATGCCTTTTCCGGTCATCGGACGGCCGGGATGAATCTTATCCTCTCCGGAGCGAATTTTCGCTCTCGGGGTGCTTGCCGATGCCTCTGGCGTTTTTTCTCTTGGAATTCCTGATGCGGTTGATGCGTTCTGCCAAGGCATGACTCCCAAAGTCCAGGGTGATGTTTCCTTGGGCTGGTTGGAGTCCGCGTCATCTTTTCCTTTTGTGCCGCTTGTGGACCTGCGTCGGCTCCGTCATCTGTCACGAATAACACAAAAATTCTGAATGAAGCCGCCAGCAACGCTTTTTTCCGCCGTTCATTCGCCCCGCCTGCTCCTGGCTTCCGCCGCGCTGGTTTGTCTTTGCTCCTGCGGCACGGCGGCATACCGCGGGACGATGCGGGGTTACAGCAGGGCTTACGCGCAGGGCAATGACGAGTTGATGCTGCAAAACCTGGCGCGGCTGGCGAACCACCAGCCGGCGCACTGGATGCAGATGGGGGCGGTGACGGCTTCGATGAATTTCGAGCGCGGCCTCACCAGCAGCACCAGCCGCGCGGAGCGCTCGTTTTCCCTGGGCAGCGCGCTGGGGCTGACGCTGAAGGCCGATGAGCGCCCGACCTTCAACTTTGTTCCGCTGACGGGGAAGGAGTTCGCCGACCGGATGATGGCGCCGATCTCGCCCAGGGTGTTTTTCACCCTCTTCGAGGAGGGCTGGCCGGTGGATCTGCTGATGCGCCTGCTGATCGAGCGCATTGACCTGGGCGACTCCTACCGCAGCCACGGCACGCTGACCAACCAGCCGGGCAATTTTTCCACCGCCTATCTGGAGTTCCTGCAGGTGTGCGAGGCGGCGCGCCTGCTTCAGCAGGAGCGCCAACTGGTGCTGGACATCAGCTCGGAGTTCAGCCCGCTCGCCGAGGGGCACGCAGTCGCGGCGGCCCCCTCCTCGGAGGACTTGATGAAGGCGCGGGAAAAAGGCCTCGTTTGGCAGAAGAGTGGCACGGGCTGGGTGCTGGGAGAGATGCGCGAGCGCGCGGTTTTCCGGCTGCGGCATGGAATGCTTTCCGCTGCCGGCCGGAACAATGTCTTTTCAAAACCGGGATTGGGCACAGCCGCCGCCAGGCTGCTGGTCGGGGATTTCTTCAACATGCTGGAGTCCGGATTGCGTCTGAAGGCTCCCGACTCCCAGGAGCGCTCCGGGGGCGATGGCACACAGGCCAGGCTGGTGCTGCGCTCCCTGGGGGGTGTGATGGCGGCGGCGGCGCGGGAGCAGGAGGACTTCGAGCGCATTCTGCGCGAGCATGGCGGCGAATTCCTGGAGCGGACTCCTGAATGCCAGCGGGAGCCAGTACTCAGGCTGGTGTGGCAGGATGTGCCTCGCGCGGAGTTGCTGAAAGCCTCCGTGCGTCTCACCCATGCGGGCCGCGAATACATGGTGACAGACCGGAAAATGACGGACCGGCAGATGTGCGAGGCAGGCTCGCGCAACCGCGATGTCTTCCGCCTGCTGATGGGCCTCTATCATCTGGTGTCGGCCGACATGGAAAAATTGAAGTTTCCGCAGACGCTGCTCATCCAGTAGAATGCGCGCGCCTCCTGGCGCGCCATGCGCGGGATGCCGAGGAAGACAAGCCATCCATCCACCCTTCATGAAAACGCCGCCCTCCACCGACCGGGAAATGACACGCGCCTCATGGCTTGATGATGTCCTCAGACTCGCGGGAACGCGGGCGGGGGATGGCTGGGAGGCTTTGCACGATGCGCTGGACGCTCTGGCAGTACGCACCGCTCCGGTCGCGAGGACGACCTGGAAATGGGTGGTGGCGGCGCAGGGTCTGGCGGTGCTGGCGCCGATGCTGTGGCTGATGCGCACGCCCTTCGAGTGGAGCGCGTCCCTGGTTGCGCTCCTGAGCCTGCTGGCGGTGGGCGCGCTGGTCGGCATCCTATGGTGGGTGCGCTGGCGCGGCATGCAGCGCGTGTGGGCGCGGGCGCGCCTGCTGGCGGAGGTGGCGCGGGCGAT
>ERZ761609.1718-NODE-1718-length-18102-cov-44.934560_pt1 | contig 18102 bp, 16 predicted proteins | sample MGYA00511163_ERZ761609 | MGnify/ENA primary metagenome ERZ761609 (study PRJEB28899, sample SAMN02445070) | bioreactor sludge metagenome | biome: EBPR sludge | place: Australia: Brisbane, Thorneside Wastewater Treatment Plant | collected 2011-12-16 ... | reverse complement strand
TTATGGTAAAGTATTTAACTTGAGCGAAGTTAAATCAACCTCTTTCACATTTGAGCTGCCCGGCGCTGCTCGTCCCTGGGCGCGAGGCGCGCCAGCACCAGCGCCGCGCGGAAGGCAGATTCGCGATAGCCCTGCTGCGCGGCCCTGTCCTGGGCTAGCCGCGCGGCGGCTTCGGCGGCTTCGCGCTCACCCACCTCGAAATGGCTCTCGGCGGCGATGGCCGGGGCGGCGCCCGGACAATGGGCAGACACGCCTGCCCGGTCCCGCAGGAATCCGGCCGCTGCGCACGCGGCCGTGCGCCGGTCCGCATCCGCCCCATCCGGCGCATGGAACGACGCCCGGACGGATTGCGGCCGCCGCTCGATCACGGCCATGATCAAATTCTGCGTATCGCGCTGGTGCGCAAATGTGCCGGCAGTCTCCAACGCCGCCACCGCCGCGAGCGCCTCGCTTTGCATCCGCCGCGCCTCCTGCAGCCGGCCCAGAAACGTCGCAGCCGAAGCCGCCCCCAGCAGCGCATAGGCGCGCTGCGTCGGCGTGGCCGCCCCGCCCAGCAGCGCCACTTCCTGCTCATAGTAGCCCAGCGCCCGGCCGTACTGTTCGCGCCGCAGCGCCAGTGACGCCAGTCCATGCAGCGCGTTCGCGGCCGACTCAGACAGGCCCGCCTGCCGTGCGTACTCGAACTGCTCGTTGAACAGCGCCTCGGCCTTCTCGTGGTCCCCACGGTCCCGGGCCGCGCGCCCCAGCAGAATCAGCGCCTGGATGGTCTGATCGCGCGACTCGGTCCTGCGGTAGTACTCCAGCGCCTGTTCCACGTTTGGAACCCCTTCATCGAGACGCCCGTTCTGAATCCGGAAGCTGCCCAGGCTCAACAAGGCGCGCGCTTCGGCCCGGTGGTTCTTCCAGCGGCGGGCGTAGTCGAGCGCCTGCAGGTAGTGATCTTCCGCGGCCGTCATGTTGCGGCCGAGGAAGTGGGCATTGCCGAGGTCGATCAGACCGCGCGCGATGAGGCTTTCCAGTTGTGCGCGGCGGGCGAGTTCAATCGCCGCTGAGGCCTCCGTGCGTGCTTCGTCGATCAGCCCCCGCCGAGCCGCGATCGCGCTGCGCTGCAGCAGCAGCAGGATTTGATGGTGGGGCGATTGCGCGTGCCGCGCCAGATCCAGCGCCTGCCCGATCAGTGCACCCGCCTGCTCCGTTTGCCCGGCGCGGTTCAGCATCACCACTCGTTGATAGAGCACCTCGATGGTTCCCTCGGTCGCGCTCAACTGCCGGTAATGCGTCTCGGCCTGCTGGAAGGCGAGTTCGGCTCCCGCGCGGTCCTGCCGCCGTGCCAGCAGCACGCCCAGCCGCAAGAAAGCAGCGGCGAACTGGGGGCTCAATCGCGCCGCTTCGCGGTAGTGCCCGATCGCCTCCACCGTCTTGCCCGCCAACTCGCAGGCCCGGCCGAGATCCACCAGCGCCGCGGCCTTTTCAGTCTCGGACGCCAGTTCCACCAGCCGCTCGTGCCGCTCCACAGCCGTGCGGTATTCGCCCGTCAGCGTGCTTTGCACCGCCTCCAACAGCAGCCGTTCGCGCTCTGGCAGCCGCTTCGCGGGGCTGGCCGAGCCCTGAAGCAAAATCTCGCGTGCGCGGTCGGTCGAGTCCAACTCCGAGTAGGCCTCAGCCAGCCGGAGCCGTGCGAGGGTGAAGCGCGGGTCGAGCTTCACGGCGCGTTCCAGCGTCTGGCTCGCCTTGATGAAGGTGCCATCGCGCAGCGCGTTCTCCCCTTCGGTGAACCAGCGCATCGCCTCCGGCGAGGGCGTGTGGCTGCCGGACCCGGTCCACAACCAGGCGAACAGCAACATGGCCGCGAGCGCCGCCGCGCCGAGGGCCGGAGTCTTCCAGGGAATCCGTCTGGGTGTCTTGACGGACACTGTCTCGATCGTCGGAGCCTGGTCCAAGCAGAGATCCGCGGGCAGGGACTCCAGTGCCTCGCGCAACTCCCGCGCCGAGCCGAATCGCGCCCGGGCATCCTTGGCCAGCAGCCGCAGCACCATCTGATTCAGCGCCGGCGCGTGGGGCGCGGGCGGCGCGGGCGTCGTTTCGATTACCTGCATCAAGGTCTCGACGACATTGCCGCCCTGAAACGGCGGCCGCCCCGTCAGACAAAAGTACAGCACGGCGCCGAGCGAAAACAGGTCGCTCGCCGGACCCGCTTCCTCGCCGCGGGCCTGTTCCGGCGACATGAATTGCGGCGTCCCGGCGATCACGCCGGGGCTGCTCAACTCCACCGTGCGATCGTCCCCGGCAGGGGGCTCCACGCCGTAGCGCGCCAGTCCGAAATCGAGCAGCTTCACACCGTTGGGGGTAAGGAGGATGTTGGCGGGCTTCAGGTCGCGGTGGATGATGCCTTTCGCGTGAGCCGCTTCGAGCGCCGACGCCATCTGCCGCGCCAGCACGGCCACCTCCGCCGGACCCATCGGCCCCGCGATCGGTTCGCCCTCCACGAGTTCCATCACCAGGTAGTCCGGCCCAACATCGAAGAGTGTGGCGATGTGCGGATGGTTCAGCGCCGCAATCGCGCGGGCTTCCCGTTCAAAGCGCTTCGTGAACTCCGCATGCTGGAATTTGATGGCCACCTGCCGTTGCAGCCGGGTGTCTTCCGCCTTCCACACTTCACCCATGCCCCCCGCGCCCAAAGGCGAGAGGAGCCGGTACGGCCCAAGGCTGACACCCGTCTGGCGGGAATTGTTCATGCTTCAGCCGGACCGCTCACCCTGCGCAACACGGGCTGACCGGCCTCCCAGAGCATCACTGATCATCGCACACCCGGCGGGCCAAGGGACTCAGGCGTCCCGGTAAATTTTCGCACCCAAGGCGGCGGCCAGGCACATCTCGACCAGCCCGATGGCGCCCCAGAGCGTCAGCAGCCGGACCGGGAAAAGGCCGAGCATGTGGTAGCCGAGCAGCGACAGCAGATACCCGCCCAGCCACAGCGCGGCGGCAACGGTCAGCGCCGTCCGCAGGCCCGCGCCCAGCCTCGGCAGGGTCATGGCATAGAAGAACATCATCGTAAAGCCGGCGCAGAGGCTGGCCGCCAGCCCCAGCCCCAACACCGCGGCCGACATCTCCATGGAAAGGTTGTGCGCCTTCATCGCCGCTTCCATCTCTGCCATGTAAAGCGCGCTGCCCGCGCCCTCGCAAAGCCACATCAGCACACCAGCCGCGAGCCCGGCCAACACCCATCGCTTAACGTTGAACTTGCCCATCACTTTGGGCCTCCTGCGATCAGAGTGTCTGCGAGAGTATACGACTTTCCGGGACTCGTGTATACTGAAAGTTTCGTCCTCCGGGGCGCGTAGCTCAGTTGGTTAGAGCGCCTGCTTCACACGCAGGAGGTCACAGGTTCGAGTCCTGTCGCGCCCACCATTCTCCGCTCACTCGCCCGCCGTGGTGCCCTTCCCCGGATTCTCATACCAGATGACACCCAGATTATCGACCTCCTCGCAGGTGATCACGTCGAGGTCGCCGTCGCCGTCCAGGTCGATCAATTCGATCAGGTCATACTTGACGCCCTTGGGCCCGCCCAACGAGCGGGCCTGCCACTCCCCGTTGACGCGTTTGAGGTACATGATGCCCTCCAACTCGCCCTTGGCCTGTTCGCAGGTGAAGACGATTTCGAGTTGACCGTCGCCATCCAGGTCGGCGGCGCGCACCGCCTTCGCCGTGCCTGCCGTTGGAGGCATTTGAATCACCGAGGTGGACCAGCGCAGACCCGTGGTGTCCAGGCGGCGGTGGAAGTGGATCTCGTTGGGCTTGACGGCGGTGAGGACGTCTTCCAGTCCATCGCCGTCCAGGTCGGCCCGGGCAAGGAACATCACTTCCCTGCCCTGGCTGCCGATGGCGTGTTCGGGCCAGTCGCCGCGGCCTGTGTTTTCGAGCCAGAATGCCCCAGTGCGTTCACCGCGGCGGTCCGAGACCAGCAGGTCCAGCCGGCCGTCGCCATTCATGTCCACTGCTTCGATCGACATCACCCAGCCCACCTGGCGAATCGGATGCCACCGCCAGCCCTTCAGGTCGCGCGCGTCGGCGGGAGCTTCAAACCAGCCAAGCCAGGCACCTTCGTTCTTCCCCGCGGCCACCAGGTCAACGCCGTGGCGCCCGTCCACCTGCATCGGCACGGCGAACATCCACTGCATGCGGCCCGCGGCCGCCGGCAGCGCTTCGGTAACCCAGCCGGAGATCCGGTTCCAATGCACATGAATGGCGCGGGTTTGTCCTTCGGAGGAGCTCACCACGTCGATGCGGCCGTCGCCATCCAGGTCCACCGCCACGGCGTCCTCGGGGGAGCCTACGCGACCCACGGATTCACATGGCCACGGCTCGCGAACGCGGGCACGCTCAGGCTGGTAGCAGACGCGGATGTCGCCGCCTTCCTCCCAGCCGGTGACGATATCCAGACGGCCGTCGCCGTTGACATCAGCCAGACGTACCCCGTCGGCGCCCTGGCTCGTGCGATCGATCGTGTGCATCGCCCACGGTCCCCCGGCCAGCGCAGCGAGCAGAAGCAACCCGATCACAGCTTCTCCACCGCCTTGCGCAGTTGGACCAATTCCTTGGGCGTCGAGTCATCGGGCACGGAGCAGCCGGGAGCCAGGATCAGATTCGGTGCGGCCATGTCGCGCGCACGGCGGGCGGCGGCGCGAAGCTGGTCCACGTTGAGATTGCGGAAACTGCGGTGGTCGATGCCGCCCATCAACGTACCGGGATAGATGGCGTGGGCGTCGGCCAGCGTAAAGCCGGTTTCGGCCTCGGAGTAGTGATGCGTGACGTTGCGCCAGGTGCGCAGGAAGTGGTCCACGTACACCGCGGGGCCGTGCAGATGGAGGATGTTGAGCGGCAGGTCCGCCACGGCCTCCACCACCATCCGGTCAAACGGCTCGCTGAACTTGCAGTAGTCGGCGAGCGACAGGATGCCGTCCTGGGCGTTGGCAATGGCCAGAAAGATTCCGGAAGCGCCGCGCTCGCGGGCGGCGCGGGCGTGGTTCGCCTCCGAGCGGGCGATGGTTTCCAGCCGGTCGAGCAGCGTCTGCGGCTGCTCGCGATGCAGCCGGACCACCTCTTCCTTCGAGGTCAGCTTTTCCAGCACATTCCATGGATTGAAAATGGTCTCTACGAAATACTTCGATCCGGCGAGGCCGTCGCGGATCAGCTCCAGCGCCTGGAGTTGCGCGGGAAAGGGCGTTTCGAGCACGCCCGGCTGATTGGGGTAGGCGAAGTCGCTCATCACCTTCACCAGGTCGGTTCCGTTGCGGGCGTGGAAGTCGAGCGTGGCGCGGGCGTGCGCGGCGGGGCCCTGTGCCTCCAGGCCGAAATGGTGCCAGAGCGTGAAGGGCGGGCGATCCACCGGGGCGCCGCGAAGCACGGCGTCGACACGCTCGCGCGGGTTCATCTTCTTCGGCTTGGTTTGGGCCAGCGCCGGGAGGGCGGCGGCGGTGAGAAGAAACGAGCGTCTGTGGATCATCCCCGCAAGTCCTTTCGGGTGATTTTGACGGATTCAGTCTTCCGGGTCAACGGGGAACGTACATCATTTCCCCGGCTTCAATAGCCAGGCCCAGCCGGTTCTGAGGTGGCGGGATGGGACACGTGGTGTACGGATTGTAGGCGCAGGGCAGATTGATCGCCTGGTTAAAGTCGAGATCGAGACGCCCGTTGACGGGCAGGTCCGTGTAGAGTTGGCGCGCGCCGCCATAGGTGGTTTTGCCGCTTGTCCCGTCCCGGAAGACGAACCACAGCCGCTTGCCGGAACGGGCCGCTTCCAGGCGCCACGTCTTGCCATCCTTTTCAAAAACCGCGAAGCCTGCGCTTTCGTATGTCTCGCGGTTGCCGGCAATGGTCTCCATAGCGATGCGCGCGTCGCCGGGACTCGGCTCGAAGCGCGCATTGAAGCGAAACTCGGGGCGGACCGGGAACCACCGGCAGCCGGCAAAATTCCGGCGCAGCTCGCTCTCGTTGTCGCGAAGGCGGATGGCGAAGCGCTCGCCGCGCTGGATGAACAGCAGTTTCAAGCGGCCCACGCCGAGCGTGGAAGGCTGCCGGCCCCTGCCGTCCGGCTGCAGGGTCGCACGCGCACGCAGCGGTTCGCCGTTCAAGGTGACGCTCGCCGAGGTGGCCGGCTCGAAGGTGGCGGCATCGCCGCGCAGTGTAAGCACACCAACCTGCGCGGGGGCGGCGCCGCTGGAAAGCTCCACCTCGCTGCCGGGCGCCGAGCCGATGCGGTTCGCACCAGGCTTAAGCCAGAACAGGCCCGCCACGCTCAGCCAGCCGTCCTCGGCTCGCAGATTGGCTTCGCGCTGTGCGCGGAATTTGTCCATCTGAGCCTGATACTGCGGATCCACCGCAACCAGCATGATGCCGGCGAGAGCAAAGCTGCGCAGCCCCATGTGACCTAGTGTCGTTATTCGCGGGTTGAAAGTGCAAGGGGCGCGATTCATGACCTTCCGGTCATGAGACAATGGAACCTTGATGTCTCAGGAACCGGTGATCATTCAGGGCGGCATGGGCTCGGGCGTTTCCAACTGGCGGCTGGCCCGTGCGGTTTCGTTGCACGGACAGCTCGGCGTCGTGTCGGGCACGGCGCTCGACCAGATTCTCGCCTGGCGCCTGCAGGACGGCGATCCAAAGGGGCACATGCGGCGGGCCCTCGACGCGTTCCCCAACCGGGCGATGGCACAACGGGTACTGGAGAAGTATTTCATCGAGGGCGGCAAGGCGCCGGGCGCGCCCTACAAGCGCGTAACCATGCCGCTGATCGACGCCCCGGTGGAAGTGCGCGAACTCACCGTGGTGGCCAACTTCGTCGAGGTCTGGCTGGCCAAGGAAGGCCACTCGAATCCGGTGGGGATCAACTATCTGGACAAGCTCCAGCTCCATCATCTGCCCGCCACGCTGGGTGCAATGCTGGCCGGAGTGGACTATGTGCTCATGGGCGCCGGCATTCCCCTGAAATACCCGGGCGTGTTGGACGCGCTGGCCGCCGGGCAGCCGGCCGCCTATCCGCTCAATGTGACCGGCGCCCAGGCGGGCGACGACACCCTGATGCGAATCGACCCGCGCGATTATTTCGACGGCGCCGCAGGCCCACTCAAGCGGCCCAGATTTCTGGCGATTGTCGCCTCGAATACGCTCGCGGTCACGATGCTGAAGAAAGCCAACGGACGCGTGGACGGCTTGATCGTCGAGGGACCCACGGCCGGCGGACACAATGCCCCGCCACGCGGCGCGCTGCAATTGAGTGAAGCCGGCGAGCCCATGTATGGCGAACGCGATGTGGTGGACCTCGGGAAACTGGCGGCGCTCGGCGTCCCGTTCTGGCTCGCCGGGGGCTTCGGCAGCGCGGAGAAATTGCGCGAAGCGCAAGCTGCGGGCGCGGCAGGCATTCAGGTGGGCACCGCGTTTGCCTACTGCGAGGAATCGGGCCTCGACCCGGATGCCCGCCGGACCATCCTCGCGGATGTCGCCGCCGGCCGTGCACGCGTCTTTACTGACCCGCTGGCATCGCCCACCGGCTTTCCGTTCAAAGTGGTCAGCCTCGAAGGTTCAAACTCCGAAACCGAAGTGTACGACGCCCGGCCGCGCATCTGCGACCTGGGCTACCTGCGCGAAGCCTACCGGACTGAGGATGGAACGATCGGTTACCGCTGCCCCGCCGAACCCGTGACCGTCTATGTCAGCAAGGGCGGAACCCAGGAAGAGGCCGAAGGCCGCAAGTGCCTGTGCAACGGGCTGATGGCGAACATCGGGTTGCCGCAGATGCGGGGCCAGTATCAGGAGCGCCCGCTCGTGACCTCGGGCGACGACCTGACCGGAATTACCCGCTTCCTGCGACCCGGCAGCCTCAGCTACAGCGCCAGCGACGTGCTCGACGCGCTGCTGGCGGGGCTGGAACAGCCGTCCTAGTTCAGCAGCTCCCGCCGGTAATGTTCGAGCGCGACCCGCACCAGTTGTGAGCGCGTGCGAACGCCGGTCTTCGAGAAGAGCTGCTGGAGCGAAGCCTTGATCGCGCTTTCCGAGACGTTCAGTCGCTCGGCCAGCTCCTTATTGGCCAACCCCTCGAAAACGCCGCGCAGCACCTGGCGGTCGCGCTCGGTGAACTTCGCGCGCCGCGCGAAAACACTCGGCGAATCGTCGGCGGTCGGATCGAGGTACTTCGGATCCAGCCAGCGGTCGCCGGCCAGCACCTTGTGGATCGCCTCCACCAGCAGCTCCGGAGGATGGTTCTTCAGGAAGATGCCGTTCACTCCGTGGTTCAGCATCTGCCGGACTTCGGCGCGAGTGAGACCCACAGTGACGATGAGGATCCGGCCCTTGAAGCCGCGTTCGCGGGCGGCGAGGACAACCTCGTTACCACGGCGGTCGCCGAGTTCATAGTCGAGCAGGACAAGGTCGAACTGCTGGCGGGCCAACAGTTCGAGAGCTTCGCCCACGGTGGCGCATTGGCCCTTGACCTCGATGTCGCTTTCCGAGGCCAACAGCCGCGAAAGGCCCTCGCGAAAGAGGGCGTGATCGTCAACCAATAAAACACTGGTCATACATAGATCTCCGGAGAGTTCATTCGGACGTAAGGATCGTGAGGCATCGCCACGCGGAGCCGGACGCACATCGTGCAGCCTGTCTCGGTTGGCTCATGGTAGAGTTCGCCGCCGGAAGCCCGGACCAGCGAACGCGAAACGAACAGGCCCAGGCCCACCGAATCGGCGCCTTCCTGAAAGGCGCGGAACATCCGATCGGGGTGGACGGGGCCGGGGCCGGTGTCGCGGAAGCGGATCAGCGCAAAGCCGTTTTCGACAGTCGCTTCGACCGTGATCCGCCGGTCGCGCGAGTGCTCCATGGCCCGGATCGAGTTCCTTGACAGGTTCAGGAACACTTGCAGCAGACTGTGGTGGTCGCCCATCACGGTCGGCAGATCGTCGAGCCCCTTGATGTCCAGCGCGATCGCGCTCGCCGACAGGGCAGGCTGCATCACGATCCGGAACTCCTCGAGCAGACTGCCGAGTTGGAGCCTGGCCAGCTCGTTTTCGTTCGCGGACTGAAGCTCCACGGTCGCCAGCCGCGACAGGCCCTGCGCCAGCGTGCTGAGCGCCGCGTAGTCCTCGGTTTCGGTGACGCCGGGAATGCGGCCCAGGTTGGCATGCACGACGGCAATCGCCGCGCAGACGTTGCGGATTTCGTGCGACACGCTGCCCACCAGGACGCGGGTGCTGCGCAGGAGGCTTTCGAGGTTGGACTCCTGCAGGTCGCGCATGTCCTCGGAGTTGTCGGTGAAGATCGCGGCGAGCTTGCGGCCATCGCGCGAGCCGTAGCTGGTGAACCAGACCGAGGAGAGGAACTGCTCGCCACTGTCGCGGCGGCCGCGGCAGGTGGTGGCGGTGCGGATGTGGAACGAGGTCTTATCGATGCCGCTCAACTCGTTCAGCGCCGGAAGAAAATCCCCGAGCGGACGCCCGATCAGTTCGCCTCGATCGACTTCCAGGATCTCGTGAGCGGCCTGATTGGCCAGTTCGATGCGGCCGCCGGCGTCGGCGGTGATGATGGCGGCGGGGCTCGATTCGATCAGCATCCGGATCTGGCGTTCAGCCTCCTGACGGCGGGCGATCTCGGACCGGAGGTCGCGGACATGGCCGAGTTGCATCCGCCGGTTCCGCACGATCTCACCCAGCAGGAGCCCAAGCACGCCGAAGGAGAGGAACGTGTTGAGCATGCGGGTCAGCGCCAGCGGTTCCCAGGAGCTGGGACCGAAGTGCTCCCGCAGCAGCGCGCAGACCAGGGCGAGTGCCACGATTTCCAGGCGGCGCAGCGCCAGCGCTCCCACCGCGAGAGGCAACAAGTACAAGGTGCCCAGCGCGATGTCCAGGCGGGTCATGCTGTCGGCGAGGGCGAGGATCGCCAGCAGCGAGAGGGCGATCAGGAGGACGCGCGGGCGAGGCAGTTCAAAGAGGGCGTCCAGCAGGCGGGGTTCTTCCGGCTCCCGCTGGTCGAGCGAATTCAGTGCCGGATACCCGGACATTGGGTCAAAGGCCATGCGGCGCGCACTTCATCTTAAGACTAATATAAGACGGGAATCCGGGAAGAGTAGTTACGGGGGAGTCAGAATAGCGGCGGCTGGGCATCGATCGGCCGCCTCCGGGCGACCTTGAAATACTCGAAGGCGCGCGCGGTGGCCATGCGCCCGCGGGGCGTCCGGTCGAGGAATCCGAGTTGCATGAGGTAAGGCTCATAGACCTCTTCGATGGTGTCGGGCTCTTCGTCGGTGGAGGCGGCGACGGTGTTGAGCCCGACGGGCCCGCCATCGTACTTCTCCAGAATTGTCAGCATGATCTTCTGGTCGATCTCATCGAGGCCCCAGGGATCCACGTCCAGCAGATCCAGGGCCGTGCGGGACACTTCGAGCGTGATGTGGCCATCGGCGCGGACCTGTGCGTAATCCCTTACGCGGCGCAACAGGCGGTTGGCGATGCGCGGCGTGCCGCGTGAGCGGCGCGCGATCTCGTTGGCGGCGTCGCCATCGATCGTGGCGCCGAGGATGCGGGCGGCCCGCTGCACGATCAGCGTCATCTCCTCCACCTCGTAGTGCTTGAGGTACAGGACCAGCCCGAAGCGGCCGCGCAACGGCGCGCTCAGCAGTCCCTGGCGCGTCGTGGCCCCCACGGCCGTGAAGGTCTGGATGGGCAGCGAATGGGTGCGGGCGCCGGGCCCCTGGCCGATCACGATGTCGATCCGGAAATCCTCGAGCGCGGAGTACAGCACTTCCTCGATGTCGGGCAGCAGGCGGTGAATCTCATCCACGAAGAACACCTGCCGCCCCTTCAGCGCGCTCAGGATGCCCGTCAGGTCCACTTTCTTCTGCAGCATCGGCCCGCTGGTGAGGTCAAACGCAGCCCCCAGTTCCTGGGCAATGATGTTGGCAAGCGTGGTCTTCCCCAGCCCGGGGGGACCGATCAGCAGGACATGGTCCATCGCCTCGCCCCGTTGCCGCGCGGCTTCAATGGCGATCGACAGAATCTCCTTCACCTTCGGCTGCCCGGTGAAATCGGCCAGGCGCTGCGGCCGCAGGGAGGTTTCAAACTGACTGTCGTCGGACTGCGCCGCCGGGGAGACAAGGCGGCGGGCTGAGCGCGAATCGGACATCGGGGACCTTCAGGTTACCGCATCAATTCCAGCGCCCGGCGGAAAAGCGTCTCGAAGTCGGCCTCGCCCAATCCGGCGGCGGCTTTGCGGACGGCCGCTTCGGCGGCATCCGGCTTGCCCCCCAGATTGACCAGCGCACTGACACAATCCTGCTCCAGGGCGGAAAGCGCCCGTCCGGCCGGCGCCGTTGAGGACGCGGTCGAAGCCGCGGCGCCGAAGCTGATCTTGTCGCGAAGCTCCAGCACCAGCCGCTCCGCGGTCTTCTTGCCAATGCCAGGGATGCGGGTGAGTTGGGCCGCGTCTCCGGCGCGGAGGATGGTGGCGAGTTCGGGCGCGGGCACGCCGCTCAGAATCGTGATGGCCAGCTTCGGCCCCACGCCGCTGACGGTGATGAGCTTCTCAAAAACGGCCTTCTCCTCCGGCGTGGCGAAGCCATAAAGCACCAGCGCATCCTCGCGGACATGGGTATGGATGCGCAGCGTGGCCTCGGCGCCCGTTTCGGGCAGCGCGCTATACGTGGTCACCGAAATCACCACGTCGTAGCCCACCCCCTGGCAGAGCACGATCGCCTGGTTGGGATGTTTTTCGTGAAGAATTCCCCGCAAAAGCGCAATCATTGCTCTTCTTATCTTCGCGCAGTGTGGCACACTCAGGGAATGGCTGAAACGGGGATTGCCAAATTCACCATCGGCGCCTGGGGCATGAAGATCGACGGCGAAGCCGAGTTGCCGGCCGGCCTTGTGACTGTGGAGGACATGCTCCCCGTGCTGCACGGCGTGGGCAGCGCCCTGGTGCAGATCGCCGTGGCGGGGGTCGAAAGCGAAGGGCACAAGATCAGTTGCCGCGCCGGGTGCGGCGCCTGTTGCCGGCAACTGGTGCCGATCAGCGAGCATGAGGCGCGCGCCATCGCCCAGATGGTGCTGGACCTGCCCGAGCCGCGGCGGACCGATGTGCTGTTGCGTTTCCGCGAGGCCAACCGGCGTCTCGAGGAAACCGGCGTGCGCAAGAAGATCGAAAACCTCCACCTGGTGCCCGACGCCGAAGAGCGGGTCCGCATCGGGATGGAGTATTTCCAGTTGGGGATTCCCTGCCCCTTCCTCGAAGACGAAAGCTGCAGCATCCATCCGGTGCGGCCAATGGCCTGCCGCGAGTATCTGGTCACCTCGGACCCGGAATTCTGCAAGAACCCGGCCGGGGGCAAGGTGGTGGGCGTGCGGATGCCGGGCAAGCCGTCATCCGCGCTGAACACCTTTGGGACGGGCGACGGCGAGGTGCGGTACGTGGTGATCCCCCTGGTGCTGTCGCTCCAGTTCACGGCCGCCAACCCGGCGCCGGAGGCGCAGGTCCCCGCCCCGGACATGCTCCAGCGCTTCCTGCGTCTGCTGGCGGGGGAAGGGTCGGAGCCGGGCGGGGAGCAGGCGCCGCAGGGCGAGCAATGAACACTCCGGATCCGTCAAGCGGCACAAACCCCGGAACGCCGCTGGCCGCGTAGAACCCGGCGTCCATGGCGCCCCCGGGCGCCATGGACCGGGCGTTCTCAACCGGCGGCGTTGATCACACCACCAGCGTGAAGGTGAGCGAGCTTTCGTTCTGGTACAGCAGCTCAGGGCCGTAGTGGCAACTGACGATGTTGCGCTTGAAGCCGCGGAGGCGGATCTGGTAAGCGCAAGTCTGCGGGAAGACCAGCAGCGGCTGGGTGATCCGCAAACGCATGGTTCCACCCTGCCATATGGGCCGCGTGGCGCCTTGTCCGATCGCGGCCAGGTAGTTGGGCCCCACCTGGGCCGCCGCAGCCACCGGTCCCGGCAGGGGCGGAATCAGCACCCCGGTCTGGAGAGTCCCGGCGGCCGGATTCAGCATGTTCCGGACCTGGTTCTCGCCGAACAGCGAGACGAAGCTGTAGCTGTGCAAGTGGCCGTCGGGATCGTAGACCATGAAGTCGATCTCGACGACGCTGGAGGCGGTGATCTGCTCGTTGCCGCATGGACCCACCACCCGGCCATCGACCCGCACTTCGATGATCCGCGTATCCGGCTCGGTGGTGCAGACATGGACCGTGCCGCTGCCGCAGGGTTGGCCCGGCGAGGTAGGCGGCGGTCCGGCGAGGATCTCCCGGTTGTCGATGCGCAACACCATGGTATTCGGGTTGTTGGTGTTGCAGATGGGCAGCACCTCGGGGTTGCCCAGCCCCGCGCCGGCGGCAGGGTAGGACTTCAGCCGCAGCGACCACGCATCGTCGGCGAAGATGCCCTTGGTCTTCCAAACCATCAGCACGTCGCGATTGGAAACCCAGAAGCGGGTCACACCCCACGACAGCGGATCGTTATTCGCCTCGAAGTGCTCGCGTGATTCGATCACGTTGCGCCCGCTGATGGGCACGAAGTTGAAGGGCACAGAGTGCCACAGGCCCGGCGCGCCGCCAAATCCGGGGCCGAAGAACGTGCGGGAGAATCCTCCGGCGGCGGGTGGAGGCATGGGGGCGTAGGCGCCAGGGGGCGGCGCCGGTGGGGCGTATGGAGCCCATTCGAACTCGTAGTAGTCGGCCGTGGCGCCGGTGCCGAACAGGCCTGACAGGACGACGTTCTCGCTGAAGGGCCGGTCCGAGGAGGGGGATGCGACTCCGGGACTGGCATAGCCAACCGGCGCGGCAGGCGCGCCGATGTTCCCGCCGATGTTGTTCAGCAAGGTGTTGCAGGCGGCCGAGAGCACTACGCAGTTGCCCTGTGGTTCGTCCTGATCCTCGATGCAGCAGGCGTCCTGGGCGACGAGGGTCACCTGCAGGTTGGAGCTGACATTGAGGCGGGCGTTGAAGATTCCCTCGTTGACGATCGTCCGCTCCTGGCCTTCGCAAGCCTGGGTGGCGCGGAAGATGATGTCGGGTTGGCAATCCCACCAGGGGTGCCAGCGGAACCACGGCCAGACCTGCAGCCGCTCCAGTTCAGGGATCGGCGGCAGGAATTGCAGCAAGCGGTCGCGGAGCTTGTCGAAGTCGGCCAGTTCCAGGGGCACATCGTCGGGTGTGTTGGTTGGCTGCAGGACCGGGGGCAGCAGGCGCTCCGGGGCGGCCAAGCGGCGCGGAGGCAGTGGTTGCGGGTTGAGCCCCGCGTCATCCAGCAGTTTGCGGAACACTTTCAGCGTGGGCCGCGGCGGAGGATCGGGGAGTTCTTCAATGATGGGCGTCAGCCGCAACGCGCCGCGGATCTTCTCGAGCAGCGGCGGCTCGAGGTTCCAGAGCCGCAACCGCCACCAGTACCAGGGCAGCCAGCCGCAGCACCAGCGCACGCGCATCGAGAACGCGCCATTGGCGTCGGTCGTGTCGCAGCCGATCAACTGCAACCCGCTCCAGATCCACCACCAGTCCACGTCATAGGCGCACACCTTGGCCCCGGGCACCGGACGCCCGTCGGGACACACGATGCGGCCCGAGATCGAGAACGTAAAGCACCACCGCCGCCACCAATGCCAGTAAAAGGGCGGGATCTTGAGCGGCGGCAGCTTCAGTACCGGCTGCAGTGCGAACTGGCGCGCCGAGACCGACAGCGTGATCGTCTGCAGCGCGAAGAGTTCGTCGTCGCCGGCCGACTCCGGTCCCACCGCCACTTGCAGTGACCCCGGACTGGCGTTGAATTTGAACGCCACCTCGCCGATTCCTTTGTCATTGACGGCCGCGATCTGGGTTTGGACGCGGCCTTTCGCATCCATAATGGCCACTTTGACTTTCTGCGCACCGCCACGGTCCGGGACCGCGGTGGCGTCGAGCGGAATGGTCAGACTCATGCGAGCTTCAGGCATGGACTATCCCTCCTCGTTGTGTTTGTTGAGCGGCGCCGCTTACGCTGCGGCTGGGCGCAGGTTGGGAACGGCGAGCAGATGAGGCGCATCCAGGCCATCCACCCAGGCGACCGCTCCCTGATTTCCGAATGTGTAAAGCACGCCGGTGACCGGGCCGAGCACGCGTAAGGAACTGGGTCCGGTATAGACGAAAAGGCGGGGCGGGATGGGGGCAGCCTGTGCGCTGCCGGTTCCCGCCCAAGTCCAGCCGGAGAGGGCCTGGCGCTTATCTCCGCAGCAGCTCATCGCTCGTTTCCTCCTCCCAGTAACGGACTGCGGGCGGCGGAGCCGGGCGCTGGGGGCCCGGCCGTTCAAGCAGAATGGCCGCGGCGGAGAGCGCGGGCCAGGCCAATAGCCGGATCATCCATTCTTCGGAGACCAGCAGAGCGAATGGAGCGGCCACCCACAGGCTGAGGCAATAGAAGCAGTCAAGCAGGGCGCCCCAGAAACCTTGTCCGGCAGCCCGCCGCAGCCGGACGCTCAAGTCCCAGGGCCCATCCTCGGCTTGCAGGAAGTGCGTGACACGCCACACGGCCAGCGCCGCCAACACGAACCGGAACCATTCCCCGGCCATTTGCACTCTCCATGGGGGAGTATAAACCCATTCCGGGAAATTGAGAATAAAACCTTTGATCGAATATTCAGATATTAAAGGAGGAATTCCGCCAAAGCTAAACCCCGTGGATCTCCCGGCCAAGGCGGGTGATCAGTGGCGGCAGGGAGTCGATGTCAGCCGCGGTGGTGCGGAAGTTGACGATGCAGAAGCGGAGGGCATACCTGCCATCGACCAGGGCGTTCGAGGCGAAGGCTTCGCCGCTGGATTCGAGGGCGGCGAGCAGGCGCTGGTTCAAGCCATTGAGGTAGACCTCAGTCTCCGTGGTGCCGACACTGGCGCGAATCTCGGGCGGGACGTAGCGGAGCGTGGTGATGCTGAGGTTGTGGGTGAGGACCTCGAGTTCCGGATGGGCTTCGGCGAGCGTGAACAGGCGGCGGGCGAGTTCGATGTCGTCGCCGATCATGGTGCGATAGCCCGCGGCGCCCGCCTGCTGGAGCGCGAGCCAGATCTTCAACGCGCGGAAGCCCCGGGAGTTCTGCGGACCCAGGTCGAAGTAGTTGATCGCCTCGACCGCGAAGTTGTAATACGGCGGGTGATAGGAAAAGGCGCGCAACAGATGGCCGGGGTCGCGCACGAGCGCGCAACCGGCCTCCAGCGGCGCATAGAGCCATTTGTGCGGATCGACGGCGATCGAATCGGCAAGGCCGAGGTCCGCGAATTCGGCAGGCACTCCGGGGGCGGCGGCGGCAAACGCCCCATAGGCGCCGTCGATGTGGAACCAGAGGGTGCGTTCGCGGCAGAAGGCGGCGAGTTCCGGGAGCGGGTCCACCGCGCCGGTACTCACCGTGCCGGCGGAACCGGCCACCAGGAAGGGACGACGGCCTTCGTCCACGTCGCACCGGTATTGGGCTTCGAGCGCCGCAAGGTCGATGCGCTGCCGGGCATCGGCGGGAATCCAGCGGATCGCATCGGCGCCCAGCCCGGCAATGTCGGCGGCCTTCTGGAGCCAGGTGTGCGTTTCGGACGAAGCATAGACGCACAGCGGCGGACCAGCGGCGGCGCCGAGCTTGCGGATATCCCAACCGGCCACGGCGGCGCGCGCCGCGAGGAAGCAGGTGAGGTTGGCCATGTTGCCGCCGCTGACCAGCAGCCCGCCGCAGCCGGCGGGATAGCCGATGAACTCAGCAATCCAGCGGATCACCTGGGCCTCGATCTCGGTCGCCATGGGACCGAGCTTCCAGGCTCCGACGTTCGGGTTGACGGCCGCGGCGAGCAGCTCGGCGAGCATGCCGATCGGCGCGGGGCTGGAGGTGATGTAGCCGGCGAAGCGCGGATGGCCGTTCAGCAGCGAGTGCTCGAACAGCAGGTCCGCCGCGTGCTGGAGCAGGGCCCCGGCATCGGCCCCGTGTTCGGGCAAGGGCGCGGCGGCATTCAGCGCGGCGCGGACGGCTTCGGGCGGCTCCGCCGGGGTAACCGGCCGGCGGCGAATGGCAGCGAGGAAGTCAGCAATGCGGTCAACCAGTTGATGGCCGAGCGTTCGGAACTCGGCCGCATCCATGTCGAGGACGGCGGTACGGGGCGGAGTGGACATCCTACCGTCTACCGTAACCCCTCGAACAGGTCGGTCTCCAGCCTGCGGCCGCCGTTCACCGCGCTGAAGGCGCGGTAGAACTCCTGCGTGCCCCACAAGGCGCGGTGGTGCTCCGGCGGCAGGTGCTCGAGCCGCTCGTAGATCGACATCTGCGTGCGGTGGCAGGAGACGGCCCGCCACACCACGGGCCAGCGCGCCGAGGTGTCGATCTCGGTGGTGACGGCCCAATCGGGCCATGGCGTGGCCTGGCGCTCGACGCCATCCACCTGCGAGGTGAGCTTGCGCAGCGCGGCCTGGTAGGCGCTCCACTTGCCGCTGCGCCAGGCCATGTAATACAGCTTGGCGGCACGGTGGGGCGGATGGCCGTTCCGGCACGCATAGCCGGGGTCGCCGGCACAGACCGCGGCGGCGGTGGTGAACTGGCTGATCGCGATGTGGTCGGGATGACCATAGCCGCCTTCGGGGCCGAAGGTCATCACGACATGGGGCCGGACGCGGCGGATGTGGTGGACCACCTCGCGGATGGCTGCCGCGGCATTCACCTGATCAAGGGCGCCGTCGGGATAGCCGAGCACCGCGACCTCCCGCACGCCCAACACTGCGGCGGCGGCATGGAGTTCCTGCTCCCGGACCCGGCCCACTTCCGCCGGGTTGGCGCCGCTGCCAGCCGTGAAGAAGCGCCCGCGCTCGCCGCGCGTCGCCGTCACCAGAAAGGTCTCTACCCCCTCGGCGGCGTACCTCGCGAGGGTTCCGCCGAAGCCGAGCGACTCATCGTCGGGGTGGGCGAGCACGGCAAGCAGGCGAAGCGGTTCGGCGGATGGCATGGCACGGGTTCTCCGGAGAGTATCGCGGAAACCCCGGGGAAATGAGCGCATCGGGGCGCGCCGCCGGTTGGAAAACGAAGAATAAGCAGTTTCTAATCATGGGGTTGGGTGGGGTGTGGGTTCGTTTCGCAGGG
>ERZ761609.1717-NODE-1717-length-18105-cov-11.978781_pt1 | contig 18105 bp, 19 predicted proteins | sample MGYA00511163_ERZ761609 | MGnify/ENA primary metagenome ERZ761609 (study PRJEB28899, sample SAMN02445070) | bioreactor sludge metagenome | biome: EBPR sludge | place: Australia: Brisbane, Thorneside Wastewater Treatment Plant | collected 2011-12-16 ... | reverse complement strand
TCGGCGAGCTCGATCAGGACCATGCCGCCCTTGCCCTTCTTGTCGATCGAGAAGACGCCGAGGTCGGTGATGACCATGTCGACGACATTCGCGCCGGTCAGCGGCAGGTTGCAGGCCTTGAGCAGCTTGGATTCGCCCTTGGCCTCGTGCTCCATGACCACGACGACCTTCTTCACGCCGGCGACGAGATCCATCGCGCCGCCCATGCCTTTCACCATCTTGCCCGGGATCATCCAGTTGGCGAGGTCGCCGTTCTGGGCCACCTGCATGGCGCCGAGGATGGACAGGTCGATGTGCCCGCCGCGGATCATCGCGAAGGAGTCAGCTGAGGAAAAGTAGCTGGTCGTCGGCAGTTCCGAGACCGTCTGCTTGCCGGCGTTGATCAGGTCCGGGTCCTCGTCGCCCTCGAACGGGAACGGGCCCATGCCCATCATGCCGTTCTCGGACTGGAGCTGCACGCTCATGCCGTCCGGGATGTAGTTGGATACGAGCGTCGGGATGCCGATGCCGAGGTTGACGTAGAAGCCGTCCTTCAGCTCCTTGGCGGCGCGCGCCGCCATCTGTTCGCGGGTCCAGGCCATCGTCAGATCTCCCCTCCGGTGCCGGCGGCCGGCGCGCCGGACGACCGCTTCCGGGTCGTGCGGTTCTCGATGTATTTCGCGGCGGTCGGCACGTGCACGATGCGCTGCACGAACACGCCCGGCGTGTGGATGTGGTCCGGCGGAATGTCGCCAGGCTTCACCAGATGCTCGCACTGCACGACGGTCACCTTGCCGGCGGTTGCCATCATCGGGTTGAAGTTGCGCGCCGTCTTGCGGAAAACCAGGTTGCCCTCGGTGTCCGCCATCCAGGCGTGGACGAGCGAAATGTCTGCCCGCAGCCACCGCTCCATCACGTACTTTTCGCCGTCGAATTCCTGCACCGGCTTCCCGTCGGCGATGATGGTGCCGACCCCGGTCTTGGTGAAAAACGCCGGGATGCCGGCGCCGCCGGCGCGGATGCGCTCGGCCAGGGTTCCCTGCGGGTTGAACTCCAACTCCAGCTCGCCGGCGAGGTACTGCGCGGCGAACAGCTTGTTCTCGCCGACATAGGACGAGATCATCTTCTTGATCTGGCGCGTTTCGAGCAGCAGGCTGAGGCCCTTGCCGTCGACGCCAGCGTTGTTCGAGATCGCCGTGATGCCCTTCGCGCCGGTATCACGCAGCGCGATGATGAGATCCTCCGGCATGCCGCACAGGCCGAAACCGCCGGCCATGACCGTGATGTTGTCTCTGGCGATATCCGCCAGCGCCGTCCTGGCGTCGGGATAGACCTTCTTCATGAAGCCGCTGCTCCTTGTGTGATCACGGCGCGGCTATACCGCAGCGCAACATGGTTGGCTAGGCGGGCGATGCCAAGGTTGCATGACCACAGGAGGGAAAAACCCGGGGCTGCAGGCCAAGGTGCAACCAGGTGACCAGCGACACCATGTCATAGGTCGGCAGGCCCGTTTCCCGGCGCACATCGGCGGCATACGGACCCATGTTGGCGCATTCGAGCACGAGCGCGCCGATCCTGGCCTGTTGCTCCATCAGTCGGCGCGCGGCGTCGACAACCTCACGCCGCGCCACCGCCTCGTCGAGCGTCGGGGCATTGCCGAGGAACGTTGCAGAGAATGCGCCGTTTTCCGGCACGCCGGCGATGGGCGCATCCGCTGGAGCACCCGCCGCAAGCAGGTGCGCAGGCGTCAGCGAACGCGCCGAGGCCGTTAGGATGCCGACGCGCTGGCCGGGAGCAAGCATCGACTCAACCAGCGGAACCTGCATCAGCGCGGAGGTGAGAACCGGCGCGCCGGCAGCCCGGCGCAGGTTGTCCTGCATCAGGGTAAGAAATCCACAGGTGGTGACGATGGCTTCGACACCATCCGCCACCAGGGCGCGCGCGTGTTCCGCAAAGGCATCGAACAGCCCTTCCGCACGATGGTGCACGACGCGCTCCGGCGTCGCACCACGCACGGTTTCGATCCGGACCGGGAACGGCCAGGTGGCGGGATTGCCGACATCGCCGGGGATGCGCGGAAAACGCGTGTCCAGCGCCAGGATGCCGATGCGGGCAGGCGATGAAGAAAGCCCGGACGGCTGACCGCCCTCCGGGCCTGTTGGCGTCGTCAAGGCTTCACTTCTTGAAGGCGTCGATCACGGCCTGGCCGTCTGCGCCCGCCTTCTTCAGCCAGGTCGCGGTCAAGTCCTCGCCGTATTTCTTCAGGCCGGCGGCAAGCTCTGCGCTCGGCGGGGCGACCTTCATGCCCTTGGCCGCGAGTTCCTTCAGATACCAGCCCGACAGTTCCTCGGCCTTCTTCCAGCCGCGTTCCTCGGCGGTTTTCGCGGCCTTGACCAGAGCTTCCTGCTGGTCCTTCGGCAGGGCGTCGAAGGCCGCCTTGTTGACGAAGGTGATGTTCTTCGGAAGCCAGGCCTGCGTGTCGTAGAAATGCGTCAGGCTTTCCCAGACCTTCGAATCGTAGCCGGTTGAGCCGGAGGAGATGAAGGAGGTGACGACGCCGGTGGCCAGCGCCTGTGGCAGTTCCGACGCCTGGATGGTCACCGGCTGCGCGCCAGCCAGTTCAGCAATTCGGGCGGTTCCCGCATTGTAGGAGCGGAACTTGATGCCCTTCAGATCCTCGACCTTGTTGATGTCCTGCTTGGCGTAAAGACCCTGCGGCGGCCAAGGCACCGCCATCAGAACCATGAGGCCCTGGCTGGCAAGCTTCTTTTCGGTCGCGGCTTTCGACACATCCCAGAGCTTCTTCGCGTCCTTGAAGGAGGTGGCGAGGAACGGCACGACGTCGACGCCGAATACGGCATCCTCGTTCTCATGCAGCGAAATCAGCACCTCTCCGATCTGTGCCTGGCCGGTCGCAACGGCGCGCTTGATCTCCGGCGCCTTGAACAGCGAGGCGTTGCCGTGGACCGTGATCGCGAGCTTGCCGCCGGTCGCGGCTTCCACGTCCTTGGCGAACTGCACCAGATTTTCGGTATGGAAATTGGTGTTGGCATAGGCCGCCGGCAGGTTCCACTTGGTCTGGGCCTGGGCTGCTCCCGACAGCGCGAAAGCCGCCAGCGCAGCGCCGGCCAGAAGGGTACGTCTCAGCATCGGTGTTCTCCCTGATGAAAATGCTGGTTGGTTCAAGTCAATCCGGAAACACGAGTTTGGGCAAGTAGAGCACGATCTGCGGGAACAGCGTGATGATGGCAACCGCAACGTTCAGCAGCAAGAAGAACGGCAAAGCAGCCTTCGCCACCGTGAAGCTGTCCTTGCCGCTCATGTTCTGCAACACGAACAGGTTGAACCCGACCGGCGGCGTGATCTGCGCCATCTCGACCAGGATGACGAGATAGACACCGAACCACACAAGGTCGAATCCCGCCTGCTTGATCATCGGCAACACGATGACCGCCGTAAGCACGATCATCGAAATGCCGTCGATCAGGCACCCAAGGATGATGTATAGGAGGGTCAGCGCGAGGATCAACGCGAACGGCGAGAGCTTCATCGCGTCGACCCAGGCCGCGAGCGCCGCCGGTATCCCGGTATAGGCCATGGCGGCCGTGGTGAAGGCCGCGCCCGCGAGGATCAGCATGATCATGCAGGTCAGCCGCGTTGCGCTCATCAGGCTGTCGAGGAATGTCTGCCAGGTCAGCGTCCCGCTGCCCCAGGCCAGCACCAGCGCGCCGGTCACGCCCCAGGCCGCGCACTCTGTCGCCGTCGCGAAACCGAGGATCAGCGACAGGAACACCATCAGTATGAGCGCCAGACACGGTATCAGCCGGCGCGATTCCCGCAGCTTTTCCGAAAATGACAGCGGCGGATCGCGCGGCGGCGTCTTTTCCGGGTTCAGAAGCGACCAGATGATGATGTAGCCCGAATAGAGCGCCATCACCAATGCGCCCGGGATGAATCCGGCGAGAAACACCTGCAACACGGAGACGTTGGCGGTAACCGCATAGACCACCATCGGGATCGATGGCGGAATGAGCAGGCCGAGCGTGCCGGACCCGGCAAGCGCGCCAAGGCTCATGCCGGGATCGTAGCCGCGCTTTTCGAGTTCGGGCAGGGCGATCTTGCCGATTGTGGCGCAGGTTGCGGCGGAAGAGCCGGACACGGCGGCGAAGATACCGCAGCCAACGACGTTGACATGCATCAGTCGCCCCGGAAGCCATTGCAGCCACGGGGCAAGACCGCGGAACATCTCCTCCGACAACCGGGTGCGAAACAGGATTTCACCCATCCAGATGAACAGAGGCAGAGCTGCCAGCGTCCACGAGGATGTGGCGCTCCAGACCGTGGTCGCCAGCACGGTGCCCACGGGCACGCTGGTCGTCATCAGCATCGCCACCAAGCCGACCAGCGCCAGGCCGATGGCGATCCAGACGCCGCTTCCCAGCACACAGACAAGGAGCAGCAGCAACAACAGCGACAGATCGACGAGACTCACCTCAGACGCCTCCGCCCTGGACCACGCGTTCGATCAGCTCTTCCGTGGTCTTTGGCGGCTCCTTGTGGAAAGTCGGCATGTTGCCGCGCAGCACGTGGACGAGTTCGTCGATGACCGCGATCAGCAGGATCGCAAGACCGGCGAAGAAAAATGCCTGCGGAATCCACAAGGGTACGGCCACAACGCCCTGTGACAGGTCGTTAAGCTTCCAGGAATCGTGGGCAAACCGGAACGCGTGAAACGCGAAGAAGCCAATGAACAGCACGGCGACGGTGAGGGTCGCCGCTTCCATCACGCGTCGGCGTTTGCCGTCGAGGCGGTCCAGAAGCAGGCCGACGCGGATCATTTCGCCGTTCTTGAACGTATGCGCGAGGCCGAGGAAGGCCATCGCCACCATGCTCCAGGCGGCGAAATCATCGCCCGAGGGAATGTTGACGCGAAGTCCTCGCCCAAGCGAAAGCGCCATCATCAGAAGGAAGATGATGAACAGAAAACAGGCGGCGAGATAGCCCGCAAGACTGTAGAGTCGATCCAGCGCCCTGCCGATCGGCCCCCGCGCCACTGATGCTGTCATATCGACCCCGCTCCCCTCCCGGGCTTTTCGGCAGACTAGACCGGTGCGCCACGATTTGGCCAGAGCCGAATTGCCGATGCCCATGGCTTGACTCCGACGGCTGCGCTCGCCTTCCTGCCGGCGCGGCGGCCGGGCCGTCGCGGGGGAGCCATGACGCGCTACATCCTGTACCGCCTGCTGCAGGCCGTGATCGCCACGCTTGGCGTCCTGACCATTGTTTTCGTGGTCATGCGCCTCGCCGGCGATCCGACCCTGCTTCTGGCGCCGGACAACGCCAGCCGCGAGCAGATCGAGGCCTTGCGCGTGGCGCTCGGGTTCGACCGGCCGCTTCATGTGCAGTACTTCGCCTATGTCGGCGACCTGCTGCGCCTCAACCTGGGCGAATCGGTCGTGCAGCGCGCGCCGGCCATCGACATCCTGATGCTGCGCCTTCCCTACACCGTGAGCCTGGCGCTCGCTGCCTTGACTGTCGCCATCGGCATCGGGGTGCCCGTCGGCGTGATCATGGCGGTACGGCCTGACCATTGGCTGGCCAGGCTGCTCGGCGCGCTCACTCTGGCGGGACAGAGCATGCCGACCTTCCTGTCCGGCATTTTGATGATCATGGTTTTTGCGGTGACGCTGGGCTGGCTGCCCTCGTCGGGGGCGGATTCGGCCTCGGGCATCGTCATGCCGGCCATCGCGCTCGGCGCCCTGTCCATGGCGACCTTCGCCCGCATGGCGCGCATCGCGGTCCTGGACGAACTGTCGAAGGACTATGTGCGCGCCTGCCGCGCGCGGGGGCTTTCGATCTGGACGGCGGTCTTCCGGCACGTCCTGCGCAATGCCGCCCTGCCGCTCGTTTCCGTCGCCGCGCTGGAGATCGGCAATCTCCTGGCCGGCTCGATCATTGTCGAGAACGTTTTTGCCTGGCCCGGCGTCGGGCAACTCGCGCTTCAGGCCATCCAGAGCCGCGACTTCCTGCTTGTGCAGGCGATCGTGCTGTTCATCTCCGTGACCTATGTCGCAACCAGTCTGGCGGCGGACCTCGTCTATGCCTGGATCGACCCGCGCATCGTGCTGGCGCGATCATGATTGTGGCGCTGAGAGAGGGGCGCGCCGTCCTGAACCGGCTGCCCTTGGCGGCGCGGATCGCGGCGCTCGTCCTGGCGCTGTTCCTGCTGGCTGCGCTTGCCGCGCCCTGGCTCTCGCCGCTGGATCCTGCGCGTCAGACCCTTCTGGCGCGGTTGCGGCCGCCGGGCTTCACGACCGCCGCCGGCGTGACCTACTGGCTCGGCACCGACGATCTCGGCCGAGATCTCTATGCGCGCCTTCTGCACGGCGCGCGTCTGTCGATCGCCATCGCTGTCCTCTCGGTCGTGCTGTCCTGCGTCGTCGGCACGGCGGTGGGGATGGCCGCCGCCTGGTTTCGCGGCGTGACGGAGATCGTGCTGATGCGGCTCGTCGACATCATGATGTCCATTCCCGCGATCCTGCTGGCGGTGCTCTCCGTCGCGGTCCTGGGGCCGGGATTGCTCAACCTCGTGATCGTGCTCGGGTTGACGCGGTGGCCGCGCTACGCCCGCGTCGCCTACGGGCAGACGTTGCAGAGCGCGACGCTGCCGTATGTGAAAGCCGCGGAACTGGCGGGCGTGAGGGCGCCGCGCCTGCTTCTGCGCCACATCCTGCCCAACATCGCGGGGCCGTTGCTGGTCGTGGTGACTGCGGAGTTTGGCCTGATGATCCTGTTCGAGGCCGGGCTGTCTTTCCTCGGCCTCGGCATCCAGCCGCCCGATCCGAGTTGGGGCTCGATCCTGTCGGTCGGCCGGAACTATCTGGAGCGGGCCTGGTGGATGACGGCCTTCCCCGGCGCCTGCCTGTTCATGCTGGTCCTGTCGGTGAATGTGCTCGGCGACGCGCTGCGCGACCATCTCGACCCGCGGGCGCAGGGACGCTGAGCCATGGCCGCGCCGGTTCTGTCCATCCACGACCTCACCTTGCGCATCGCCGGACATGCGGTTGTGGATCGCCTGAGCCTTGAAGTCGGCGAACGGGAAGTGGTGGCCCTTGTGGGCGAATCCGGTTGCGGCAAGTCGCTCACGGCGCTGGCGGCCATGCGCTTGCTGCCACCGGCGGTCGAGGCCGTCAGCGGCGGCATTGCCGTGGGCGGTCAGGACGTGCTGCGCCTGTCCGAGACGCGGATGCGGGACCTGCGCGGGCGGCAGCTGTCGATCATCTTCCAGGAGCCGGCGGCCTCGCTCGATCCGCTCACCACGGTCGGCGCCCAGATCGCCGAGGCGGTCATGGCGCATGAAGCTGTCGGCAAGGCGCAGGCGCTGGAACGGGCCCGTTCGATGCTGAATGCCGTCGGTATCGCCGATGCGGACAGGAGACTGCGCCAGTACCCGTTCGAACTGTCGGGCGGCATGTGCCAGCGCGTGATGATCGCCATTGCGCTGATCTGCCGCCCGCGCCTGCTGATCGCGGATGAACCGACGACTGCGCTCGACGTGACCATTCAGGCGCAGATCCTCGACCTGATGAAGACGCTGGTGGTGGACCGCGGCGCCTCCATCCTGCTGATCACCCACGACATGGGTGTGGTGGCCGACATGGCGGATCGCGTCGCGGTGATGTATGCCGGGCGCATCGTGGAGACCGGGCCGGCCGCGCGGATCTTTGCCGCCCCGGCGCATCCCTATTCGGCCTTGCTCCTCGCCAGCATTCCGCGCCTGTCGCGTCCGTCGAAGACTGACCTGCCGGCGATCGAGGGCGCTGTACCGACGGCGCAGGACATGCCGGCTGGGTGCCGCTTTTCAACGCGCTGTCCGCTGGTTCGCGACCGCTGCCGGCGCGAGGCCCCGCCGTTGACGCCCGAAGGGCAGGGGGCTGTCGCCTGCTGGCGCACAGCCGATGTCGCGGCCTTTTCCGCGACACTCGCTCCGGGAATGGCGCCATGATGGTGCCTGTCCTCGCCATTGACGCGCTCCAGGTGCATTTTGCCGCCCGGCAGCGCTGGTTCGGGCCGCGTTTGCCGCCGGTGCGCGCGGTGGACGGGGTTTCCCTGACCGTCGCCAGGGGCGAGACGCTGGGACTTGTGGGGGAATCCGGCTGCGGAAAATCCACGCTGGCGAACGCCGCCTTGGGTCTTGTCCGGGCGACAGCCGGCAGCGTCCGCATCGATGGCCAGGAGGTCGTCGGCGCGGATCGCGAGATGCTGCGCGCCATCCGCGCCAGGGCACAGATGGTTTTCCAGGATCCGGCGTTGTCCCTCAATCCGCGCCTGTCGGTGGGTGCGGCAATCGGCGAACCCCTGCTGGTGCGCGGCCTGGCGAAGGGCGAGGAACTGGCCCGGCGCATCGCGGACCTGTTGCGAGCGGTCGGGCTCAACCCGGAACATGCCGCGCGATTCCCGCATCAGTTTTCCGGTGGGCAGCGCCAGCGCATCGGCATCGCCCGTGCCCTCGCGCTTTCGCCCGACCTGCTGATCTGCGACGAGGCGGTCTCGGCCCTGGACGTGTCGGTTCGCGCGCAGGTTCTGAACCTGCTTGCCCGGTTGCAGCGCGAGCGCGGGTTGTCATACCTTTTCGTGTCACACGACCTCGCCGTGGTGCATCACGTCTGCGACCGTGTCGCCGTGATGTATCTCGGACGCATCGTCGAAGAGGCGCCGCGCGATGCCCTGTTCACAAACCCCCGCCATCCCTATACGCGGGCGCTGATGCAAGCGGTGCCCGAGCCTGATCCCGTCGTGCAGCGCGCCCGTGCGCGCCTGCCGCTTGCCGGCGAGCCGCCAAGCCCGTCCAATGTTCCGTCGGGTTGCGCGTTTCACAGCCGCTGCCCATTGGCGACCGGCATTTGTCGCGCCGAACGCCCGGACCTGTCGCCGCGCGGCGGTCCTGGACGGGTCGCCTGCCATCATGCCTGAAAGAACCCGAGGTTTGGTCATGTCCCGCGAAACCGCCATTGCCGCCGTCCACGCCGAATTCGATAGCGGCGCATTCCGGGATGAACTCGCCCGCCGCATCGCCATTCCCACCGAGAGCCAGAACCCGGAGCGGGCACAGGCGCTGACGGACTATCTGACGCAGCAGCTGGCGCCGGCCTTCTCCGCCATCGGATTTTCGACCCGGGTGCTGGCCCATCCGCGTGCCAAGGGGCCGTTTCTCTATGCCGAGCGCATCGAGGACCCGCAGGCGCTCACCGTGCTCGGCTATGGCCATGGCGATGTCATCCGCGGGCTGGACGAGGGGTGGTCGGAGGGGTTGTCGCCCTGGGTTCTGACCGAGCGCGGTGATCGCTGGTACGGGCGCGGCGTTGTCGACAACAAGGGCCAGCACGCCATCAACCTCGCGGCGCAGCGCGCGGTGATCGCCGCGCGGGGCAAGCTTGGCTTCAACGCCAAGTGGATCATCGAAATGGGCGAGGAGACCGGTTCGCCGGGCCTGCGCGAGGTTTGTTCCGAGAACCGCGACCTGCTGCGCGCGGACCTGCTGATCGCCTCCGACGGACCGCGCCTTGCCGCCGGGCGACCGACGGTTTTCATGGGCGCGCGTGGCGCCTATCAGCTCGATCTTGTCGTCGAGGCGCGCAAGGGCGGGCACCATTCCGGCAACTGGGGCGGGCTGCTCTCGAACCCCGGCATCCAGCTTGCGCACGCCATCGCTACGATTGTCGGTCCGACCGGGCAGATCCGCGTGCCGGAACTGGTTCCGGAAGGCGGCATCCCGGAGTCGGTGCGCCGCGCGCTCGCCGGTTGCACCATCGACTCCGGTCCGGATGGCCCGGCGATCGAGCCGGATTGGGGCGAGCCTGGTCTCAGCGCGGCGGAAAAGGTGTTCGGCTGGTGCAATTTCGAGGTGCTCGCCTTCGAGACCGGCACGCCCAGAACGCCGGTCAACGCCATTCCGCCCCGCGCCTGGGCGCGCTGCCAGTTGCGCCATGTCGTCGGGATCGATCCGGCGCGCATCGTGCCCGCCATCCGCCGCCATCTCGACCGTCAGGGGCTGACGATGGTGCGGGTGGAGACGACGCGCGACGATAACTTCCCGGCGACGCGGCTCGACCCGGACCATCCCGCGGTGCGCTTCGCCGCCGCCTCGCTCGAGCGGACCACCGGCAAGGCGCCGGCGGTGCTGCCCAATCTTGGCGGCGCGTTGCCGAACGATATCTTCTCCGACATGCTCGGCCTGCCGACGGTCTGGGTTCCCCACTCCTATCCCGGCTGCTCGCAGCACGCGCCGGACGAGCATGTTCCCAGGGCGCTGGTGCGCGAGGCGCTCGGCGTCATGGCCGGGCTCTACTGGGATATCGGGCAAGCCTCGAAGTCGGACCTGCTGGGGTAACGGACTACAGCCAGCCGTTCTTGCGGAAGCGCCAGAAAAGGATGGAGCAGAGCGTCAGGATGACCGCGATGACGACGTAGTATCCGTAGGGGCTTTCCAGCTCAGGCATGTGCTTGAAATTCATGCCGTAGATGCCGGCGATGGCGGTGGGCACCGCGAGGATCGCCGCGCCGGAGGAGAGTTTCCGGCTGATCGCGGTCTGCTGCGCCTGGCCGGTCATCAGCGAGGTTTCGAAGGCGAAGGCCAACACTTCGCGCAAGGATTCGATTTCCTCCTGCACGCGGCGGATGTGGTCGGTCACGTCGCGGAACAAGACGCGCATGTTCTCGCTGATATAGACCGAATCCGTCACTTCCAGCCGCCGGCAGACGTCCACCAGCGGCGTCACCGCGTTGCGCATGCGCAGCAGGTCGCGCCGCAAGTTGTAGAGCCGCTCGATCTGTTCCTGAGTCAGCGCTTCGGACAGCACGATGTCCTCGATCGCCTCGACGTCGTCGTGCATGGTTTCCAGCACGTCCATGTAGTTGTCGACGATGAAATCGAGGATCGCATAGAGGATGTAGTCCTCCCCGTGCGACAGCGAGTTGGGCGCCGCCTCGCAGCGCGCGCGCACGGTCGCATAGCTGGTCGAGGCTCCATGCCGCACCGATATGACGTAGCCTTTTCCGACGAAGATGTGCGTCTCGCCGAATGCCGCGCGCCCATCCACGATTTGCGCCGTGCGCGTGACGATGAAATGCCCGTCTCCATAGGCCTCGATTTTCGGCCGTTGGTGCGCGTGGCTTGCATCCTCGATGGCCAGGTCATGCAGGCCGAATTGCATCTGGACCCGCTTGAGCAGGTCGTCGTCCGGCTCGTAAAGGCCGATCCAGACGATATGGTCTTGCTTGCGTGCCCAGGTGCCGGCCTCGTCGATCGCCACGTCCCGCACGCGCCGCCCGCCCGAATAGACCGCGGCATTGACCACGCCCGGTCCTGAAGGCGTGAAACTGGGGGCTGGACGGGTCGCAGGCTGCAGCATGAGCGCTCCGGGAAACCGGAGCGCATAAGGCGCGCATCTCGGCACCAAGGCAATCGGAAATTGGACGAGCCCGGATTCAGTCCGGGCCCGCCGCCTCACCGTGTGATCAGCGTGCCGGCGCCGTGATCGGTCAGCAGTTCCAGAAGCACGGCATGCGGCACGGTCCCGTTCATGATCACCACGCCCTCGACGCCTTTCTCGATGGCGTAGATGCAGGTTTCGATCTTCGGGATCATGCCTCCCGTCACCGTGCCGTCGGCGATGAGCTTGCGACAGTCGTTGACGGTCAGTTCCGGGATGAGCTGCTTGTTCTTGTCGAGAACGCCCGGCACGTCCGTGAGCAGCAGCAGGCGCTTGGCGCGCATGGCTCCGGCGATGGCGCCGGCGAAGGTATCGGCATTGACGTTGTAGGTCTCTCCATCCTCGCCGATCGCGACCGGCGCGATCACCGGGATCAGTTCCGATTTGAGCACGGCGTCGAGGACGGAACGGTCGACCTTGTGCGGGTCGCCGACAAAGCCGAGATCCACCACCTTCTCGATGCTGGAATCGGGATCGACCATGGTTCGCGTCAGCTTCTTCGCCGTCACCATGGAGCCGTCCTTGCCGCACAGGCCAATGGCCTTGCCGCCTTCCGCCCCGATCCAGCCGACGATCTGCTTGTTGATCGCCCCGGCCAGCACCATCTCGACGATTTCCACCGTCGCCTTGTCGGTGACGCGCAGCCCGGCCTGGAACTCGGACTTGATGCCGAGCTTTTCCAGCATCCTGCCGATCTGCGGCCCGCCGCCGTGCACAACGATGGGCTTCACGCCGGCCTGTTCGAGCAGCACGATGTCCTCGGCGAAATCCTCCTGGGCCGCCTTGTCGCCCATGGCATGGCCGCCGTACTTGATGACCACGGTCTGCTGGTCGTAGCGCTGCATGTGCGGCAGGGCCTGGCTGATCACCTCGGCCTGAACATGCACATCGGGAAGGGGAAACTTGGACATGGACGATCCTGGAAGGGCAGTGACGTTTCCTTCCCTAGGCCAAGCTCCGGCAGATTTGAAGGCGGGAAATGGTGCCATCACCTTGTCTTGTCGGCTTGTCGTCCTTAGATTGGTTCAGAACTAAACAATTCGAGGGGATTGCAATGCCGACGAACCACATGGCCGTTCTGGCCAGCCGCCCGGTGGGCCGCATCCGGAAGTCTGACTTCGAGGTGAAGGAAGTGCCGGTTCCGAGCATCGGCGAGGGCGAAATCCTCGTGCGTGTGAAGGTGATCTCGCTCGATCCGGCCATGCGTGGCTGGGTTCAGGACGTAAAGTCGTATCTGCCGCCGGTGCAGATCGGCGAGGTGATGCGCGCCGGCGGCGCCGGCATCGTCGAAGCGTCCAACAACCCGCGGTTCAAGGTCGGCGATGCCGTGACGGGGGTGTTCGGCGTTCAGGAATACGCCGTGTCCGATGGCAAGGCCGTAGCCAAGGTGGATACGCGGCTTGCGCCTCTCGAAACGTGGATCGGCGGCCTCGGCATGCCCGGCATGACGGCCTATTTCGGCCTGCTCGACGTCGGCCAGCCCAAGGCCGGCGAGACCGTGGTCGTTTCCGCCGCGTCGGGTGCGGTCGGCTCCATCGTGGGCCAGATCGCCAAGATCAAGGGCTGCCGCGTCGTCGGTATCGCCGGCGGACCGGAGAAGTGCCGCTATGTCGTGGAGGAACTCGGCTTCGACGCCTGCGTGGACTACAAGGCCGGGAACCTGCGCCAGCAGCTCAAGGCAGCCTGTCCCAACGGCATCGACGTCAACTTCGAGAACGTCGGCGGCGAGATTCTCGATACCATCCTGCCGATGATGAACCTGTTCGGACGCGTCGCGGTCTGCGGCCTCATCTCGGAGTACAACGCCACCGAGATGCCGGAAGGCGTCAAGAACTTCCGCGTGATCCTGGTCAAGCGCCTGCGCGTGCAGGGCCTGATCGTGTTCGACTGGGCCAAGCGTTACCCGGAAGGCGTCGCCGATCTCGTGCGCTGGCGCGACGAGGGCAAGCTGAAGCTCAAGGAAGACGTGCGCGAAGGCGGGGTCGCGAAATTCGCCGAGACTGTCGACCTGCTGTTCTCCGGTGGGAATTTTGGCAAGCTCGTACTAAAGGTCTAGGCTTTTCGCTTGATCAAAGTCCTGAAACGCCGGATTTTGACGCCCTGATCGGAAAGTTGATTCGGCGTTCATGCAAACTGCAATCGGCGTGATCTCGGGCACATCGATGGATGCCATCGACGTTGCCCTTGTGCGTACGGACGGCGAGCAGGCCGTGCGCACGGGACCGGCACGAAGTTACCCCTATCACAGGCTGCTGCGCGAAGAGTTGCTCGCGGTTATCGACAATCCTTACCGCGCCGAGCATCTGCCGATGCCGGAGCTGGATGACGCAGTCGCTGATGCCCATTCCAATGCGGTCATGCGGTTCATGGCCGAGAACGCCATCGCGCGCGAGCAGGTCGACCTTGTCGGGTTCCATGGGCAGACGGTCTTCCACGCTCCGCAGCACAAGCTGACGCGCCAGCTCGGCGACGGTCCGCGGCTGGCGCGGCGGCTCGGCATTCCGGTGGTCTGGAAATTCCGCCATGCCGACGTGGCGGCCGGTGGCGAGGGTGCGCCCTTCGTGCCGTTGTACCACCGCGCGCTGGCCGCCGGGCTGCAAAAGCCGCTGATCATCCTCAATCTCGGCGGCGTTGCCAACATCACCTGGCTCGATGGCGAGGGTATCGTCGCCATGGACACCGGTCCCGCGAGCGCGCTGCTTGATGATTTCGTGCAGAAGCGGCTTGGCAAGCCGTTCGACGAGAATGGTGCGCTGGCAGCGTCCGGTTCCGTGAATGTCGCGGTGTTGATGAAGCTGCTCGACAATCCCTTCTTCGACCGGCCGCCGCCCAAGTCGCTGGACCGCAACGAGTTCCACCAGGGCGCGGCCCTGGTCGAGGGACTCTCGGACGCCGATGGCGCGGCGACGCTCGCCGCCTTCACCGTCGAGGCGACGCTGAAATGCCTGCCCCTTCTTGCCTCCAGGCCAGGGCGCTTGCTGGTCACGGGCGGTGGCCGGCGCAACTCAACCTTCATGAAGCTTTTCGCCGCGCGCCTCGGCATCCCGGTTGAACCGGTCGAAGCTGTCGGCTGGGATGGCGACGCACTGGAGGCGCAGTGCTTCGCCTACCTTGCTGTGCGGTCGCGGCGTGATCTGCCGCTCTCGCTGCCCACGACCACCGGCGTGCCGCAGCCGATGCCTGGCGGCGAATGGCTGGATGCGAAGGGTAATGCAATCGCCAGGCCCGAGCCACCGCCGGTCATTGAGGAACCGGCCGAGGAGCCGCCGGCGCAGGATTGACGGACGCAGACCAGATCATGCAGAACCTGCATCAGGGCTCATGTTCAGGAATGCGACGAACCCTCATGCTGCGCCTTGTCCTGCTTGTCCTCGCGGTTATCGCCGGATCGGCCCTTCCGGATGCCGGCGCCGCGGCTGCCCACGGTCATGGTCACCACCATCATCGTGCTGTGGTTCCCGGACCCGATGCGGCGAAGGCGCCTGTCTTGCAGCCGCTCGCAATGGTGTCGCCCGCGCCGTGTGGTGAACGGGTGCGGACCTGTCCCGCCGGTGCGCAGCGGTGCGATTGCGGCTGTGCCATCTCCTCACCCGTCGCCATCACGTCTTCGGCGATGCTTGCGCTGGCTTTCGTTTCCGCAACGCCGATGATCCCGGCTTCGGACATTGGCCTGCCACAGGCCGGCGGCGGACCGCCGGAACGTCCTCCGCGTCGCTAGCTCACCGGATTCCCACACGCAAGTCGACGCAATCCCGGCGATGCGCAAGCTCGCCCATCGGAGGTCATTTCAATGAACATGACGCATTACATGGAGCTCCTCGCGGTCAACCAACCGTGGAACCTTCTCATCTTCATGGCCGTGCCGGTCATCCTGGCCGAAACGGTCGCCATCACAGAGCTCTACATCCTGTACGCGCGGGCCTATGACGGCGTTGCGCGCCAGCTCAACCGGTTGGCCAGCATCGTCGGCGGCATCTATTTCGCCGGCGTGTTCGTCTATCTCATGGCGACGGCGGTCCTGCCCATCACGCAGGCCGGTGCCTGGCGCGGTCCGGCGGACTACATCGCGGTTTTCGCCTATCTCGCCGGAGTCGTGCCGCTGGGCATGATCGCGCTGATTGATCTGAAGCTCGTCGCGAAGGACAAGGATGAGCATGCGCGGATGGGGCTGCATGCCCTGTGGGTGGCGGTTTTCCTCGTCGTGGCGCACATCGCCATGGTGTTCGGCATGCTTGATCCAACGGTGCTGGGCGGGAAGGCGGGCGGCCACGCCCATTGATTCCCGGCGGCGCGTCGGACCTGACGTCCGGCGCGCCGCTTCCTCAGGGCCAGAAGCGCTGCCAGGCTGCGAACAACCAGATCAGCCCGCAACCCGCCTGCGCGCAGAAGCAGGCTGCCGATCCCATGTCCTTGATGGCCTTGATGGTATCATGGCGCTCCGGCGTGACGTGGTCGCACAGCTTCTCGATCGCCGTGTTGAGGAACTCGACGCACAGCACCGCGACCAGCGCCAGCACCAGCGCGAGCCGTTCCCAACCGGTCGCACCGATCCAGAATGCCAGGGGCAGGCCGATGGCGAGCAGGAACGCTTCCTGTTGGATCGCCCGTTCCGTGCGCAGGCCATGCGCGAACCCGGCGCAGGTGTTGAGGAAGGCATTGTAAAGCTTGAGCACGGTGACCTCGGCAGATTCGAGGCCATCTTGGTGCGGCAGCCGGCTGTCATCAAGCTGGAATGCACGCGCGCGGGGTTTCCCCCGCGCGCCGGAAGCTCGAAAAGACTCGTCGACGCGCTTCCTACCACTGGTAGCCGTAGCGCGGCGGGCCATAGGCCCACGGCGGCGGCGGGCGGTGATGATGACGCCAGGCCCAGCGCTTCCAGGGCCGGTGGTGCGGATGCACCCCGTAGTGCGGTCCGTGATAGACCGTCGGCGGCGGGGCCGCCACGCGCGGGCCATGATAGCCGTAATACTGCGCCGAGGCCGGCGCTGCGGCGAAAAGGGCCGCGCCCAGAACCGCGGCGGCGGTCAGGATTTTCGGCGCGAACCGGATGGTCATAGGATCGTCTCCCTGTCGCCTTCCGGCTCCCTCGGAGCCTCCTTCAGGCGACGGTTCAAAAGTACGATGCCGCCGTTGAACCGGGTTTGAAGCCATCGTTCATGCCGGGTTTAGCGCTTGTTCACCATGACCCCGGCGCTCGGCGTGCACATCGGCGCCCGGCGCATGGCGTGCGCCGGCGGCGCGGCCTATAACACGCCGATGTCCGCGATTCCGGCAGCCCCGTCCGTTGAAGATCTTGCCGTGCGTGTGCGGTCGGGGGATCGCGCGGCTTTGGCGCGCGCGATCACGCTGATCGAATCGAAGCGGCTCGACCATCAGGCGCTGGCGCGCAACCTGGTGCAACAGCTTCTGCCGCTGACCGGCCGGGCGATCCGCCTCGGACTCACCGGAGTGCCCGGCGTCGGCAAGTCCACCACCATCGACGCGCTGGGCATGATGCTGATCGGGCAGGGGCTAAAGGTGGCCGTTCTGGCGGTCGATCCGACGTCGTCGCGCACGGGCGGTGCGATCCTTGGCGACAAGACACGGATGTCCCGGCTGTCGGTCGAGCCGAATGCCTTCATTCGGCCCTCGCCGGCGGGGGCGACGCTGGGCGGTGTCGCCGCCAGGACGCGCGAGGCCATGCTGCTGTGTGAGGCCGCGGGCTTCGATGTGGTGATCGTCGAGACGGTAGGTATCGGGCAGTCCGAAACAGCGGTCTGTGACATGACCGATTTCTTTCTGGTGCTGCTGCTTCCCGGCGGCGGCGACGAGCTGCAAGGCATCAAGAAGGGCGTGATCGAACTCGCCGACATGATTGCCATCAACAAGGCGGATGGCGATGCGCTGCCCCGCGCCCGCATCACCGCGACGGAATACTCCGCCGCCTTGAACCTGCTGACCCCGGACGGTGCACCCTGGAAGCCGCCGGTTGTCCTGACCTCCGGCCTCAACGGTGAAGGTCTCGACGCCCTTTGGGGTAATGTGCGCCGGCATCGTGCGTTGCTCCACGACAGTGGCGACCTCCAGGCGCGCCGCGCGCGGCAGCAGGTGAAATGGATGTGGTCCATGCTGGACGACCGGCTGCGCCTGCGCCTGCGGACCGATGCCAAGGTCCGTGCCCGTCTGCCCGAGATTGAACGCTCGGTCTTTGACGGTGCGCTTTCCGCCACTCTGGCGGCGGATGAAGTGGCTGTCATGCTGGGGTTGTAGATGCGCCTGCTCATCACCGCTTTCGGCCCGTTCCCGGGCGTCCCGAAAAACCCATCGGAAGCGCTGGCGCGGCGCATCGCGGCGGATCGGCGGTTGAAGGCAGCCGGCATTGAAACGGCCGTGCGCATCTTTCCTACGGAATATGCCGCCGTGACGCGGGACATCCCTGAAATCCTGGCAGAGGTGCGGCCGGCGTGCGTGCTGATGCTGGGGGTCGCCTCCCGGCGGCGTCATCTCAGCGTCGAGAAACGCGGCGCCAACCGTGTCTCGCGGCTGCATCCGGACGCATCCGGCGCCCGTCCCCCGCACCTGCTGCTGAAGCCGGGCGCGCCGGCTTTCCGCCTGGCGCGGGCGCCGCTCGGTTCCATCGTGGTCGCGGCCCTGC
>ERZ761609.1715-NODE-1715-length-18120-cov-12.662718_pt1 | contig 18120 bp, 12 predicted proteins | sample MGYA00511163_ERZ761609 | MGnify/ENA primary metagenome ERZ761609 (study PRJEB28899, sample SAMN02445070) | bioreactor sludge metagenome | biome: EBPR sludge | place: Australia: Brisbane, Thorneside Wastewater Treatment Plant | collected 2011-12-16 ... | reverse complement strand
CAGGCGCAGGCTCCCGCGCCTGCACCCGTCGGCAACTCGCGGCTTGCCGAGGTCCAGCGCCGCGGAACCGTGCGCATCGGCACGACGGGCGACTTCAACCCGATGTCGTTCCGCAATCCCGGATCGAACGAGTACGTCGGGTTCGACATCGAGGCCATGACCCAGTTCGCAGCCGACCTCGGCGTGAAGATCGAGTGGGTCCCCACGGAATGGGCCACGATCGTTGCCGGCATCGCCGCGAACCGCTTCGACATCTTCTCCGGCGCCTCGGTCAGCATGGGGCGGGCGAAGACGGCTGCCTTCAGTGTGCCCTATCTGGAAGCCGGCACGGTGCCGCTGTCGCTCAAGACCAACGCCGGTCGGTTCAAGACCTGGGAATCGATCAACGCCGCCGGGGTCAAGGTCGCGGTCAGCATGGGAACCGTTTTCAACGATCAGGCCAAGGCGCATTTCCCGCAGGCGACCATCGTGGCCGTCCAGGCCCCGGCCACCGGGTTCCAGGAAGTCCTGGCCGGACGCGCCGACGTCACCATCACGAGCAATGTCGAGGCCTCGACGCTGATCAAGCGCTTCGATCAGCTGGCGATCAACGTGCCTGGCGCGGAGATGCGCAACAAGCGTCCGTTCGCCTATGTCATGCCGCTGGATGACGTTAGCTGGCTCAACTACGTCAACACCTGGGTGACGTTGAAGCGCATCGAGGGCTACTTCGCGGCCCTGGAGAAGAAGTGGCTGCCTTCAGCGTGAAAACGACGATCTCGCGCGCGGCAACGGCTGGCCTCGTTCTGGCCGCTGCCCTCGCGCTGGGCGGGTGTTCCGGCACGACCTATTCGTGGGGTTGGCATGTCGTGTCGCCGCTGGATCAGCGCGGCCTGAACAACCTGATCTTTCTCGCGTCGGGGGTCTGGGCCAGCCTGCTGATCGCGCTCGTCTCCATTGTCTTTTCGGTGGGGATCGGCCTTGCGGTTGGCATCGCGGCGCTCTCGAAACAGCCCTGGCTGCGCACCGTCAATCGCCTTTACGTCGAGATCTTCCGCGCAGTGCCGCTGCTGGTCCTGCTGTTGTGGGTCTACTACGGTCTTCCGGTGGTCGCCGGCATCCAGTTCGGTGTCTTCGCCGCCGGCGTCATATCGCTGGCGCTGTCCGACTCGGCTTTCGAGGCCGAAATCTTCCGCGCGGGCATCCAGTCGATCCCGAAGGGGCAATGGGAAGCTGGGCGCAGCATTGGCCTCACGTCGTGGCAGGTCATGCGCCTGGTTGTCCTGCCGCAGGCGATCCGGCGCATTCTGCCGGCGCTCGGCAACCAGTTCGTCTACGTTCTGAAGATGTCGTCGCTGATCTCGGTTATCGGCTATCAGGAGCTGACGCGCCGCGCCAACGAGCTGACTTTGATCGAGTACCGTCCGCTGGAAATCTACACGCTGCTCGTGCTCGAGTATCTGGCGCTCATCCTTGTGGTGTCATGGCTTGTCCGCAAGCTGGAACAGCGCATGGCCGCGGGCGATCACGGCAGCTAGGTGGCTCAGGCAGCACGGCAGAACGCATCGAAATCGGCGCTGAGGTCCTGCACGGCAAGTTTCAGCAGTTCCTCCCCGGCCGCGCGCGTAGCGAGCGCCGAATGCGAGATCACGCGTCCGTCCGGGAACCTGGCCCGATAGTCGGCGGCATCGTGATAGTTGTCGCCAGCGTGCACGATGAGGTCCTCGCCGACCGTTATCGGCGGAGGCCGGTCGAAGGGGGCGATGACGTCGGGATGCGTCGCCATGGTCAGTGCGACTTCCGAAGGCGTGACGTGAAACCCCTCCTGCGCTCCGTAGAGCGATTTGCGCAGTGCATCCGCTGCCGGCATTTCCCACCAGCTCTTGAGACGGCATTGCACCGAAGCCAATCCCTCACCGCCGGCAAGAGACCGGGCGGCATGGTACTCCTGGATGCCGCAGCGCAGCGGGGCAAGATTTCCGCCGTGACCATTGAGGAAATACAGCCGCCGGAACCCGGTGGCGGCGAGCGAGGCGACGATGTCGTGGACCATTGCCGCGAGGGTGGAAGGGCGTAGCGTGACCGTGCCGGGAAATGCCAGATGGAACTGCGACATCCCGTAGCTCAGGGTCGGGGCGACGACGATTCCATGCTCTTCGCCGCAGCGCCGCGCGATGGCTTGCGCGCACAGATGATCCGTGCCGATCAGGCCGTCGGGGCCATGCTGCTCCGTGGCGCCGACCGGGATCAGGATGCCCTGCCGGCGCGTGAGGTAGTCGGCCACCGCCGGGGAGGTCATCAGTTCGAGGCGCATGATGCTTCCGATGCGATGCTGTGGCAGGATCACGCAGTGATGGCACACACACCGACCCATGACGAGCCCCCATGCACCTCATCCAACTTGCTGTCTCGCTTTCCAGTTTCAAGGTCCGGGCAGCCCTGAAGCTCAAGGGCCTCGACCTGCCGCTGGAGGACCCGCCCGGGGGAACCTACCGCTCCGAAGCCTTCCGCGCGGTCAATCCGGCAGGGACGATTCCGACGCTGGTCGACGGAGATTTCTGGCTGGCCGAAAGCGATGCGATCATCGACTACCTCGATGACGTCGGCGCGGGACGGCCGTTGCGGCCGACGGAGTTCAGGGCGGCTGCGCGCGCGCGCATGGTCTCGCGCTGGGTCGACTTCCGGATCGATCCCCAGCTGCGCCGGCTTTTCCCGCATGTTGCGCCGGATGCACGGGACGAAGCCGAGGTGCGCCGCGTGGATGAGGCCCTGGCCATGGGCCTGGAATTGATCAGCCGGGGACTCGATGCGGAAGGACCGTTCGCCTGCGGCCGACAGCCGAGCGTCGCCGACTGCGGGCTTCTGGCCTGCATGATCTGGCTGGACGCGATGAAGGCGCCATTGTCATTGCGCGCCGAAGCTGACGGCCGGCTGGCGGGCGTCATTGCCGCTCTTGAGGCCGTCCCGGCCCTGACGAGCGAAGCGGCCGCGTACCGCGCACTGGCTGCCGAATGGGTGCGCGCACGCAGCCATCGCGCGCGATGACAGGCGGCCGGCAGGTTCCAACGCACCGCGCGCATCCCCGCGACGATTTTCATCTTTCCAGCCCAGCCCGAGCCAGCGTAGTCTTCCATGAAAGCGAATGCAGCGCTGTGCCTGGGGCCAGACGCTGCAAGATAAGGGGAGACGCTGATGGCGCGACGCATCGTCGATATTTCGGTTCCGCTGGAGGCCGGCATTGCTTCCGATCCGCCGGGGCTGGAACCGAAGATCGAGTACATGACCCACAAGGAGAGCATTCCGGGCATCCTGGCCTTCTTTCCCGGTCTCAGGCCGGAACAGTTGCCGGATGGAGAAGGGTGGGCGGCGGAGCGCTGCCAGATTTCCACGCACAACGGCACGCACATGGACGCGCCCTACCACTACGCCACGACGCAGGACGGCGGGAAACGCGCGCAGCGCATTGATGAAATTCCGCTCGACTGGTGTTTGCAGCCCGGTGTGAAGCTGGATTTCCGCCATCTTCCGAATGGCCATGTCGTGTCGGCTGCGGAGATCGAGGCGGAGTTGAAGCGCATCGGGCATACGTTGAAGCCGCTCGACATCGTGCTGTGCAATACCGCCGCGGGCGCGCGCTACGGGCAACCGGACTATGTGCCGACGGGGTGCGGTTTCGGGCGGGAGGCGACGCTCTACCTGACCTCGCGCGGCGTGCGGGTGGTTGGCACCGACGCCTGGTCCTGGGACGCGCCGTTTGGCTACACGGCCCAGCGCTTCGCGAAAGAGGGCGACCCCTCGATCATCTGGGAAGGCCACAAGTCGGGCCGCGAGATCGGCTATTGCCAGATCGAGAAGCTGGCTAACCTCGACCAGCTTCCATCGTCCGGGTTTATGGTTTCGTGCTTCCCGGTCAAGGTGAAGGCGGCGTCGGGTGGCTGGTGCCGCGCCGTGGCGATATTCGACGCGTGAGGACATTGGCATGAAGCTCGCGACTTTCGTCCGCAAGGATGGTTCTCCCGCCGTTGGCGTTGTTGACACGGAGCGCGGCCAGATCCTCGATCTGGCGCTCGCCGCAAGGCAGTCCGGCATGCCCGAACGGCATTTCGCCTCCATGCTGGCGCTGATCGATGCCGGCAGCGATGGCCTGGCAGAGGCGCGTCGACTGGCCAAGACCTGGCCGGCCGCCTACGTCTCGCTCAAGGGCGCGAAACTGCTGGCACCGTTGCCAGAGCCGCGCCAGATGCGCGACTGCATGGTCTTCGAGGAGCACGTGGCCAACGCCTACAAGCGTGCATCGGAGCGCACCGGCCGGCCGCTCGCCCCAATCCCGCAGGTCTGGTATGACCAACCCATCTACTACAAGGCCAATCGCTTCGCGGTCTGCGGGCCGGACATCGACGTTACCTGGCCGCGCTATTCGCAGGTCATGGACTTCGAACTCGAAATGGCCTGCGTGATCGGCAAGCGCGGCAAGGACATCCAACCGGACCACGCCCACGAACACATCTTCGGCTTCACGATCTTCAATGACCTGTCAGCGCGCGATGCGCAGATGGTGGAAATGGCGGCCATGCTCGGGCCTGCCAAGGGCAAGGACTTCGACAACGCGAATGTCCTCGGTCCGTGGATCGTCACACCGGACGAGATCGGCGATCCGCATGCCCTGACGATGGAGGCGCGCGTCAACGGTGAGCGCTGGGGTGGGGGAACCTCGGCGGCCATGCATCATCGTTGGCCGGCGATCCTGGCGCATGTCTCGAAAGGCGAGACGATCTACGCCGGCGAGGTGATCTGCTCGGGAACGGTCGGCACCGGTTGCGGACTGGAACTCGGCCGGCAGTTGCAGGACGGCGATGTGGTCGAGCTGGAAATCGAGAAGATCGGCGTACTCAAGACCCGCGTGCTGCGACCGAAGTAGGGTAGGCGCTACTTCGTCAGCGCCTCGTAGACGCCGTCCCAGTCCTTGGGCGGTGGCAGCGTGCGGAACAGCGCGATGCGTTCGGCCAGCATGGTGAGATAGCCATCAAGGCCGAAAGAGGCGGCCCGCGCGCGGAATTCCGCGATGCACGCCTCCGCTTCGGCCCAATCCTGTCGGCGATACGCGGAGAGCGCCCGGTTGCAGCCGGTTGCCGCCACGAGGTAGTCCGGTCGTTCCAGAAGGTCCGGCCCGCCGATCAGGGCACAGATCCGCTCGGGCATCGTCTTGCCCTTCACCCGGATGAGATCGAGCTCGATGACGGCGAACCGGCCGGTCAGGGCGCTGGCCGTTGCGTCTCCCAGGATGATGCTGACGCCGTATCCCTTCGTTTGCCCTTCCAGCCTGGAAGCGAGGTTGACGGTGTCGCCGAGCGCGGAATAGTCAAACCGACGCGATGAGCCCATGTTGCCGACGACGCAATCGCCGGTGTTGATACCGATGCCGATACTGAGGTCGGGCAGGGCGCGCCCGTCACGCGTGGCGGATGCCTGCGCCCGCGCATTGACCTCCGTCATCGCATTCTGCATGGCCAGCGCCGCCCTTGCGGCGTGCGCCGGGTGATCCGGCACATCGAGCGGCGCGTTCCAGAACGCCATCACCGCATCGCCCATGTACTTGTCGATCGTGCCCTGTTCGGCAACAATCGCGTTGGTCAGCGGCGTCAGCAGCGTGTTCATCAGCGCGATCAGGCCCTGCGGATCGTGCTTGTAGGATTCCGACAGGCTGGTGAACCCGCGCACATCCGAGAACAGAACCGTGAGGGGCCGCCTTTCGCCGCCGAGGCTCAGCTTGCTCGGGTCCTTGGCCAGGGCCTCGACCATCCCCGGCGCGAGGTAGTGTGAGAAGGCAGAGCGGATTTGCTGACGCTGCATTTCCTCGCGGCGGTAGTTGACGAAAGCCAGCACCAGAAACGCTGCGCCGCTGGTGAACAGGGGAAACAGCGGATCGAGCAGCAGCCCATGATTGGCGAACAGCCACCACGATCCGCCGCCGATGATCGCCGCGCCGACGGCGCCCAACAAGAGGGTCGGCAAAGCGCCGAGCAGGGGCAAGAGGCTGATCACCAGTGCGGAACTTGTGACCGCCGCCACGATCTCGGCGCCGATGGCGTAGTGCGGGCGCGTGAGCTGGTGCTTGCCCAGGATCGATTCCAGCGCCTGCGCATGAATCTCGACGCCGGGCATGACCGGATCGACAGGGGTCGGTCTCAGGTCGAACAGCCCGACCGCGGAGGTTCCGATCAACGCGAGATGACCGGCAAGGCGGCCGGGTGGAACCTTCCCCTCGAGAACATCCGCGGCCGAGACGAAGCGCTGCGGCGCATGCGGTGTGAAATGCAGCCAGAGATGGCCGGTACGGTCCGTGGGGATTTCAACGCCGGCGACGACGACGGACTTGACGCCGACGTCGTCGCGTTTGACCGCGAAGGCATCCTGTCCGGTCGCGACACGCAGCGTCTCGATGCTGAGCGCCGGTTGCAGGCGCCCGCCGACAATGGCGGTCAGCGGCACACGCCGCACCACGCCATCCGGATCGGGCAGAATCGAGAACAGGCCGCGCCCCGTCGCCGCCTGTTCGAGTGCCGGCACATTGGTCAGCCAGGCCGGATACTGGGCAAGCCATGGCCTAGGGTCGCCACCGATCGTGGCGACCGGCGTCTCCGGAACCGCGCCAAGATCGCGCTGCTCGCCCGCCAGATGCGTGCCGGACTGGCCAACGACGACGCGCGCGCCCTGAAAGGCCCGCGCCAGCACGGAGTCGTTGTCGGGAAGGCCGGCAAGTTCGGCGCGTGCTGCATCGCTGAGGCCTGCGACGGTCTTTGCGTAGCTCTCCGGAGACATGCGGTCCGGCTCTGCAAACACGATATCGAAGGCGATGGCGGCGACGCCCTGCGCCTTGAGCCTTTCGACGAGTTCAGCGACCCGCGTGCGCGCCCATGGCCACTGGCCGACCCGGGTCAGGCTTTTCTCGTCGATGTCAATGATGGCAACCGGTGCCGGCTTGTAGGCGCGCGGCTTCAGCTTCTGGTAGTTGTCGAAGACGCGATGGCGCGCAACTTCGGTAATGACGGGATCATAGATGCGCAGCCACACAAGTCCGGCCACGACCAGAAACGCGAGCATGCGCCCTGATGTGAGGATTCTCGCGATACGGCGGACAAATGGCACCCCGGCACCATGCCTCAGAGGAACTGGGCGATGATTTCGCCTCGGAACGACGATGAGCTGTCGTCAAGCAGAACGGCGATGTTGTCGTTCGTCCCGGTTGCGACGCCGTTCAGGTCGCCGATCCACTGCCAGGCATAGCCTGATCCCGTTCCGTCCAGGTCGACTTCGAGACTGCCGTTGAGCACGCGTACGAAATCGTCCAGCGAACCGCTTCCGATCGCGCCGGCGGCGACCGGAACCCAGATCGCATCCTCGCCTTCGGTGTAGTCCAGCGCCGACGCGCCGTTCATCGTATCCATCTGGAACACGAAGACGTCGCGCCCCGCGCCGCCGGTCATTTCCTCGGCGAAGGCCAACTCGGTGATGAAGATGTCGTCGCCGGTGTTGCCAGCCATGACGGTGAGGTCGTCGCTGTCCTGGAACGTCATGTCGGCATAGCCGCTGAGCGCGCCATGGGCATCGGACACCCTGTAGGTGATGATTTCCGGCCCCGTGATCAACGGCTGTTGCACAAACTCAAGATAGCCCGGCCCAAAGGTCGGATTGGCCGGCGTGCTGGTCGCCGAATTCAGGAACACCGAGTTCGCGTCGTCGACGTCCGTGTCGTTGAACTGGATGGCGGAATAGGGGATCTGGATGGTTGTGCCGATATAGCTGTTGAAGCCGAACACGGTTTCGCCGTTGGCCACCGGCGCGTCGTTCACCGCCGTAACCACAACGTTCATCACGGCGCTGGCCGACTCTGTATCCGTGACTGTGCCAGTCGTCAGAACGGCGGTATCGGTGACATTAGCCGTGACTGTGAGGGTGAACGTGCCGTTCCAGTTCGCCGGCGGGGTCATCTCCAGCGCGATGGTTGAAAGCGCGTTCACATCGCCGCCGTCGATAATCCAGCGCGCGGAATTGCCCGGATCGACCGCGCCCTTGTTGAACGTCGCACCAACGGGAAAGCCGGTCAGCGCCACTTCGATGGTTTCCGAGCCGTCCGTGTCCGGCGTCGAGAATTGCATCGTGCCGAGGTTGATGGCGGTGTCCTCGGGGCCGGTGGGCGTGAGGGCGTAGAGGCGTTGTGCGACTTCGGTGCTGCCGGAAATCACGGTATCCCACGGGATGACGATGGTCCCGTTGTTCAATTGGGCGAGCGAGGTCTCATTCAGGTTGGGGGACTGATAGTCGAGCGTTGTTGTATTGACGACGAACTCAGAGCCAACCATGACACCGTTTGAACTGAACCGCTGGCCTATTACGCCATAGTCGCTACCATCCTGTCCGAAAGATGCCCATGTCACGAGGAATCCGCCGTCCGCTAGCGCCGTCACTGACGGGGCCATTTGATCATTCACGGTCGTCGTGTTGATAGCAAATTCAGAAGTGATTGCCGTTCCGGAGGCATTCAAAATTTTTCCAAATATGCCGTTCTGGTCACTATCTTGACTCTGGCTTTGCCAAACCACGATGATGTTTGTGCTGTTTAATTCCGCCGCAGTCACCTTCATCTGGTGGCCGGCGAAGGTCGAGTTGATGTTAATTTCTCCTGTTAGTGCCGTTGGAGTAGAACTATAAAAACGTCCAAACACATCGAAAGAATTAGCGCCGGCTTGATTGTAAGACTCCCAGAATACCGCAAAGCCTCCACCGGTCTGCGCAACAACAACCGGATTCTGCTGCTCTGCGGCGGTGTAGGTGTTAACTGGCAACTCACCGTTTACAATTGCGCCGGACGCGTTAAATTTCTGAACGTAGACGCCAGTCAGGCTGCCATCGTTGTTTTCTGAGTTCCATGCCACGACAAACCCGCCCCCGTCCAGCGCCGCGACGGAGGTCTCGGTCTGTGCGTTGGCGTAAGTGGTGTTTAGTTGGAATTCGGCAGTGACGGGATTCCCGGTTGAATCAAAGATGCGTCCGATAACGGCCTGTCCGCTTCCGTCCTGTCCGTCTGAAGTCCAAGTAAGGACAAAGCCGCCGCCCGGCTGTGCGGCGACCGAAGGCCGGTACTGATCGCCGGTCGTATAGGAATTTGCGATGATCTCGTTGGTCAGGGCGTTACCAGAGGCATCATAGATTCGGAAAATTACAGCCGTTGCCGAGCCGTCTAGGCCGCTGCCGTCCTGCCAGGCGATGACATAGCCGCCTCCTTCGAGCGCAGCGACTGCGGAATAATACTGCGAATGCGTGGTTGTGGTGTTCACCAAACCTGCCGCGCCAACCGCAAGTGGCGTCGGCGCGAGCGCATCCAGCACAATCGTCGGCGCGTCGGCCACCGGGGCGATGTCGATCGTGATGTTCGCGAATGACGTAACGCCGGCCCCGTCCCGCAGCGTGTAGCCGAACTGGCCCTGCCCGGAGAAATGCGCGGTCGGGTTGATGTTGGCGCCCCCGCCGGAAAAGGCGATGGAGCCGCCGGAAATCGCGGTCAGGCTATAGAGCTGCTTGGTGTCGTTGATGTCCGGGTCGATGTCGTTGGCGAAGAGCGTCGTCCGCAGGATGGTCGCGAGCGTGTCCTCGGTGCCGGAAACGATGTCGTTCACCGCCGTCGGCGCGTCGTTCAGGCCGTCGATCGCGATAACGACGTTCGACGCAGCCGTAGCGCCGTGATTGTCCGACACGGTCAGGCCGAAGGAGGCGAGGAGCTGCTCGCCCGGCAACAGGCCCTGGACCGAAGCGGACAGGTTGTTGAGCGTGAAGACCCAGTTGCCGGCATCGTTGATCGACAGCGTGCCCAGCGCGTTCGTCGCGGAGCCGCTGCCCGTGAAGGCGACGCCATTGACATGCGTCACGCTCAGGGTGTCCGGGATATCGATGTCGCTGTCGTTGATGAGCGCGCTGCCGGACGTACTCACGTCGTCTTCAATGATGCTGCCGCTGTCATCGGCCGCCACCGGCGCGTCATTCGCGCCATTGATGGTGATGTCGAGGTAGGCGTTGGTGATGCCGCCGTTGCCGTCAGCAAGGTAGTAGTAAAACGTCTCGGTGACGAACTGGCCGACAGCGAGGATCGACAGGTCCCAGATGTTCTTCGGCGTCGAGACGTAAGAGCCGTTCGCGTAGAAATCGGTGATGGAATAGTAGCCGGTGATGGTGATCGGCGTCACGCCGCCGGAGGGCATGGGCGTCGTGTCCACGGCCGTGACCAGCAGAACGTCGCCGTTGTCATAGTCGACATCGTTGGCGAGCAGGTTGCCTGTGGCCGCCACGGCGGCGCCGATGCCGGCGGCTGTCGACGCGTTCGTGTCGTCGATGCCGATGGGCATGTCGTTCTGGCCCTGCAGCGCGACGGTCAACTCGCCGGTGGTCTGGCCGCCTTCCGGGTCCGCGACGACGTAGTAGAAGGTTTCGCTGCCGACATCGCGCACGCTCAGCGCACGGTTTGCCGGCCCGCTGTTGGGCACGAAGACGAAGTCCCCGGTGGTGCTTTGCACCGTCAGGGTCCCACGGATGCCGTGCACGACGATGGGGCTGTTCGGAACGATGCCATTGACCGAGGCAATCCGGAACGGTCCGAGGGAATCGATGTCGGTGTCGTTGGACAGCAGATTGCCGTAGGCATTGACGCCGGGATCGTCTCCCGGCGCTGTCCCCGCGAAATAGTCACTGCGCGCGACAGGGTTGTCGTTCGAACCCGTGATGACCAGTTGCCCGCTGGTCGAGGCGACATAGGTGCCGTTCGAGGCACTGTAGGAGATCGACAGCGTCAGGGACTGGCCGTTGTTCAGATATTTGAACTGCGCCGGATCAATCGCGAGCGTCGTGCCGAACAGGAACGCCGCGACCGACCCGCCGTTGGAGGCGGTGACCTGTATCTGAGATATTGTCAGTCCGAATTGGCCCTGCGCCAGATCGAAAAACACGATCTGGCCGTTCTCCGTCACCGATCCGCCGTTCAGGGGGTTGAGCAAGAACGGCCCCCCGATCGCGTCCAGCACGATGGGGTCAGGCACGGTGAGGCCGATGGAGACGAATTCGGATGGCTTGTCCGCCCCTTCCGCATCGACGCCGGCGAATTGGACGGCGGTCGGTGCCTTCGGCGCCTTGTCCAGCGCGGCCAGATCGATGGCCTGCCGATCCGAGTCGGTCATTGCAACATCGATGTTCCCGACCAGTGGATTCAGCGGCACAAGCTGCGTTCGGTCGTCCGGTTGGGGCGCCGGCTGCTGCGGATCAATGGCCGGCGACTGGAGCGAGCTGCGATAAAGGCTGGTGATCTGCGCCTGCAGGGTCTGGCTCGTCGCCACCTCGGCCGTCGTGTACGGCCGGTCGAGCGGTACCGAGCCGGCGGACGCCAGGACCACGGCCCGGCCGGATTCCGAAACGGAGCGGATCAGCCGGCCCGTGAGCACCTCAAGGAGGTCGTAGGTGCCAATCCGGTTGCTGTCCGGATCGGGGATGATCGAGAAGACCGTCAAGCCGTTGGCAGCGTTGATGTTGACCACCGGCGTCGTGCCGCGGATGCCCATGGTGGCGACCGGCGTGGTGATCTTCATGTCGCCGTTCGTCGCGGTCTGGCCGGCGACGAAAACGAACGTGCCCTGGATGAGGTTCGCGGCCATCGAATTGTTTGAGCCGCCAGGATTGAATACGAGTTCGTTCAGGACCATCCGCGCATTGGCGGAGAGCGAGAAGACGGTGCCGTCAATAAACTTGATGCCAAGATTGGAGCTGGCGCCCTGCGTGGAAACGACGTCGCCCTTGAAGACCGGATCGCCCACCAGCAGGCGCAGCGAAGAGCCGCCGCGCTGCACGTTGGCATTGCCACTCAGCACATCGACGCGCCCGATCGGGGCAGCCCCTGCCGGCGCTCCGGCCTGAGCCACCATGTCGGCTAGGGTTTCGCCCGCGAGGGACCGCACCGCCTCCGGCAGCATGATCGCGCCATCGGGTGAGGCGAGCAGGGGCGTTTCGGCCGCAGCGAAATAGCCGCGCACCAGGAAGCGTTCGCCGCTCGGTCCGGTGATCAGGAGATGCTGGTCGACGCGTTCGAACTGGCCCTGAAACAGGGCTTCAGCACTGGCCAAGACGGCTGTGCCGCCGCGAGCGACAATGGGTAGGGCGTCGAGGTTGTCGCCACCGAGCTTGTACAAACAATCGCTCCGGAAAAATACGGCTCAGGCCCCGGGAGGTTTGTGCCTCAGACTGCTTGCAAAGTCCACATCTTGTTAACAAAGCTTGCGCAATCGTTAACATCCAGAGCTGGCGCGTCAGCTCCGCCCTTCCTCGACGGCGTGGCAGGCCACCACTGCGGCTCCGGCTGAGCGAGGCAAGGGTACTTCCCGTTTGCAGCGTTCGTTCGCCAGCGGACAGCGGGGATGGAAGGTGCAGCCGGAAGGTGGGTTGATCGGGTTGGCGATCTCACCCTGTACCGCAACCCGGTCCTTGCCGATGCCGTGCAGGTCGGGCACGGCGGCGAGCAACAGACGCGTGTAGGGGTGCCGAGGCGTTCGGAACAGGTCCTTGGAGGGGGCGACTTCAGCCAGACGCCCAAGGTACAGCACGCCGACCCGCGTCGCCATGTGCCTGATCACGGCGAGGTTGTGCGAGATCAGCAGGTAGGTGAGGCCGAACTGCTCCTGCAGATCGCGCATCAGGTTGAGAACCTGCGCCTGAACCGAGACGTCAAGCGCTGACGTTGGCTCGTCGCACACGATGAATTCCGGTCGCGAGGCCAGGGCGCGCGCAATGGCGATGCGCTGGCGTTGTCCGCCGGAAAACTCATGCGGGTACTTCTGTCCGTCGAGCGGATCGAGCTTCACCAGCCGCAACAACTCCCCGACGCGTGCTTCGATGTCTTGCGGATCACTGGCGATGCCGAAAGCGCGGATCGGCTCGGAAATGATCTTGTCGACCCGCCAGCGCGGATTGAGCGAGGCGTAGGGGTCCTGGAAAATCATCGTCAGGCGCCGGCGCTCGCGCGCCATGTCGGCGGCCCGGGCCGGGTCTGCCACATCGATGCCATCGAACAGGACTTTGCCCGAGGTGATCGGATAGAGCCCCACGATCATGCGGGCGATGGTGGACTTGCCGGAGCCGGATTCGCCCACCAGCGCGAACGTCTCGCCCTTGTTGATTGAGAACGAGACGTCGGTCACAGCCTTGAGCGTCTTCTTGCCTTCGCCGGCCAGCGTGCGCTCAAGCCAGGGCTTCGAGACGTCGAATACCTTCGTGAGGTCCGAAACCTCGAGCAGGGCGCGCGTGGAGCTCATGCCTGCCCCCTCTTGGTGTCATAGAGCCAGCATGCGACCTTTCCGGCGCCGGCGGGGATCGGGTCAGGACGCTCCATCCTGCATCGCTCGAAGACTTTTTCGCAGCGAGGGTTGAAGGCGCAGCCACGAGGAATGGCCGTCAACCTTGGCATCGAACCCGGAATCTGCGCCAGACGCTCGACTTCGGTGTCGAGCGCCGGGATCGCGCCCATGAGACCCACCGTATAGGGGTGCTTCGGCGACAGGATCACGTCGCGTACCGGTCCGATCTCCGCGATCCGGCCCGCATACATCACCGCCACGCGGTCAGCGGTCTCGGCGATGACGCCCATGTCGTGCGTGACGAGAATGACCGCCGTGCCGCGTTCGCGACAAAGGCGCTTGAGCAGTGAAATGATCTGAGCCTGAACCGAGACGTCCAGCGCCGTCGTCGGCTCGTCGGCGATCACCAGATCGGGTTCCGCGGCAAGGGCAAGCGCGATCACCACGCGTTGGCGCATGCCGCCCGAAAACTGGTGCGGGTAGGCGTCGAGCCGGTCGGCGGCAGCGGGGATGCCGACATCGTTCAGAAGCTCAAGCGCCCGGGCGCGCGCGGCGCTGTCGCTCATCTCGCGATGCGTCTGTATCGTTTCCGTAAGCTGCTGGCCGACCGTATAGAGCGGATTGAGCGATGTCAGCGGATCCTGAAAGACCATGCCGATGGAGCGACCGCGGACGCGGCGCATCTCCTCGGCCGGCAGGTTGTCGATGCGGCGCCCGCCAAGCACGACCTCGCCGGCGGCGATCCTTCCCGGCGGCTCCAGCAGACCGATGATGGCGGCCCCGGTGAGGGACTTGCCGGCGCCCGACTCGCCGACCACCCCCAGCACCTCGCCCTTGGACACGTCAAAGGAGACATCGTCGACGGCGACAAGCGTGCCCCGTCTGGTCGGAAACTCGACGCGTAGGTGTTTCACCTGGAGCAGGGGATCGCTCATCAACGCAGCCTCGGATTCAATGCGTCGCGCAGCCAGTCGCCCAGCATGTTGATGGCAAGGACGAGAATGGCCAGCGCGGCGCCAGGAAATACGGTGATCCACCATTCGCCCGAAAACAGGAAGCGCGAGCCGATCTGGATCATCGCGCCGAGCGAAGGCTCTGTAGGGGGAAAGCCAACGCCGAGGAACGACAGGGTCGCTTCGCTCAGGATGGCCAGCCCGAGGTTGATCGTGGCGATCACCAGCACCGGTCCGAGCACATTGGGCAGCACGTGACGGATCATGATCGTGAAGGCCGGCAGCCCGATCACGCGCGCCGCCTGGACATACTCGCGGTTCTTTTCGACGATGGTCGAGCCGCGCACGGTGCGCGCGTACTGCACCCAGAAGGCCAGGGTCAGCGCGATCACGAGGATTAGGAAGGCTGAGTTCTCGCGCTTGATATGCGGAAACAGGCCCCGCATGGTGCCATCGACGAACAGCGCGATGAGGATTGCGGGAAAGGCGAGTTGTACGTCGGCGACGCGCATGATGAAGCTATCGAGGCGCCCGCCAATGTAGCCGGCCGTCAGCCCGAGCAGGATGCCCAGCACCGCCGACAGCCCCACCGCGACGAACCCGACGCCGAGCGAAATGCGCAAGCCATAAAGGATGGTGGAAAGGACGCAGCGCCCCTGATCGTCCGTGCCGAGGGGAAACTGCGCGCTGCCGTCCTTGACCCATGCCGGTGGCATGTTCGAGTTGAGCAGCGACAATTGCCGCAGGTCATAAGGGTCGTTCGGCGCTATCCAGGGCGCCAGCAGGGCGCCGACAAAGAAGATCAGCGTCACCAGCGCCGCAAGCATCGTCACCTTCGACCGCATGAACGAATGCGCGATGTCGGACTGCCAGAACCGGTTTCCGGACGCCGGTGCCGGCGTGGGAAGAGAGGCTTCTGTATGCTGCATCAGTGCGCCGCCTTCACTGCGCCGCGAATGCGCGGGTCGACCGCGAAATACAATAGGTCGACAATAAGATTGATCACCACGAACAGCAGGCCGATCAGCATCAGGTAGGCCGCCATGATCGGAATATCGACGGTCTGAACAGCGCGCAGGAACAGCAGGCCCATGCCGGGCCACTGGAACACGGTTTCGGTGATCACCGCAAAGGCGATTATCGAGCCAAATTGCAGGCCCGTGATGGTAACGACCGGCACCAGCGTGTTTTTCAGCGCGTGCCCGAAATGCACGGCGCGGTTCGTCAGGCCACGCGCCCTGGCGAACTTAATGAAGTCCATGCGCAGGATTTCCAGCATTTCAGCGCGCACCAGACGCATGATCAGGGTCATCTGAAACAGGCCGAGCGTGAAGGCCGGCATGATGATGGCGGACCAGCCTGACTTCGTCAGCAGACCCGTGGTCCAGATTCCCAGGTCGACAACCTGACCGCGCCCGAACGAGGGAAGAACCTTCAACTGAACCGCGAAGAAGAAGATCAGCAGGATGCCGATGAAGAACGTCGGCAGCGAGATGCCCAGCAGCGAAACCGCAAGCAGCACCTTGGAAAGCCAGTTGTCGCGATGAAGGCCGGTATAGACGCCCATGGGAATGCCGATGAGCAGCGCCAGCAGCATCGCCATCATCGCCAGTTCAAACGTCGCCGGCAGCCGTTCCAGGATGAGCTGCATAACCGGCTGCTTGAATTGGTAGGACATCCCGAACTCGAACCGCGCGGCCCGGCCGATATAGCGGGCGAACTGCACGACGATCGGGTCGTTCAGCCCAAGGTCCTGCTTGAGCTTGGCGCGCTCCTCTACCGTCGCGTCCTGACCAACCATCTGGTTGACCGGATCGCCGACGAACTGGAACAGCGTGAACGCCAGCACGCCCACGGCGAGCATGACGTACAGCGACTGAACGAGACGGCGGAGGATGAACGCGAACATGGCTGAAGTCCCGCGACCCGGAGCAACTTCCGCTCCGGGTCGTAGGTCAGGCCGTCACTGCATCTTCACAGTGTAGAGCATGATCATGTTGTCGGCGCGCTGGTCGATCGATACCTTCTTGCTCATGCCCCAGGCCAGCGCCTGCTGATGCAGGGGAACGTGGCCGACCTCGTTGTGAATGATCTCGAAGGCTTCCTTGATCATCAGGTTGCGCTTCGCGATGTCATTCTCGACGAGGATCTTGTTGGACAGTTCGTCCACCTTGGCATTGCAGTAGCCGCCGACATTGGCGACGCCGATACCGCCTGAACCCTTGTCGTCACGGCACTGGTGCAACTGCTCCAGCACGTTGTGCGGGTCATTGGTGCCGACGGTCCAGCCCAGCAGGTAGAAGTTGGTGTTGTAGCCGCCCGGCGCCAGGATCTTGGCGAAATACTGGGCACGCGGCTGGATGATCGGCTCCACTTTCACGCCAACGCGCGCCAGCATGGCGATGACAGCCTGACAGATCGCCGCGTCGTTCACGTAGCGGTCGTTCGGGCAGTCCATGCCGACGGTGAAGCGGTTCCCCTGGGCTCCGCCCACGCGCGGGTAGCCGGCCTCGTCAAGCAGCTTCTCGGCGGCCGCCGCGTCGAACGGGTGGCGCTTGAAGTCCTTGGCGTAGCTTGGGAACAGCGAGGGATCGAGCATCAGGGCAGAGGGGACGGCCTGGCCGCGCATCACGCGCGACACGATCAGATTGACGTCGATGGCCTGATACACCGCCTTGCGAACGCGCGCGTCCTTGAACGGGTTCTTGTCGCCCGGCACCTGCGCCGGCGCGAGCAGCTTGTCGCGGCGCTGATCAAAGCCGAGGTAGATCGTGCGTGTTTCGCCGCCGGCCATCATCTTGGTCGTGGCGTTCGAGTTGACACGTTCCTGATCCTGCACAGGAACCGGATCGACCCAATCCAACTCGCCGGACAACAGGGCGGCGACGCGCGTCGCATCATTGGCGATCGGTGTGAAGATCACCCTGTCCAGGTTGTGCTTCTTGTTCTTGTCGTTCCACCAGTCCGGGTTTTTGACCAGTTCGGTCTTCACGCCGGTCTGGTGTGTGGCGACCTTGAACGGGCCGGTGCCATTGGCGTTGAGGGTGGAGAAGCCCGGAGTCTGCGCCCGCGAGGAGATCGGCTCGACGGCATTGTTCTTCTCGGCCCAGGACTTGGACATGATGTACCAGGTGTCCCAGCTGTAGTGCAGGATGGGGTTCGGTCCCGGCATCGTCACGTCGACGGTGTGGTCGTCCACCTTGGTGAAGACAGCATCCTTCGGCACGCGCGCCTTGAGGTCCGAATCCTGCTTGCGCACGCGCTCTGCGGAGAAAACGACGTCATCGGCGGTAAAGGGTTCGCCGCCATGGAACTTCACGCCCTTGCGCAGGTGGAAGCGCCACTTGTTCGGCGCGAGCAATTCCCAGCGCTCGGCAAGACCGGGAATGATTTCCAGCTTCTCGTTGCGCGCGGTGAGGCCCTCGAAGATGTTGCCCTGCATCGCCAGGGTGAAGGTCTCATTGATGGTGTAGGGATCGAGCGTGTTCAGATTGCCCTGGAAAGCCATCTTGAACGTGTTCTGCGCCATGGCCTGCGGCGCGAACAGCGCTGCCGCCATGACCGAAGCGAGCGCGAGTGTCTTGACGCGTCGGAACATATCTTTCTCTCCCGTTCCCGGAACTGCCGGGGCGCCTGAGCGCAATCTAACAAACTTCCCGGTCCGTCGGATCGCCAGGCGAGCCAGCCCCGGGCCAAATTCTCCTGACGGATTCTCTCCCCCCGTCGGGACGATGGCCTGACGCTAGCCATTCGTCGCACGCGGGGCAACCGCTTTATGCCGATACGCCACGCTTTCGACGCAT
>ERZ761609.1714-NODE-1714-length-18123-cov-15.182422_pt1 | contig 18123 bp, 16 predicted proteins | sample MGYA00511163_ERZ761609 | MGnify/ENA primary metagenome ERZ761609 (study PRJEB28899, sample SAMN02445070) | bioreactor sludge metagenome | biome: EBPR sludge | place: Australia: Brisbane, Thorneside Wastewater Treatment Plant | collected 2011-12-16 ... | reverse complement strand
TCCGAAACTCTCAGGAACGCCTTGGGCGTCCGCGGGTGAGAGCGAGGCGGGGAGCGCCACGGCGCTGGGCCCCGCCGAGACCACCCCGCCATTTTTTCGGAACCCGGAGACGATTCAAGTTTCCGAACTCAAATCAGTCGAAATTTGGTGATGCATCTGGGTTTGGCGAGTCGACTCAACGATAAGTTTCGCGGTAGGCGTGGTCTCCCTGTTTTCCTAACCAAGGCGTAATTTCGGAAAACTCAATCCTCTTGAACGAAATGGTTTCGTCCAGATCAACTTTTTCAGACTTTTTTTCGCCGGATTCAAGCAATCTGCGACACCGACAATCTTCAATCTTACTTTGGATTCCGATTGGCCGATGACTTGAAGTGTGCCGGAAGCTATTTCTCCGCGGCATCCGGCTCGAGGCCAGGCCGAACTTCCGTGAGAGTAGTAACCAATCGCCTTGGTTTTATCGCCAAACGATATTTCCTTTGTGGGTAACTCTGGAACCCAAATGGTGATTTTGCGATAAAGCTCGTCGTCGATCACCATCAGCGAGCCGTTTGAGTAGTATCGCCAACCGAAAATTATCCCGTGGCCTGATGAAACCCAATGGTTCTGTACATGGTAAGCAGGTTTGGGTAATGGCGTTTCGCGTTTCCAAGCTTCCTGCTCAGGCAGGTAATCAGAAAAATCAACTCTGAAAAATTGCGCATCTCTGACAAAGAATGAGTCAGTCTTTGGAATTGAAGCATAGATCCAAATCGCAATGACTAACAAGATCAGTACACCGATCAAGATTCCAACTGCTTTAAGAAATAAGATGAATTTGCGTTTCGTATTAACTCCGACTGTATTTGCCTATTGTGCCGTCGCCAGTCCTCCATGGCACGCGCAAGCATCACGTCGTCAAGACTTATGTCTGCCCACTTAAGGCACGGTGCCATTCCGTTTCGCCTTCTTTCCAAGGGTAACAGGGTTTCTTCTCATGGAGGGCCCCATGCCAGAGTTTTGATTCACCGCATTTCGCAACCATGTGGTGTTCACGCATTTCCTTCTTCATCTCAGCTAAGCTCCGACAAACACTTTTTTCTTACGCCGTTTTCTTCTTCCAGCTTGTCTTCGGCTTCAGTCCCTCTTCCTTGCAGAAGCGTAGAAATTGGTTCATCAGCGTCTGGTAGGGCACGCCCTCTTGCTCACTGAGATCCTTGAAATACTCGACGATGTCTTGGTCAAAACGAATCGTGACCGACTTCTTCAGAGACTTGAGGTACGGGTTCGGTTTCCAGGACATTTTCTTGAGATCGTAATTTTTCTTCATAATCCCTCCTCGAACTGCTTTCGTTCCGTTTGAGTTTATTTTCTCGCACTTACGATTCGGATCACGTCATCGTCTTCACGGTAGCAATGAACTACCAACAATAAGCGGTGAGCTGAGCTGTGTCCGACCGCGATAAAACGATCTTCCGACGCGGAGTGATCCGGATCAGAAGCAACCTTGGTCATCGGATCAAAGAAAACAGTCTGTGCTTCCTCAAATGAAACCCGATGCTTTTTCTGGTTGGCTTTGTTTTTCTTCTCTTCCCATTCGAACTGCATTCCCTATTGTACATATTATGTATGTACTTGTCCAGTGGGCAGGGAATTCAGTTGGGGACGAACGAAGAGAGATCTCGGCAGGTAAGTACATTTCCCCGCCATTTTAATCATCACTAAGGTCCAAGTTCAACTCGCTCGATTCCGGCTCACGCGATAAATTTTGAATCGTTCCGATTTTGGATCCCGTCGATGATAGATGAGCGACGTTCCGCCATCTCGATACGAAACGGCTGGGCCCTCGGTGAACTGTCCGCGAATTCCAGAAATGATTTCGCCTTTGGTGAATGCGTCGGTGAGGCTCTTTCGTTTGGAAACGACGATGCGAAAATCATCGGGCCCAATCCTCGATCCCAACGGTAAGATGGTGTAATAGAGCTCCAGCTTGTCCTTTGATAAATTCCCCGCATAGGTTCGGCATTCGGGTCGGTTGACTTCAGCAAGCCACGCATTCGCTTCGGAATGTGGGGATGCGTTTCGGGCCGAAAGCTTGAAAATGGCAAGGCGACTCTCTTCAGGAAACGGACGCCCCGAAAAGCGAGCTCGCGATACGACGAGGAGAGTTCCGTCCCAACTCACATCAAGATCCATGTCGACAGTTCCAAGTTTCTTCTCCGACACCATCGGATCAATGGGCGCGACATCGAAAACTTCCAGTGGAGCGGACTCGCGACTCACGAGCCGACCGCCAAAGAGAGTTTGGAAATTGGTGGTGTAATTGCGAGTGGAGACAAAATAGAAGTTTCCTGAAGTGTCGAGAGCCGGCACGCCGTCAAGATGCTGAGGTGAGACACTTCCGGGCAAGGTGCCCTTGTAGAGGTAACGGCCGCTCGGTTGTTTCACCGCATAGTGAATGTTCATTTCATCGTCGGATGCGGGCTTGTCGTTCCAGAAAAGCTGGCTTTCATCCGCGGACAGCTTCGGTTCCATCGCGTGAGCTGAATAGCCATCAATGTGGACTTCGGACTCGTTCGACCACTCTTCATTTGCTCCAAATTGTTCCAAGCAAGCTGAGGGGGGCGGATCCAAAAACGAGAATAAGCCACCCGGCGAAATGCAACTCGATGTGAGCAGCAAAATAAATCCGAAGAGGCTGAAAGTCAGGACAAGTTGGCGATCCGGCATACTTAGAGTCTATCTTTGCCTATGGCCGCGACAAGGACTTCGTTCAATGTCTCACGCTTGAGCTTCAGCTGGCCAAAACTTCGACAGTCAGCTCGCTTGTATTGATGGGTGATCGGCCTCGACTTCGCATCTCAAGAGGGCAGAGGTCGATCACGAAATCCGAGGCGAACTCGACTTGCGTGATTTGAATCTGGTCTTGAATCTCAAGTCACAAAGATCATGGGGGCACAACTCTATGCCATCGTGGAGGCGGCGAAAGCTCGTGATTCAGACTCGCACCCGTCTCGGGCGGGCGGCTCGTGACATCACAAACTTCGCACTTCTCATTCCATTCATGATTGCCATGGCTCAGGCTCAAGCCGAGGCCACAGCCCCCGCACGCCCCGCGACTTGCTCTAACGTCGAATTCTTCGACCGTCTTGGTCCACCTCGCGATCAAAGTGGCACAGCCTGGTGCTTTGCGAATTCAGCGGCGGATCTGATCACAGCCGCGACGGGCACACGCGTGGCGACCTTCGATGTGGCCTTCAATCTGTTCTTCGGTCGCACCGAGAATTTGCGCCATCATCCCGACCCGCGCGTTCAGCAGCACTTACGATCGACGCGCTTTTTTTCGCATCGACTGCCAGAGGCGCGGCGTGCGCCTCGCGAGTTCGCTCAAGCTTTGGATCACAATAATGGCTTGGTGAATGTCGGTGGTGAAGACGACGACGTGATCACCATGGCGAACGCCAGAGGGCTTTGCGCGGATGCCAACTTTAGCGCCGGGCGTGACCACATCAAATCTCAGCACCAAGCGACTGAAAATCTGCGCGAGATCTGGCGCTTTCATCAAAGCCAGCGCTCAAGTCCCAGACCCAATCCCCAAGATCCCAACTGCCCTTGGACTTCACAAAGACCCAGCGACAATCCCGCGGGACTGCGCCCGGCTCTGCGAGCGAGTATGCAGCAGTGGCTTCGGGAGCGCTGCGGCCCCAGAGTTGAGCTTCAGCGTCCGCTGATCCCTGTGGCTCGGCGAGAAGCGACTTCGGTCGAAGAGTTTTTCCGTCGTCACCGCACACCTCAAGCTCGGGCCGCGGCAATGAATCGTCTCTGGAGTGAAATTGATTCGACGCTCAATTCAGGACGGCCGATCTCGATCGGCTTTAATGCCAACGATCTTCATGCCGATTCCAACATCAATGCGCGCGACGCGGATCACTCCGCCGTGATCGCCGCACGTCGCGAACGAAACGGACAGTGCGAATACTTTGTTCGCAATCACTACGGTCAAGAATGTGGATACCGGCCCGGCATGACCTGTGATCCCGCGCGAGGCGGTGTTTGGATTCGTCGCGAACACCTACGCACTCTCTATGGAACGGTGGCCATCGCTCCACCTTAATGCTTTCGACATTTTCTTTACCCATTAGCCTCAACTTGAAGCAGGATGGAGCGACGAGGTGAGTATGTCGAAGTCAGCTTCATTTCCTGGTCGAATCGACATCGAAGAGTTCGCAAAGCGGCTCCAGCGACTTGCGAAAGGCGAAGCCCTGGAGGCACCATCCGTCAATGCGGAATTTTCTGAGTATGAACGACTCGCGGCACAGGCACTGACAGCTGATTCCACGTGGAATTCGGATGCGGTGGCGTTGGCCACGCGAGGCTTTCATTTTCGACCGATCTTTTTGCGGTACGGACTTCAGCAAGTGGCCTCGGTCGATGAGCGAGTTCGCCAGCAACTGATTCGCGCATTGGCTGAGTTGTTGAGTCAAAACGCTGAGTATCTTGCGGGGCAAGATCAGGACTCGCAGGGCGACGAGGCGTCGCGCCTTGAGGTGAAATTCTCCATGCATTTGCTCTTTCAACTGCCAGAAATGGGAATTGATTTGGGTGACGTGATGCTCATGATCAAGTCCGACCTTCGATCGCCGGAGCTAATCTATGCGTGGCGGAGTTTGGCTGAAGAAGGGCCGCAGGCGCTGCTCGATTCTTCGCTCTTCAATGCCGAGGAGAAGCTGTTGTGGGCCGATGTTTTTCAAGGCCAGGCGGAGGCTTGGCTACGCCTCAGAGAGCACGTTGCATCTCAGCACGGCATTGAGCTTTTGCTGATCGATTGAGACTCGGATCACCGCTGAGTGCTGAGACTCAGTGTCTCAATAGACGAGCTGCCCTTGCCAAGTTTTGAGGAACTCGCAACACTAGCTCAGTTCGCAAAACGAGATTTATTTCTCCGAGATTTTTTTCTTAAGGATGGTCCAGCTTGAGTCGGCAGAGGCGATATCATTTCGAAGGCAACCGCGCCTTGATCGAAGTGCGTGTGAAGTCACCTCGGCAACTTTTTGATGTGCGCGATCCGGCTCCGTTTCGAGAGCGCGACCTGGATGATGAATTGGTCGAGTATATCTTAAGCTGTGCTGAAGAATTCTCTTCTAAGCAAGAATTCAAGATTGTGGTCCATCTCACGGAAGTCGCAGATCCAGAACTTCACGCATCGGCCATCAGTTCGGCGGTGTCTCAGTACTTCGAGTTCGAGGCCGATCTCAAGCGTCGCCAACTCACACATGTACTTCGCACGGCGCAGTTTTTCCTTCTCATCGGCTTAAGCACGCTCTTCATCTGTTTGGGTGTGGCTCACAGTATCGATGACTCGAAATGGCCGCAGGCGATCCTCCGCGAAGGTTTGGTGATCTTTGGTTGGGTGGCGATGTGGCGACCGATTGAACTGGTGTTGTACGATTGGTGGCCGCATTGGGGGCGTGTCAAATTACTGCGTAAACTCGCAAAGAGTCCGGTTCAGGTGCTTGAGCCTTAAGATGCAAAGGCGCTGGGCTCGCCCAGAGCGCCGAAGCGATGGCGAATTGGACTCAATCAGGAAGGGACGAGATATGAAACTCACATTCGCAGGAGCAGCACAAACTGTTACCGGAAGCCAAACGCTGTTTGAGCATCGAGGCTTCGCTGGTCTTGTGGATTGCGGATTGTATCAGGGCCCCAAGCCACTTCGTTTGCTGAATTGGACCAAGCCGGATTTCTATGATCGCGTCCGCGCCATTTTGCTTTCGCATGCGCATATTGATCATTCAGGATTGCTGCCTCGCTGGGCGAGTTGGGGATATAAGGGTCCTGTGTATTGCACGAAGCCGACAGCTGATCTCCTGGAGGTGATGCTCCGAGATGCGGCTCGCTTGCAAGAAGAGGACGCTCGCTACGCGAATCGAAGTCGACATTCTCAACATGACCCAGCCTTGCCGCTCTATACGACGGAAGATGCGGAAGCGATTCTCAAGCGAGTCGTCGCTGTCGAACTTGGTCAGTGGCAAGAGTTGTCACCGAATCTCAGTTTTCGCTTTCTTCGTGCGGGACATATTCTGGGAAGTGCGGTGATACAGCTTGCTGCGAAAACGGAAAGTGGAAGTCGGCTTGTGACTTTTTCGGGGGATCTGGGGGGCGGTCGCAGCGAATTGCTTCGCGACCCAGATCCAGTTCTCGAAACTGATGCGCTGGTGCTGGAGAGCACTTATGGCAATCGAAAAATTGTGAGTGAAGGTCGGGAAGATCGCTTGGCGGCAGTCGTCAATAAGGTCCACGCCCGGCAGGGCACACTGGTGCTCCCAGCCTTCGCGCTGGGTCGTACACAAGATTTGCTGTTGAGCCTTTTTCGCCTCTGGCGCGATGGAAAAATTCCTGAAGTCCCAGTTTATCTCGATAGTCCGATGGCGACCGAGGTCACTGAAATCTACGCCAAACATCGTCGCGAGTTCTGGCCGGACGAGCGAGGCGATGAGATTCTGCATGCTTTGAAGTCGGGTTGGTTCAAAGTGATCGAGTCGCCCGATGATTCCATGTTTCTCTGCACGTCACCTGAGCCGAAGATTGTGATTTCGGCATCCGGGATGTTGCAAGGTGGTCGAGTGTTGCATCACCTCAAGCAGGCATTGCCGAAAAAACAAAATGCGGTGTTGTTTGTCGGCTTTCAGGGCGCACAAACCAAAGGACGACTGCTTTTGGACGGACTTCTGAGCCTGCGCATTCATCATCAGGAAATTCCGGTTGAGGCCGAGGTTCTTTACCTCGACGGCTTTTCGGCCCACGCGGATCAAGGTGACTTGCTCGACTGGGTCAGACGCTTTCATCGAAAGCCACAGCAAATTCTTCTCAACCACGGTGAGATCGAAGGCATGCAGATTTTTGCTCAGCTCATTGAGCAGGAATTCAAAGTTCGCCCCGAACTTCCCAAGCTCAATGAGCAAGTGATGATTCAGGGGACCTGAGTCCGTCAGGTCTCAAAAGACGCCCAAAAACTTTCTCAGTCGGCTCAAGACTTGATGCGAGCTTCAAGCTCGGCCCATCTCGCATAAAGCTTCTCGATCTCGGCTTGGGCCTTTTCAACTTTCTGCCAAGCTTCAGCCGACTTTGTCGGCGGCGCGGCTTCCGCGGCTTGGGTCAGCGCCTGAAGCTCACTTTCCGCGGATTGAATTTTGGACTCCATATTCTCGAACTCAAATTTGTCCTTGTAGCTCACTTTGGACTTCGTTTGCGGGCCTGCGCCTTCGCGACTACCCGGACGATCTGCCGATGCCAACTCGTGAGAAGCCGCAGTCAAAGTCAGTTCTCTGGCTAGCTCCCATTGGAAGTAAGACGCGTAGCGAACCAGCTGAGGCGCCATAGGTGTTGCGAATGCCCAAATCTCATCACAAACCGCATCGAGGAATGCGCGGTCATGAGAGACCAATAAAACCGCACCTTGAAAGTCTTCGAGTGCTTCTTCAAGCACCTCGAGAGTTTCAAAATCCAAATCATTGGTAGGTTCGTCCAATACAAGTAGCGGCGAGGGTTCCAGGAGCGTTTGCGCCAAGCGAAGCCTGGCTCGCTCACCTCCAGACAACTGTTGGGCGGGGAGTACAGCTTGCTCAGGCGTGAACAGAAATTTTGAAAGGTAAGCCTTGGCATTGATGGACTTGTCACCAATCACAACACTGTCACCATCGGGTGCGACGTTTCGAATGGCCGACAAATTCAAATTCAAAGTGTCGCGACCTTGTTCAAAATGCGTCGCGCGAAAGCGTTCAGCCCACTTAATTTTACCCGTTGTGGCCGGAAGCTCCCCCAAGAGCACGCGAATCAAGGTGGATTTGCCGCAGCCGTTGGGCCCCAGCAGGCCAATGCGGGATCGAGAATTGATGATCAGATCCAAGCCCCGGACAAGTTCGCGATCACCGCGTGAAATTCCCAGCTGTTCGGCGACGATGAGCTTTTCGGGCGCGCGATCTTCATCGATTTGCGCTGAGCCGAACTTCAGTTGCATGCGCTGACGGCGATTGAGGCGCTTTAATTGCGCAACTTCATCGGCAAGCTCTGCGGCTTGTTCTTGTCGCGCGCGCTGCTTGGTCTGCCGCGCCTTAGCGCCGCGCCGAAGCCATTCGGTTTCACGCCTCAGAAGATTGGCGCGACGACGCTCGCGTTCGGAAAGTCCGGCCAAGCGTTCGGCCTTTCGTTCCAAAAATTCGCTGAGTTCACCTTGCATCATCAGCAGACCATTTTCGTAACGCGAGTCCAACTCGAGAATGAAATTCGCCGTACGCGCTAAGAATAGGCGATCATGCGAAATCAACACGATGCTCAGTGAACTCGAAGACAGAAAATCTTCAAGCCATAGAATGCTTTCGGTGTCGAGATGGTTCGTCGGCTCATCCATCAGTAACAGATCGGGGGCTCCGGCAAGTGCGGCACCGAGTTGCACGCGTCGCCGCCAGCCGCCGCTCAGTGAGTCGACCGAGTGATCGCGAAGATCGGCGAGTTTCAGGCGCGAGAGCACAACTTCAATGCGTTTATGAACGTCGGGATCATAGACGTCGTCGCCCAGATCAACAGCGCCTTGCTGGACCGCTGACTCCACGCTCGCACCTGGAGCAAACCGCGCCTCTTGCTCCATCATCGCGACGCGAAGTCCGCGCTGGCGAATGACCTCACCGGCGTCGGGCGGGATTTGGCCCGCCAAAATTCGAAGCAGCGTCGATTTGCCCGCACCGTTGGCGCCAATTAAACCAATGCGAGCTCCAGATGTGACGCCGAAATTCAATCCGCGAAACAGCACGCGCGATGCAAAGCTTTTTTCCAATTCGCGTGCCGTCAATAAAACGCCCATTCTCACACTCCTCGCGGCCTTCTGATGTGTTGAATAGAGCATGCACAGGAACGGAAATCGAGCCTTCACGCCCCGCGACCTAAGTCGAGCATAAGGGGCAGCGCTTGAGGGACGATCGCAATCTCGGATTGGCTCGCGGCATTCTTGGGCATTAAGCTAGGGCCTAAGAGATTCGTCGACGGCCACGGAAGTTCGCGTACGAATCCGTTCTCGGATTGCGCATCCAGAGGCTCCAAAATTTCCGAGGACTTCAAGAGAGAAGGAATTCGCCATGAGTGTCACCAATCTCCAAGAGGGCGCCGCACTTCTCGCTGAGGTCGAAGCCAATGTCGGGAAGGTCATTTTCGGTAAGACCAAGGTCATTCGCGATCTCATGGCCGCCTGGCTCGCGGGTGGTCACGCGCTTCTGGAAGATGTGCCGGGTACGGGTAAGACGATTCTGGCTCGCGCGCTGGCGAAGTCCGTGGACGTCAGCTTTCATCGCGTGCAGTTCACGCCGGATCTTTTGCCGAGCGATATTCTCGGCTCATCTGTTTTTCGCCAAGACTCAAACTCCTTCGAGTTTCATCCCGGACCGATTTTTACCAGCTTGCTTTTAGCTGATGAAATCAACCGCGCCACGCCGCGAACTCAATCCGCACTTCTTGAAGCGATGAGTGAAGGTCAAGTCTCGATTGACGGACAGACTCGAGTCTTGGACTCGACATTCTTTACCATGGCGACGCAAAATCCCATCGATCAGCTCGGCACCTTTCCTTTGCCCGAGGCCCAACTCGATCGGTTCATGGTGAAGCTTTCCATTGGCTACCCGGATCCCGAACACGAATTGCAGATGATGAAGAGCCAGTCGCATCAGCACCCGATTCAAACCTTAAAGTCGGTCGCGACGCATGAGGATTGGTCGGCCCTTCAGGGCTTAGTGAAACATGTGAAGGTGACGGACGAGATTTACAATTACATCGGCGGGATCGTGCAAAAGACGCGCATGGAGGCCGAAGTCAAAGTGGGAGCGAGCCCTCGAGCCGCGTTGGCACTTGCGCGATTTGCGCAAGCGAGTGCGCTGATGCAGGGCGAGGAGTTTGTCACGCCCGCGCACGTGCACCAAAGTGTCAAACATGTGCTAGCGCATCGAATTGTGCTGAAGCCCGAAGCTAAAATGGCAGGTCGGCGGCCTGAAGAAATCTTGGAAATGGCGGTTGCCAAAACAACGGCGCCGACACGAAGAAAGTGAATTCAACTTCGAGCGGTGCGCCTCAAGCCGATTCCGTTACGCTTCATCGCAACGTGCAATCGTTGCGCGAGATTTGGCAAGAGGCCACGCAATCACCACTTCGCCAGCAAGACGTATCCGTCCTGCATGCTTGGCGTGCGCTGGCTCATCCGCGAGTGATCGCCTATCAAGCTGCAGGCATTCTCATTCTCTGTGGCATCTTCTCGCGATTTGCTTTGGCCGCGGGCCTGGCTCTCGCTCTGAGTCTGACGATCATCTATTGGTACTATAAGGCTTTGCATGTGCGACTTGAGTTTCGTCGACGTCCCTTCAGTGGAGCGATTCGTGAAGGCGATGCCGTGGATGTCATTTTCGAAGTGCGAAATCTGAGCGACTTTAAGCTGCCCTATTGGACCTTGGAAGATCGATTCACGGCGAGCCGACACGCACACTTCCGTGACGTTCGAGAGCCACTCAGCGCCCGCGCCCTCACGCGCGTGAGTTATCGTCGTCATTGCGACAGCGGCATGGGCGACTTTCAGTTGGGCCCAACGGAAATTTCGTTCACGGACCCGTGGGGTTTCTTCGAATATCGGGTGCGCGATGAATCCAAACCACAGATCCGAGTTCATCCCTTAGTCGTACAAATCGATGAGCTCAAAGTGCAGCCAACTCCCGACAACTTGCACTTTGGCCTGCACGAAACCTTGGGTCGGGGAGTGAGCGTCAACTTCAGTGGGGTTCGTCCCTACAACCAAGGCGATTCGCTCCGCCAGATTGCCTGGCGCCTCTCAAGTCGAGGAGAGGGGCTGATCGTCAAAGAGTTTGAGAAGTCCGTCGCCGTGGATGTGCAGCTGGTGCTGAACTTCGCCGGCGTGTGGCAACTAGGTCGAGACTCAATTTCCACATGGGAAATGATGAAAGATCTGACCTTGGCACTGCTTCGCCAGCAAATCGAGCAGGGGAACCGAGTCGGCGTTTATTTTCCGCACGTGATGCACGAGACCTCCGGTGGCATGGAGCACTTTCATCGCGTCGCCGAGCGAATCGTCGATTATGATCGACAAGCGATCTTGCAAACTCCTCACGTCGCACTTCTTGATCACTACCGCGCCTTTTTCCCGCGACGATCGCACATCGTCTACGTGTCGCCGTTTCAGCGCGGCGAGCTTGAGCGCTCAAGAGCCAGCTTGCGCTCGCTGCGAGCCGAGTCGCATCCCGTTACGGTCGTCGCCATCGACACCCATAGCGTTTGGCGCCAACACATGAGTGACCTTCGCGATGTGCCGATTGGTCTCACTCTGCAATTTGCAGATCTCGAACGCGAATTGATGGAATTGAAGGCTGAGGGCATGGATGTGCAGATCGTGCGTTGGACTTCATCCTCTGAAAAGTGGCTAAGGCTCGAAAGCCTTCGGCCCGACTCGCAAGCGGCCGAGTCCGCAGGAGAAGGCGTACCGCGAGGTGGCCCCGCATGACATCACCTCGAGCAGCCCAACGCACAAGTGCAAATTCCAATCGGCGCGTCGATGGGTCAAGTTCCGCGACGAACTCGCGTCCAAGCCGCGACACGGGACGCGTGGACCGACTGAGCGCCCCGCAATTGCAGTTTGAAGCTTATCTCGCGCTCGCGATGTCCAGTTCCCTCTTATTGGGCTTGTGGTCATCCGCACAAAATCGGCGCGCTTTGGATCTCGTACTTGCCGTTGTTGCGTTCACGTTCACGAGTCTGGTGGCGTGGCGGATCCGAGAGCGATTTCAGGGTCACCGCACACAATTCTTCGACTGGGATCGAAAGCCTCAAGCGCATGCGAAAACAAACTTTGTCGCCTTCGGTGAAGAGTGGCCGGATCGAAGCGTTGAAAACGCCGAGCTTCGATTGATGGATCGATTGCATGTCGGAAATCTATCCGGCTTCGCGCGCTTGGTGGTGGGGCTATTGCTCGGATTTGGACTTGTTGCGGTATTCAAGTGGTGGCCGATTCCGGTCAAAGTCTTTGCGGTGTTGTGTTTTTGGTTCATCTTTCGAAGCTTCTTCCTTCAGCAGTCGCTGTGGCTTCTCTTGGTTTCAGGAAGCTTCGCCACCTATTTTGCACCACGAGACGCGGGGATCGGCGCTTGGATCTTGTGTTTGATCACCCTCATCTTTCACGCGACGAGCTTCGCCGCGTTCGCGCATCTTAAGCGCGCACGCTGGCGCGATTTGCAACTCACGACGGATCTTCCGCCTCAGCCTGCGGCGACCTTTAAGTCGGGTGTGCAATTCGCTGTTCTGTGCGCGGTGCTGTTTTGGAGCGTCTATGAAGTCGATTCCAAAATTCGAGAAATTCTTGATTCTCGAAAGAAGCCCGACGCGGCTCAAGTTCAGTCGCCCAAGCCGCAGTCCTGGCAAAAGCGCCTGGCGCAAAACTTAGCTGAAGAGTTCGTTCCGCAAGAAGTCTCTGGCCATCTTGGCGATCCAAGTTCACTTCCTGACCTGACGTCTCAGAACGCGAAGCAGAGTGGTTCCTCACGCGATCGCTCCCAATCCACGTCGCAGCCTTCGGGTGCAAACTCTCAAGCAACTTCTCAAGCAAATTTAGGCGGACAATCGGGCTTGAACGCGCAGATTCCCAAAATGAGCGCTGCCGATCGCGAGCAAATCCAAAGAACGCTTCAAGCTGTGGAAAATTTCCGCGCGCATGCCGAGCAAGCCCAAGCGCGCACATCTGGAAGTCGCGGAGATCTTCAATTTCCCAGCGGGGGCTCAGATCTTGAGTTCCCCCAATCTGGGAACGGCGGATCGGACTTCGATCGTGATCTCAATCGAGAGCTTGGTGAACTTCGTCAGCTCGCAGCCCAGAATGGCTTAAGTCCTGACGAGTTCGCTCAACTTCATAAGGAAGCGCAAGCGCAGGCCAAGTCTCAGGCGCAAAAGAAATGGCCGTCTTCAGCCACGGAGTTGCCGGTGGCCTCGCAAAGTTCGGCGGCTTCTAAGCCGACTTCACTCAGACCCAGCGACATGAAGCTCACCGAGAAGGAGCTCCAAGAGCTGCGTGAGCTCAGTCAATCCATGAAGGCCGAGTTGGGGCAAGCCAAGGCTCAACTGGGCCCCTCGCGCGGAGATTCAGCGACTCCATTGAAGTTCCAGTCAGCTTCGAGTTCAGCAATGGCCGCAAGTGGCGGTGGAGGCGAGGCGCAAACCGAGCCGTCTTCTCTTCAAGGAGGGCCAGCTGGAGCTGCGCCAAGCAGTTCTCCAAAGTCGCAAGCCGGTGATCACAAGCCAAGTTCGTCTGATCCTCAAGCTGAGATGCAAGCAAGAGCTGAGGCTCAGGCTCGAAAAGCTCGCGAGGAGGCCGAGCACAAACGTCGCGTCGAAAAGGCGCAAAAGATCTTTGAACTTGTGATCGATGTGTTTCTCGCGGCATTCAAACTCGCTCTCATCGTCGGCGCGCTCTATCTTTTACTTCGCGTACTCCGTCACTTTAGAAAACGTGGCCCTATGAAGCCGGTTCGACTGATTCAATTGGGTCAGAAAGAGCGTGAACTTCTGCGCGCAAGGCTCAAAGGACTTCAGCGGCAGAAGCTTCGCCCGGATCAGGAGATTATCGAAACCTATAATCTCCTCCTTGGGGCGTTCGACGCGTCGGCAAGTCCACGCGCAGAGAGCGAACCGGCGGAGATCTTTGCCGAGCGAATTGCGCAAGACGGGGAGGTGTTCTCGCCGATCATTCCTGCATTTCAGCACAGTACGCGAACCTTCTCGCGCACGCTCTATGGCGAAATTGAAGTCCCGGGGACTGAGCTCCAGCGCTTTCGCGAGAATTCGGCCCGAGTCTTCCAATTTTTCGAGATCCTCGACGCGGCTTCAGGCGCCACGGCTCCGTCCGGGCTTTCAAATTCACCCGCAAATCCATCGCCAAACTAACCACCTCCCCAAGCCCAACCCGGGTGGGCCATGGTCAGCTGACTCTTTTTGAACTGATGGAAATGAACTTGCCGAAGCTTGGTCGCACTCGTATGACGGCGAACAGATGCAGGACCTCTGGACAAAAATTTTCGAAATCGCTCTCTTGCCGATCGACGATGCGGGGTCTCGGTTATTTCACCTGAACATCCTTGCGAGCCTTGCTCTGATCGCGTTTTGGTATGCGTTGGCCCGGCCTAAGCTTCGATTTCAGGATTTGATTCTCAAGAAGCGCTATTGGTGGAATCGCTCAACCCGCGTTGATTACCAGGTTTACGTCCTCAATGTGATCTTGAAGGCGACTTGGCTTGCGCCTTTGACCGCGGGCAGTTACGCCATCGCCGTCTTCATCGCGGAGTTCGCCACCCGACACATCGGTCCGAGCCCTGAAATTCAACCCACGGGCCTAGCACTTTGGCTTTTCACGCTGATGAGTTTTGTGAGTGATGACTTCCTCCGCTTCATCCATCATTGGCTCATGCACAAGGTGCCATGGCTTTGGCCGTTTCACATCACTCATCACTCTGCACGAGTGCTCACGCCATTCACGCTTTACCGCACGCATCCCATCGAAGTGGCGATCGCCACACTCAGGAATTCTTTGAGCCTTGGCATATCTCTCGGCGCTTTCGTTTGGCTCTTTCAGGGAAGTTTTTCTTTGGTCACGCTGTTCGGTGTGAATTGGTTTGGCATGATGTTCAACCTGCTCGGAGCCAATCTCCGACACTCACAAATCCCGATGGTCTTTGGGCCGCTCGAAAGAATTTTCATTAGTCCGCTTCAGCATCAAATTCATCATTCGCGTGATCCCCGGCACTATGACTCGAATTACGGCGTGAGCTTGGCGATCTGGGATCAAATTTGGGGCTCGTGGAAGTCTTCGGCCGAGGCCACAGGCCGCCTCAGCTTTGGTGTCCCTGGCGTCAGCTCATCGCGCTTGAGCGAACTCTTGCTGGGGCGAAATTTCTCACAGCGATCGCGGGGCATTCTCAATCAGTTTTCATCTCGGTTTCAGCGACTTCTCAAGTAGGTTTCAAGCCTCTTGCAGCTACGGTTCCCCCTTGGACTTCATGGCAAAAAGTGCGATCTCCTTGCATCAACAAGAAGTGGCTTTCTGAGTTTGGCGTTTGGGCCCGGTCGTCATGACGGCAAGAGGCGAAACGCAGGACCCAGAGGCGACCTCGGACTGTTCTACATTTTCAAATTACGCGGAGACTTGAACCTCAAGAATCCGCAGTGAAGGAGTCTCATGTCTCAACTCACACGAATGCTGAGCGCCATCGCGATCACATTCACGGCGGCTGGCTCGGCCAACGCTCAAAGCATCACACTCTACACAGATCGACCGACTGCGCGACTGGCACCCAGCGTGCAGAAGTTCACCCAACTGACCGGCGCACAAGTGAACGTCGTAGAACTTCCCTACGCCAAGCTCATTGCGCAGTACGAGGCCGAAGGTCAGGCAAGTCCTGCCGATCTCATCTACATCAAAGACATGGTCCTGGCCGGTGAGTTGGTGAAGAAAGGTCACTTGCAGGCCATGCCGACAGCCGCAGCCGTACAAGCGGCGCAAACAGTTCCGGCTGCACTTCGCGACTCCGCAAATCTTTGGACGGCCCTTCAGTACCGCGCTCGCACCATCATGTATGAGCCTTCGCGAGTGAAGCCGAGTGAACTTTCGACTTATGAAGCTTTGGCCGATGCCAAGTGGGCGGGTCGTCTTTGTGTTCGCACCTCGAAGCACAATTACAATGAAGCTTTGGTTTCATCCTTGATCGAGCGCCACGGTGAGGCTCGTACACGTGAGATTCTCAAAGGCTGGGTCGACAACTTGGCCACCGCGCCCATCAACGGCGACACGGCTGTGCTTGAGGCGATCGCCAACGGTGTCTGTGATGTCGGCATCACCAACACTTACTATTTGGCTCAGTTGATCGCTAAGAATCCGGCCTTCACGGTGCGTCCCTTCTTCGCCGACCAAGCTGGCGCTGGCGTGCACGTCAATGGCGAGATGATTGGCGTGGCTTCAAGCTCCAAGCAGGTTGAGCTCGCCGGACAATTCATCGAGCTGCTCCTGCAAGACGAGTATCAGATTCACGCTTCCAACGATCACTTCACTTATCCGGCCAAAGAGTCGCTCTTGCCGTTGACCTTGGTGAAAGACTGGGGACGCTTCATCATGGATCTCACTCCGTGGTCGAAACTGTCGGAGCCGAGCCGTATTCAACAGGCCCGCGATCTGATGAATGAGGTGGGTTATCAGTAGTTCGTCAGCACCCGTGAGGGTCTCAAGCGACCTCGCTCACAGTTGGCTAGACCGAGTTGGCCGAGTGCGCTTTGCACTCGGTCTCTCCTTTGGTCTTCACTTGGCCGTGGGCCTGGCGCTCTGGCAGCACGCGGATCGGGAGCCGAATGCCTCGGATCTGTGGCGCGGCTCAATTGAAATCGAGATCGTGGATTTGGGCGCAGCCGCGCATGAGTCCGCTTCGCCGCAAGTGAAGCGCCTGGTGCGCGAGATTCAGCGCGAGTTGGCGGATCCTGAAACTGTAGCGGCCCAGGCCTCGGCCTCGAAAACTTCGGAAGCGTTCGAGTCCAATGCGAACACGACAACGACGACCACAGCGCCAGCGGCAACTTCTCTCGCCACGGGCAGCGGGGGAGAGGGCGGTACTCTCTCTCCGCAAGAGGCCACGGCTGCTGAAATTTATGTTCGTGAACTTCGTCGTCAGCTGGAGAGGCGCAAGTCCTACCCGCTTGCGGCCAAACGTATGGGGCACCAAGGGCGTGTGGTGGTTCGCTTTATCTTGGAGCGATCGGGACAAGTGAAATCTGCACAGATCGTGCAGGCATCGAGCTCAAAATTTTTGAACGATGCCGCTGAAGACTTGATTCGCCGACTTGATGGGCTTGAGCCGTTTCCCGTTCAGCTTTCGAAGTCTGAATGGGCCTTTCAGGTACCCATCGACTATCATATGTAGGAAACTGAAAATCCGTGCGAGGCACGTCAGCTGGTCACGTTCCTTGATGTGGCTGAAGGCATGAGGCGGGACGCATCTCACTCATCTCATAGAGGTACTTCATGAAGTTTGTACGATGGTTCAAAACTCAACAGCTCACTCTTCAAGCGACGGCCTCGCCAGCGAACTCAAATCCGCCGTTCAATTTGAGTTATAAACTGAAGTTTTGGATCGGCGCCGCTGTCATGATGACGACACTCACGGCTTGCGACGCCTTTCTCAACAAGACAGCCAAAAAATCCACCAACGATGCATCTCCGCGCGCGGCCTCAGAGACCAACCCGTTCTCCGCCGAAGATCTGCAGTATGAACAGGGTCCATTCACCGAGCGAAAAATGCTCATCAACATCGGCTTGAATGTCTTAGCTCCGGCGGTGAAGGCGTTCGCGGCTGAAGCTTCGATGCTCTCGCATCGTTTGGACCTAGCCTGTGGTGAATCAAGACGGAACTTGGATCGATCGGCTTGGAATGAAGCCATCGAGCAATGGAAGAAGAGCATGATTGCGTTCCACAAAGTGGACACGGCATCTATGGGCCCGACGGCGGAGCGCTCGTCTTCACTCTATGCTTGGCCCTACCTCAACAAGTGCAGTGTGGATCTCGCACTCATCGCTCACGCGCAAACGCCGGTGGCGAGTTTGGCCTCGCAAACCCCTCCCAACTTGCGTGGTTTGGGCGCTGTCGAGTATTTGCTCACTGAACCTACACTCAAGTCCGCTTGCCATCCTCGTGCGCAGCCGACCGCGGCTCAGTGGTCCGAAGCCGACGAGGCCAAGCGCTTGCTGGATCGTTGTCGCTACGCTCGAGTGCTGGCACAAGATCTTCAGAACCAAGCCCAGTACGTCGCGCAGGCCTGGAATCCCTCGCAGAGAAACTTCACCAAGTCCATGGTCGACGGCACAGCTTACCCGGATGTCGCACATGCCACCAATGCGCTCACCGATGCCATGTTCTCCATCATGAGTGTTAAGGATCAGCGACTGGGCCGAGTGCTGGGACTGCACAAAGATTGCGGCAAGGACTCATGCCCCGAATCGATTGAACATCGTGATGCGGATCTAGCGCTCAAAGCTTACACGCAGCGCCTTCGCCAAATTCGCGAGATCTTCACGGGCCG
>ERZ761609.1713-NODE-1713-length-18129-cov-6.049187_pt1 | contig 18129 bp, 14 predicted proteins | sample MGYA00511163_ERZ761609 | MGnify/ENA primary metagenome ERZ761609 (study PRJEB28899, sample SAMN02445070) | bioreactor sludge metagenome | biome: EBPR sludge | place: Australia: Brisbane, Thorneside Wastewater Treatment Plant | collected 2011-12-16 ... | reverse complement strand
GCCGACCAACTTTTCTTTCAGATACTCACCCGGAAGCGTGAAGAACAGCTGGTGGAAGGCAAGATCATTCGGCTCAAGCGCATGACGATCGCCCAGAATTTGGGGATCAATGAGACAGAAGTGACCGATGAGCAGCTGAAAGAGTATGATGTAGGTGTTTGTGAGGGGAACACGAAGAAAGACAAGGGACCCGAGTTCGATCATGGCTTCCGGGACGGTGCTCACTTGGCCGATCAAATCGAGGAAATGCTCAGAAAGTCCGATGTCAGAATGGACCGCTACATCGAAGGTCTGCAGAAGAAGCTGAGTGAAATCGACCTCAGCAAATATGCTTCAACGCGCAAACGCAGCTAAGCGATGCGGTGCGCGCACGCGCAAGGGCACGCCCTGCCTTTCGCCGGCCGTGCGTGGCAGGCAGCGATGCCGCATGCATGGCGGTGCCGCGGGCTCTGGGGCGCCAGTGGGCAATCGCAATGCGTGGAAGACGGGGTACTGGACCCGTGAGGCCAAGGCGGAGCGTCTCCGGCTGAAGTCGCTGCTGCAGGAGGGCCGTGCCCTGGTCCGTGCGCTTGCACGGGATCTGGGCCGGGATCCCGACGAGCGTGGTTGATAGCAGTGCCATGCTTGCCCGCGAGTCGTCTGCGTGGTGCCGACGCGCGCCTATTACGCGGCGTGGAACAAGCGCCTCTGGCAGGGACGTGTGCTTGGGCACGGAATTTGCCCGCCGCCTTTGTACCGGATACGGAGTTGCACTGCCTGCGGCGGGGATTTTCAGCTGACGCACGATAGGTACGGGATCCGGCGCAAGGGCCTCGCAGGCATCAGCACAGGAGGGTATAGGATCGTGGCCGACAACTCTGTGCGGCCGACCGCAAGCGAGCCACGCCTCACCCCATGTCGAACCCAATATTAAGGCGGCTCAAGTCAGCAGACGTTTTGGCGCTCCGCATTCCGGGGCGGTACCGCGATGGTCGCGGCCTGTTCCTCATTGTCAGGAAGTCAGGCTATCGTCACTGGGCATTCGAGTATCGCTTCGCGGGCAGAAACTGGCAACTCAACCTGGGGAGCCCTGACGGCCGCCCGCCCCTCTCCCGCAGCGGGGCGCGCCGGGAGGCAGCGCGTTTGCGTGAGGAACTTGCCCGCGGCAAGAACCCCAAGATCTTCTGGGCTGTGAGGCGGCCTCAAATGCTGCGGATGCCGCTAATCCGGGCCGGAGCCAGTGTCCCGACACTCGCAAACTATGCGCGCGCATATGTGAGGCTGCACTTTCCGGCCTGGCGCGATGCGAGGCTGAACCGCCGGTGGCTCAGTGCCCTCTTCGGGCCAAATACACGGCAGTTGATGGAGAGGCGGGTCGACGCGGTGTCGATGGCTGAGGTCAACGAGTGTCTGCGTCCACTCTGGAAGGCTGACCTCGCCCAGGCGGAGTTCAAACGCGCCTGCTTCGAGGCAGTGCTGCTCTCGGCGCGCCGGGAACTCGGCCTTGCCGGCATAATGTCCTTGCCGGGTGAACAGATCATGCGTACCGCAGCAGGCGGCGTGGCCGACCGCATACGCGCCTCTCCACGTGTCGTACCCCCTCCAAAGCGGCGGGAAGCCGGCATGACGAGCCGTGGGGGCACGGACAATGACGAATTGCCCACGTCGCCGGCACTGACGTGGCGGGAGCTTCCGGCATTCATCACGAAACTGCAGAAGCAGCGTTCCATATTCGCGCGGGCGCTGGAGTTTTCAATTTACTGCAACCTGCCACCGATGGATGCCCTTCAACTCACGTGGGGCCACCTCGACTACAAGGCGGGGCTGCTCTACACCCAACCCATTCGCGGCAACGCCGGGTCGGCACTGCCTCTTTCCCACCCAGCGATGGAAATTATCGCCGATCTCAAGCGCCGCGCACCGGACATTCCCCTGTTTCCCACGGCACGGCGCGCCGCGGCGCCGCGCCTGATGTCGCGTATTCTTTTCATCGCTGGTGCCGGTGAGACCCGCCTGCAGGACTTCCGCTCGATGTTCCGGGCGTGGGTGGATGAATACATGCCCGCGATGTCTCCTGTCGCCGCTGCATTCCTTGCGACCGCCGTCCTTGGCGGGGGCTTCATTCAATCAACGCCGCACGCTGATCATGATGCTTGCCGCACACTCCTAAATGCGTGGGGCGACTTTCTTTCCTCTGATCATGCCCGCAACATTTGATTGCCCGTGTCGCCCTGCCTGCCTGTCGAGCACGCCTGCATCAAGCGGCATTACCCCTGTCCCCAAAGTGACTGGCTGCGCTGCATTCATTGCTCGAGAAAATGAATGTCAACGTCGCCTCGAGTACGTGCACTCAGTTTCTTGTTGTGGCGTTCAATTCTTCGAGCACTCGTGCCGCAAGCTTCGTCCGGTCATACTGGGGCGCGGCCGCAATCGCGTTTTCACGGAACGCCTGCCGCAACTCCAAATTCGACGAAAGGAGGCGCAGTCCCTCCGCAAGTGCCTGCGCATTTTCCGGCTCGAAGCAAAGGCCGACTTGCTCACGCAGAACAATGTCTGCCGATTCCCCCTCAACGCCATGAAGCACGGGAATGCCCATGGCCATGCATTCGAAAAGCTTTGACGGAATGACCGTCTTGAAGAGCGGATCGCGTTTGAGGTGAATGATGGAGACATCAAGGAGCGCCCAATAGTCGGCGACCTTCTCTTTCGGGACCGTATCGAGAAAAAGGACATTCCGGAGTTTCATCGCATCCGCCTGTGCGCGCAATTGAGCCTTTCTTGCGCCGTCACCCAGCAGGACAATGCGGATGGCCCGGCCGCCCGGCGCATTGCCGAGAATATGCGCAGCCTCAAGAAGCGTCTCGAGCCCGTGCGCCATGCCGTGCGTGCCGACATATCCCGCCACGAATTTCCCATCCAGATTGAGCTTCCCTGTCAGTTCATCCGGCTTGTGACGCGAAGAAAAGCGCGAAAGGTCTGCACCATTGGTGACGACGTGTATCTTTGCGCCGTCGATGCCGCGACGCACAAGCTCATCCTTGAAGGCATGCGTAACGGCTATGACGGCCTTCGCCCGCCGGTAGAGAAAGAGCTCCAGCGCTTCGAGGCGCCTGAGGAGCCACCCATCCCTCAATGCGCCGACAGCCTTGATGGAGGCTGGCCAGATATCGCGCAGTTCGAATACGAATGGCCTGCGCTTGACAAAGGCAACGATGAAGGCCGCCAGAACGGTGAAAAACTGCGGCGATGTTCCAACCACAACATCAGGCTTGCGGACAAAGAGGGCGGCAATGCCACCCATCACCATGAAACTCAGATAATCGAGCGAGCGCCGGAGAAACCCTTCATTGGCCGTGATGTATGTCCACACGCGGATGACGCGGATGCCATCCATCATCTCCGACTGCCGGAGACGATTGCGGTAACCTGCAAGCAGCCTACCTGTTGGGAAGTTTGGTGCGCCGGTGACGATCGTCACCTGATGCCCTGCCCTGACCCACTCGCGCGCATGCTCGAATGTGCGGCTGGCCGGCGCATTTACTTCGGGCGGAAAATTATCGGTGAGAAAGAGAATGTGCATGGGGGACTGCCGCCATCAGGCCCAGTTGAGTGTGAAGCGGCATGCGCCGTCGGCCAGCTTGACCACCAGACATTTGTTGGGCACTGCGCGGCCGAACTCAGGGTGATAGGTTGTGTCCTCGACCGCAAGTGAGTGACCATTAGCGCGCCAGTGGACGATTTTGCCATCTGGCAAGGTGAGGCGGCCCGACCCATCGCCATCGCGATTGATCGTACATTCCGGATGAACATGAAAACGCGCATGCGCCTCAAGATCGCGACTGGAAATCTGATCGATGATCTCCAAGCCGTCCGGCCGCATGAGCCATTTGCGCCTATGGACGGGATGCCCCTTGAGATAACGGTAGCCATCATGGCTGGCCGTGATGCGGGTTTGACCATCGCCACTTGCGATGTTCAACCCCAGCACGCGCGCGCGACGACCGACGCGAAAGCCAGCCCAAACGTCTGACGAATTTTTCCCTTCAATCGCGACCGTGTTGTGGGCCGGTGTGCCACGTTGGCGCAGGCGTTCGGCCCCGGTGCCATAAAGCGATGTGCCTGAATTGACCAAGGCGCGTTGGCCGTGGATCGAGACCTCGAAGCTCAGCGTATCGGCATGGGCATGGCCCGGCAGATAGTCCGGCCCAATCGCTGCTACATCAGCAATCAGAACGCCCGGCCCTGCCTCGTTGCGGATGTAACCCGATGCCTGCAAATGACGGCAACCCTGCGGCGTTTCGGGCAGCCGAAAGCCCAAGCGAGCCGCATAGTCGAAGAGCTGCTGGTTTGAAGGCGCTACACCAGATGCTGCATCGTTGAAAAGTGCAATGTCGCCATCGGGATGGCTCATGGCGGCAAGCCAATCCAGCATGGCGGGCACGCGGCGGGAGAAGTCATCCGCCATGGCATCCTGACTAAATGCTCGCGTAATGTTGACGAGGTCGAGCATGTCTTCAACCGCCAGCGCGTGATACATCGGGCTCAGCTCGAACTGGGCGCCGTCTGACAGGATCTGTTCGGGAACTTGTTGCTTGAGGATACCCAAGCCCTTTTTCAGCCAATGAGCGGCTTCGGGGCCCTCAAAAAAGAGACCAGCGAAGACGAGTGCCTTGGCATTGGCAAACAGATGATTGCCGAGGAGGTGCCACTCCAGCCGCCGCATGAGGCAGCGCGTCTGGATGGCAAGGCTGTGGCGGGCTGCCTCCGATAGCGCATGACCCGCCAATGCCCACTTAATCCAGTTCACGATCCTGAGTGACGTAGGATAAGGATCCCATCCCGTGCCCTTGCCGGGCGGATTGCCTTCAATCCACTGCGCGATGAGATCGCGGTGCCATTGCGACCTTTCATGTGCGGCGGTCGCAGAGAGATCATCAAAGTAGTGCTGGTTGTAGCGCCAAAGCGCGGATTTCGATGGCCCCGTCCAGCTATGCGCGGCAAGGGTTCCTTCCTCGTTCAGAAGAAGAAATGTTTGGGGCCCTGTGAGGCTGGGGGTGCATTGGGCTGGTGCCTTCCATGTTCCGGCTATCGCCCGGCGTGCTGGCGGTGCCGCCAGATCAGGCTTGGGCTTTGCCAGACGGTGCCAGACGCGGCCATAAATCTGTGCTGGCCGCAAATAGCGCACCGTGTGCCAGAGGCGGCCGAGCCGCGCTATCTGGCGCATTGAGAGCTTGGGGCGTTGTCATTCATGATCGAATCTGTTCGGCCAATTCGATCGCTGTCTGACAAACGTCGAAGATTTCCGCTGACGGTATAAGGGGAGGGCTTGCGCTAGTTACCGCCCTCATGAACCGCATGACGCAATTTGTTTGACCCTTGTCCTGTCGCCACAGGTTCATGCTCGAGAAGCCCTTCCAGCCCCAGCCCCGCAGCTTCCGAAAATTGTCGAGCTGCAAAATTTTGCCGCCGACGAAGACCTCGACGCGCTCCTTTGGAAAGCCTTTGTCGCCATTGGCCAAATAGTGGATCGCCGCTGTCGAGCCATCGGCGAATTTCAATGTCAGCATGGCCTTGTCGTCTCGCACCGCGAGCGACGGATGCCGCCCCAAGGCAATTGCCTGATGCGCCGTGACCGGATGGCCGGCAAGATGGCACGCCAGATCAATGAAGTGGCAGGCCTCGCCAATGATGCGCCCGCCACCGATGGCGGGATCCTGCGTCCAATGATCAGCGGCAATGTCACCCGCATTGACCGTGATGATGATGCTTTTCGGGACATCAACGGATGATAGCAGCTCCTTCATCCGGATAACCTGCGGCGCGAACCGTCGATTGAAGCCTACCATCAAATGCTGTGCTGGCCTGTCTGCCGTCTCAGCCTGGATGGCCGAAAGCTCATCCAATGTTAGGCAAAGCGGCTTTTCGCAGAAGACATGCTTGCCGGCCCGCAGGGCGGCAATCACCTGGCGCGCATGGGCATTGTGGCGCGTGGCGATGACGACTGTGTCAATCTCAGGATCATTCAATACTGCGTTTTCATCGGTTGCCGCATTCGCAAAGTTAAATTTCTTGCCAAAGTGGACAGCGCTGACGCCGCCACCGCTGACGACTGTGTGCAGGCTGGCGCCTGCGGCCTTGAAAGCAGGCATCAGCATGCGGCTGGCATAGTTTCCGGCGCCCAGAAAACCCACAATCCCCTTGCCCTTCCCAGGTGCTGCGCCAAGCGCCACGCGCCGCGATGGCGGCGCATCCGATTGTGGCGGATTGTAGGTGAGCAGAATGCCGAGTGACGGCGCGTCTGACGCCAGAAGCGCCATTGCCCTATCCCCCTCGGCGATCGCGAAGCGGTGGGTGATGAGGGGTGTCACATCTAGTGCGCCCTGCGCCATCAGATCAAGCACGGCCTCAAAATTGCGTTGCTCGGTCCAGCGCACAAAGCCGATGGGATAATCATGCCCACCTTCCTCGTAGGCGGGATCATAGCGGCCCGGCCCATAGGAGCAGGACACCTGAAACGACAGTTCTTTCTCATAGAAGTCGGCACGATTAAGATCCAACCCCACCACGCCGACAAGCACGATGCGGCCGCGCTTGCGGCACATGCGGGCGGCCTGGGAAACGGGATCGCTGCTTTTTGTTGACGCGGTGATGATGACGGCATCAACACCTGCGCCGCGCGAGAAGGCGGCAGCACGAGCCAGCACGTCTTCACCCGCGGCGGGGTTTACGACCTCGGCCCCGAAACGGCGCGCAAGGTCAAGCCGCGCGGGATCAAGGTCTATCCCCATTACCCGGCAGCCCTGGGCGCGGAGCATCTGCACGGTCAACAGGCCAATGAGCCCCAAACCTGTGACCACAACGCACTCGCCTAGTTGAGGTTGAATCAAACGGATGCCTTGAAGCCCGATGGCCGCAAGCACGGTGAAGCTTGCGGCTTCGTCGGATACATTTTCCGGGATGCGGGCGCAGAGATTGCGCGGTACAGCAACCACTTCGGCATGCTTGCCGTTGGAGACGACGCGGTCGCCCGGCGCAAAGCCATCGGCACGTGATTCAATCACGCGGCCGACATTGCAATAGCCAAGCGCGAGCGGCTGATCCAACTTTGAGCGGACGGCATCAAGCGTTGCTGCAATGCCGTCGGTGCGGGCTTTCTCGAGTGCCTGCTTTACACGCTCGGGCTGCTGCAACGCCTTCTGAATGAAATTGCTTTTGCCAAATTCGACCAGCATCCGCTCCGTGCCTGCTGAGACCAGGCTGACCGATGTGTAAAGCAATAACTGGCCATCCCCACAATGGGGGGCAGGAATGTCGGCCACTGTCGTGGAGCCGTCCTTGAGGGATTGGAGGAGTTGCTTCAATTGACCGCTCCATCCTGAAAGGTCAGGGCAATGGCGCGCCCCTCCTCATGGGATTGTTTGACTGCAAGGAAGAGGCGCGCGGTGTCGATCACATGCTGGCGCTCGCCGGCTGATTGCGGGGTGTTGTTACTGCTGGCATGCAGACTCGCCACAACATTCTCTGCATGACCGTGATCCCGGTGCCAGCCCCTGATGGTCTTGCGCTTTTCTCCAAGCGCGAAGTCCAGTGACTTGAAGTCCTTGATTTCTGCCAGGAGGTTGCCTCGATGGATGTTCACGATTTCTCGGACCCCTTCAAACGTATGCCCCTTGGCGGAGAAAGTGATCGCGGCCATTGATCCGTCGCCAAACGCAATCGTCGTAACAAAGTCAGATCGGGAATCGGCAGGAGCAACTGTCGTTACTGACAGGGGCCAACGCCCCTCAGGCGCGACAGTCTCGAGGCTCAAGTCGGTCCAATGGCACAGATTCCCCAGAATCCGCCCTCCCTCCTCGGGGCTAAAATACCAGTGGTCATCTTCAATCTGGTGACCCGCGACAAACCAATTGATCATTACAGGCCCGCTCTCTGCCGCAAGCAGCTCCTTCAGGCGTCTGAACAAGGGCGAGCGGGGCCGGTTGAAGCCAAGAAAGACTTTAGCGGCGGGATGGGCGCGCATGGCCGCCTGCAGCCGCGACAGCTGGTCCTGTGAGACGACATGTGGCTTTTCAATGTGCACATGTTTGCCGCCCTCGATGCATTTGACTGCATACTCTGCATGGCTGGCGTGATTTGAAGCGATATAGACGAGCGAGATGGCGGGATCGCCAACGATTTCGTGAAAATCAGTCGTGGCATAGGCGCCCTTATACCGCGCGACCAGCGAACGGGCACGCGCGCGCGAGATATCCATCGCACCGCGCAGGAAACTCCGCCGCTGGCGTGCCAGATAATAGGCAATGACGCTATAACTGAAGGCGCCGCATCCTATGATGCCGATGCTACGCTCACGGTCAGCAATGTCAGGACAGGCCGAATTGTTCCAGCGCGTGCCTTCAAATTCCAAACCAGCGCGCATGTGATATTGGGCGCGAATTTTCGCGACTGTGCGGGCAAGACCGTACAGCTCGACATAGCGGGCGACCTTTCTCGCCTTGAAGAGCCTACTTTTCGAGAAGTAATCCTGCGTAGCCAATCCTTGCCCCCACGTATGCCTTCCGAGGCAGCCTCAAGCGTCGCTTTTGCCCGGTCCCGCGTCCAGTTCAAAGAGCGCTCTCGCCTGCCGCACAGCGGTTGCCGTGTCCCATGTCTTTGCAAGATAGGCATCAATTGCAGCGGTGCCGGAAGAATCCGGCGGCCGTGCGGCCTCAGCCTCGATGGCCTCCACGAACGGGCCAGGATCGGACAATGGCAGATCATGCCCGATCCCGGCAGATGCAAGCCCGCGCCATGGTGTCTGGTCTGAGAGCAGCAGCCGCAGGCCGGCCTGAAGCGCCTCGGCAATCACATGGCCAAAATTCTCGCCGCGTGTGGGAAGAAAGAAGAGATCGTGCCTAGCCAATATGGCAATGACATCATCAGGTTTTATCGCGCCCTGAGCCCCAATCTCGATATGGGGAGGCATCCCTTCAATAATCTTCTCGCATTGCTGCCAATAGGCCTGATCTTCGCGAGGGCCATAGATGGTGAAGCGAACGGGAACCTTGACCTCTCGCAAGACCTCGAGCGCGAATGCGAGATTTTTCATCGGCGAGATGCGCGACAGAAAGACGATGCGCAAGGGTTCGCCGGGGCTGCGGGGTGTGCGAAGGGCAGGCGCTACTATTTTTCGCGGCAGGTCGGGAGCGATACGGATGTTGCCGCTCGTCCCGATACTTGGAAGGGCGCGAATGATGTCGTCCTGCTCAAAGACGCTTGAGGCCTGAAAGACGATGCCCCGGTAGAGGCCGAATATTCTCGCTGCTGCGAGGAACAGTCGCTTCTTGGCCCGCTTAATGGCGAGCGCGCCATCAGAAAGCTCGCCGCGGGGTGCGAGGATCAGCGGCTTGCGCTCAGCCAAGCCAAAGCGCATTGCTACCAGCGGGTTAATTGAAAAACACGGTGAGAAAAAGCTATTGAGGAAAATTATATCATGCTGTGTCCCTCTCATCAGTCGCGCTATCGGAAAAAGCCGCTGCTGCGACGACGTGAGATAAATAACCTTTGCCTTGCCCAGCTCCCTCCACTCCCCGAATTGAACGTCGGAGTATGGCTCTCTGTCACCGAAGTCACGGTCCGACGTTACGATCCAAAACTCTATTTCATCCCCCAAGTGATGCACCAGACCTGCCACGCTGCGAGGAGGCCCCCCCGATTTGAACCCTGGGAGATATGCGTCAATGAATGTTAGGACTTTGGTTCTCACGCTTAGCACCCTTGCAATGTCCGGATACGAAACACCAAGTAGCTCACTATCGACGTGTAATTCGTCTGGTCCCTACTGTCGGACCCATGGATTTCAAGACTAATATCAAAAGAACAAGACTTAGCGTCTCGTTGGCCAACGCTGGTGCTACAGCGGCGACCCCACCCCTATTCAGATCCAAGGTGATGTAGACGACAAGTGTGTAGTGAACGAACGTAAATGACCTCGCGTACCCAAATGTTGTTGCACACAGTGACGTGACCGCACCGAGTAGCAGGCCATGAATGAGAAAACCGGGACCGTAGATGTAGAACGACTCGGCCAAGAGGCCAGGAAGCACGATGTAGAAGCCGGCCTCGCTGCGGCTGATACCCAAGACATACTCTGATATTTCTGTGTTGATGAGCGCCACGTCTAAGCCCTCTTTGAGCGCGCCTGGTAATGGTAGCGTCACTAACCAGTTTACATATGCTCCAAAGTCGACCCTAATTCCGCTTTCTATTATAAATAGCCCTGATTGTTGCAGGAAACTTGTCTCCACCTCTAACACAGCGATGACCGACTGCTCGACGTTGCTCCACACTGACTCTACAGGCGCACCCAGCCGCATCAGGCCGTACGCATCAAAGGCAGCAAGAACCCCGACGGCTCCTAGCGTGCCAACACCAACTAGCGACACCCGCCAACGTGGGAACCGATCCCACAGATACAGCACAACAACTATCATGGCTGACGCCATCTCAAAGCGCCCAAGGTAAGCCTGCCTTAAATATACCCAATATAATGGCGAAACAAACAAAATGATCAGTAATATCGGTCTGTTACGGAATTGATATAAGCTCGCCAAGTATGGGAAAAAAAGAAGTATTTCGAAGTAATGCAGCGGAACATCTACAGACTCATACTGACTAAGATGAAAGAAGGACCTAAGATCAGGTGGTGGTGGCTTGAAGATCAACCCTAGTTTGAACTCTGGATAGATCAACGACGAAAATATGACAATTTGATAAGTTACTATTATCGCATATACCAAATTCCTGTTTGCGAATAACTCATCAAGGCGAGGCGCAATAAGTCGGGACGCGCCCCGCAATCCGCCAAGCATCCTAAGAGTTATTATAGCCGCAAGGGCAAATGTCAGTGAATATCCTACATAGGCACCAACCAACCAACTAGGGATCGAGACATCTGTTGTCCCTATCCCGCTATAAATCAAGAAGCCGACGAGAAATCCAATTACGTATCCCCGCGCTGGTGTGTGTGATAGACTCCGTCCTGCATAAACAGCAATCAGCGCCGTCGCTAGCAGCACTACGACCATTCTTGATATACTGATATCTATCATCAAATAATATGATCTATTATTCTAAGAATTTCCTCTATGCACTTCTGGTGCTCTGATATCAGGGCTCGCCGAATTTCTGCTGGCTGTGGGCGCGGCCTAGAGGCGACTCTAATGACTTTTTCGGCAATCTCGCTTGCCGTAGAGCCCTCATCAAACGTCTCTCCAAACGGTAGCTCTCGCATCAGCTTCCGCACATTAGGCTGAGAAGTTGAGATGATCGGCGTTCCCGATAGCAAATACTCATACAATTTGGTCGGTGCACAAAGCATGTTGTTTAGACCGGAGAATGGGTATGTAACAATGCCAACATCGGCGAGCTGGGCTATCGACGCCAGATCGGTTGCCGGCACACGCCCCAACGACACAACCCGATTTGACACACCTAGCTGATCAGCTAATTTGATCAAACCTCCTAGAGCTGGACCATCTCCAACGAGCACCAATCGCCACTCAAGCGGTAGTTCGCAAATAACTCGAATGAACCTATCGAGGTTCCTCTCTTCTGACAAATAACCTTGATAAAGTATTATTCTTTCATTAGACATTTCTTTACGGAACCAGGGATATCTGGCTAGGGTATTTTCTCTGCTTAGAGGCGGAGCATCGATTCCTGCTGGAATGTTTCGCAAGTATAGCGGCTTTCGGGGCAGGCGATAACGATCTTGCATGACAGCCGCCCTTTCAGGGTTTGCGGCCACAACACAGTCGGCGCGACGAGCAACGAAGCGATCCATGCAGAGCCAGGCCCACATGCGCCAAGTTATTTTCTCGCCTTTTTGCGGCACCAGCAATTCATGGGCATCGTAAATCATCGGGACACGGTGGTATCTCGCTATCAAAAAGGCCGGCAGACAAGTGAAGAAGTCTTCGGCGATGATCAGTTGAGGGCGCGCGCTGTTGGCACGCTTTAGCATGAAGATCCAGAATGTTAGATGACGCCGGATTGGACTCCATCTCTTGTTTACGAAGACTCGGGAGACTGCGGCATTGCTGGGTTGGCGGCCCTGCTCAAAATTACAGCAGACCACCTCAACGTCACAGTGATTTGACGCGATCTTCACCATCAGCTGAGCCCGCTGATCAAACTCAATCTCGTCATACGTGTACACTTGGGTCCGCTTCATTCGCCCTCCCTCGGCTTCAGACCAAATATGGAAATGTCGATCCTACTTGTTCGAGCGATATGCACTGTGAAGGCAACATTGCAAGCTAGCGATGCGATCGCACCGGAGACTGCAGCGCCAACGTAGCCAACCTCGGTGACAATCATTGGAAGTGAGAGGAGATTGAGCCCGAGTGTCGTGAGTGATATTTTCGAGGCGAGAGTTGCATTTCCTGACATCGTCAGGACTAGACCCGAGAAACTCACACCGGCATACAGAAGTTTGCCGACGAGAAGAATTGCTAGTGGCTCGTAGGCAGGAGCAAACGGTGGGCCAAAGAGAAAAATGAGTATTTCGTCTCCTACCCACAAGAGAATTATGATAGGTCCCAATATTGTCGCTACAGCTATTCTGTGCGCCTTGACTAAGATTTTCTGGAGATTTTCCTTGTCTCCATTGGCGTGATTTATGGCGATAGAGGGTCCAATCGTTACCGAGATTCCAATTAGTACTATGTTAAATGCATCCGCCAACTGCACTCCAATTCGGTACATTGCAATGTCCGTATCATTTACCAGTTGCCCTAGGAGGATGACCGGCAAGTGAGCGGACATCCCATATGCTAGAGTCAGCGAAAAGAAGGGCAGCGCCAGAAGACCTTGTTGAATAGGGCGGACGGACACGGGCGCGCCAGTTGAGGGGAGCTTGCGGAGAAGAAATGTTGCGCCTCCAGCGACAGCGATTGCCGTGGTTAGCGCTTGGAGCCAAGTCGCATCAGCTGGAAAAATTTCTGCTCCCGTTAGTGTAACTGCTGCCAGAGCCGTACAATAGAGTGCTGGCCGCAGAATCTGCTCAGCCAGTTGCGAGGTTACCGCAGAGCCTAGCCCTCGAAGTACCCCAGCAAAAACCGGACCTAGAGCAAGCAGAGGGACAAGCAGCAGAGATGGCACGGCAAGGGCATATCCGCCAAGCGGTTCGCCGAGGGTCAACGAGGATAGTGAGAAAGAGGCTAGAACTGCTCCCCAGAGCAACAGCATGAGGACGAGCGACGAGCCCACATCGCTTCGGAGGTTGCTCTCGCCCGCGGCTGCGGTGGCTGCGCGCCGCAATAGCGCTTCCGGTAGGCCGAACTGGACAAAGACTGCAGCCAACTGAACCCAAGCAAGGGTGAACGCAAGCACACCAAAGCCCTCGGGACCTAATGCGCGCGTCAGCTGGACGTTGAGCAGGAGTATCAAAAGAATCGAAAATACCCTGATGGAAATGTTTGAAATGCTCGTGACGAACATCAGACGCTGCCTTCTTCCCACCAAAAGCACTTTGTCATTGGTGCAGGGGCCTCTTCTTCCAGACGCCTCGCGTATCGACTTTCTCGCCCCCAGGAACCGTCATGTTTCGGAACGGCGTATGGTCGGTCAACATCACGTGCACATCTGCCCGTGCCGCCTCGGCCAGCCTTGTATGCGAGGCACGCTCAAGCCCCGCGGGCAATTGCGTGATGTTTGGTTCAACTACGAGCACCGGCCCCGGATGTTCGCGTGCAATGCTCCGTGCAATCGCCAAGGCCGGGCTTTCACGCAGATCATCAATATCGGCCTTGAAGGCCAAGCCATAAAGGGCGACGGCGACATCCCGAGCGGTCTGGGCCGGGTTTTCCATCAGGTGCCTTGCAATAGCTGCACGCACACGCCCCAGCGTCCATTCAGGCTTGAAGTCATTCACGTTGCGAGCGGTCTTGATCAGGCGCGCCTCGTCAGGCGCCGACGAGACGATGAACCACGGATCAACTGCGATGCAGTGTCCGCCGACCCCGGGTCCTGGTTGCAGAATATTGACCCTTGGGTGGCGGTTGGCCAGTTGGATCAATTCCCAAACGTCGAGGCCGAGGCGACTGCAAATCAACGAGAGTTCATTGGCGAAGGCGATATTTACATCCCGGAAGCTGTTTTCCACGAGCTTGCACATCTCGGCCAAACCGGGCTTGGAGGCAATCACGCAGTCGCCCTTGACGAATGACTTGTAGAGTTGGGCGGCCTCGGCGGAGCAGCGCTGCGTCATGCCGCCGATGACGCGGTCATTGGCGACGAGTTCATGCAATATCCGGCCCGGTAGAACGCGCTCGGGGCAGTGGGCAATGCGGATGTCCGAAGCCGCCCCCCTTTGATTGGGGAAGGAAAGGTCGGGGCGCCTTGCGGCCAGCGACTCAGCCATTTTTTCTGTCGTCCCGACTGGCGACGTTGATTCCAGGACGACCAGGTTTCCCGTCTGGAGTACTTTGGCGACAGCATTTGTGGCCGCCTCGACATAAGAGAGGTCGGGCTCGTGGTTTTCTCCCGTGAAGGGGGTCGGCACGGTGATCAAAAATGCATCGGCTGCCTCGGGATGCAGTGCTGCCCGCAAGTATCCCTGGCTGACCGTCGCATTCACAATCATGTCGAGGTCGGGCTCAACGATGTGCACCTTGCCCTGATTGACCGTGTCAACCACGCTCGGGTTTACGTCGACCCCGACGACATTGAGCTTGCGTGAGGCAAACATCGCTGCCGTCGGCAAGCCGATGTAGCCAAGGCCCATCACACAGATCTTGCGGAAGCCATCAGTGCTCATTTGTCTTTCCACATGCCAATCGCTCACCACTCCACTTGAGCAGTGCGTCCAGTATCCTCACCGATGCTTGACCATCGCCGTAGGGATTGTTTGCCGCCGCCATCCGCTGATAGGCGTCGGGGCTGTCGAGGAGTTCGACTGTCTCGCCCACAATGCGGTCTTCCCGTGTGCCGACCAGCTTGACCGTGCCGGCTTCCACGGCTTCGGGACGCTCCGTCGTGTCACGCATGACCAAGATCGGCTTGCCGAGTGACGGCGCCTCCTCCTGTATTCCTCCCGAGTCCGTGAGGATTATAGACGAGCATTCCATCAAGCACACAAACTGAAGGTACTCTTGGGGCGCTATCAGCTTGACGTTGGGCAGTCCCCCAAGGTGGCCCATGACGGGTGCTTGGACTTGCGGGTTCAGATGCACCGGGTAGACGATCTCGACGTCAGGCCGTTCAGCCAATTTTCTCAGGGCCCGGCAAATCCGCTCGAAGCCGTCGCCAAAGTTCTCGCGCCGGTGTCCGGTGACGAGGACCATTCTGCGGGAGGGGTTCAGGCCCAACTCTGAATTCAGTTGGACCCGGATGCTCTGATCCGCTGCGAGTATTTCTCTCGCGTCCAACAATGCGTCGATAACGGTGTTCCCCGTAACAAAGACCGATTCCGGCGATACGCCTTCATTGATCAGATTTTGTCTGGAGAGCGCTGTCGGCGCAAAGTGAAGCTGGGCAACTGCGGTGGCGACCTTCCGGTTCATTTCCTCGGGCCAGGGGGCGTAAATGTTTCCGGTCCTGAGGCCGGCTTCCACGTGTCCCACCGGAATGCGCTGATAGTAGGCCGCGAGGGAGGCCGCCAAGGTCGTTGTCGTGTCGCCGTGAACCAGCACCATGTCGGGGCGGAAGTGATCAAAAACTGGCTTCAGCCCTTCCAGGGCCCCGGTCGTCACCTGCGTCAGTGTCTGCGCCTGACGCATGAGATTGAGGTCATAATCCGGAACAATGCCGAATATGCGCAGGACCTGGTCCAGCATTTCGCGGTGCTGGGCTGTGACACAGACGCCTGCGGTGATGGCCGGCTCGTCTGCCAGGCGCCGGATCAGGGGGGCCATCTTGATCGCCTCCGGCCGTGTTCCGAAGACCAGCAAGACTCTCATCGGGCGACCTCTCGGCCCGCACACACCGAAGTCTGGTTCACACTCATTCTCAACTGCCTGGTCTCTGCTTTGATGTGTTGAGGTACTGTCGGCGCTTGGGTCGCGCGGCCCTGATCATTTAGGTCGCCGCTTCAACGTGGTGTCCTTTTGCCCTTCTCCGGTCAATGAGTGTGGGCGGCTGCACAGCAATTGCGGGAAGTTCCATAGGTCCCTGCCCCAGATGTCAGTCGTGAGTGCCGACTTGTCTCCTGCGCGATGCTTCTTGCGCAAATTCTCGGCGCGCTACCGCACTCCGGGTGAAGCGCACATGCGACCTCACGCCAGAACTCCGCCAAGAAAAACTTGCCGAGCCTAACAGGCTGCGCGGCGCGGCTTCAATCTTTTAACCTTCTGATTTCGCGCGACAATTGCATGACGCGTGATGATCCGGCGGCGAGGCGGCGGGCCGCGACAATCTGCAGTCAGCGTTGTGCAATCGGCGAAGGACCCGGCAGGGGCTGAACTTGGCTCTGAGAGAGCTCCAGCGGAATTGTCGCGCCCATAAGCTTTATCAGTACCCGCACGCGCTCAGGGCCGGGCAGGCGATCAATCTCGCCCAGAAGTTCGGCAAAGGGCCCACTCAGGATGCGCACCGCTTCGCCCTTGGTAAAGCCTGACTTGTCGCGGCGCGACCGGGAGAGGTCGATGGCGCCTGCTTCGTCGCGCGCCTCAAGCATTGTCTCAACCAGCCCCAAGGGGGCAGGAAGCGGCGCCCCGCCTGCCTTGACCAGGCGCAGGACGCCAATCGTCCCATCGATCGCGCGCCAGCGGTCGCGGCCGGGATCCAGCTGCACGAAGAGGTATCCCGGAAACAGAGGCACCAGCTTCGTCTGGGCACGGCGGGCGTGGCGAATGGTGCGGCAGATTTCCGGCAGGAAAGTCGTGAAGTCCTGGCGGGCGAGGTGCGCCTGGGCGCGTTTTTCGTGGCCGGTCTTGGCATGGACCAGAAACCAACGGCGCACGCCGGCACTGGGTGCGGGGACAATTTCCTCGCCACTGACTGCCAGGCTCTTGTCTGCGTCGGGTCGCAGGCCCACGCGCATGCGTGCGGGTTCGTCGCTCATTTGGCACCTGACGCCGACAGTGGCCTGGGCGCCGTGACGCGGACCAGCACACAGATCGCCGCCGAGACTGCGATGATCTCGGCATCCAACTCCGGAAAATGGAGGGCACCTGCACACGCCGCCGCCGTGGCCGCCGTGTAAATTGCACTGACCTGCCATGTAGCCAATCCCCAGCCGTCGGCCAGGAAGTGATGCAGGTGATCGCGACCGGCGGCAAAAATGGTCTGCCCCCTCAGCAGCCGCAGCAAGATCAGCAGGAAAGCATCAAACGCAGGAATGAACATGAAAGCGATTGCCTGACCGTGGGTGATGGCCCCTGAACCCAAAGCCTGCAGACCATAGATGGCCACGACAGCGGCAATCAGACTGGCGCCGCTTTCGCCGAGGAAGAGCCGGCCGGCCAGATTGAAGATCAAGACGACGGCCAGCGCAGCCACAAGGCCCAGGAGGAACGGATCAGATCCGGTGCCGGGCAGGCAAAGAAGCGTGGTTATCCAGACTAGACCCGAACTGGCGCACAGGCCATCGATGCCGTCGATGATCGATATGGCGTGAATGACGAAGAGCGCGCCCACGACCGAGAGCACGCCCATTGCGAGGCTGCTTATCTCGACTTCAAATCCGGAAAGCGTGAAGGCGGGCGGGATGTGGCCGGCATGCAGCCCGACAAGGAGCGACAGCCAGATGGCCGTCAGCCCCAGCTTGCGGCTGGCCGGGAGCACGTGGCGATCATCCAGAAATCCCAACACGGCCGTGGCAATGAACAGCGTGACGCTGATCAGCCATGTCGGCGTGGGGCTGAAGCTTGCGGCGGGGGCGAGGAGGAGACTTCCGACGATGGCCGCGAATGCGCCCGCGAGAAGGGCCAGTCCGCCGGTCAGTGGCATGGGGCCCCGGTGGAGCTTTCGCTTGCCGTCGGGCATGTCCATGACGCCAAGCGCCTGACCGATGCGATGGGCAGTCAGACAGACCAGCAACGCCGCAACGACACTCAGCACAATGGCAGTATAGGACCCCGCATCAGACAAACTGAACCCGGGCCAACAGCGGCCCGCCCCATCGCAAATCAATCGGACCCGTTAAGCCCGCTGCTTTCAACGCTCATT
>ERZ761609.1712-NODE-1712-length-18134-cov-7.054041_pt1 | contig 18134 bp, 13 predicted proteins | sample MGYA00511163_ERZ761609 | MGnify/ENA primary metagenome ERZ761609 (study PRJEB28899, sample SAMN02445070) | bioreactor sludge metagenome | biome: EBPR sludge | place: Australia: Brisbane, Thorneside Wastewater Treatment Plant | collected 2011-12-16 ... | reverse complement strand
GCCCGGCGGCCGGTGTTTGTCCCAACTGCGAGACCGTGAAAGCTTCATCCAGCAATGCGTTGCCGCCCGTGGTCGCATCGGTTCCCGCCAGGTCGAACAGCAGATCCAGATAACCCTCGATGTCCTCGGCGCGCAGTTGCGCCAGCGTGGCGCGATCGTTCAACAGCATGTCCCGGGCCGCGCGCCACAACGCCAGCGCCTGCTGAGGCTGGCCCGCGTCGTGCTCGATGGCGGCCTGAACCATCAGCGCCTCGGCCAGTGCCCGCCCCTCGCCGAACAGAGCGCGCTTCAGTTCCGCCGCCGCGACGTTGGGCTTCGCCTGGTCAGCCCGCTGCGCTTCCGGCACGTCGCCGTTGAAGAAGATGAGGCCGGTGCCCGTGTTCGCCGCGCCCGCCGGGGCCTCGGCCGCGACATACGCGATGCACTCGGTGAAGTCCTCGGTGGAAATCCAGACGCGGTTCTGCTGTGCGACACAGTCCGCCCGCGTGACGCGCCCGCCCGGCGTGCCGTCGGGATTGTTGGCGCGCAGCATGGCGACCTTTTCGCCGGGCGGCTGCTGCGACTGGAAATACTGCCAGCCCATCAGCACGGCCATGCCGGCCGCGATCAGCGGCCAGATTTTTTCCGGCCCGAACCCGCCTTCGAACCCGCCGCCCTGCTTGTTCTCGCTCATCGGTGTCGACGCTCGCCCCGTGCGTTACTTGCACGCCCGCCGTTCAGCGAGACAGTACGTCAGCGGCGCCGGCGCCTTGCACGTGATCTTGACCGGGCCCGACGCCTTGAGCCCCTTTGCCTTGATCGAATTTTCTAGCGCTGCGTTGGCCATGAACTTCGCCAGATCGGCCGTAACCATCGTCGCCTCGCCGCCCGCGCGCACACAGGCGGGCTTGGCGTCGGCTGTCGCACCGAACGCGAGGACGCACGCAACAGCGGCAACAGTCGAGCGAATGAGTGTCATGTCGTCATCTCCGGTAAGGAATCCCGTTAGCAACATGACCCCGCCGCCGCATCCTCGCAAGCCCACAGCGCCAGATCCCGTTGTCATCCGTGACCGATCACGGCCGACGCCACGTCCCCCACCGTCATCCCGGGCATCGTGCCCGGGACCCAGGCGTCCGCGCGAAGACTTCTCTTGTGAGCGTACTGCGACACACGAAGCGATCCCCAACCGACGGCGGAATGCACGGCTTCCCTCTCCCTCGAGGGAGAGGGAACACACGCGACGACCAAGCAACGCGCACGATGCGGGTGAGGGTGCCTTCACTTCGGATCGAAACACAGGCCCCCTCATCCGCGCTCTTATGTTGGCGCTTCGGGTGCCGACGCAGCACCCGCGCATGCGCCACCTTCTCCCCAAGGGGAGAAGTCAAAAGAGCGCGCAACCCGCGCCACATCCCCCACCGTCATTCCGGGCCCTGTGGCCGGGACCCATGGCGCAGCCCGCCGAGGCTTCGTCGGTGAGGGCGATGCGGCAGCATGCGCAACAAACTCTATGCCAAAAGGCGCTGCGTCCAGGGTCCTCGGGACAAGCCCGAGGATGACAATGGTGGGACGGCACTATTTGCACTTGTTTCGCCCAGCCATTCACTGAATGATTGCGAGCGAGTGTTCAAAAATCACGGTCCATTTATTTTGGACAAACATCGCTACGACACGCAAAAGTCTATTATTTCCTCCATCGCCTCTGCGAAATACCCAGTCGCATGTAGTGACTTTCTAGGAAGCCGCAAAGAGGCTAGCGCTTGTGCGCTATTCTTATCGCCCACGTAAAGCATGGATGAGGCGGATGATAAAATTGAATTCCAAATATGGGAATCATGTGCATAGAAACCGAGGCCAATAATTATAATTCGATCAGCGGAAGCAAATATCGAAGGAAGTAGTCGAATGGCGTTCTCGATTTCGACGCAGGTTGTGTCGCGCGCCTTCTGCGGGTTGTAGAGCGCCATGGCTGGACCGAAGCGCGGGGTGCTGCGCCAAAAACTTTCTTCAACTTGATCCTGCGACAACAACACAAGGTTGCCAGCAAGTTCATGTCTAAAACCGATAAAGACGGCGCCGGCTCCAAGTCGTACTCTGTCGCTGGTGAACGAAAAATTGCACGATCCGTGAGGTTTGAGTAGTGGCACGCCACTATCTGCTTTTAAGGAGTACGAGAAAGGAATACGTGCAAGCCGCAAGCTCCGCTCAATCAGGAGGTCGTAGTTGGTTGTTACGAGCGATGTGTGTTCAAGCATTCCTCGTGCGCGAAGTTCATTGAATAAGCGCAAATAAATACTGTCAACGTTGGGAGCGAATTTGTAGAAAAAGTCCGCAAGTAACCATTGGAACAATGCGCGGTTCCCGGTGCCTGCAGTGATATAATCCATCCCTTCCTCGGGATTGGAATTCATCATTTCCTGGATCATTATTTGTGCATGCAGTCTATGGATGCTGGGGTTTGCAATATTGAGATGTTCCGCCTTCGATTCTAGGTGTTCGCGTATTGCGGTCCAAAAGCCATTGATACCTAGTGGTGGACGGTCGGTCGCTTGGCTTCCGAAGCTCGCTCCGGCACCAAAAAGAAAGACACATCGCGAAGCCATCCCACCTACTCCGCCGCCTGCTTCTTGCCCCCGCCATTCCCCTTCTTCGCCTTCGCGCCAGCACCCGCACCACCACTCGCCCGCCGCGCGAGGAGTTCCTTCAGGAAATGCCCGGTGTAGCTTTCCTTCACCTTCGCCACGTCTTCCGGCGTGCCGACAGCGACGATGCGCCCGCCGCCGTCGCCGCCTTCCGGCCCGAGGTCGATGATCCAGTCGGCGGTCTTGATGACCTCGAGATTGTGCTCGATGACGACGACCGTGTTACCCGCATCCGCAAGTTCGTGCAGCACCTCGAGCAGCTTCGCCACGTCGTGGAAATGCAGCCCCGTCGTCGGCTCGTCGAGAATGTAGAGCGTCCGCCCCGTGGCGCGCCGTGACAGCTCCTTCGAGAGCTTGATGCGCTGCGCCTCGCCTCCCGACAGCGTCGTCGCCTGTTGCCCGATCTTGATGTAGCCGAGCCCGACCCGCTCCAGCGTTTCGAGCTTGTCGCGGATCGAGGGCACGGCGGCGAAGAACTTCACGCCCTCCTCGACCGTCATGTCGAGCACGTCGGCGATCGACTTCTCGCGATAGTGGATGTCGAGTGTCTCGCGATTGTAGCGCTTGCCCTTGCATTGGTCGCAGGTGACGTAGACGTCGGGCAGGAAGTGCATCTCGATCTTGATGACGCCGTCGCCCTGGCAGGCTTCGCAGCGCCCGCCCTTGACGTTGAACGAGAAGCGGCCGGGGCCGTAGCCGCGCGCCTTCGCCTCCGGTAGCCCCGCAAACCAGTCGCGGATCGGCGTGAACGCGCCCGTGTACGTCGCCGGGTTCGAGCGCGGCGTGCGCCCGATCGGCGACTGGTCGATGTCGATCACCTTGTCGAGGAATTCGAGCCCTTCGATCTTGTCGTGCGCCCCCGGCGCTTCGCGCGCGCCCGCGAGTTTCCGCGCCGCCGCCTTGAACACGGTATCGATCAGGAACGTCGATTTGCCGCCACCCGACACACCCGTGACGCAGGTGAGCAGCCCGAGCGGGATCTCCGCCGTGACGTTCTTGAGATTGTTCTCGCGTGCGCCCGTGACCTTGATTGCGCGGCCCTTCTGCGCCTCGCGACGCTTCGCCGGAACCGCGATCTGCCGCTGCCCGGTGAGGTATTCCCCCGTGAGACTGTCCGGGTTCGCCATCACCTCGGCCGGCGTCCCCGCCGCCACGATCTGCCCGCCGTGCACACCCGCACCCGGCCCGATGTCGACGAGATAGTCCGCCGCCAGCATCGCGTCCTCGTCGTGCTCCACGACCAGCACGGTATTGCCGAGATCGCGGAGGTGCCGTAGCGTCACCAGGAGCCGCGCGTTGTCGCGCTGATGCAACCCGATCGACGGCTCGTCCAGCACGTAGAGCACGCCCGTGAGCCCCGAACCGATCTGCGAGGCGAGCCGGATGCGTTGCGATTCCCCGCCCGACAGCGTGCCCGACCCCCGCGACAGCGTGAGATAATCGAGCCCGACGTCGTTGAGGAATTTGAGCCGTTCGACGATCTCCTTGAGGATGCGCGTGGCGATTTCGGTCTGCTTCGCCGTGAGCTTCTTCGGCAGTTCCTCGAACCACTGGTTCGCCGCCTTGATCGAGAAGTTGCCGACCTCGCCGATGTGCAGCCCCGCGATCTTCACCGCCAGCGCCTGCGGCTTCAGGCGATGCCCGCCGCACGCGTCGCACGGATGCGCCGCCTGATACCGCGACAACTCCTCCCGCACCCAGTCACTGTCCGTCTCCCGCCAGCGCCGTTCGATGTTCGGGATCACGCCCTCGAACGCCTTGGTCGTGCGATAGACGCGCGTGCCGTCCTCATAGGCGAACTCGATCTCGTCCTCGCCGGAACCATGGAGGATCGCGTCCTGCACCTTCTTCGGCAGCTTTTCGAAAGGCGTCGTCATCGACACCTTGTAGTGCTTCGCGATCGCCGACAGCGTCTGCTCGTAATAGGGCGACGGATTGCCCGTCTTCGACCACGGCCAGATCGCGCCGTCTTTCAGCGACAGCGACGTGTCGGGCACGATGAGTTCCGCCTCGAAGCGAAGCTCCGTGCCGAGCCCGTCGCACTTCGGACACGCCCCGGCCGGTGCGTTGAACGAGAAGAGCCTGGGCTCGATTTCCTCGATCGTGAATCCGGACACCGGACACGCGAAGCGCTCGGAGAAGATGATGCGTTCGTGTGTGTCGTTCTTGGACTTGTTGGCGCCTTCGGTCGTTTCCTTGCCCAGCGGCTTGTCGGCGAACTCCGCGATCGCGAGCCCGTCCGCGAGCTTCAGCGCGGTTTCGAGACTGTCGGCGAGGCGCGCGCCGAGATCCTTCTTGACCACGATGCGGTCGACGACGACGTCGATGTCGTGCTTGTATTTCTTGTCGAGCTTCGGCGCTTCCGCGATCTCATAGATCGTGCCGTTGACCTTGACGCGCTGAAAACCCTTCTTCTGCCACTCCGCCAGCTCCTTGCGGTACTCGCCCTTCCGCCCGCGCACGACCGGCGCCATCAGGTAGAGCCGCGTTCCCTCCGGCAGCGCCAGGATCTTGTCGACCATCTGCGTGATCGTCTGCGCCTCGATCGGTAGGCCCGTCGCCGGCGAATACGGCACGCCGACGCGCGCGAACAGGAGCCGCAGGTAGTCGTAGATCTCCGTGACCGTGCCGACGGTCGAGCGCGGGTTGCGGCTCGTCGTTTTCTGCTCGATCGAGATGGCCGGCGACAGCCCGTCGATGTGATCGACGTCCGGCTTCTGCATCATCTCGAGGAACTGCCGCGCGTACGCCGAAAGGCTCTCGACGTACCGCCGCTGCCCCTCGGCATAGATCGTGTCGAACGCGAGCGATGATTTCCCCGACCCCGACAGTCCCGTGAATACGGTCAGGCTGTCCCGCGGGATGGCGAGATCGACGTTCTTCAGGTTGTGCTCGCGCGCGCCCCGGACGTGGATGGTCTTGCCGTCGGGAATGCGCACTTTCGGGGACTTGGCGGGTGTCTTGCTCATGGGGCGACGGTCTAGCCGAAACCTGTTGCGGCGGCAACGCGGGGGGATTGTCAATCAATACTCGCCCACGGCCATTCCTTCTTGAACCCAATTTTTACTTGGCGGAAGCTAATGTTCCGCACTCGGACGAGGGTGTCATGCGTTTCAAACCTTTCAACATGTTTTTAGCGATTGCGGGATTGCTGCTAGCTCCGGCCCTGCCGCCCGGTGCATACGTGCTGAACTATGCTGGCGCATTACTTGCCGAATTTCGCTTTTTTCAGCCCGCAGCTCTGATTTTTCGTGTGGTCGGCATCTACGGTGACGCCACAGCCGCGAACAATCTTGCGGTGCTATGTGCTAGCAGGGAAATTTCGTGCTCTTCGGCGACGGCCGTCAGAGCAACACTGGAGCAGGCTCGCAATCGTGGCGTACAGGCTGCAGCTTACAACTTAGTATGGCTGTCGACCTCGGCCCTCAACAGAAGCGGAAGCCAGAGTCAAGCGGACCTTGAGAAGCTGAAAGCGGTAGCGCAAAGCGGAGACGTTCACGCTCAAGCGCTATACGGCTTTCGAGCCTTAAATAGTGTTAGCAAGTCGAATGACGACAGTAACCCAGACGGACTGGAGTATCTCAAGCGCGCAGCCGCCTCGGGCGACACGGACTACCGGTATCTGCTCGCGTCGCATTGGAGCGGAGAGTTTCACAGCAACAAGTCTATTGACCCTGACGACCTGCGTCGCGCGTTGGCGGAGTTCGCAGCTGTTGACGCTGGTGGTGATGCACGCGGCGCATATGCTGTTGCGACTATCCTCGAAGGTTTGAAGGCAAATGGCAGTGTCGCCACTATTTCAGAAGAATTGGATCGTTTGAGCGAAGTCGACTGGTTCCGCCGCTCGGTACGGGACAAAAAGCATGTTCTGCACAAATGCGGACTTGGAAAGTCACTTGTGAGGTTGGCCGAAAATCAACGGCAAGAGACGAGAGTACACTTAATGGGTGAAGCAGGCCCGCATCTCGAAGCGTGTGTTGCGGAACGGGACTGGCGCCGCCCGGTTCGCGTATTCGGCAAGCCCGCTCTTCGCCTTGCCAAACTTGGGGTGTCTGGGTTGACGCCCGAGGTCACAGCAGCGCAAGCACTCAGTGCAGCCAGCACGTTGGCGACCCTATTTGAAACCGGTGACAGCATGCCGCGAAACGACGAAAAGGCTAGATACTACCGTCAGCGAGCCGGGCTCGGCCGCTAGTCTGCCGCGCCGTTCCCCGTGAACCCCGCCTAAACGCCGCCATCACCCCCCGTTCAAACCGCCCTTGTCATAACAATCCCGGATTTGCCCAATAGAAAGGCACGGGTAAGATGACCACCCTGACCATGTCCCCAGGATTTGCCGGCTTCGAGGGAAAGCGCACAATGTCTCAGACGATCGATCCGAAAGCTGTCTATCACGCCTACAAGGAGGACGACAAAAAAGGCCCCCTTGCCGGCCCGCTGTTCGTGGCGCGCATCGTCGCGATCGTCGCCGCCATCGGCGGCGCGGTGCCGACGGCCATGAACCTCTACCAGTCCTGGCGGCACAACATTCCGTACAATCAGGTCTCCCACCGCCTCGCCCAGTATGACCTGTGGATGAAGAATTTCGACTGCCAGATCAATTACCGCGCCCTCAACGTGAACCAGGGCACGCGCGTCGACGTCGGAGCCTGCAACCGCTCCGGCGACATCGCCATCAAGATCACCGCGCCGAACGGCAAGGCGGCCTACGAGTGGATCGCGTTCGATCAGCTCCAGAGGGCGGGCGCCGCGTTCTCGTTCATGAACCTGATCGCGACCTCGGCCCACGCCGACGAAGCGCCGAAGGATGCCGCGCGCATGACCTCGGGCCCGATGTCGCTCGCCCAGGCGGCGGCACCCGGTGCACCGGCGGCCGGTGGCATGCAGGTCAAGTGTCAGGTGATGCCGACGAAGGGTCAGATCCTGCGCGTCGTGCAGGAAGGCAACAAGTGCTTCCGCGAGAACTTCTCCGCCTTCAAGGGCACGGTCGAAAAACGCGAGGAAGTCCCCTGCAATACCCAGTGCACACCGGCGGGGTGATCGAGCGTCGGTGCCGATCGCATCGAAAGGGCCCCGCACGGGGCCCTTTCCCTTTTCAATTCAACACCAGCGCCACCACCCCGCCGACGGTGAGCGCGATGCCGATGAGCATGGCGGGCGTGAGTGTGCGGTCCCCGCGAATGAGAAAATTCGCGGCCAGTACGACGAGCGGGAAACACGCGACGAGTGCCGAGACGACCGACACTGGCCCGCGCGTCAGTGCCGCGTAGACGAACAGGACCGACAATCCGTTGAGAACCCCGACGAGGGCGAACCACAACCGGTCTCGCAGCACCCCGCCGCGCGGGAGCGCGCCGCGCGCAGTCCCGACACTCAGGATGATGGCGGCCGAAACCATGTAGCCGATGGTCGTCGCCGCATAAGCGCTCGGCCATTCCGCAAGGCCGATCTTGACCACCGCCTGCGCCAGCGCCCGGATCGCAGCCACCGCGAGCGGCAGCATGATGGCCCAGGTCACTGCTTTCGGCACCGCAAGTCCGCGCCCGAGGTAGATGAGGGCTGCGCCGAAAACGACCGTTCCGATCGCCGCGATCTGCCCACCCGTCAGCACCTCGCCGAGCATCAGCCCGCCGAGGATCGCGGCGAAAACCGGCGTCATGTTCGAGAACGCGCCTGTGATCGACGGCCCGACCAGTCGGTTGGCGTAGAATGTGAGAAACGTGTTGAGTGCGGGAAAGATGACGCCGACAGCCGCGAAGATGAGGGCGGGACGGACCGACGCGCCGGACCAGTCGAGCGCGAACGGCGACAACGCAACGAACAGTGCCATCGACGTCGGCACCGAGATGCACGCCCCCGCGATCGGTGGATACGACCGGAGCCCGAACTGCGTGAACACGAGCCCGAGTGCGTAGCAGACGGCCGACGCCAGCGCAAAGACGACGAGGAGCGGGTCCATACTGCCTCTATGTCATCCCGTGCGCGGCGCGGGATGCAATCCTGCGGCGCAGACACGGGACCTCATGCTGCATATCGAGGTCCCGGATCAGCATCGCAGCATTTCGTTGGCACTTCATGCTGCGAAGCATCCGGGATGACATTTCGCTCACAACTCCACCACATCCAGCACGCCGGGGATGGTCGAGAGATGACCCTGCATGTTGGGGCCGACGTCGAACTTGCCGGGGATCGCGAATTCGAGCACGCGCTCGCGGTCGTCGAGTTCGAGGGCGATGCGAATTTCGCCGCCAGACTTCGGCCCACCCGTCGGTGCCTTGAGTTCACCTTTGAACCCGTCGAGTGTAATTTTCTTCGATGCCAGCAGCCGCCGGTCGAGCACGATCCTGAGCCCGCGCTGTACGCTTGCCGCCGCTTCGTCGAGGCTCTGCAGCCCCTGCACGCGCATCTTCACCGCGTCCTCCACGCGTTCGGCTTCGACCGACACGATGACGGGCGTGCCGGGCTCGAGCAGGTGCCCGCACGCATTGAGCGTATCGGAAAAGATCACCGCCTCGAACTGTGCCGTGGCATCCGAGAACATCGCGAACGCGAACTTGTTGCCCTTCTGCGAGCGCTTCTCCCGCGCCGAGACGACGATCGCCGCGAGCTTGGCCGCTGTCGCCTGCAATCCGGCCTTCGGCTCGAACTCGGCGTATGACGTGACACCCATCTTGGCGAGAACCGAGCCGTAACTGTCGAGCGGATGGCCGGAGAGGTAGAAGCCGATCGCCTTGAATTCCTCCCCGAGCCGCTCCATCGGCGTCCAGCGCTTGTTGCCCCTGAGATCGAGTTTCGCCGGCTGCGAGCCGCCCCCGCCGAACATGTCGATGATGCCGTCCGCCTCGTTCTGCTGGATGCGCTGGGCCGTCGCCATGATCTGGTCGACGTTGGCATGGACGAGCGCGCGGTTAGCTTCGAGTGTGTCGAATGCGCCGGCCGCAGCCATGGTTTCGAGCCCGCGCTTGTTGAGCGCCTTCGGCTGGAAGCGTGAGGCGAAGTCGGCGAGCGATTTGTAGGGACCGCGCTGGGCTCGCTCCGCAACGATGCTTTCGACCGCGGACGCGCCGATGTTCTTGAGTGCCGCCAGCGAATAGCGGATCGCGCCATGCTGTCCCGGAGCCTTCGGCGGCTCCGACTGGAAGTCCACCTCCGAAGCGTTCACGCACGGCGCCTTGACTTCGATCCCGCTTTTGCGCGCTTCCGCCGCGAACATGGCGAGCTTGTCGGTGTTGCCCATGTCGAGCGTCATCGAGGCGGCGAGGAATTCCTCGCGATAGTTCGCCTTGAGGTATGCCGTGTGATAGCTGACGAGTGCGTATGCGGCGGCGTGTGACTTGTTGAAACCGTAGCCGGCGAACTTGTCGACGAGCTGGAAGATGTACGCCGCTTCCTCTTTCTTGACGCCCTTTTCCTTGGCACCATCGACGAACTTGGCCTGCTGTTTGGCCATTTCGTCCTTGTCCTTCTTGCCCATCGCGCGCCGGAGCATGTCGGCCTGTCCGAGCGTGTACCCGCCCATCACCTGCGCGATCTGGATCACCTGCTCCTGATAGATGATGACGCCGTAGGTTTCTTTCAGGATCCCTTCGAGCATCGGATGCAGGTAGTCGACAGGCTCTTCGCCGTGCTTGCGGTTGATGTAGGTGGGGATGTTGTCCATCGGGCCGGGCCGGTAGAGCGCGACCATGGCGATGATGTCTTCGAAACGGTCGGGCTTCAGCCGTTTGAGACTCTCCCGCATGCCCGTGCTTTCGAGCTGGAACACGCCGACCGTATCGGCCCGCGCCAGCAACTCGTAGGCCGCGATCACTTTCGGATCGTCGCCGCCGATGGCGAGGGCTGCGAGATCGACATCCTCCCCGCGTCCCTTCTTGATGAGATCGACAGCCTTTTTCAGAACCGTCAGCGTCTTGAGGCCGAGGAAGTCGAACTTCACGAGGCCCGCCGCCTCGACCATCTTCCAGTTGAACTGCGTCACCGGAAACGACGACTTGGGATCGCGGTACATCGGCACGAGTTCGTCGAGCGGCCTGTCACCGATCACCATGCCGGCTGCGTGCGTGGAAGCGTGGCGATAGAGACCTTCGAGTTTCTCCGAGATTTCGAGAAGCCGTTGTACGACCGGCTCCGATTTCGCCGCCTCCTGCAGCTTCGGTTCCCCGTCGATGGCCTGCCGGAGCGTCACCGGGTTGGCCGGATTGTTCGGCACCATCTTGCAGAGCTTGTCGACCTGCCCGTATGGCATCTGCAATGCGCGGCCAACGTCGCGCAGCACGGCGCGCGCCTGTAACTTGCCGTGCGTGATGATCTGCGCCACGCGATCCGCACCGTATTTCTGCTGCACGTACTTGATCGTCTCTTCGCGCCGGTCCTGGCAGAAGTCGATGTCGAAGTCCGGCATCGAGATGCGTTCCGGATTGAGAAAACGCTCGAACAGAAGTGCGAACTTCAACGGATCGAGATCGGTGATCGTCAGTGCCCACGCGACGAGTGAGCCCGCCCCCGAGCCACGGCCCGGCCCGACCGGAATGCCGTTCGCCTTCGACCACTTGATGAAGTCCGCGACGATCAGGAAGTAGCCGGGAAACTTCATCTTTGTGATGACGTCGACTTCATAGGCGAGGCGAGTCTCGTAGTCCGCGACCGTGAAGCCGTCGGCACATCCGAGCGCCTCCAGTCGCTCCCTGAGCCCGTCTTCAGCCTGCCGCTTGAGTTCCGCAGCCTCCGCGGCAAGCCGTTCCTCTTCAGTAGCGTTTGCGACCGCGGCCACGAAGCTCGGCAGGATGGGTTTACGCCCCTTGGGCTTGTACGCGCAGCGGATCGCGATCTCGACGGTGTTTTCGAGCGCTTCCGGCAGGTCGCGAAAGAGCGCCATCATCTCCTTCGCCGGCTTGAACCAGTGCTCGCGCGTCACGCGCCGGCGGTTGTCTTCCGAGACGTAGCGCCCCTCGGCGATACAAAGCAGGATGTCGTGCGCCTCGTGATCGTCGGCCGCGGCGAAGTAGCATTCGTTGGTGGCGACCAGCGGCAGCTCGAGCTCGTAGGCGAGCGCGATGAGCTGCGGCTCGACCTCGCGTTCCTTCTCGAGGCCGTGGCGCTGCAACTCGACATAAAGTCTGTCACCGAAAGTGGCCTTGAGCTTTTCGAGCCGCGCGCGCGCCAGTGTGCCCTGCGCATCCCCGAGTGCGCGGTCGACGGGACCCTCGGGCCCCCCCGTCAGACAGATCACGCCATCCGCATGTGCGAGGATCTTGCCGATCGGCACGTGCGGCGTCTCCCCGTCGGCCGTCTCGAGATGCGCGGCCGAGACGACCTTCATGAGGTTCGCATAGCCCGTCTCGTTCATGGCGTAGAGCGCGAGCTTGCCGTCACGCTCGGCCGACTTCACGACCGTGCCGGCGAGCGGCCCGCGCTTGCCGCCCTCGTGATCGGCAAAATCGACGACGAGCGACACGCCCGCGATCGGCTGCACGCCTTCCTTCGCCACCTTGTCCGCGAATTCGAGCACACCGAACATGTTGTTCGTGTCGGTGAGCGCGACCGCCGGCATCTCGGCCGCGATGGCGAGCTTGGCGATCTTTCCGATCGGCAGAGCCCCTTCGAGCAGCGAGTAGGCCGAATGCACCTTGAGATGCACGAAGCCCGGGCTGGAAAGCCGGAGCGGGGGCGGGGAGGGGGCGTCGGATCGAATCGGTTCGGTCATTCTGCCAATCTAGGTCCAACCCGGGGTCCGCCCAAACCCGTCGGCCCTGTGCGGTCCGTCATCCCCGGTTTCAACAAGCGGGCCATCGGCGGCGGTAGGCGGCAACCGGCTGGAGACCGGCGGCGAAGTCCGCTATAGACCGCCCCATGACCGACATTCTCGACAAGATCACCGCGACCAAGGTTCGCGAAGTTGCCGCCGCCAAGGCCGCCCTGCCCGAGACGCCGCTCCGCAAGCTCGCGAGCGCTGCTCCGTCCGTCCGCCCGTTCAAGGCCGCACTCGAAGCGCGCGTTGCCTCCGGCAAGCCTGCCCTGATCGCCGAAATCAAGAAGGCCTCGCCCTCCAAAGGCCTCATCCGCGCCGATTTCGACCCGCCCGCCCTCGCTCGTGCCTACGAGGCCGGTGGCGCGTCCTGCCTTTCGATCCTCACCGACCGCGACTATTTCCAGGGCTCGCCCGACTATCTGAAGGCCGCCCGCGCCGCCTGCGCGCTGCCGGTCCTGCGCAAGGACTTCATGATCGACCCCTATCAGGTCATCGAGGCCCGCGCCTGGGGTGCCGACTGCATTCTCGTCATCATGGCCGAGGTCGACGACGCCACCGCCCGCGCGCTCCTCAACGAGGCGCGCGCACATGGCATGGACGCCATCGTCGAGGTCCACGATGCCCCCGAACTCGAGCGCGCGCTGCGCCTGCCGGATTGGACGATCCTCGGTGTCAACAACCGCAACCTCAAGACGTTCGAGGTCTCCCTCGAGACGACCGAGCGTCTGGCCCGGTTCGTGCCCAAATCCCGGCTGCTGGTCGGCGAGAGCGGCATCTTCACCCCGGCCGACATCGCCCGGCTCCAGGCGTGTAACGTCAACACGTTCCTCGTCGGCGAAAGCCTGATGCGCCAGCCCGACGTCACCGCCGCGACCCGCGCCCTCATCGGCGGGTGAGACGGTTGGGAAACCTCGTTTGATCTCGTGCGTTGACAGCCGGCGTGGGTGGCCCCACGTAGCAGCGATCGTCAATAGCGTGCGGGCGCCATGCCGTTCGAAACCGACATCTCCGGCTACGTGTCCGCCCTCGGCATCGGCCTGCTCATCGGCCTCGACCGCGAACGCAAGAAGGCTGGCGTCGGTACGCAGTCAGCCGGCGGACTGCGAACCTTCGCGCTGACCTCGCTCACCGGCGCGGTCGCCTACGACATCGGCGGCATTCCACTTCTGGCCGCTGCAACCATCGCCGTCGTGGTTCTCGCCGCCGCGTCCTACTTCCCCCACGCCCGCGAGCAGCCTGGCCTTACCACTGAAATTGCCTTTGTGCTGACGGTGCTGCTCGGCGGTCTCGCCATGAAGGAACCGGTCGCGGCCGCTGCGCTGGGTGTAGTTGCGACAGTGCTGCTCGCCACTCGCTCCTGGTTGCACGACTTCGCCCGCCACGCGCTCTCCGAACGCGAGATCCACGACGGTCTCGTGCTCCTGACGGCGTCGCTCGTCATCCTGCCACTGGTACCCGATCAGCCGATCCCGCAGTTGCTGGGGCTGAACCCGCGCAGCGTCTGGAAGGTCGCAGTACTGGTCATGGCCATTGGTGCGGCGGGCCACATTGCCATCCGCCTGCTTGGTGCAAAAGTGGCGCTGCCCGTCGTCGGCTTCTTCTCCGGCTTCGTATCGTCGACCGCCACCATCGGCGCCATGGGACAGCGCGCGAAGGCGCACCCAGAAATGCTGCGCTCGGCCGTCGCGGCTGCAGCACTCTCGACGGTGGCGACGTTCGTACAACTTGCCCTCGTCATCGGCGCGCTGTCCTTCGAGGCCTTGCAGGCGATGGTGCCGTCGATCGCGCTCGGCGGCTTTGCCGCGCTGGCCTATGGCGGTGCCTTCACCTGGCATGCGCTCACGAGCAACGAGGATCCGCCCGAGATCAAGGGGCGCCCGTTCGATCCGAAAACCGCGATAGCCTTTGCTGCCATCGTCGGCGTCGTTCAGGTCCTGGCCGCGCTCCTCAAGCGCGCGTTCGGCACTGCCGGCCTCGTCGTCGGCGCTGGTGCGGCCGGTCTCGTCGATGCCCACGCCGCCGCTGCAGCCGTTGCCGCCCTCGTCGGCCAGGCCGGCGTGACGCCCGCCATGGCCATCGTCCCGATCCTCGTCGGCGTGACGACCAACACGGTCTCCAAAATCGTCCTCGCCTATACCTCGGGCAGTCGCGAGTTCGCCGTCCGCATCATTCCGGGCCTCCTGATCGTCGCCGCCGCCGCCTGGGTCGGCGCATTCCTCCCTTCGCCCTTCTGAAGCGGCCACGAACATGCCGCTCGCGGGGCCGCCATGTCGTGCGGCGCTTCCCCGTCGCCTGTAACTGACGCACTGTGGCGCCACAACAGGGAGGCCCGCATGAAAGTCCGTTACGATTTCACAGGCTCTGTCGTCGCCGTCACGGGCGGCTCGAAAGGCATCGGCCGCGCAATTGCCGACGCATTTCTCACGACCGGGGCGACCGTCGAATCCTGGGACATCGAGCCGCCGAAAGGAAAAGGGCTGTCGTTCGCGAAGGTCGACGTGACGGATGCTGCGTCCATCAAGGCGGCGACCGACGCACTCGTCGCCCGCCACGGCCGCATCGACGTCCTTGTCAACAATGCCGGGTTCCTCGGCTCGACCATTCCGATGGACGCCTACGATCCCGCCGAATGGCGCCGCATCATCGAGGTCAACCTCGTCGGCGTCTACGAGGTCTCGCGTCATGTCGTCCCGGTAATGCGCCGCCAGAAGGCGGGCCGCATCGTCAACATAGCGTCCATCGCCGGCAAGGAGGGCACGCCGAACGCGAGCGCTTACACCGCATCGAAAGCCGGCGTCATCGGACTGACGAAGGCGCTCGCCAAGGAGGTCGTCGCCGACAATGTGTTCGTCAACGCGCTGGCGCCCGGTCCGATCGAGACGGAACTCCTGAAACAGGCGACCGCCGAGCACATCCGCGTCATGATCGCGAAGTGCCCCATGGCCCGCCTCGCCCAGCCCGAGGAAGCCGCCGCCATGGTGCTCTGGCTCTGCTCGGAGGCCGCATCCTTCAATACCGGTGCCATCTTCGACCTCTCCGGCGGCCGCGCGGTGTATTGATCAGGGCGGTCATCCCGTGCGCGCCGCTGCTGCCGCATCGCCGCCATTCAGGGAAACCAGTTTTCCGGAAGTCGATACCGTCTGCCGATCCGTTCCCCGGAGGGCCGATGTTTCAATGAATATGGCTTCCGCCGTTGATGTCGATCTCGCTACCCGTCACGTAGCTCGAGAGCTCGGACGCGAGGAACAGCGCACACCCCGCCACCTCGCTCGCCTTGCCCGCCCGGCCCATCGGAATGGAGGCAAGTACCTCCGCTTCCTTCTGCTTCGTCCACCCCGGCATCGAATGCACGATATCGGTATCGATCAGCGACGGGCAGATGGCGTTGACGCGCACGTTGTCGGGCGCGAGTTCGCGCGCAGATGCCTTGGTAAGCCCGAGCACGCCCGCCTTCGCCGCCGCATAGTGAGGCCCACCGAAAATGCCACCGCCGCGCTGTCCCGCGACGGATGCGAGGTTGACGATGGAGCCGGACTTTCGCGCCCGCATCTGCGGCACGACGGCCTGCGTCATGTAGAGCGTCCCGCGCAAACTGACGTCGAGCACCGCGTCGTAGTTTTCCGGCTTGATGTCGGCGAGTTTGAGAGGCTGCGAGATGCCCGCATTGTTGACGAGAACGTCGATCCGGCCGAAGGCGGCCAGCACGTCCGCGACCGCCCGATCGCAGTCTCCCTTCTTCGTCACGTCGCATCTGAGGCCGATGTGCCCGCTTCCCGGCAGCGCCGCCGCCGCGTCCCCCGAGGCCGCCGCATCGAGATCCAGAATGGCGACCCGGGCGCCGTGCTCGGCAAAGAGCGTAGCTGTCGCCCGTCCGAGACCGCGCTTCGACGCAGCTCCTGTGATCACGGCAAACCTGTCCTTGAGCAGCATCTGACGTCTCCTTGTTCTGACGGCGATCCGGCCCCTTGCCCTCACGCCATTTCCCGGGGACTATCCGGCCCGGCGCCCGGACTGGCAACGCGAGCCCCGGCAGACCAGCTTTCCCGAAGTGCACGAGGTTCCCATGCCCTCCCAGGCCGAAAAAGCGCGCTCGTTCCTGGCCCTCCACGAAGGGCCCTCCGGATTCGTCCTGCCCAATCCCTGGGATGCAGGCTCCGCCCGCATCATGGCCAATGCGGAATTCCGCGCACTGGCGACATCGTCGGCCGGCTTCGCCAACACGCTCGGACGCGCCGACTACAAGGTGACCCGCGACGAGGCGCTGGAGCATTGCCGCGTCATCGCCACTGCGACCGATCTTCCGGTCACTGCCGATCTCGAGAACGGTTTCGCCGACAAGCCCGATCGCGTCGCCGACACGGTGCTCATGGCCTCCGAGACCGGCATCGTCGGCTGCTCGATCGAGGACGCGACGGGCGATCCGCACGCCCCCCTCTATCCCTTCGATCTCGCCGTCGAGCGCGTCCGCCTCGCCATGGTCGCGGCCCGCCGGCTTGGTTTTCCTTTCCTGATCACTGCCCGCGCCGAGGGCCTCTTGCACGGCGAAAAGGACATGGGCGAGATCACGCGCCGCCTCGAAGCGTTCGCCAAAGTCGGCGCGCCCGTCGTCTACGCCACCGGCATCCGCGACATGGACCAGGCGCGCCATGTCGCCAATTCCGTCCGTGTGCCAGCCAACGTCATGGCCATGCCCGGTCTCGATACGGCCGGCCTGTTCGCCGCCGGCGTCAAGCGCGTGAGCCTCGGTCCGTGGTTCGCCCGCGCCGCCGTCAAGGGGCTTCTCGACGCCATGGCAGAGGTCCGGACGCACGGCACCTTTGACTTCATCCGCGGTTGCCCGAACGGCGCCGCCATGACCAAGATGCTCGAAATCTGACCAGCAGGAAGGAAAATCCCATGACCGGCCGCCTCGAGGGCAAGACCGCATTCTGTACCGCTTCGGGCGCCGGCATCGGCCGCGCCACCGCCATTGCCTTTGCCCGCGAAGGCGCACGCGTGATCGCCTCCGACATCAGCCTCGAAGCCCTGAAGGGACTGCGCGACGAAGGCATCGCCGAGACGCACCTGATCGACGTCCGCAACACCAAGGGCGTCGAGGATGCGGCTAAGAAGATCGGCCCCGTCGACATTCTCTTCAACGCCGCCGGTTTCGTCCATCACGGCACCGTGCTCGAATGCTCCGACGAAGACTGGGAATTCTCCTTCGACCTCAACGTCAAGTCGATGCACCGCACCATCAAGGCGTTCCTGCCCGGCATGCTCCAGAAGGGCAACGCCTCCATCGTCAACATTGCCTCGGGCGCAGGCTCCGTGCGCGGGATTCCGAACCGCTACGTCTACGGGGCCACGAAGGCCGCGGTGATCGGTCTTTCGAAGGCCGTCGCCGCCGACTTCATCCGCAAGGGCGTGCGCTGCAACGCCGTCTGCCCGGGCACTGTCCAGTCGCCATCACTCGACGCCCGCATCGCCGCCCAGGCGAAAGCTCTCGGCAAGACCGCAGAAGAGGTGCGCCAGATGTTCGTCGACCGCCAGCCCATGGGCCGTCTTGGCACGGCCGAGGAGATCGCCGCCATCTCGGTTTATCTGGCTTCCGACGAGAGTGCGTTTACCACCGGCCAGACCTTCCTTGTCGATGGCGGTTTCGCCCTGTAACACGGTACCGATGAGCGAGACGTCCACCTCCGCCGACGCCGCGCGCGAGCGCCAGCCGCCCGCGCCGATCGACTTCCGTCGCGCGACGGAAGAGGACATCCCCGCCATCC